>JAEEGF010638472.1_pt1 | contig 29171 bp, 29 predicted proteins | sample 9134171 | NCBI WGS metagenome assembly JAEEGF01 (sample SAMN16246542, study PRJNA631951) | gut metagenome | biome: gut microbiome; feature: rumen; material: AP-attached | host: Bos | place: Iran: Karaj | collected 2018-10 | reverse complement strand
TAGGCAGACAGATGTAATAGAGCTTGAACATGATGATGGTTATAAGGTATATATGGCAAAGTGTACGATTCCAGGTTTGCCATGGGTAATTGTTTCTGTTGTTGCGGAAGATGATGTACTTGCTGCGTCGGTACATTTTAGAAATATAGCACTTGTACTTATGGTTTTAGTATTAGCTTTAATTATAGCAATTGTTTTAGTTGCTATTAGAAGGATTATAGCTAAACCGGTAGGTGATTTAACAGACAGTATTCTTTCGGTATCTAACGGTGATTTTACTACTAAGATGCCAGAAAATAAGGGCGATGAAATTGGCCTGATAAGTACGGAGATGAGCAATTATGTAGATAAAATGCGAGATACCATTAGTGATATTATGAGCAAAGCAAATCAGTTGCTTAATGAGTCTGATACCTCGAAAGATGCAGCAAACTTCATGTCTAAAGAAGCTAGTGATCAGTCTGTTTCTATGAATCAGATTGAAGAGGCTATGGATGGTATTTCAAGAGCGGTTACTGAACTTGCACAAAATGCCACAGACCTTGCTCAGTCTATTGCAAATTTAACAGATAACGGAAATGAAACTAATGAAGTTATGTTAAATCTTGTAAAGCAGGCAGATATTGGACAAAAGGATATGGCAAATGTTGAACAGAACATGGATCGTATTACAGAGTCTATGAGCGAGATGAATGATGTTGTAAACGTGGTTAAAGAATCAGCTGATAAGATTAATGAAATCGTAAGAATGATTGATTCTATTGCAGAGCAGACAAATCTTCTTTCACTTAATGCAAGTATTGAGGCAGCAAGAGCTGGCGAAGCTGGTAAGGGCTTCGCAGTTGTAGCGGGTGAGATTGGTAATCTTGCATCTAATAGCCAGGATGCAGCTCAGGATATTGCAAAGATTATTTCTGAGATTACAAGTGAAGTTGATAAGCTTACCGATAAGTCTCAGAATAATATGGAAGCTATTGGAGAATCAAGCAATGCTGTTAAGAAGGCAGGAGAGAGCTTCTCTGTTATTATTAGTGAACTTGATAATGCCGCTAATATTATGCAGTCAATGATTACTCTTATGAATGATGTTAATGATATTGCATCAAATGTTGCAGCTATTTCAGAAGAGCAGTCAGCAAGTTCAGAAGAAGTTGTAGCTACTGTAGAAACACTTGTTGTTTCAGCTAATGATATTGCTGATAGAAGTAAGAGTGTATCTGATTCAGCTAACACAGTATCAGATTCGGCTAAGTCTATTAATAACTTGCTAGATCAGTTTACGATTGAGTAATATTTTCAAAAATAAAATAAAAAATTAATGATTAACTTATGAAAGGCAAGTCGGAGAAATCCGGCTTGCTTTTAATTTTTATTTTGCCTATGATAGAATGAAAAAATAGTAGAAAAAAGTGAGGTGCGAAAAGTGATATATATATTAATCGGTTTAGTTGTATTGGCTATTATTGTTTTTGCTTATAATAATTTTTTTAATAACGAAGCTAAAAGCGAAGTTAGAAATCATAATAGAAATAGCTCAACAGTTCCTCTTAATAAGCCCATTGGTCAGTCTGATATTAATCTGAATAGTGGTAAAATTAGATTAAATAGTAGTGCTTATTCACAGGTCCTTAATCTTAAAAGAGCAGGTAGAGTTGTGGAAGCAATTAAAATGGTAAGAGAATTAACAGGTGTTAGTCTTGTGGAAGCTAAGGATTATGTAGATAGTTTATAAAGACTACCGCATGGTATAAGGCTTTGCGAAAAGTTTTCTTCTTAATGAGAAACACGAACTTCATAATCGAGAGATGCAGATTAGCGGTAAAATTTTATTGGGTCACGATGACCCAATAAATGACCCAATAAATGACCCCATTGGGAAGCATCAAAAGCGGTAAAGATATGCTGGAGTATGACACGGGTCGGTGGGCTTGTTATTGATATGATTAGATCTGCTTTTGGTTTTCTGAAAATAATAATTGCGGCTTGGTAATTGACAGAGGATCCGGAAAGCAATAAAATATAAGCACAAAGAAAAAGCGTGTGCTTTTGCGGAGCGGTATTGCAGAGATGTGATATGGCTCTATTTTTTTTCCTTGATGATGGAACGTATTATTTCGAGCTGCAGCAGTGGGAACCCACAGCATTCGTTTTATGGAATGTAAAAAGGATTGGATCGTCCTGCAAGTTTAGATGCGTTTTTAAAAGAACCATTATTTGATGGAAGAACTTTCTGGGAATGTGAAAAGGAAATAGAATGGGTAGACGAATAAAAAAATCCCCTTGGGCGCTACCAACACTCAAGGGGAAATATTTGAGGATACCTTAAGATGCATCCTAATGTTCCGCATCAGCATAAGATAACCTATGACGATAATGGAAAGATGCATAGAGATAGTTCAGATATGGAGGTAAAACAAATGAATTTAGATCAATTAAGAGAATATGTTTCTGAGGGACGTGAGATAGAATTTAAGTTCAATGGAAAAAAGTATTCTATAACGTATGGAGTGACTGACGGTAAAAACGTGATTTCATTCTGTGAGTTTTATCAGGAGACAACGGAAGTAGAGTCTGTTGATGAACTCATAAAAGTAGAGCGAGATGGAGTCACTGTGCTTCACATGTTGGAGTCAATTACAGAAAAGGATATTTGGATTTATTAAAAAGAATAATGGTGTGTTTTGGACAAGGCAAATCACTGGTTTGTCTTTTTTTTACATTCGAGGGTATAATGTAAGCATAGACAAAGAGAATAAAAAATCAGGATAAAGGCAAAGGTGTGGGGAGAAATCCTTAGTAGTAATGGACTACTAAGACTTAATGTGGTAGATTATTATCGATGAAAACAATATAATTTATTGCAATTTTTTCGCTTTATGAATATACTATATGTAACAGAGTTGCCCGAAGTCTTTTTGACATTGGGGACCAAGCTGAGACTTGTGCTCAGCTTTTTTACGTTAAGGAGAGGTTTTATGGATTTGAAAAAACCATTGACCTTCGATGAACAATTGGATAAGTTAGTAGACCATGGTATGATTATCATAGATAGATAGATAGAAAGCAAAAGATATTCAGAAAAAGATGCTATTGCTCATATGGTTGGTGTTGGAAGAGATACATTAGAAAATCATCTTTATTGTTTACAGAAATGATATTAATTTGGAGTTGATTGGTTTTCCAGAGAATTACTTGGAAATTATGAAGAATAATTTGTAAAATAAGAATAAACCACCACTTTTCGTTAGTAGTAATCTATGAAAAGTGGTTGTTTTTTATTTTCGAGCTGCAGCAGTGGGAACCCACAGCATCCGTTTTATGGAGTGTAAAAGGATTGGATCGTCCTGCAAGTTTAGATGCGTTTTTAAAAGAACCATTATTTGATGGAAGAACTTTCTGGGAATGTGAAAAGGAAATGGAATGGGTAGACGAATAAAAAATTACCCTAAATGGAGATGGAAAGATTCAAAACAGGACATTGAGGGGATAAAACAGGATATTGGAGACTCGAAACAGGACATTCAGGAGATAAAACAGGATATTGGAATACCAAATGAGCTTAGTTATAAATAAGCGAACCCGTCCTAGAGTATCAAAAGCAGGAAAATGAAGACATTCCGGTTGCAATGAAGGTATTGAGTGGAGCAGCTAGAAAAAGTTTTTAACAAACATGTCAAGTCGCCTAGTGAAAATAATTTATGTTTTGGATAGAATAATATTACGGAGGAATTACTATGATTTATATTACCGGAGATACGCATGCTGACTTTAAACAAAGATTTAATATGGATAATTTTCCTGAACAAAGGGAAATGACTAAGGATGATTATGTGATTATCTGCGGTGATTTTGGTGGAGTTTGGAATGTGGACCAGGAGAGCAAAAATGAGAAGCATTGGCTTGACTGGTTTGAAGAACGTTCATACACGCTTTTATTTGTCGATGGCAATCATGAAAACTTTGATAGATTGAATAGTTATCCTGTTAAGGAGTGGCATGGAGGCAAGGTTCATGAACTCAGACCACATGTGCTGCATTTAATGCGTGGTCAAGTTTTTGAAGTAGATGAAAAGAAGATCTTTACTTTTGGTGGTGCAAGCAGTCATGATGTAACGGGTGGAATTCTTGAAACAGATGACCCGGACTTTAAGCTAAAGAAGAAAAGGCTCGATAAAGAATATGAACCTTATCGTATCAACCATCTCTCTTGGTGGGAACAGGAACTTGCGAATGAAGAAGAGATGGAAGAAGGCAGAAACAACTTGCGAAAGCATGATTATACTGTGGATTTTATTATTACACATTGTTGTTCTAGTAGTACGCAGGTGCTATTGGGAGGCGCTATTTATAAGCCGGATAGAGAGACGGATTATTTGGAGTTTATAAAAAACAATGTGAACTATAAAAAGTGGTTCTTTGGACACTACCACGATAATAGAAATATATTCGATAAAGAGATTTTAATCTATGAACAAATGATTCGAATCTCATAAAGGGTCATGGATGATTTACAATACTATGCTAAAAATACTATTCATCTGCCACGGCATGGTATTAACCAATGGCTAGAAATCCTTTATTTTCAAGCGTTTGACGGAATGAAGAAATGAATTTACAACTAGTTTACAACTTTTAAAATTGCTACGATACGAATTATAAAAATGAACATGAAGGACACTTATCCTTAAGTGGTCTTGGCTATAAATAAACGAACTCGTCCTAGGGTGTCAAAATCAGGAAAAGTAATTCTGTAGATTGACACTCTGGGGCGGGTTTGTTATTTAATAAGTCATATACTAGACCGTGTTATTCGGCTGATAGTAGAGTCTAATCAACTTCTTCCCAGTGAAGACTAGTATCTTGCATTCAAATGGGAAGGTATTATTGCTTATGTAAACTTTATCCGGCATGGTTTTGGCACCACGATAGGAGACGTCTCTATATTTCCTACGATGAAGTCACTCGATAAATAGACTGAAAATCAGTCCGAATCAGTCCAAATCACATGGAAATGATTCGAAAATACGACGATTCACAAAGGGTGTAAATATCGCAATTTGGACTTCAGTGGACAATAAAGCAACTGATTTTTGAATCAATGAAATCAGTTCCAATCAATTAAAAAATTATCAAAAAGCGAGAAATATTTTTACGACAGTGACCGTCGTAAAATTGTAGTCAACTACATCGTAGCCTTTTGGACTTAAAACATCTAAGTACTTCAAACGAAGGAAAGGATGTTTTTTTTATGTCAAAAAATGAAAAGTTACCGGAAAACATTAAGCCGGAAATGATAGGTGAGAAGCGATATGTTCGCATCAGTGAGGGCGCTAAACGCTACTCCGTAAGCCCTAATACCTTCCGCATGATGGCAGCTGAGGATCATGCCATTATCCATGTGAGAAGAATTGTATTAATTGATACCAAGATGATTGATGAATATCTGGAAGCGTTTAGAGAGGAGTAGAGTATGAAGTTCAATTATATTTATGGAAAACAGGCGGAACAATATGATTATCTTTATATCCCGAAGGCATTCATGAAAGAGGAGCCATTTAAGACAATGACAGCTTCAGCAAAGATTATTTATGCGGTGCTCATGGAGAAACAGCAGATATCTGTAGAAATCGGATGGATTGATGAGAAAGAGCATGTATATATTCAGGCAAATGTTGTTGCAATTAGCGCAGAACTTAACTGGGATGAGGCAGAAGCTATTGCAGCTATTGAGGAATTGGAAACATTTGGATTAGTAGAGATAGCTGAGAAATCCGAGGGAATAAAGCTATATCTCAAGAGATTTGTATGAAGGGAGGAAGCGGTTTGAGTGAGAAAATAACATACAGCTATTACACAAGTGCGTAGGCAAGTCAAAATGCATTCTTCCGACTTCCTCGTGTTTTATATGAAAAAGAGTGTTTCAGGGGTCTTAGCAATGATGCCAAGACTCTATATGCTCTCATGCTTGATCGAATGAGTCTGTCACTGGCGAATCAGTGGCTGGATGAGGATGGAAAAGTTTATATCAATTACAGCTTGGAAGATATTATGACTACGCTTAATTGTGGTAAGACTAAGGCTGTGGCTCTTCTTAAGGAGCTTGATAGTGAAAGTGGAATTGGTCTTATCGAGAAGAAGAATATGGGAATTGCAAAGGCAAGCGTGTTCTATGTAATGAACTTTATCTCTGAAGATGAGACAGCAGAGGAGAAGCAAGGCTTAGATTCTAGTGAGGAAAGAGCTGGCATTGTTTCTGCGGAAGAAGACTTGTCAAATATGGATAATTCTGCTCTACGAGTTCAGAAAATGAACTCAGAAGAGACTTGCGTGTTCGATAATCGAACTCATGCGTGTCCGGAAAACGAACACGACCGTGTTCAGAATCTGAACTCTAATAAGAATAATATAAATAAGACTAATATGAGAAAAACTAATCCTGTCTTATCAATCAATCTTACACCAGAGGATGCGATAGATGAGATGGAAGGCTATAGTGAAATCATCAAGGAAAATATTGATTATGACAGTCTTCTTCTGGCTCATCCATATGACAAGGAGATGGTAGAGGGAATCTTTAATCTGATTCTGGAGACAGTTCTGTCTAAAAACGAAGAGATTACCATCGCAGGAGATGTGTATCCAAAGAATCTTGTGAAAAGCAAATTCCTGAAGCTTAATTATTCTCATGTGGAGTATGTAATTAATTGCCTTGGGAAGAATACTACTAAGGTGCGGAATATAAAAAGTTATTTACTTGCCAGCTTGTTCAACGCAGGAAGCACCATAAGCAGTTATTATAGGGCTGAGGTGAATCATGATATGCCTCAGTTTGCTGGGTAATCGAGCAACGAGAATACCATGTGTGGTTGGCGCAAATTCTGCATCAACCACTGAAAAAGTTTAAAAATGCGACAAATCAACAGCTATATAAACCATTTTGAAATGAAATTAAACTTGACTTTGTTGGAAACTGGTTGTATATTAGGTTTATAAAACGAGCAAATTAGTTTACATATAACCCAAGTTGATTTATAAAACATGGAGGTGTTGATTTTGAATTTGTATTTTGAGCTATTGAAAACTCCCGTATTTACTGTGGAAGATGTAAATAAATATTATGACAATATGGACAGCGCTCGCTCTGCAATCAAGCGATTGATGAAGGAGGGAATGGTGGTGAAAATCCGTAATAATATGTATACCTGCATCAGTGGGGAGACAGGAGCACCGGTTGCTAATCGCTTTCAGATAGCAAGCAAGATTACGCCGACGTCCTATGTGTCTCACCATACCGCTATGGAGTATTACGGCATAACAGATCAGGTATACTATGATGTCTATGTGGCGTCAGAGACTAGTTTTCGAGAATTTGATTTTGATGGATATACGTATCGTTATGTTGTTTCGAAAGATATGGAGGGAGTAGAGACTCCTGCACTTAGCGGTGGGATTCGTATTACGAATCAAGAGCGTACGCTTGTGGATAGTGTGAAGGATATGGATAAAATAGCTGGAATAGAAGAAGTGATACAGGATATTGGAAGCATGAAGCGTATGCAGGAGAAAAGAGTCTTGAAATATTTAGATCTATTTTCGAATCAATTCCTATACCAAAAGATGGGATTTCTTCTTTCTGAGCATAAGGAGAAGATGGGGCTTTCAGATGAATTCTTTGATACATGTAAGAGTCAAATTGGAAAGAGTAAGCGTTATTTAACAAAAGATAGATCAGATATGTGTTATTCAGATGAATGGAAGTTGATTGTACCCAAAAGCTTGTATTACACAAAAATAGATGCACAGATTGACTGAACAATTATTTAGTATTGATGTAGGAGGAAAGGAAATAATGCTAAAAGAGTATTGCTTTGGAATTAATTGCAAACAAGGTTTCTATTTGATTGATTCGAATATTTTGATAGCAATGGGAAATTTATATTACAAGGGAAAATGCAAATCAGAAGAGTTAAAAAACGAGATAATAGATTTTATTTTAACTGCCAGAAGATATGGGGTACAGAACCAGTTTGCACTTGTTGAACTATGTTATGACTACAACACAAATCAAATTAATACAGAGGCAATGCAAAAAATAATGATTGCGTATGATAATCTTCTTACCTCGATGTCAGATGATGAGATAGTAAATCATAAAGGAGCAGGAGACATTTGTATTAGTAATAAAGATAAGCAACAGAAAAACTATAAATCTATATATGATTGTAATTTGCCACTTTATATGTTTGGAGAGACGGGGAAAGAACTAAAAATTACATTTTTAGTTATATATTTATATATGCTTAAGATTTATCAACTATATTTTAATCATAATGTGGACTCATTTGATAAAATAAAGCTATTATTTGAATTTATGACAAAAGAAGTAGACGTTCTATTGGCAAATGAGTTTCTAATGGCGACATTATTATTTATTGGAAATAATAATGAAAAAAATATTGCAAAGAGAGTTTTTAAGCCTAAAGAAAAACCAGAGTTGATGCATGTCTTAAATGCTACAATTGATGTGTTTCAATATCGAATGGCCAGTGCATTTGCAGAGATGTTTGCGCAGATGGGGAATCCGATATTTATTAAATTTGTAACAGCGGATAAACCCTTGCAAGATTTTATGGACCATGTAAATACATATAATACGGTTATTTCGAAGGATATGATAACCTCCTTAAATATTTACAATACGGATGTCGCAGAGAAATACAGAGAAAAATGGGCTGATTATTCTAATAATGTTATGAATCCAATAATGAAGGATCGGTATTTTCAGCTCCATTTAGGAGGAAGTAAATTATCTTTGGATTTCGAAGAAAAAGTAAAAAAGAACATTATATTGTTAGAGCAAGAAATCCTATGTAAAAATGAAATATAAGCATAATGCATACTGGCATAAAAGGAGTTCAAGAGATGAAAAAAGATTTAACAAATTCTCAGTTAGATAGACAAAATATATTGAACAATAATATGGCGTTGGAAGAAATTCGAAATACGTCCAATATTCAAGGTGTTTGGTTTAAAGATAAAGTATATTTTACAAAAAATATGGTGGCAAATTTTTTCGAAGTAGATATTCGAACAATAGAGAGATGTGTATCTGCTAATCTACCTGAATTAGAAAAAAATGGATATGAAATAATTAAAGGCGCTAGGCTAAAAGCTTTTATTGAGGCTGCGAGTTCATTTAATGCAGCCGGAATAGACATAGGGATTATAAGCAATAAAACGACGTTGCTTGCTATATTTGATTTTAAAGCTTTTTTAAATATAGCGATGTTGTTGGTAGAAAGTGAAAATGCAAGAATATTAAGACAAGCAATGTTGAACATTGTTATTGATTTGGTTAATAAGAAGACTGGGGGGGCAACAAAATATATTAACCAAAGAGATAAAGATTTTTTACATTCTTATCTACAGGAGGATGATTATCGAAGAGAATTTACGGATGCATTAAGGGATTTTGTAGATATGAATCAATTCAAATATGCAATATTTACAGATATGATTTATCAAAGCATTTTTAAAGAAAATGCAAAAGAGTATAGAGAAGTTCTAAATCTAAAAAAGAGTGATAGAACGAGAGATACTTTTTACTCGGAAATATTAGATATGATTGCATCATATGAATGTGGTTTGGCAGAGATGATTCGAAAAAAAGCAGAACTGGAAGGAAGAAAGATCACAAATTGGGAGGTTCGAGAAGTATTTAAAGAGTTTGAAGAACTTCCTCATTGGAAGCCACTTATTAATGGTGCAAGAACCAAAATGGCAAGTAGAGATTTGGCATTAAGAGATTCTTTTCATCAACAGTTAGAGTTGTATATTAAACCTTTAGACCAGAGTGAATATGACAAGTTCTTGGGAGCTGAATCGGATCAAGTTGCAAGATTAATGGATGAGAACAGAGATGTGTTAAAAAGACTAAAGGAGCGTGAGTAGATGAAACAAATTTATTATCTTACGCTCGATGAGGCTGTAAAAATACATCGTGCAACAATTGAGAAAAGTGGCGGAGGAGATATAGGGGATTTAGATTTGGGGAGACTAGACAGCGTGCTGACTCATATTCAAAATGATGATTATTATCCAACATTTGTTGATAAGCTGGTACATTTATTCTTTTGCTCTTGCAAATTTCATTGTTTTACAGACGGAAACAAGAGAATTGCGATCACGTTGACTGCAGATTTCTTACTGAGAAATGGATACATGGGAATTGCAAATGTGTATTTCAGAGAAATGGAAAATATAAGTTATCATGTGGCAGCTGGGCACATAGATGAGGAGCTTTTAACCGAGCTGATGACTGCTATATTAGATAATACTTATGATAATGATGAAGCATTAAAGTTAAAATTATTTAATGCCATTTCTGTTAAAGAGCAGTATTACGAATAGTTTTGGTCCCGACATTAATGTCGGGACCAAACTAGTTGTAATGGCATAAAAATAAACCACCTGTTATGCGGGTGTGTTCCTAGACAGCTTTAGCTTCAAGAAAAACCTCCAATGTTATAATAAGTGCTAGTTCGCCAACCGCACAATAACAAAGGAGGTATCCAAAATGGATAAAAATAGTCTAGCACATACTAGGCGGGAATGTAAGTACCATATAGTATTTGCACCAAAGTATCGAAGAAAAATTATTTATAATCAGATTCGTGAAGATGTAGCTCATATATTAAGTGAATTATGTAAACGAAAAGGTATAGAAATAATAGAAGCTGAAGCATGCCCAGATCATATACATATGTTTGTGAGAATACCACCGAAATATAGTGTGTCTGAGGTTATGGGGTATTTAAAAGGAAAAAGTTTGATGGGGTTACATTTAAGCAGATGCGCATCTGCCATATGTTTAATGTAAAAAATGAAATTGCCTTTGGCATATATGCCTGCAGTGCTGAAAACTCATCATTTAAGGCAACATTCACGGATATGGAACTTACAGAATGCAAATGGCTTGCCCATGATGGTCAGCAGCCAGATGAGGAATAAATGCAAAGAGAAATCTTGAAGAGCATACCTCAGATAGATCTGATATATTAGAAAGAGTTTCAATTGTTAGAGCTGCATCTGTTAATATCACAGAGGACCATTTGCCAACATTTTTTCAGATGAGTCGGACTTTAACGTGATTTTCTGTAATCTGAATTACGGAGTGGAACAGATATGTAGTGGAGAAAGTAGCGGAGAAGTAACGGAGAAAAGTAACGGTATAATTAATTTGAACAATACTGAAAAGCAAATTATTAAGTTGATTGGTGAGAATAGCACTATTACTCAGTAAGTATTTACAACGGAACCAGGAGTCATATTAGAAGACTGATATTGGTAAATAAAGGAACTTAAATAAAGGGATTATGAAATAATGAGTAAACACATAGAAGTAAACGGCAAGCTTGTACAAGCTAACAAGCGGTACAGCGATTTAAAACAGAGACAGAAGTCACAGATATCCCAGTGGTTGTATGATGCCTATAAAAAGCAGGTTGCAGATAATACTACAGATGATGAGGCTTTGGAACCTGTTTTTGCAAAGATAGATGAAGCTCAAATATGGATTCCCGAGAAGGAAATCAGGGCACAGTATCGCAGTAAGAAGATTAAGTTTAAAAAGCGCATGGAAGCTACAGTCTTACATGACAGTTTTAAATTTGATTATAATGCCGCTGCTAACTATTGGCTCAATAAGGACAAGCAATCTCAGAAGATGTCGAGACAGCAGATGCTTGAGAGAATAACAGCTTTTGTTGAGGCTAATAATACATGTACTTTGGCGACAGCTTCTGAAGGACATGTTAGATGCACACCGATAGAATACAATTTTATGGATAACCGATTCTATTTTTTCTCCGAAGGTGGATTAAAGTTCCGTGGACTTAAGAAAAACAAGCATGTGGGAATGGCAATCTATGAACCATACAACGGATTCGGTAATCTTAAAAGCCTGCAGATAGAAGGAATGGCAAGCCTTGTAGAGCCTTTCAGTGAAGAGTACTTGAAGGTCATGGAACATAAAAAGATTCCGGAAGAAGCTATGAGAAATCTTCCGCAGCCAATGGCTCTTATAAAGGTTGTTCCGGAGGTATTTGATCTGTTGGATTCTGAACTTAAGAAAGAAAACTTTGGCAGCAGGCAGCACTATGTAGTGTAAAAGATGCAAGATATGTGGGATAAAATCGCAAAGTACTTAAAGAAAAAATGGTACGGAGCCAGAATATCTTTGGGAGAGCATAACGAGCTTAAAAACAGGTACATGCATATAAGATGGGAAGAAACAGCACATTCAACGTCAAAACAGCACATTGAACAGCACATTGGACAACACATTCAAGAATAAAACAGCATTTTGAATCTGTTGGATACCAAAGAAATCTCATCTAAGATGAAGAGCAATATTACAAAGCTGTATGAAGCTTTTGGGATGGAAAAGATATTCGGAAGAAGTGATGTGATAGAGGTACTATATCGGCTCATTGTATGATGTTAAAACTAATCAAAGGTATATGAGGAGCATAATAACAGGCACTTACATCTGTAGGTGTCTTTTTTGTGATTTCCGAGTACAAATTTACGCTGCTTTTTATCGTTAATGGCTGTATACACCTACCGTAAAGGAGTATAATGTCTTCATACAGACTTAAGATGAAAGAGGAAAAATAAATGGGAAACAACAAATATGCGGAATATACAGATTTTATTTTAGATAAGACAGTAGAATTACTTAATATAGACTCCCCAACCGGTTATACTGACGAGGCGGCAGCCTGGGTGAAGAAGGAGTTTGAAGATTTAGGATATGAAGCAAACTTAACTAAAAAAGGCGGAGTGCTTGTGAATCTAACAGGAACAGATGAAAACAATGGCCTTTTCTTAGAGTCTCATACTGATACTCTTGGAGGTATGGTTTCTTCTATTAAATCTACAGGTCGTCTTACTATTACACCGCTTGGTGGAATGAATGCCAATAATGCTGAGACAGAAAATGTTCGCATTGTTACCAAGTTTAATGGAGAGTACGAAGGTACCTTCCAGTTGGAAAATGCTTCTATTCATGTAAATGGAGAATATGATGATGTGAAGCGCTCTTTTGATACATGCGAAGTGGTTTTGGATGAAGATGTGAAATCCAAGGAAGATGTAGAGAAGCTTGGAATTGGAGTGGGAGATATTGTCTGCTTCGAGCCTAATACTCGAATTACTAAGAGCGGATATATCAAGAGCCGTTTCTTGGATGATAAGTTGTCAGTGGGTATATTGCTTGGATTTGCCAAATATATCAAGGACAATAATATCACTCCATCAAGAGCGCTGTACGCCCATGTTACTGTCTTTGAAGAAGTAGGACACGGGGGATGTGCTTCGGTTCCTGCTGGAGTTACAGAAGCAATATCTGTTGATATGGGATGTGTTGGCGAGGGCTTGTCTTGTACAGAGAGACAGGTTTCAATTTGCGCCAAGGATTCAGGCGGCCCTTATGCATATTCAGTAGTGAAGGGACTGATGGAAGCTGCCAAGAAGATGGAGGCTGATTTTGCTGTTGATGTATATCCACATTACGGATCGGATGTTGAAGCAACACTTGGAGCTGGATTCGATGTGAAACATGGATTGATTGGTGCTGGCGTATATGCTTCTCATGGCTACGAGAGAAGCCATAGAGACGGTGTGGAAAATACATTAAAACTTTTGATAGGATATGCCTTATAGTTGCCGAAGAAAGTGGTATTATTATAGATATCTAATTAACTAAAATGGCAAGGGGAGTACATATTTATATGGATTTGGAAGAATTAAAGCAGACTATTGTTAAGGATTTAAACTCTGACCAGTATCCATTTTCTTTAAAAATAGTGAGAAATAATATTGTGGTCAAATGGAAGCCGGAAAGCATCTCGCAGGAAGAGGATAGAGAGAAGCTGGAAAAGTTCTGCATTAAATATAAGCTGAGAAAAGATGGTACATTTTCCGGCGGAGAGATTAAATTGAATAGGACGGAGTATGGACATGCAACGGAAACGGTAAAAACAACCTATTATTCAGCTTCTCCGTTAGATGAGAATCCCATATGGCGTAAGAGAGTAAAGGTGGAGGATAGAGCTCAAATTGGACATGATATAGATAAGTTGAGCTCTATAATAGAGCATTATCTAATGGATCATGGATTTAAATATAAGCCGGGCGTGTGGAATTGTGTCTACATGAGCAAAGAAGAAGGAACACAATTTCGCTGGGTAGGATTTTTGTTTATGATCGTATCATGCTGGTTATTTGTTGGGCTTTTAAACATTGGTTGGATTGTATTAGAAGTTATTTTTGCATTGTTTTTTTTGTTGGGATTATGGATGCTTCTTATTGGAGTAGGGAAGTTGCCATTTTGCCATTTGCGAAATGATTTGTTTGTGAAAATATTTATAGTTATTTTCATTGCTATATGGGGCATTTTCTTTGTTATTGTATTTTTGGATAGTAAAGGTATTAAAATATTGCCTTGATGTAGACTGAGATTATAGAGAGAGATTTATAAGTTGCTTGCGTCTTTGGATTTGGAAAAAGGACGTAAGTAATGTGAGAGAGACGAACATTGGGAGGCGAGTTATATGAGTGAAAAGCGATATGATATTGATAACGGTGTAGGAGAATTTGATGCTGAAGAGGGTATATTTCTGGAGGACGATGTACCATTATTTGACATAGAATCTTATCCTGAAAGTCAGCGTGAAATTCTGAAGGAATGTAATGTCAGAATCCAGGAGGCCAATGCGAAATGCCGTATTGCCAGAATTAGAGAGGACATGTTTGCCAAAGGTTTGAAGGCTGGTATGTATTTCTGCACATTTGATCAAGACGAGAATCTCACAAGTTTTGAATTTAATGACGAAACTAGAATGATGTTGGGATACGAGGGATTAGATGATTTGCCAAATGAGTTTGATAGCTGGGTCAAGACTTTGGTTCCAGAGGAACGAGATGGTCTTGTTAAATTATTCTGGGATTCAGTCCGCATTCATCGCAGTCTGCCGGACATAACTCATGCCACATATCGCATGGTAAAAAAGGATGGAAGTATTATCTGGGTGACAGGTGCTGGTAGATTTGTCAGACGTCCTGAGGATGGTTCCCTGGAAATATACATGGGTTGTTATAGAGATATTACGGCTCAGAAAGATTTGAAGGATTATCTGAAAATAGTAGAATCCTTAGGTAGTGCATTTAATTTTTCCATTTTTATTGATGTCAAAGATATGAGTTATCGAATGATAAGTACCAATGAATATGTGGAAATGGTGGAAAAGGATCCGGATGCATTTCAGTTTCTTAGGAACAATGTGGATGCTTCTGTGGCAGAAAGCTTTCGCCATGTTTTATATGAATGGCTGGATAAGGATAAAATAATAGAAGCTGTTGCGGAAAATGGCTCTAGTAGTATGGAGTTCTACAGTGAGGGCGCGCAGCGTTGGTTTACTGGAATTTTTCTTGTGGGTGATAGGAATGAGGATGGAAGCCTTGCTCACATTGTGTATGGTTGCCAGGACACAACAGAGACGAAGCTGCAGTATTTGGCACAGCAGAAGATGATATCAGAATATGAGGCTGAGATATACGTTGACTCTTTGTCTAAGGTTCGCAATAGAAGATATCTGGATGAGAAGCTTATCTTTGAACCTTGTAATTCGGTAGTTATGGCGGATATTGATTATTTTAAGATGGTAAATGATAGCGCTGGACACCAGGCTGGAGACGAAGCCATTCAAAAAGTAGCGGAGCTTCTAGAACATTCGGTCAGAAAAGATGATGTGGTACTTCGCTATGGTGGTGATGAATTTATGATGGTATTCTCAGATATTACCAAAGAAATTATGGAAGAGAAACTTCAGTATCTGAAATCCAAGGTGAAGACTTTGAAAATTAACAACCATCCTGAGATACATCTGTCTATGAGTTTTGGGTGTGCCCTGGGAACAGATCTTGTAAATAATATGATTAGTGTAGCTGATGAGGCGTTATATGAATCCAAGAAGAGCAGAGATACTTATACCATAATGGAGATGTAACTATTAATATATGAAAAATAGGAGGTAGGCATTATGAAGATAGCAATGGCAAATGATCATGCTGGAACAGCTTTGAAAAATGTAATCAAAGCTTACCTGGAGTCACAAGGTTATGAGGTTAAGGATTTTGGAACATATGATGGAGAATTCTGTGACTTGTCGGATTATGTATATCCTGCAGCAATGTCTGTGGGTAAAGGTGAGTGTGACCGTGGAATATTTGTTGATGGCGTGGGCTATGGAAGTGCAATGATTGCTAACAAGGTAAATGGAATCTATGCCTGCGTATGTCAGGACCCATTTTGCGCACAGCTATCACGAGAGCATAATGATGCCAATGTATTGTGTCTAGGTGGAAAGCTTATTGGTGAAATGATAGCTATGGAAATTGTAAAAACCTGGATGAATACCGAACCTCTCACAGCGGAGAAATATGTCCGCAGAAGAGATAAAGTAAAAGAGATAAATGATGAGTTGTGTAAGAGCTTGTCATAGCAGCATGTATTAATTGAATAGTATTATAGAAAATGATAGAACGCGTAAGCTTAAATGCTTGCGCGTTCTAATTTATTTGCAAATCTCCTATAAATAGTAAATAATGGAGACTAATATATTATCATGGAGGTACTATCATGATTATTAAAAACGAAATACCAATACTTGAATATGATGACTCATCAAAGCCGGTTATTGCGCCTAATCATGATAGCATCAATGTTCATTTGCCGGAGAAATGTCTCTTTGCATTTCTTGGAGATACAGTTCATGAATATGCCGAAAAGCACCATGCAGAGATTGTGGATGAGTTTATTACATTTTCTCATAATGTGAAGGTTTACATTTTACATGAAGATGATGAGGATATCTGTCTGGTTCAGCCAACTATTGGAGCATCGGCAGCAGCTTCCTTGATGGATTATTTAATAGCATGCGGCTGTGGGAAAATAATTGCGGTTGGCTCATGTGGCGTTTTGGCTGAGCTTCAGGAAAATGCATTTATTGTTCCTGTGAAAGCTATGCGAGACGAGGGCGCTTCATATAAATATTTACCAGCAGAGCGATATATAGAATTGGATGAAGGGCCTGTTGCGGCAATTGAGCAAACCTTTGAGTTACACAATCTGCCGTTTGTCACATGTACAACATGGACCACAGACGGATTTTTTAGAGAGACACAGGATATGGTAAAATACCGTTTGGAAGAAGGCTGCTCGGTTGTAGAAATGGAGTGCGCCGCTCTGGCCAGTGTCTGTAGGAAGCAGGGTGCGGAGTTTGGACAGTTTCTTTTTACAGCAGATTCCTTGGCAAATGTGCATGAATATGATGCCAGAGATTTTGGAATGGCATCTCATGAGAAAGCTTTGTTATTAGGCTTAGATGTTTTGCGGAAATTTCATTAGATTTGTGGTAGACTACTTAAGTATCAAATAAGCGGGGCGAGTTATACGCATATAGGTATAAGGAGTATTATTAGATAAGATGGTTGAGATTACATTAGACAGGTTGGAACAATTACCTGAAGATGCATATGTGCTTATAGATGTTAGAGATGAGAGCGCCAGAGAATATGGCATGATGCCTGGAGCTATTGCAATTTCCATGGATGAAATAACTGAGGAGACGATTGCAAAACTGGAGGCTATCCCTTCTGGTAAGAAATTGGTATTTTACTGTGACTTTGGCAGAAAGACCAGAGATATGGATGATATAGAAGCGCTCAAAGGTCGAGAATGCTATAGTCTAAAGGGCGGTTATACAGGATATGTGTGCGCGCAGGTTTCTGAGGACAGTTCTTTGGAAGAGCGCAGAGAGCGAGCTGAGAGAAGTATTCAGAAGAAATTTCACAAGCAGCTTTTTACACCATTTGCCAAAGCCTGCAAGACATATAAGCTCATTGAAGAGGGAGACCATATTGCAGTATGTATATCTGGTGGCAAGGATTCTATGCTTATGGCGAAGCTTTTCCAGGAGATACAGAAGCATAGACAGTGCAACTTTGAATTGACATTCATGGTAATGGACCCAGGGTATAATAAAGACAATAGGGCGTTGATTGAAAGTAACGCCAAGGCTCTGGGAATTCCAATAACTATATTTGAAAGTGATATCTTTGATGCAGTAGACACTATTGATAAGAATCCGTGTTATCTATGTGCCAGAATGCGCAGAGGATATCTATATAATAAGGCCAAGGAGTTGGGATGTAATAAGATTGCATTGGGGCATCACTATGATGATGTTATTGAGACTATACTTATGGGTATGCTTTATGGAGCTCAGGTTCAGACTATGATGCCGAAGCTTCACAGTACTAACTTTGAGGGCATGGAACTTATCCGTCCGCTGTATCTGGTGAGAGAAAGTGATATCTGTGCATGGCGCGATTATAATGATTTACATTTCTTACAATGCGCATGCCATTTTACAGAGACATGTTCTACATGCCATGAGGATGGAACTACTTCATCAAAGCGTCTCGAGACCAAGAAATTGATTGCACAGCTCAAGGAAGTGAATCCATATGTGGAATCCAATATTTTCAAGAGCGTGGAAAATGTTAATGTAGATACAGTTATTGCTTATAAGAAGCATGGTCAGCGTCATCATTTCCTGGATGAGTATTAATATTATTATGTGAAATATTAGTAAGTCGCAGCCATGATTTATATGGCAATTTGCGGCAATTATATATAGAAAGAAGGATAATTTTAATGAATAAGACAGTACAAGGATTATTTGATTTTATAGAGGAGAGCCCATCACAATTTCATGTTGTGGCAAATGAGAGAGCCAGATTTCTTGAAGCAGGCTTCGAGGAATTATGTGAAGCAAAAGAGTGGAAATTAGAGCTGGGCAAGAATTATTTCGTTACAAGAAATGGTTCGTCAATTCTGGCATTTAGAATGCCACAGAAAGCTTACAAGAGCTTCATGATTATGGCATCGCACAGCGATTCTCCAAGTTTCAGAATCAAGGAAATGCCAGAGATGAAGGAAGGCCATTATGTAAAGCTCAATACTGAGAAGTATGGCGGCATGCTTATGGCTCCATGGTTCGATAGACCTCTGTCTATTGCAGGCCGCGCTATTGTAAAAACAGCAAATGGTATTGAGACTAAACTTGTAAATCTTGATAGAGATTTATGCATGCTTCCATCAGTGGCAATCCATATGAATCGTGAGGCCAATGATGGATTCAAGTACAACGCTCAGAAGGATATGTTGCCTCTGATTTCCATGGACGAGGATTTCTGCCTGAAGAAGCTTGTGGCTGAATCAATTGGAGTAACAGTAGATGACATAGTTGGTTCTGATTTGTTCCTCTATAATAGAGAGCCTGGTAAGGTATGGGGGGCAGCAGACGAGTTCATCTCTATCAGAAGACTTGATGATTTGCAGTGCTCTTACAGTTCTATGATGGGACTGATTGACGCCAAGAATTCAGAGAATGCTGTTCAGATGCATGTGACATTTGACAATGAAGAAGTGGGAAGTGGAACCAAGCAGGGGGCTGATTCTACATTCTTGTATGATACATTGGTTAGAATTAATGAGGCTATGGGTGGCAATAATTCTACTTTGCTTACAGCTATTGCCAATTCATTTATGGTATCAGCGGATAACGCTCATGCAATTCATCCAAACAATCCTGAGAAGAGTGATCCTACCAACAAGGTATTCATGAATGAAGGTGTGGTTATCAAGTTCAATGCCAATCAGAAATATATGACAGACGGTTTGTCATTTGGTATTTTTACAGAGATTTGTAACGCTGCTGATGTACCATACCAGACATTTGTAAACCGTTCAGATATGGCCGGTGGTTCTACGCTGGGAAATATTTCCAATGCGCATGTGTCTATCAATGGTGTTGATATTGGTCTGGCACAATTGGCAATGCATTCTCCTTACGAGACTGCTGGAGCCAAGGATACAGAGTATCTCCTTCAGGTTGCAACCAGATTCTATGAATCAGTTTTGGAAAATGTATCTGGATGTGATTATATTATTAAATAATGATTAACGAATAATGGGTTAGATGCCTATTATGCTGAGTATTATGATAAATAGTCATTTCTGATTTGCCATAAGCATATCAGAGGTGGCTATTTTACTGTGTAAATGTGCATTATAACGAATTCTTAATCAAATCTTAAAGACATTGTATATTTATTCTTAAGATGGATTGGTATACAATTATTTCGTGGTTGTGAATTATATGAGATGCTTATACATATGTGTGAGTGTGAAATGTACATAGGGAGTAGCTTATGGAGAAAATGAAGTTATATCATACAAGCAGTGTGATTATAGAAGATCCGGATATTAAGCGCGGCAGAGAGAATGCGGATTTCGGGCAGGGATTTTATTTGACCACAGATTATGAATTCTGTAAGCGATGGATTTTGCAGGATGCATATATTAATGAGTATGAGCTGTTATTAGATGACCTTGATATAGTACGCTTTGATAGAAGTCAGCAATGGTTTGATTATATTTATAACAACAGAAGGAGAAATGATACAATAGTTGCTGATGTGATTATAGGCCCTATTGCCAATGATACAATTTATGAAACTTACGGTGTTTTAAGCAGTGGTTTTATTCAGTCGGCAGATGCAGCCAAATTACTTCAGGTGGGTCCTGAGTATGTACAGGTGGCTATAAAAACAGATAAGGCTAAAGCTAAATTGAGATGGATAAATGTCGAGTTTGTTCCTGCTGATGATAATATGAAGCGGATTCGTATGCAGGAGGAAGAGTCATATCAGAAATCATTATCAGAAGCTATGGAAAAAATCTGAGAAAAGGTACTATATATATAGCCGCGAGTAAGTGTTAAACTGCTCAGGGAGAAAAGAGATTGACTGAGATGAATAACGTAAAAGACATAACAACGAAAGAAGAACTGTTACAAAAAAAGAAAGTGTCAGATATTGTATTTAGTATTATACCCAAGCATGCTTTTGCGCCACTTATTTGCGCGTTTGTATTTAACTGCATAGGTTATGTGGGGATTCAGCAATTGCATGAAGTTTTACCATTACATGATTTCTCTACAGTTATAGATGACAATATTCCATTTGTTCCGGCGTTTATCATAATATATATACTGGCTTTTGTTCAGTGGATTGTAGGTTTCATACTATGCGGTAGAGAGGATCGAGATTTCTGCTATAAATATTTGTCTGCAGAATTCTATGCTAAAGCCATGTGTTTTGTTTGTTTTCTTGTGATTCCATCAACTATTGCAAGACCTGAGATTGAGGTAAATAGTTTTGTGACATGGCTGGTACAGTTCATTTATAATGCGGATCATCCAATTAATCTGTTTCCATCTATTCATTGTCTGGAAAGTTGGTTCTGTCTCCGTAGTGCTTATGGACAGAAGAAAACCGGCAATGTATATAAGCTTATAACAACTGTAATGACTGTATTGGTATTTGGCTCAGTGGTTTGCGTAAAACAGCATGTCTTCGTGGATATTATAGGTGCAATAGTTGTATTTGAAATAGGAATGCTTATAGCCAAAAGGATAGACTTACATCGATTATATGATGGATTGGAGAATTGGTGGACAAAGGTTTTAAAGGTGAATAATGATTGAAAAGAAGAAACTAATATGGATATTTATTTCCGCAGTGCTGGCGATACTTACTGTTTTGGCAGTGCTATCTCAGGCGGGAAGTATGTCTCTGCAGGATTTGCGAGATGCTCTGGCCCATGCTGATAAGAAATGGCTTTTCCTTGCAGTATGCTCAATGCTTGGATTTATAGTCTTTGAGGGCGAAGCCATAAGAAGTATTTTGAAGCATATTCATTATAAGAGGAAGTTTAGACAGGGATTTGTATTTGCTGCAGCAGATGTATATTTTTCTGCTATAACTCCATCTGCTTCCGGCGGGCAACCGGCCAGTGCTTTTTTTATGATAAAAAGCGGTATTCCAGGAGCTGTGGTTACAGCGGTTTTGATTATGAATCTGGTAATGTACACTCTTGGAATTATTACAGTGGGATTGGTATGTATATGTACGGCGCCGAGTATTTTCCTAAATTTTACTATATTATCAAGAGTGCTGATTTTGCTTGGATATATGGTATTGATTATCCTTGCGGTGGTATTTGTTCTGTTGCTGACAAGAGGAGAGATTCTGGAAAATATTGTCGTTAAGTTCTTGAAAATATTTTCCAGGTTGAAACTGGTCAGAAAACCAGAAGCAAAGATTGAAAAACTCAGGCATAAAATGCAGGATTATAAGGACTGTGTTGAGCAGATGCAAGGGCAGAAGAAAGCCCTCATAAGTGCTTATTTATGGAACTTGGCCCAGAGAGTTTCTCAGATATGCGTTTCGGTCTTTATGTATTTGGCGTTAGGTGGTAAAATGATAAATGCGTATGCCATATGGGTGACTCAGAGCATGGTGGCAATTGGTTCTAATTGCGTGCCGATTCCCGGGGGAATGGGAGTTACTGATTATCTAATGGTAGATGGTTTTAAGGAGATTATGGAAGAAACTGAGGCTTTTCGATTAGAATTACTCAGTAGAAGTTTATCTTTTTACGTATGTATTCTGGTAAGTGCAATTGCGGTGCTGGTGGGATATATATTAGTAAAAAGAAGAGAGAGAATGGGATAAAATTATGTTTGGATTTTATGATTATACTGTATGGCTTACATATGCTTCGCTGGTTTCAGCGGTGATGGGTATTGGAGTTTCCCTTCATGGTATAGGACATCCTTATTGGGGAATTTTTTTCCTGATGATAAGTGGCTTATGTGATGCTTTCGACGGAAGAGTTGCCAGAACTAAAAAGAATAGAACAGAGACAGAAATGAAGTTTGGAATTCAGATTGACTCATTGGCGGATTTGGTTGCTTTTGGTGTGTTGCCAATATGTATTGGAGATGCACTCGTGGGTATTGGACCAGACATTACCGGGGTATGCAGAGTAGAAATTGGAAATCCTATTCTTCGAACTATTCTTATGGCTATAGGTATATTGACTTTGATATATTATGTGCTTATGGCTATGATTCGTTTGGCATATTTCAATGTCTGCGAGGAGGAGCGACAGTCAGAGGAAGGTGGATGTAGAAGAGAGTACATTGGTTTGCCAGTTACTTCAGCGGCGTTAATATTCCCTACAATCTTATTGTTACAATATGTACTTCCTTTTGATATATCATTGTTATATTACTTGGGACTTGTTGTAACGGGAACTTTGTTTGTATCCAAGATAAAAGTGAAGAAGCCGGGACTAAAGGGAATACTAATGATGATTGCTTTTGGTGCAGTTATTGGAATCTTGCTTCTGGTAGGAATGTTTGCGGTGCATCATATTCATTAGGATAGATGATTTGCATATTGATAAGAGATAATAGGAGATTATATCCATGAGAGATGGACTGGATTTCTTGTACAATACGAATATGGGTAGATTTATTCTAAAGGGACTTACTGCCAGAAAACTGTCACAGGTTGCTGGCAGTTTTCTTGATTCTAAAGCATCCCGATTTATAATTCATAAATTTGCTCAGAAGAACAATATTGATTTGTCGGAATGCATCAAGACTGATTTTGATTCTTTTAATGATTTCTTTACCAGGCAATTAAAGCCGGAGGAGAGGACATTTGACATGAATCCTGAGAATCTTGTGTCTCCTTGCGATGGGCTACTGAGTGTCTATTCTATTGATGGACATGAGGTGATGCCTATCAAGCAGAGTAGATACAGCGTTGTGGATTTATTGAGAGATGAGAAGCTGGCGGATTATTATAAAGGCGGCATCTGCATGGTTTATAGATTATGTGTGAATCATTATCATAGATACGCATATTTGGATAATGGATGTAAGGGAGCCAATATATTTATACCGGGGATTTTACATACGGTTCGTCCAATTGCTCTTCGTCAGATTCCTGTATTTACAGAGAATTGTAGGGAATATACGGTTATGGACACCCAGAATTTTGGCAAGGTGACACAGATTGAAGTGGGAGCCATGCTGGTGGGAAAAATTCATAATCATCATGGCAGACATGAGTTTAAACGTGGTGAAGAGAAGGGCATGTTTCTCTATGGTGGATCAACTATTGTAGTGTTGCTTCCTCCAGATGTGGTAGAGATTTCAGAAGATATATTGAGATGTTCAGAATCTGGTGAGGAGTATCCGGTGAAGATGGGACAAGTTGTTGGATATAAAAAGTAATTGAGGTAGGTATATCTTATCTGATATTATACAAGTATAGTAAGACTTGTAATATGTAACGGATTATAGAGAGTATAAGTGGGATAAATGAGGGATGAAATATGCATAAAAGGAAGTCATTGCAAACCATAGTATTGAGGTTTGTTACGGTTATTATATTAATTATAGCTTTCTTGCTGGGTGGAATGTGTTTCGGAGTATTGAGCCGTGATCAGAAGGTGGCTGCGTGGAATATTCTTGCGTCTGCAGCCAGTTCGGAAGCTACAGTAATAAATGAGAAGCTTGTGCGTATGGAGACATCCGTAAATGATGTTGTAGCTCTTGCGGATAATTCGATGCAGGGGCTGGGTGATATACAAAATGATGAAGTCAGACAGAGCGTAACTGCTCAAATGGCATCTATCTTCATGGCTATTATGAAGAGATCTGAAGACATATATGGCATATATATATCTTATGAACCGGAGCTTATTGGAAGAAGCGATGGTGTATTTTATACACGAAATTCTCGTGGTAATATTCAGGAAAATGAGTTAACAGATGTAACAAAATATAGTCCCGATGATATAGAGCATGTGGGTTGGTACAGTATTCCAAAGGAAAAAGGTGAGCCGGTATGGCTAGAACCATATTACAACAAGAATACTGACAGATGGCTTATATCATATGTAGTGCCGTTTTACAAAGAAGGGAAAATGGTTGCCGTAATTGGTATAGATATGGACTTTGAGGAGTTGGTGAAAGAGGTTGATCAGGCTCGCGTCTACGAAAGAGGATATGCTTTCATGGAAAGTGCTGATGGTACTTATCATTATCATCCGGGATTCTTTGACAATAATATTCACGGTGATGAGACCATAACTCTTATTACTGAGGAAAATGTAAATATTACTACCAACGGCGAGGCTATACGGATTATAGAATATCTCCATGATGGCAACAGACTTATGGGAGCTACAGTTACTCTGAGGAGTGGTATGAAACTTATAATGTGTGATGATTACATGGAAGTATATCATGACAGAAATGCGCTTCTTATGTGGACAATGATCAGTGAGTTTCTCATTACGCTGATATTGATTTTCATTGTGCGCCGGGAATGCAAGAAGCTTATTAATCCAATCGTGGAGATAACTGATTCAGTGAAGGGTATTGAAGCAGGTAACTATGATGTGGAAATACCGGAGATGGAAATAGTTGAGTTGGCTGAATTGCAGCGAGGCATTAATAAAATGACCAAGACTTTGGCTATGAAGAGGAAGCTTACAGAGTCTGAACTTGCAGCAAGAAACAAAAAGCTGGAGCGCGCAGTGGAGGAGGCTGAGAGGGCCAGCCAGGCTAAATCAGACTTTCTGTCTCAGATGAGTCATGACATCAGGACACCTATGAATGCCATTGTAGGAATGAGTATCATTGCAAATGACAATATAGACAATCCGGATAAACTGAAGGATTGCCTGGACAAGATCAATAATTCCAGCAATTATCTGATGTCATTAATTAACAATGTGCTTGATATGAGTCGTATAGAGAGCGGAACCTTTGCATTTTCACCAGAAGAATACAGCCTGAGAAAGCTGGTGGATAACACAGCTCGTATGGTCAACAGCGAGGTGGAAGGCCATGGACATTCTATGACAGTGGATGTGTCTGGCATTGAAAATGATCTGGTTATTGTGGACGGATTAAGACTGCAACAGATTTTCGTAAATATACTGTCCAATTCCATTAAGTATACCAATAACGGCGGCATTATTACTGTGACGGTGAAGGAGCAAGCTACATATAAGCCGGGGTTCCGTAGATATACATTTGTCTTTACAGATAATGGTATAGGAATGAGTCAGGAATTTCTTGAAAAGATATACATGCCATTTGTTAGAGAAAAGGATGAGCATCAGACAGAGGTAAAGGGTACCGGCCTTGGCATGGCAATTACCAAAGCTATAATAGACAACATGGGTGGCAATATTGAAATCAGAAGTGAGTTGGGCATCGGCACAAGAGTCAAGATTGTATTTGACTTAGAAGCTGTGTCAGAGAAGGAACTGGAAGATAATGTTTCGGATAATCATCAGTCAGGTCTGTCTCAGATTGATTTAAATGGCAAGCGCATTCTTGTAGTAGATGACATGATTATTAATTTAGAGATTGCTGCAGAACTGCTTAGCGCCACAGGCGCCATTGTAGATAAAGCGGCAAATGGCCGGGAGGCTGTGGAGAGATTTAAGGCTAATCCTGAGGGTTATTATGATTTGATTCTAATGGATATTAGAATGCCTATTATGAATGGATATGAAGCCGCTCGGGCTATCAGAGCTGTGGATAGTGAATATGCGCGCGATATATTGATAGTAGCTATGAGCGCCGATGCCTTTGAGGAGGATAAGCGAAGGTCAAAGGAAGCGGGAATGAATGATCATATTGCTAAGCCGCTGGATATTGAACATTTAATAGAAGTCCTGGGACATTTGTGATAGAATGTTTTTTGCTATTCTATAGAAAAAGAGGACAAAATAATGAAATATATAATTACAGGCGTAGTTGCTATTGCATTATGTAATATTTTAGGAGCGCTGCTTGTAAAAGTAACCCAGAAGATTACAAAGAGAGATTTTTCCAAGGGCAAGAGGATATGCTTGGGAATAGTATATATACTGATTATTCTAATTGTAGCTGTAGCTATTTATCTGGGGAAATATTACCATTCGCAGGTAGATATTAATTCTTTGGAAAATAGTGAAATAAGTATTACAAAAGAAGACTATGGATATTTTGTTGATGGACCTGGGACAGATAAGGCGATGATCTTTTACCCTGGTGCCAAGGTAGATGAGAAGGCCTATGCGCCACTTATGACCAGACTGGCAGAAGGTGGCGTGGATTGCTTCCTGGTTTCCATGCCTGCCCATTTGGCAATTTTAGATATGGACAAGGCTGAGGATATTATGGGTAAATATTCATATGACAAATGGTATCTGTCAGGCCATTCCCAGGGCGGCGCTGCTGCTGCTATTTATGCTGCAGAGAATCCTGACAATATAGATGGTTTGGTTTTGCTTGCTGCATATCCAACGAAAGATATATCTGATGATATTAGTTTGCTTTCCATTTATGGTGATAAAGATCAGGTTGTTCAGATGGAGAGCTATAGCAGTAACAAAGTAAACTGGCCAGTACAATCCCAGGAAATGATTATTTCAGGTGGAAATCATGCGGGATATGCCAATTATGGTAAGCAGGCTGGTGATGGAGACGCACAGATTTCCAATGATAAACAGCAGGAAATCACAGCAACTGCTATTTTAAATTTTATGAAATAGCAGAGTAAGAGGTAATTTGATTGCGACCGTTTTCTTTTGAATGATATAGTGCTTTGTCTGCACCGGCAAGGACTGTGGAATAGTCATGATCTGGAACGCAATCTACCACATCAATACCGATGCTGACAGTTACATATTCACTTATTGAAGTATCAGGAGCAGGCAGTTCTAAGTTTATTACGGACTGTCTGATTTTTTCTGCGTATATAACAGACTCTTTTTCACTTGCTCCTATTAGTATAACTACAAATTCTTCACCTCCATGTCGGATGGTAAGCTCAGTTCGTCCAACAACAGCATGTTTTATGGCTGTGGCAACTTTTTCCAGACAACGATCTCCTTCATCATGGCCAAAGGTATCATTGTATTTCTTGAAGAAGTCAATGTCTAACATAATGATACCGTATTGGATTTGATTTGCCTCAGGATATTTTGTTTTGTATTTATGTAAGCAATCTTCAAACTGAGAAGAGGCACCACGGCGGTTAAGCAAATGAGTCAACGGGTCATAGAAGGCATATTCCTTGATATAATCACGCATGACAATAATCAGGTAGTTCAACTTCTGGGTTATAGCAATTATGATAATCAAAGCCAGTATGACATGGTCGGCTGTAGATGTGCCATGTGTATCAGATGTAAATACAAATATTATTACAAGGAGAATTTCTCCGATGGTTTCAATATTATTTACAAGTGGAACAAGAGCCAAAAACAATGCCATGCAAACAGACCATACTCCAGTAAGGTGAGACTCATTGAAATATGTGGCACATGAGCGTAGAAATGACATATAAATAATCCAAAAGAACAGATATATAACCCTACAGACAAATGGTTTATATTTTAAATCTCTATATTTGTACATAAGGGATGCGAGAAACAAGGCGAAGATAACCAAAAATCCTACATATATATTCAAGAGCCAGGTTATTTCAGGATGCTGATTTGTTGTATCGTAATAGACAATTGTAAAAATATTTATAATGAGCATCAGTGGCATTATAGACAAAATTCTTCTGCAGTTTAGATAGTACATTTTCTTCTGTAAATTTTTGCGCACTTCGGTACTGTTTAGTTGAATATAGTCATTGATGCCAGGAAATCCAAAAGATTCTAAAATATAATTAATTACTTTGGTATATACAGATTTAAAGATTTCTTTCATATTCTATCCCTCATAAAGCTGTCTCATATATAATAGTTATAACATAGATACTTACTTGACCGAAAGTGGAAAATGTATAAAAATATTTACAATAGTAGGAAAACGATAGGAGTCTGTTATGGAAAATAAGAAGAATCTAAAAGCTGAGATTTTTAATATTATACAGATAGGTGATAAGAGCAATCCCATAAGCCGATTTTTTGATGTATTTATTACCATTGTTATTGTGTCAAATATTGCGGTGACAGTTGCTCTGACTTTTGACGAGCTAGAACCATGGTATGGATTATTTCATATAGTTGAGTGGGTTACGCTTATTATTTTTTGTATTGAATATGTATTGAGAATCTGGACCGCGGACTAACTGTATACCGATAGAGGCGAAGTGGCAGCACGATT
>JAEEGF011227685.1_pt1 | contig 29172 bp, 34 predicted proteins | sample 9134171 | NCBI WGS metagenome assembly JAEEGF01 (sample SAMN16246542, study PRJNA631951) | gut metagenome | biome: gut microbiome; feature: rumen; material: AP-attached | host: Bos | place: Iran: Karaj | collected 2018-10 | reverse complement strand
CATGTTAAAAACGTCATTCTCTCTTGACTCGTCCCTAAGGGCAAACATTAACTTTGTTTTCACTTAGCAATTGCTTCATAACATCGCGCGATATGAGTAAAAAAACAAGGTTAAAAATCGGAGAGTTCTCCCAGTTGATGCAAGTCACAGTAAAAACTTTGCGTCATTATGAGCTGAAGGGTCTGCTGTTGCCTGACGAGGTGGACGAGTGGACAGGCTACCGCTACTACAGTATCGACCAGATGCAGAAGTTGCAGGCCATCCGCGACCTGCAGCGCCTTGGATTCTCGTTGGATGAGATCAAGGACTTGTTCGAGGACAACTCGCATATCCCAAGCATCCGGCAACTGACCGAGAAAATCAAGGAAACGGAAGCGCAGCTGAAGCAGCTGATAACCCGCCGCAACCGACTGCTCGACTGGAGGAACACTCGCAAAGAGATGAAGACAATGGAAAAATTCAGCATTCAGTCACTGCCCGAAATCATCGTGGCAAGTCATCGTGAAGTCCTTCCCGACTACGCCGCTATCGGCTCCATGTGTGTAGAGATAATCGCTCCCGAGATGCAGCGCCTAGGCTGCAAGTGCCCACCGCCAGGCTACTGCTTTACTGTTGAACATCACAGGGAGTACAAGCCGACGGACGTGGACATTGAGTATTGCGAACAGGTAGAGGAGATGGGAGCGGACAGTGCCATCATCCAGTTCAAGCATCTGCCCGCAGTGCCCAAGGCGCTCTGCATGAAGCACATTGGCCCGTATGAAAGATTCTACGAATCGTACATAGAAGCTTTCCGTTACATAGAGGAGCATGGTTACAAACCTGTTGGTCAGTTCCGCACCTGCTACGTTGATGGAGTCTGGAACCAAGAGGACCCCGAGAAATGGCTTTCAATCATTCAGATACCGATAGAATAGCCGTTTATCCTAACCGATCCCCCAAAAAACGATGGGGTGTCTTGGAAACCGAAGACTGGGCTATGGGGCTCCTTGAAGCGTTTTCTCCTATTTTTATGGCAATAAAAGCGAATAAAATACCTATATTTTGGTATTGCTATGAATATCATTCCCATTGTACATTTGCAGCCAACTAAAAAGCTAAATGATATGGGAATATTAAAAACGTTCTTTACTAATTGTGCACATCCAAGAGGGATGATGGGGAGAATGATGCTGAGGTTCATGAACTTCGGTCACGCGCCGCTGACAAACTGGGGACTTGACCTGGTAGAGTTCCAGCCGGGCTGGACAATGCTTGACATCGGCTGCGGCGGCGGTGCGACACTGAAAAGACTACTCAAGCGCAGCGACGGAGCACAGGTCTATGGCATAGACATCTCGCAGGAAAGCGTGGCAAAGGCTCGCAAGGTGAATGCCGCGGTGATCGATAAGCAGGTGTTCGTCTGCCAAGGATCTGCCGAGAAACTGCCCTACGAAGACGGGAAATTCGACCTCGTGACAGCCGTCGAGACGGTATATTTCTGGCCCAATCTGCCTGGGTGCCTGCAGGAAGTGCGACGTGTGCTGAAGCCGGGTGGTCGTTTCGCCATCATGGTGGAGGTGATTGAAGGTGATTCGATGTGGACTGACGTGGTGGAAGGCATGACGGCCTACTCGCCAGACCAACTGAAAAAGTTGCTTGACGAGGCAGGTTTCATGGATACTGCCATCCACCGCAAGAAACCCTCGTATGCCGTCATCACTGGCGTGAAACAGGCATCTAAGTAATAGTTATGACCATACTTGTTATCGGATTACTCATACCTTTGCTAGGCACCATGCTCGGGTCGGCCTTCGTCTTTATGATGAAGGACGAGATGTCCGTGAGGCTGCAGAAGGCACTGCTAGGCTTCGCTTCGGGCGTAATGGTGGCAGCTTCGGTCTGGTCATTGCTGATTCCCGCAATGGAGATGGAGACATCAGGGAGCGCATGGGCGGTGTTGCCCGCTGCCGTAGGTTTCCTCTTGGGCATCGGGTTCCTGTTGCTGATTGATGAGTTGACGCCGCACCTGCATCTCGGGAGCAGCAAGCCCGAGGGCCTCCGTTCCCACCTGTCCCGCACGGCGATGTTGGCCTTGGCGGTGACTATCCACAACCTGCCCGAGGGCATGGCTGTGGGCGTCGTCTTTGCCGGTGCCGACAGCGGTATCACTAATATTTCGCTGGCCAGCGCCATAGCCGTTTCTCTGGGCATTGCCATCCAGAACGTCCCCGAGGGGGCCATCATCTCGATGCCTATGCGCGCGGCGGGAAACAGCCGCTGGCGGTCTTTCCTCATCGGCTCGCTGAGCGGTGCCGTTGAACCCGTCGGTGCCCTTGCGGTCCTGTTACTGTCGTCCCTGGTTTTGCCCGTTCTGCCCTATATGCTCGCTTTTGCTGCAGGAGCCATGTTCTATGTGGTCATCGAAGAACTAATACCCGAAGCTTCAAGCGGCCAACACACCAATGTCAGCACCATTGGCTTCGCCATCGGCTTCGTCCTGATGATGGTGCTCGACGTGGTGATGGGTTAGCGACACCGGATTCCTGAATCATGCAAGATGGGCGGCAAGCGGCTCTCAATGATTTGCTGGAGAGAAGGGGCACCGCCGCCCGATGCACTGGTTGTTCCTGCTTGAATAGCGGCAGATGACTTCAGGCTGTTCCATCTCCACACCGAAGTGTTCCTTGACGAAATCGACGGCAGTGAGGATGGAAAGGAACGAGTCGCGCTTGCAGCAGCGCGGGCCGCCGATCTGGCCTATCTCACTGAGGGATTTAGCAGTCATCTGGTGTGACAGGGCAAAAGGTTCGTTGGCGAGCGGCGTGGACTTGGAGATGATCGACACGAACATCCCAGTGCTGATACCAGCACCACAGGCACCCCAGAAACCGCATACTCCGCCCGGCACACTCTTGCCCCTGGACATCATCTCGTTCAGGGCCTTCGGAAGGTCCACCCCACCCCCGGCGTTCTTGTAGGCTGTGAGCAAGGCGGCCCCCACCATCACATGGTGTTCGGGACCGTGCATGTGGCAGAAAGGCTGCGCCATCATCTTCTCAATGATCTCAACGGGATTTCGGGATGTCTCAGCAAGGCAAAGTCCGATGATAGTATCCAGTCCTGCAGTGTGGCAGTCGTTGCAGACATAGTGGCCATGGACGCAGCGGGTCTTGCTGCTCTCCTTCTTGTGGCAGATGGCGCACTCCATGAGTTCATCGTTCTCAAGATACTCCAACGGAGCTTTGCATATCAGACACTCTTCCTTCATCATCTTGATTGTTTACTTTGCCAATGCATAGCCGAGGGCGACGGCAACGATACCCAAAACTATACTGCCCACGGCGTACAGAATGAATGTGGAATAATTGCCAGCCTGCAAGAGGCACAGGCTCTCCTTTGAGAAGGTGGAAAATGTGGTGAAACCGCCACAGAACCCCACGATCAACAGCAGGTTCAGTTGCGACGAGGCATTAACGCGGTTGAACGTTGCCCAGAGCAAACCGATGAGCAGACAACCGACAATGTTGGCGGTCATCGTTGCCCACGGGAATGCGGAGTCAATGCCCTTCATGGCCAACGATACCAAATATCGAGCAATGCCACCGAAAAAACTGCCTGCTCCAACAAGAAGTATGTCCTTAATTATTTCCATACAACAAATTGGTATTAAACTGATTTCTGGCTATGTTGGCATTGTTCAAACAAACAAGATTCTGCCAATAAGAATTTATCAACCCAGTTTAATCATTGAACTGTCGTCCATCCCATTTCAAAATCGTCTGTACAGTGGAGCCGTCATCGTTCCATCGAGTAGTAATAATGTCCTTGCCACTGCGTGGCAGTTCATACACGCTACTGTAATCAATTTCGAACCCTGGAGGGTCGCAAGCCACCATACGTTTTGTGGCATTGTCGTAACGATAGAAATCAATGCCACTAATTTCGGTTACACATGGCCGACCTTCCATATTGCTTGCCAAATTGTTGAAAGCGATTAGTTTGTGTTTCCCGTCCGATTCATTCCAATAACACACTTCCAACCTGAAAACATAATCTTCGTATTCATCATAAACACATTCTAGAAGGATGTATCCGTTTTTCGAGTCGATAGTCAACGTCTCGCCTTTCTCTTGTGGAAGGCCTTTGTTATAACATTCCAAAGCACTTTTCAATGCTTCCCATGGGCGGTCACCAGTTTCCTCTTCATCTTCATAGTTCAATGAAGGGAATGCTGCCCATGCAAAATCAGTTACAGTGGGCGCGGAGCCTTTAAAGTTAACTTTAATACCATTCTGTGCCATCATCGACAGTGAGAGGCATGAGAGGATAATTGCCGATGCGATTCTTTTCATATCTGTGAAATATTTGATTAATGCATATACTTCAATTTATCATTTTTTCACTGCTGCAAAGGTAGCGATTATTACGCAAAAAAAACTTTATGATGTGATTTCACACCTTTGACATCAAATGGGATAGTAATTCTTATTTGATGATGTATTTCTTGCCTGAGTTGATGTAGATGCCCGGAGCTGTGGGCTTGGAACTGTAAGAGCGGCCGGTGATGTCAAACCACAGGTTGCTTTCAACGGCTGGCTTGTCGCTCTCGATATTGCTGATGGCAGTTGCTCCCTTGATGTATTCAATGCCGGCTGCGGCATCAATCTTGCCATATCCCCACTTGATGGGGTCAATGGCTGTGAACTCATCGTTGCGCGAGGTGGCGGCGAGTACTTCTTTGATGTCATCTAATGTGAGGGTGGGATCGGCTTGCAGCCACAGGGCGATGATGCCGCTCACCGTGGGGCACGACATCGAGGTGCCACTCATGGCACCATAGGGATACCCCTGCCACTGCATCGACTCGGCAATCTCTTGGTTACAGGTATAGTGACTTAACGACGACACGACGTAGGTGCCTGGAGCGGCAACAGTTGGTTGCGCCACACCGTTGAGCGCCATGCCGTAGCTTGAACTGAAACTGATGTCGCCTAGCGTATAACGGTCACTCCCATCACTAACAAGGCCAGTGTAACCTCGTTCGGTGGTGTTTGCCGCATAATCGCCTACACTGATAACATTTGGTGTGGACGTCCAGTCGCCACACGAAATATCGCTGTCGCCTTGGGTGAAACCTTCCATGTTGACAAATGGATCAAACCCATCTGTCGTTTCCCACAAGTCTATCTCGATGGGTGAAGATGTCGACAACGAAATGAAGAAAGGCAATCGTTGATTGAGAATACCTTGCGCGGCAGTGAGCAGTTCAAGTTTTCCATCAATGACGTTGCCATAGATGTACACGATGCCACCTTGCATATATTCCCCCAGTATCTCGTCATCGTCGCTTATTATTTCAATATGGCGCTCCTCCTGAGATGGGGTGATAGTGAATGCCTCTGTCTGCCATAGTATCTCGCTACCGCTGCGATTTAGCATGCCCACCTGAACACTTAATGTATCGTTCTCGTCCAAGGTGTTGCGTGAATAGCCACATACTACCGAGCCAATCATTCTTGAGATGTTGCCGTCTTGGTCAATGAAAGGAGTGGCTCGGGCAAGAAACGCCTTCAGGCTGCTGTTCTCTTCATCAAATGCCTTGTAGATGTGAAGCATTTTGTAACCTTCATTTCCCACACTGAACACGGGAATGACATGATGAGACAATTCATCAATCAGTTCCGGCATTGTACCGGTGCCATTGTGGGGGCCTTCGTGTGAGTTCATGCTTGCGCTAAGCACTACGGGAGCGTTGATTTGCTGTGCGTAATGTGCTACGAATTGGAAGGCTATCTCGTTCACATCGTGCTCACCCAAAATAGACACAAGCACGATGTCGGCATCGGGGGCCATGCCGCCAAACCCCAGCGGCGAGCGTGTGCCAGCTGCAATGCCGGCGGTGTGAGTGCCATGTGTAAGCTCCTCGTCATCGGCGGTGAGCGTGGCAATGAGTTCGGGCGTATCGAACACCGAGCCAGGATACTCTATCGTTCCGGCCTCGTCATCCTCGACGATGAATTTGCGACCGCTGTCATTACCCGGGAGATAGACGCAGCGCAGGCGACTGTTGCCGTCGGCATCCTTGAATGCAGGGTGCTGGAAGTCGAATCCCGCATCGACGAGGCAGATGGTGACACCCTTGCCGGTGTAAACCTCTTCAAGGCCGGGAATGGTGCCGTCAATCAGGCTCACGCCAGTCTCCACAAGTGAGACATCAGTTTTCAACTCCCCTTTACTGGTAGCATCCACATTGTTCACGCCCTCGATGGCAACAAGGGCATCAACCTTGTCGGCAGGAATGCTGATTACAGCCTGATGCCCGAGTTTTGACAACACGGTAGCGCCCTCCTCACACATTTGGGCAAACGTGCCCGCCGCATCTTGGGCATCAACCTCCACCACAAGCCTGATGCTCGGGTTGGCATCAAGTGCTTTTACTCTATTGCCGTTTGAGTCGTATCGTGCTGCCTGTTTTTGCAGTAACGACAACTGTGCGCTAGGGGTGAGTTTGCTGTGTGCACTCGACATGAGAGCGCAAGAGCAAGCAATTACGGCAAATAATATGATTTGTAATCGTCTATTCTTCATGATTGTTGTGATTTTTCCTCTGCTTGATAGCTTGAAATTTCATTTTCAAGAATTGGAATAATGTTTGTTTATTATTCTCCCTTAAGTCAAATGTTTTTTTGCTGATAAACACACCGACAAGAATAGGCACCACCGAACAAAGAGTCAGATCTCTTATTGCCATGAATTCATCAGCATAAGATTTGGGTGTTGTAGTCAGCAGTTCGGCTATTGCCAACGCCAGAGCAGCCAACAAGAAACCGCTTACCAATGTAACAGCCACTCTCCAGAAGTTTCCCCAGTAGCCATAGCCAAACAACTGCTTATAGACATAAAAATAGCATAGGGGAAGCATAATATAGAAATAGTCACCGAAAAAGTCGGCAAGGTCATCCACAATGAGAACCTGAATGGCCATGAACACCGTGATGAAAAAACCTTGCGGTAGTGTGTGCTTGGTATTGCGTGGCGCATAACGGAAGAGGCACCATGTGGGAATAATGAAGAAGCATGTCATGACCAGCCATCCCCATCCCGGACTGTTCTTAATCCAGTTAAAGAACTGATCAACCAATGTCGTGCTGCTTTGAACTGCTTGGGCTTCATTGGGACCCAACAATTTATCAATGAGGGCACTGAACACTCCCATGACAACCAGCATCTTCACTGGCGGGAACGACACTTGCCGCTTGCCGTTGATATAATCGCTGATAAAATAACCGGGGCGCCAAATCAGCTGCCACAACGAGTATAGCAACGAACGGTTACCCATTCCCCACACCTCGGCGGTGGTTTGAAGCACACTCTTCCAGGACACCTTTTTCAAGCCAGCCTTCTGCGAGCAGTGCGGACAAAACTTGCCGGTGAAATCATATCCGCAATTCACGCAATGATGGCGCTCGTTCTCGTCATAACTCCAATCAAAGGGATTGAGCTGCCATGCCTTGAATCGTTTATATCTTTCTTTTAAAGTCATCCCCAAAAAAATCTTTTTGCAAAGATAATGGTTTTTCTTTAAAAGCAAGATTCACTCAATGACTTTGGCAATGATATTGCTGTTTGTCCAACCTTTAGCTCGGTATAACCAAACCCTGAGGCTAATGCGAATTTCACGGATATCTCTGATTTTCACGAAAAGATAATAAACTTTAGTGAAATTGGCTTCGCCGCTAGGCTCTACAGGATGACCAACGATATCTGACACGCATTTGGCCTTTACCGAACCGAAAAAAAAAGAAGAGCGACATCAACACTTCTCCAGCATTGATATCACACTTCGATCGGACTCTCTTGATTTGAATCGACGGTGGCAGCTTAAGGCCGGTGTCTATCCAAAACAAGATAATAGCGTCCGGGATGGTGGTTTTCCGACTAACTCTTCGCTAGTCGGTCCTTTTCCATCATATATTGTTGTCGCCCCTTACATCCGCCGGCATGTCTCTTCTAATAAAGCCGGCAGTCCAAAATGGGGCGTAATTCTCTTTAGTTATTTATAAGGCAGCTGGGGGATTTGAGGCGGAGGAATTTGAGCAGGGTCTCAAATCAAAAATGCTTTTTTCACTATTGTTTTGCTCTATCCATGGCATCGGCAGCCCAGCGTAGACGGGTTCGAGCGTTTTCTTTTGCTTCGGTGGCCCAACGTTGTTGCTGACGGGCTTTGTCTGTCTCGTCATCAGCCTTGCGTTTATAGGTACGGGCCTTGTCTGCCTGCTTGTTGCGGGTGTGGTAATCCGCTTCGCGTTGGTACTCTTTAGCCTTCTTAACGTGGTACTCTGCTTCTCGGTCATAGCCCTCGGCCTTGCTTATATAGTACTCAGCGTCACGCATGTAACTACGAGCCTTGTCCAAGAAGTAACTGCTTTGGGAAAAAGCTGAGAGACATGTTATCAATGCCACTATTAATGATAGTATTCGATGTTTCATAACCTTTATTATACGTGCTATAGTTTCCAACCTTTATTATTGAGGTATCTTTTACAATCGTCGCAGAAGGATTGCGTTTGGGTAAATTTGTATCCATGCTCGGCATCCACCATCATACATCTTTCATCCTTGCAGTGAGGCAGGCCGAAGGCATGCCCCAATTCATGCAGCATCAGTTCATGCATGTCATCATCACTCAGTGGTTTTAATGTCTTGGGTCTCAATGACGAGATAACTGATACGCTATCGCCGATGTAGCTGATGCCAAAAACACCAAATGTGGGCGAAATCTCATTTTTATCATAAATGATTTTGCGGGTCAGGCCGAGTGCGTAACCGCCATTTTTGAACTTCATGAGATTATCAAGCAGGCCTGTGCCCTTATATCTGTTGCGAGGCTTGTAATAACATTCTTTTGGTAGAGGAATTGATGTCTTGACAAGTATTACCGACGGGTAAACTTGTTGTAACTGATCCCTTAGACGCATAGCCTTTGCCTCTGGGAAATCATCATAGCGGTAGATGTAGATCGTGGCAATTGGCCGTGAATTTGATTTTGTCTGTTGAACAGTGGTTTTGGCTGGTACCTGTTTTTCTTGCTCTTTTTGTTGGTCACGACTATGTTGGCCATCACATGCCGCCATGACTGCACACAGGATAATTGCTGCAATGACCGAATTATGCTTCTTAGTTCTCATGTTGTGTACACTTGTTTTCATTTAATCAATCTCAATAATTATGGCAGAATAGTTGTCGGTTGCCTTCTCACTGCAAATCAAACGGCATTTCTCCGCAACTTGCTCGACATCCTTAGCACATTGCAATGTGTGAAGCAAATTCTCGTCATCGATGGCATTATACAATCCATCGGTGCAAAGCAGAATACGGTCGAGAGGCTCCAATTGAATAGTTTTCACATCGGGAATGGCACTCTCGGGATGGCCTGTGAAGAATGCTCGGGTAATCTCGGAGAGACCGAAAGGATTACTGTCCACATGATCAATGGTACGGTATTTCACGTTGCCCCTGATGTCAATAACGTAGCAACGACTGTCGCCAGCATGGGCAATAGTTGCCTGATTATCCTCCATACTAGCCATGATCAAGGTTGTTCCCATCTCACTCAAGCCAGATTTTTCGTCAAGAGCATCACTTGCTGCATTGGCTGCACTGATGACTTTCTGATGTGAATCGGGTTCATCATGTTCCTGCCAGTAGGTCATAAACGCATCACGAACCGTTTGGCTTGCAATCTTGCCACCAAAATGTCCGCCCATCCCGTCACACACGACAAACAAGGTCCTCTTGCCTGGACACTCAACGATGCCACAACAATCTTCGTTATTCTGTCGTGGGCCTATCTCAGAAAACTGAATGTATCTCATCTTACTCAAAGTAGTACAGATTGCTGTAATTAAAAGTGGTCAATTCGGATTTGACATCGTCCAGCTCCTTCATTCTCATGGGAGTATCCTTCAGACCATATCGCTCAATGCAGTTCCTCAGGCGCTGAGTGAATTTCACCATTTCTAAGTCAATTTCCTCCTTGGTTGTTGTGATGCCGTTGTCAATTGCCTCCTGCAACTCAGAGATGATCATCCCCGAGAATAGTCCATGAAGGTAGTATTGCTCGGCAAATAGATTAGCGTAAAACCAGATACCGATGCAGGTCTTGGAACGTAGGAATTGGACTTAGCGGCCATCCACCATAAAACGCCTATAGATGCCATCTTTATCAGGCACCGAGAACAAGCCATACTGGTTACCATGACCAAGCATGAGCACCGTGTCAGTCTCGCGGATGGCCCGTTGGACTGCACTATTGGTACTTGATTCAGTGATATGCATAGAGATATCCCTTCGCTGCTCATAAAGAAGCGAAAGGAACTGGGTAGTAGGGTCGTTCGCGTGTATTATTGTCATCATAAAATGTGTTTATTTTTCAGTTGATAGTTGATAGTTTCATGCTTCATCGTTAGGGCCAGTAACATGAATCTCCACATTGTCAATGCCACCGCCAAAAAATTGAAGGTTCATGATCTTGAGGAATGATGGTGTAATGACTATTCCGCAGTCATCACCGATTACAGAATCAATGCCGCAATTGGGACAAAGACCTGTTCGATCACCTCTACCATCGCAGTCACACCAATTAGTAACTTCCTCGGGGCTGAAAAGGCTCTCACAATGGAAGCAACCACATTGTTGACTGTTCTTAATCTGTTGCTCGTTGCGGAAAGTGCTGTGGTGCAAGCTATAAAGCATGCTCTTGATTTCTTCTTTAGTCATATTCTTTAGTTTCTAAAATTGTTACTTCATATCTAATAGAGAGAAAAGTAGCCCAAGAACTATCACAGTCTATCAAAAAAATGAAGCCACAAAAGCTATTTAAGAACGATTTTCCAAAACTCACTGGCATCACCGCCGAATTCCTCGGTCAGCAGAGCCAGAAACAATGCGACATCGTGTTCATCGTCGGTGCTACCATACTGTTCTTGTTCGCGATTCACCGTCAGTTCTGTTATTCTGTATTGTTCGCCACATTCTTCATATTGAGCGACAAATATACAAATCCCAGTCCAACTGCGATAATACCTTATAGATGTTTCATCACAGTACATGAACCAGTGGTCCTCCATTGCCGAAGGGATATGCCCCATTTTCACAATGTCCATAGCTTCACGTGAAATCATGACGTTTATTGGGATGGATGTATTGCTGTCAGGCATGGGCAGAGTTTTCCAACTGTCTTTAGTTGCAACCTTGGTTTTGGCAGGAATAGGGTTCTCGCCATTGAACCGCTTGGCGGAATTGCCAGCCCCCATTGTCCACAATTTCAATGCTCTTAGTTCGTTGCTAGACGGGGTCGTGTCCTTCTCATCCAACTCAGCAACAAACTTTTTAGGGAGAATAATATTCTCAACTTTCAGGGCCTGGACAAATAATGGTGCAATCTCCGCGTCTCTAAAGCCTGCGATTCCGCAGCCGATGCGCGTCACCAGGAACTTATACTGCGGGTGTTGCTCAGCAAAACGGATGAACTCGTCCACATAGGGCCTGATGGTTTCCACGCCGCCCTGCATGGTAGGGATAGCGTAGCTCTGTCCCTGCAAGCCCACACCCTGCCCCCACACAGCACCAAAGCGATTGTAGGCCAGACGGGCAGCGCCGCCACCATGATGACCTGCCAGATTACTACCGAACACAAAAATCTCGTTCTTTTTTAATTCGGATATTCTCTCGGGGGTATATACTCTGTTGTACATACTGTTTATATTTTCTTGTCCTTAACTATTTCTTCTGCCTCTTTTCGCATTTTATCCAGTTCGCTATCGTCTTTGATGTATCTGAACTTGACAATGACTTCAGCTTTTTTATTAATAAAACCGTAGATTTCAATCTCAACATCGTTAGTCATGCCGAAACCATCATCATCCATATAATAGCGGCCATCAGGATTGAGTTGCCAACTCACCATTGATACGCCATTAACAAAGCCTCGAATGAACGAAGGAAAATGAAAAGAAAGCGACCTTGCTCGCTCTTGAGCGTCTTCTGGTAACATCTTTAGCGAATCCCAGTCAATGTCATCTTCAGTCACTGTCACGAGGTATTCATCACCATCCATGAACTCGTAGGCGCATTTTGTATTATGGTTCAGTATGAAACGGGGCTTCCACCATCCCCATATACACTCATTTATGACTGCCATCCCTTCGCCTGCTTGACAAGTTTCATAGATATGGGTATTGTATTTTGGGGTGTTAATAAGTTTATAGAGCTTTTCATCATAGCTCTCATTTCCCGACATCTTACTGATTTTCTTGTAGATGCTCATAACCAAAAGAATTAACGTTTTGTGTAACTATATTATTTCAAACCAATGCACCATTTGGCTCGATCAGTGAGATAGGTCGTCAAGCGGCTGTAGGGGATTGTGAAATGGAAGCATCCGGCAGCAAAGCAGGATATCTCGTAGGGTTGGAATGAGAAAAGCACGCCATCAGGAGTCAAGGAGGGTATGGGCAGCAATATCTCTCCTGTCGGGTTGCCGTCATCATCAACTCGGCGAATGAAATCCCAAATGTCAGCGTCCCATTGCTGATACTTTTCGTCAGCCTCAGCAATCATTTCCAATTGTCTCAGAACCGATCTCTCTGTCTTTGGCTTGAACAGGTACTCCCAGCCAATACTCTCGTGATGGACGCAGTCATATGACACCAATTGGTCGGTATAATAGCTATGCATTCCACCATTGTAGTCATTGGTGAACATTTGGTAGGTCACGTATCGATCATTGAAAAACCTGGCTCGTAGACTGATTATTGAATATAGAGCTGCTGGAATATTCTCATCTTCTCGGCCAAATTCCTCTTCTACATCAGCGAAGTAAGTGTCAGCAATAAAATTGGCAACACTATTGCGGTCGTTCAACTGACCTTGATAACCGCTACGGTCTTTCCATTCGATATTCAGATAGATAGATACTAATGACGGAAGCCTAACGGGGCCTGTCTTCTGAGCCAATGCTACGGTTGCAATCCATTTACTGATATACTCGCTATTGACTATCGATGACTTCGGATAATCAATTTCAAGATTATTCTGGACTCGATCACAGAAATCTGCGGTACGGTCCCAACGACAGCGTTTCCAGCCAGTCAACACGGATGAACTGAGTGTTCTCAGTTGCTCAATGCTGGATGGATCCTTAAAGTCAACTGTCAAGGTTTTCTCTCCAGCCAATACTTTGATGACTGTGGGTGTAGTGCTGTCTGTTTCAAAGTAGGTCAAGGAAGGATCCTCTGCCAGAAGAGTACTCTCAGTACAAATTGCATAAGTACGCAAATCGTTATCTGATGCGTATAGATAGGTCACGCCACCTGCAGTACAGATAGTGTCGGTCGACCATGAAGCTCCAGGCAGAAGCGCTTTCAATTCAGCTGGCACAACCACATTGGTTTCTGTGCTTTCCTCTTGGTTGTCATCGTACTCTGAATATTCATAAACCGGCTCGTCTACTTCATTCAGGAATGCCCATTCATCCACTTCAATCTCTTTTTTATTGATATCAAGGGCATATAAGGCTGCTGAGAGAAGCCCAGCGATGATAATTGTCATTATGATGTGTCGCTTGCTCATAGTTATCGTATTTATACGTTTTTCAATCCACAAAAATAGTAAAAATGCCAGCAATCCGCGCCAGTATCATATTATACGAACTGCTGGCATGAGTCTAAAACATTAATCGTTTACTTGACCACCTGGCCTTTGCCGTTGAGGACGATACTGCTTGAGTAATCGATCTGGCAAAGATACAGATCGGGACCTATAGCTTTGATATTGTAATATGACGGCAGGGTCACAATATGTCCATCAGCGGTCATTAGGCCTTCGTAATCGTTACCAGCGGTATATGCCCTCAGGCGAGCAGTGGCTTTCGGGTGATAGTAGGTCGCATCTTCATCGTTAACCCCGTTAGACCACTCGCTTTCTTCATCGGCTGGAACACATGGCGGTTCCTGATCTGCTCGTTGGGGCTGGATATAAACCACTGCATCGGTCTCATACTCCAGCATTCGAACAGAATGGATGCAGAAGTCATTGACCAGATTACCCGCTAGGTCATACTGGCGCATAGTGTTATTGGGCATCACAACATCAATGGTTTCATCGCAGTTGGTGATGATACACTCCATGAGAGGCAGGATGGGGTTCAGGTTCCTATCAAGTACGCCCATCTTCTTGTCTTTTTCCACGCATATCAGTGAATCATTGCAAACCAAAATATTCTGATACTCTGCTGGCAAGACCATCTTGCCCATTTTGTCCATGAGTCCATAGTGGTTACCGTCTTTGCCTTCAATCACACAATAGCCGCCGTGAAAAACGTAGCCATCCATCCATGTATGGTAATGCTGGTCAAGTTCAATAACCACTTTGCCTGTGGGGTCGATGAACTTGATGATGCCGTCCTCATCAACGCTGGCGAGGCCATCCGAGAACACCCATGCATGTTTGTACTTGGCAGGAATAACCACCTTTCCAGTGAACTTGTTGAAGTAACCACGCTTCTTGCCATCGCTGTAGCACACGAGGGAATCCTCACCCAACGGTTTTGCAATCCATGCGATGTGCTTTACTGTACGCTCTCCAGTAAGGACGTTGAAGATGTAGCCCTTGCCATCCTCATGATCGTGATAGTAGATGTCACGACTCACAAAAGTGTTCTCGATGCAATCGGGATCCTCACACCCGTTGTGTTCAAATCGAGCCTCCTTGAGCAGCACATAGACTAATGTACATGCGATAAGAAGCATGACAATCGCCGCACTCGTAGCGAAAATGCCCCAGATAACCTTAGCATACTTACCACCCCTCTTGTAGCCGAACAGCCCTAAAAACCAAGACACGGTCTGGCACACGCCTTTCCACATTACGGAAAAGAACAATTTAGTACTTACCTTCTTCATTGTAGTTTTGAGTTATTAGTTTTACTTTAAAATTGATTTGTCATCGAATAAAGGTGCGCCTCCTGGTCTTGAAGTGCCCTCAAAAGGCGCACCGACGGGGTAAATAGAGTTAACGTACCATAACCTTCTGAACATTGCTGCCACGGCGGAACACATAGATTCCAGGAGCCAGTTCGGGCTTGCCATCTTCATCGCCCGAATAAATCAACATTCCATTCAAGTTGTAGATTTCAAGTATGCTGGGTGTTGTCTTGTCAGCCATAATAGTGGGTACAGAAGAGGATGTCTTGGATCCCTTGACATTGTGGTAAACAGCATCAAGAACGTAGCCATAATCAGTATAGCCACCAAAAGCAAAGACATTGAAATCATCCATTACAATAGATCCATCAGATTTGCGGGTCAAATAAAGGTGGCCGAGATTGCTCCATTGGTATGTCGATTGAGTAGTAATCAAATACAGTCCATCGAGATATTCACCCGTAGTTGTAAAACCACCAAGGTCATTATTGTAATCCAAATCAAGTTCTGCTCGTTGGTTGTCAATCATGTTCAGCTTGATGCCCTCGTAAATGGAGCGTGTCAAATCCAATCCAAGCATCTCAGTCACATAGTATGTGCCATCAACCTGTTTGATTTTCATCGTGAAGCTGCTGGGGAAGTTGTAATCCGATACATGCTTTCTGTCCACGCTTGATGTCACGTTGTATGTTCCTGACCAACCAGCAGATGTGCCTGAATTAGAACTCCTCACGGTTACATTACAAGAAGCACTCTTTCCATTGCTCGTTTTTACTGTAATCATGCAGGTACCAGCACCTACGGCTGTTACTTTTCCATTCGTTACCTTAGCGACACTGCTATTACTTGTACTCCAGGTCAAGGAGGTAGTGGCGTTACTCGGGTAAACTGTCGCCGTGAGATTAGCCGTTTCATTCACTTCAAGAGACAAGGATGACGGTGAAACATATACAGATGTGGGATTAACCACAGACTCGGTAACCGTAACATTACAAGTAGCGCTTTTCCCATTGCTTGTCTTTACGGTAATCACACAACTACCAGCACCGACAGCCGTAACTTTGCCGTTAGATACCTTGGCGACATTGGTATTACTGGAACTCCAGGTCAAAGACGTCGTGGCATTGCTGGGATAAACCGTAGCTGTGAGGTTAGCAGTTTGGTTAACCTCTAGAGACAGAGACGTTGGAGTCACTGATACTGATGTAGGAGACACAGCAGATTGAGTAACAGTTACCAAGCAATCATCTGACTTACCATTGTCTGTTCTCACCGTAATAATTGTAGCACCTGTAGCCTTTGCTGTTACAACACCAGATTGTGACACAGTAGCGACAGAAGTGTTGCTTGATGACCAACTCAAAGTGTAAGTTGCATCTGAGGGTACCACAGTCGGGGTTAGTGTTTTGGACTTTCCAACTTCTAAAGACAGGGTTGACGGAAGGTCGATTGAGGTGGGCTTGTTTTCATAGACAATCACCCTACACATGTCATACTTCCCATTATCAGTCCAAACTTTCAAATCTGTTTCACCAGCCTTCTTACCATATACTATCCCATTAGACACCTCAGCAATAGTTGTGTCGTAGATCTTGTAACTCAACGTATAGACAGCATTGGGTGGGGTTACTGTAACAGACACCGCTTTGCTTCCGCCAACAGGCACTTGCAGATAGCTCTGGACATCAACCTTATCGGGCTTTACTCCGGTCTCTCCAACAACAGTCACATTGAAGTCATATGCACCGCTAGCCTGATAGGTATAGCCACCATTGTTGATGTAGTAATAGTAATCACAACGGACGATGACCGGCGTAGAAATCGCCTTCAAAGCCTTCACGGTTACCGAATAGTTCGTGTAAGACTCCACCTGCACATACTGATAACTGGCAGAATAAAAGGTTACCGACTTCAGCGTCTTGCTCGTGACACTACTGGGCAGATACAGCGTCTTAGTCTCGCCAACAGACATCGTTACATTCTCAGAACCCCAGTCAGCCCATGCTGGAGTTGCCACCATTGCCATCACCATCGTGAACAGCATCGTCAAAAAGTTAATCTTCTTCATACCGTTAAAAAATTAAGTTTAAAATTGCTTTCACTCACAAAGAAGAAAAAAAGAAGATTAACATATCAGTATGAGCAAAAAAAATCCGTTTTGGAGAATAAATCTTCAAAACGGATTCTATAAGGATTTTCAATTTCGCACTTTACTTGGTGCATTTGCTGGCAGAATCAAGATGGTCTTTCCTCGCAGTGTCATAGCTTTGTGCTTTTGAGTGATGGTCTTTTGCTGATGACAAATCTCCTCGCGCTATTGCCTCATTCGCTTGCTTGGTATGCCATTCAGCATTCTCCTTTGCAGTTTGAGCTTCTCTCTCATGAAAAGCACGATCATCTACAAACAAACCATGAAATCGCCCATGAGGAGATCCATCGAGACCCTCGGTAGGATATGAGTCATCAATATAATCGCCCGTAGCATTTCCAAAATGTCCACCATGCATAAATGCATGAACTTCTTGGTTCTGCGGCTCGGATGCCACATCTCCAGCAAAACTATGAATGTGGTCTCTGGCCCACTGAGCCTCTTTTAACCAATGGGCTTGTTCCGAGCCTGATGAAATACGAGCCTGGTGTTCATACCAATCAACATCGGCTTGGGTAAAACCCTTAATACCATTATTTTGAAAATTTTCAAGACAGTCAGTGAATGTCGGTGCGGTACCATTATGTTCTGCCCTGAATTTCTCAGCAAACTGCACGCCTGCCTCTAATGCTTTGACACGAAGAGCACCATCAGGATGAGTTGATGTTTCCGGCAATGCAGAAAGTGATGCTGCCATTTTACCTTCATTCATGCCATTCAAACCTGCTCTTACCCCTGCCATGTAGTCACAACACAGTTCCTCTTGATGGGAAGTAAAGTCTGTGTTCAAATCCTGTAAAGCACGGTGGGCTCCTTCATGTGTCATAAGGAGATCCAACGATTGCTTGTCATCAATGCCCATATCATATAATTGCTGACGATTGAAAACAAGGATATCGTCATTTTCGGTGAATGGCATACCAGTCATAACTCCTGTGATCCAAGATTCATGAATGTCCATAGGGGCATTCATGTTGAAGAAATCACTAGTCTCCATTACTGATCGCACAATCATTTCATCGGTGAGTTCATTACCAAAATGTTGGTGAACATCCTCAAACCAATTTTGAGAAAAGTGGTTGTGCATGAAATCATTAAATAAATCGAATAATTCGTCCATATTTTTATTCTTTTACTGGTTTATATTTTTTGAGACCTCGTTTTAACTCCCAAACTATCACCTTTAAAGAAATTTAATGAAAAACAATATTGCGTTTTTCATTAAAATTTTCTATTTCAGTACATTCGACCACATCAAAACATAGTATGAAAACAATAGATAATTCCATTAAAAGCGAAACATATATACAATAGATTCAATAAAAATCTTATGTATCATTGATATGAGATGATTAAGAATAATCAATGAAAACTCATAGTTTTTCTATAAAGATGAATTATATACCGAAATATGATGGCTTTTTAAAGTCCAGGTATTTAAATATCATTCTTGTCTTATTTGGGTACTATTTATGAATTATCACTGATTATGTTTTTTACCTTTTCTTTTTCTTCAGTTGAAACGGATTTTACTGTAACCTTTTCCGGCTTAGCTTGTATATTCTTTATAGAATACTTCTCTTTTTTATATTCCAATGTCTCATCTATGAAATTTTGCAAATAGAAATTGTGAGAGTATCCATCAAATCTTGCTGCCTTTGCCAAAACTCGCCATACAATAGTTTTTATGTCTCTTCCTGAAATTCCTTCTGCGGCTGTACCTAATTTCACCCACTCCTCATCATCAATTCTTTTCATCAATTCAAAAATATTTTGAGGAATGTTTTTCTTGAAAATTTCTATACATAAATTCTTGTCTGGAAGTTTAAATTCGATTTCAGCCAAAAACCGTGTTTTGAATGCAGGATCGTAATTCGCAGATAAATTGGTCGCAAAAATAACAACTCCATGATACTTTTCTAGCTGTATCAGCATTGTACTTCGCAATGAGTTTATTGCCTGTTCTGCACCCTGCGAAACATTCTGTATTCGTTTACCTAAAAATGAATCTGCTTCATCAAAGAACAGTACTACATCTTTGTTTCTAGCATAATTAAACACTTTCTCCAGCTTTTTTGGAGCTTCTCCAACATACATGGATTCAATCTCTGAATATTTTAAAGATAGCAATTCAAAGGGCTTGTTGCAGTAGTCGCTAAGTATATTTGCTATAGCATTGGCACACATCGTTTTTCCAGTTCCTGGAGGTCCAAAGAAATTGATGATACTTCTAACATGGGGGTCTATACTGCGAAACCCCCATGTGTCATAGATTAATTTCTCATTTACTACGGAAGATAATGCAGTTAACAAAGTGTCTTTGTCATTTTCAGGCATTACGACCCTATCAAGTGTTTCACTTGGTTTAGTTATAGTATACTCTCGTCCATCTGGGCTAAATATAACCTCACGATTTCCAAATGAATCTTCAATTATTGATTCAATAATTTCATCACTTAGTAACGAAATATCGGATGTATTAGTAATCGACTTTATTTTATCCAAGACCGTGATAATCTCTCGCGTTGAATAGCCATTCAATTTAGACGCAACGGTCATTGTTTTATTTTTGTTGGCACAATATTTTGATATCATGTCTACTCTAGTGTCAATATTGGGATATTCCAATTTCACGAAAAGAGAAATTCGTGTTAGAAAGTCCAAGGGCATCAATTCTATTGATGATAACGTAAAAGCAATTAAGCAATTTTTATTATCAAAAGCTTTTAAAATACAATTCCTTTTTGCCACCATTTCATATCGTATCTGCTCCTTCTTTGCAAGATCAGCAAATAAAACGTCAAAATTGTCGAACAATAGTAATGTTTTTTCATTAATTGAGGAGATCTTATCTTCAAATTTTGAAAAAGAGTTCGAGAAAAGTTCACTAATATCAAAACATTTTATCGGAATAGATAATTCATTTGCTATTGCAAAAATACAAGCCGTTTTGCCTACTCCTGATGGTCCAAAAATACACATTGCGTCAACAGAGTGTATGCATCTGGCTATGGCAATCCATCGCTTTATGCGCTGTTTGTTATTAACGTCTATAAACAAATCAGCAACAGTATGTCTTTGCTCAGTACATTTCTCAATAGTGGTGGTTTGACCTTCTTCATCAATACTTGTAACAACAAACAATAATCTTTCTATACATTTTTCATCAAATCTAAAAAACCGAAATCGATTAATTAAATCAGATACGTTTGGATTATTATATGCTGAATCACTTATGCTCAAAAAGATATTTTGAGTTAACATTTTTGCTCGCCCCACTTCAGAGCTGTGAGGATTGATAATTAATTTTGCATATAATGATACACTATTTGATTTGCAATAATCAATCACTCGGCTTTTGAAACTTTCATATACTCGTGAGACCTCCTTTTTATTTAATAGTTGATTGATTGATAAATCAACAAGTTCAAATTTTGAATCCATAATTATTATATATTATTTGAGTCTTTAGGCTCTAAATCATATTGAATAGAATAAACCATATGCTCTTAATGCCGATTAAAAGTATAGGACATAAGACATAATCCACCATATATGGCTACGAACTTTTGGACTTTCCTCAAACATTGCTGGTATGTAATGAATAGTATAGTATTGTTTATCTCATAAATTTATAAACACTTTACAAACGCTACTGGAATTACGAAGATTGGTTGATCAAGATTAATACCCATAATTAAGGTTCACAAATACCTACTTTATAGGTTTAAAATATCAATCTCTACATTAAATCAATAAAACATAATTAATTGCAATGATTTAATTATACAACACATCTCCTGTGGAAATTGATGATGAACACCCATCCAAAGATGCGAATTTATTTGTGCCAATTGTATTCCCATAGAGATCTTCAACCTCTACCTCAACTACGGGCACACCAACAGTTTCATACTTATCTTTAATCTTTGCCTTCCAGAAATTGGAATGCTTTTCTCTTAGTTTCTCTTTAATTAATGAGATAGTTAAGAATCCAGCGACTAATATGATTCCAGCTCCTGCTAGAATTCCAAGAACAACCCATATAGTAAGTGACATGATTATTGTATGGCTATTACTTAATGAATTTTTATTTCACATACATTATCCTTTATTTTATCTGCAAAATTTTCCTCAATATTATTGCTCAGAAAAATGCATACATCAATAATATTGAAATCTGAATCAGTAATGCAAAACCCATGAGCATAGAGATCTTTAGGATTCTTCTTTTTTACAAATTCTTGAACGTCCTGCCCTTTTGCAATAAAGAACCTGTAACCAGCGAACGAAGGAAAATCATGTTCCTTTATCCAGGCACCAAAAGATCTCATAGAAATAGATTCAACTTCTCGTATTTCTGGTTGAAATTTAAAGTGTAGTATTTTTTTTAAAAAGTTAAAATCTAATGAGTGTTTACGCTCTCCGTTATTATTGTTTTTTAAATATGCGTATACACATGTTGCGCCAATCGCAACAACTACAAATCCTATGATAAACTCTGTCTTCATAATAATGTTAGTATTTTATTTCGGATACATCATCATTGAACTTTTGCCCAATTTTTTTATCCAACTCCTCTGCGGAGACTGTCTCAATTTTTACAGGATTAAAATCATTGTCTGTGATCACAAAACTATAATCATAATCGGTCTTCACTGATTCTCCTCCAAATAGTTCTTCAGTAGTAGTGTTTACTTCTTTGATTTTCCCTTCATTATTCGCTTTCCTAATAATTTCAGCAAGATCACCTTTCCGAGTTCTTACTACGAATATCTTTTTTAAGCCAGATTCTATATCAGAACGAAGTCCTCCTATAAAATCGCCAATTGCACGCATAAACGTGCCAATAAACTTAATAGTATGCTTGACAATGACTTTGAAAATATGCCAAATAGCTTTGATGGCTTTTTTTATCCAATTATAAGCGTTGCCAATATATTCTTTGAACGTCATAATTCTTATTTATTATTTATTATTTAATTTAATCAAAACTGTTTCTTTTTCTGACAGAATATCTTTAAGGGTGTCGTCCAGCTTTTCATAGGTAAACACTACGGCTGGATCATTATCCCCTGTTTGAGGAATTTTATCTATAGAAAAAAATACCTTAAGAGAGAAATCTCCTTTATCAAAAAACCGAGCTTTTGTTCGATGTAAATAAACACCGTTATAACTTGGTTGGATATGTTCTTTTATCCAACGCATAACATCTTCATAAGTTACTCGATTCTTAATGATCTCCACAATCTCACTATCCCCAGTGTTTGGAGAACTCCCAGATATAGAATTACTAACAAAATCATTAGTCTTGTCTGTTTTTTGTTTGTTGTCAAAGGCTTCTTTTGCGGCCTTCAAACTTTTAATAAATTCTTCAGTTGTCATAATTATAAATTATCTTATTTTGTACGATCATTATATCATATTTTGAGTCCGATTGATTACTCCTATCTTTTACATTAGCTTGGACATCTCTTCAAGCTGTTCAATCGTAGCATCTAGACCACTATCCAAACTAAAATTGAGAGGAGTTTCTATCTGCTGTGTAAAATACACAATAATATCTGATGGTTGATTATAAATAACCTCATTCCCTTTAGAAAAGAAAGCTGCTATCATCGTATTGTCACCACCCTTATCTTGAAACAAATGCCATGTGTCAGCACCATGAGGTATACATGAGCAAGCGTTATTAATAACCTCCTTTAAAGATAGTTTCGGCAAATGTCGAATCTTTATATTTATGGGCTTGTGAGAGATTTTTTCTCTAAAATCTTTCAGTTTATGCTCAATATTCTCATTTGGACACAGTTGAATGAATCTATCAATAATTGCGGTTTCTAATATACTGTAATCAGCATCACACAATTCATTGATGCTATTGATATTCCTACCAGTATAGTTGCTAAAAAAACACAATATAAGATCATTGAATGTTTCCTTCCTTTTTTTCTCATCTAATAATTCCACACATCCTTCATACAAATTAAGGAAATCATCCTGAAAGAATGATGGATTATCTTTCGGATTCTTATAATTTGCAAGAAGAAGCTTTTCGTAAAACTCTCGGCTATCACTAACCAGATACTTCATACCATCAGTATTGATGGATCCATTTGTCACAAGCAAAGGAAGATGTGGAGCCAACCCAGCAGATGACCAAAAATAGGTATCAGCCATATAACCGATGAGGCATTGGAGATACGGCACTAAATCCTCTACGATTTCGTCTAATAGCCCCATAGTATTCTCATAATCATCCATATTTGTGAACTGGCGCTGAAAATCAGTTGGTTCAATTTCAGGTATATTGAACTGATCAGAACCTGATGCCCCAACTCCCCACAAATGGATCTGGAAAACCAACTTTCCGTCATTGGGCCGGAAGAATGGTATAATCAGTAATGTTGGCAGGTTGTTAAGTGCAGTTCTCATTGATGATACTTGCACTTCCGTCGGGGAATTCTTTGATTTCCATGCACCACTGTAGAACATAATTGGATGGTCGCTTATTGTACTCCAATGCTTATCACAAAACTGTTCCAATTCTTTTTCAACAAGAGGATAAACTAGGTTGTTGAACAAGTCATAGTTTGAGCGAGTGAATATCACATGCATTGCAACATTCTCCTCTTGGTTGGCTAAAAGATTACCGAATGCTTGATTCTTCATGACAAGAGGCAACACCTTGAGCGGCCAGTTGCTGATGGTCGATTCATAAGTGAGTTTTTGCAATAAATTGTCAATTTCACTTTTCAACTCATCTAACCTGTATTTATGCCACTCTTCCTCAAGCTGCCTAGTTAACTCTTGACCTTCACGCAGAAGCTTCCACATGTGTTCAATGTTCCGTTCTTTGGCAGCACGTTCAAACTCCTGACGTTTAATCTGAAGTTCTTCGTTTTGTCTGCTACCACACCAATTGTTGTAGATTTGCAATCCAACATTGGCGAGGATCATTGTAATTGCACCGATAGCCATATTTTTAGTTTTTTATAATTTGCTCGACTCTATTTGTTTTCTAAGAGATTGTATATCCTCTTTACTATAGACATCTAATAGCTGAGGCATCTTTTTTTCGTCCAGTGCTTCCAAGCAGTTCTTAGACTCTTGATTCACAAAAGATTTCAGACTACTTTTACTCATAATAAGATGCTTCATGTTTTCGTGTTCCTTATCATTCAATAAGTTTGATAAAGTTGGAGACTTACCTTGCGTCAGCAGCATGTAAGAGTCACGAACGCAGCCTATAGTAATAGAGACTGCAGCATGAAGCATTTCAATCATCTGTTGTCGATAATTTTCATCATTTAAAGCCTTGACTGAATCAAAATCAAAAGTCATTAGTGGTCTTATTAATGGTCGCGAGGACTGAGGCTCCCAAACAGCACCAGTTATATACATTTTCCCATCACTATACTGTGGAGAAATGACAAGAGTAGGCAACTGATTCATCAAGAAATGAATATTCATGATGCTGGCATTGCCCCCAGTTAGATCCGGTTTTGTGCAGGCATCTTTGCGAAAATGCACATCCCCGATCAGTGGTATGTCATTTCTTTTGATAGAGTATTCTAATTCTCTATAGATTTTAACGTCCAATTCATTGGCATCAGAGCCATAAGCTCTTAATGGCAACAATGGCCCATGCATTAAAATTACATTCAACCTCGAAAGATTACTAACATCACTCTTCGCTATTTCTTGAAGAATGATATATGGTAACTGAGGATCAAGAGGCCAACAATATTGCAGAAAATGTTTTAATTCTATTGTTTTCATCTGCTCATTGAAAGATGCTCTAGACTCCTCATGTCTATATTCACGAGATAATGCCATCATTCTACGTTTGAAAGCTATCTCTTCTTGCATCCGCTCATCGTCTGTAATGAATCGAGCTCGTTCCATTTCTCTTTGGAACTCAAGATTATGTTCGTGGGCATGTTTTTGAACATCACGATTTTTCCAACCCAATATAGTCGAACTTATAGAGTTTGCCACCCAGAACATTCCATATCCTGGGAAGTTGATATTTTGTGAGGCAATTGGAATATTCATAATAAACCTATTATTTATTTTCTAAAGGTCATCAGGAGCAGAAGGATTGTCACTGATTTCAAAACCATCATTCTCAGGTGAAAGATTAATCAGATCATCAGAATGGCCATGAATACTAACATCATTATCACCAGAATCAATCTCCGAAAAAGGTTGGATTTCGTCGTCAATTGATGCAGCAGCTGCAACTTCGGCGAACTCATTATACCACGGTTCTGGCGTTAATCGAGTTAGATCAGATGGCACCTCAGATGGTATTGTGGGTAAACTGAATGATGACCCCAATATTTCTGACGGCAACTGTAAATCCGATTCCGAATAATTAGATATAGCTTCATCAATAACCGTATTTGCAGCAAGTATTTGATGTAGAGCTTCATTGTGTTCAGCCAGCTGGGAGAACTGCTGCATCTCGTCTGGTGACAAGTTGCCATCAAGGAAAGCGGCTAACTTTTCGATGCTCGGTAACGACTGCTTATCCATTTCCCTCCTCCTTTCTGCGAACATCCATAAACTGCTTTTCAGCCAGGATTCTTTTATTATAATAGTTGCTCATTGTCATACCTAAAGCCTCAGCAGTTTCCTTGTGATTCTTTTGCTCTATGTGCAGTAGACGTATAAGGTTGCGATATCTTGTATTAGGCATAAGATTTAACAAAACCTCAACATCTGAACGATTTAAACCACTGAAGTCTATTTCTGTAGAGCCAAGAACACCTTCATTTCTATCACCAGAGTCATCTTCTTCATCAAATTCACTAGTATCTGATGATACTGCATGGTGCAGAGGGTCCTCTTGTGCAAGACCAAATTGATCATAACAATAGTAAAGGCACACCATCCTCAACCATCTCTTTAATGAACTCTCTCCTCTAAAGTTTTCTAATTGACACCTATGAGTAGATTTGCTTGGCGTTAAAACATGAACATAAATCTCATCTATGAATTCCTTACAACTTTTGCAATTAGTATAGTAATTATCATAGATGGAATAAAATGTAGCGTAGCACTTCTTATAGAAGAATTCTTTTGTGACAAAAGGATCTCGGTTGAGGATAGCTTTCGCTATCTCCAAGTCGGTCATTTTATTTATGTCGTCAGCTTTTGTCATAATCTCATTTAATACTCTGTTGTTTGACCTTGGCTCCCATAAGCCTTAGCTCCTTGAATTATCACTTGAGTTGTCAATGACACACGTAAAGCAACTATAAAAATAGTAAGAGATAATACTCTCATTAAACCGAAAAGGTCTATGCAATATGTATAGAGGTCATCAACAAATAACTCAGCCCCAAATAGATTAAACATCGTCAGGATGCTTGAAACTATTTATGAGAAATATCTACGGTGCAAAAATACAATGTTTTCTTGAAATATCTGTATTTTGCTATCAAAATAATTAAATATAGAATTATTCTTTACTTTATGAGACATTCAACATAATCATTTGCAAAAATTGTGCCAATGTGATAGAAAAACACCTATGATTTCTTCTATTTATAAAAGCTATCAAAAAACTCAAAATTATGGCAACTGACAGTATTATCAATTACAGTTCCCTTTGGGACAAGATTTGTGAATGGGCAAGAAAAACGGGGCGTGTGACATCTCGCCCGGTTCTTCTTATGTATTTTGTTATGACAAGTAAGGATACGCCATGGAAAGATAAGGCGACGATCTTTACTGCAATTTCTTATCTGGTTCTTCCAATCGATTTGATTTCTGCAAAGCGATTGCCAATCATTGGCTGGATTGATGAAGCAACGTCTCTTGTAGTGACGATTCAAAAAATGCAGAAATATGTTACACCAGAGATACAACGTAAAGCGGACGATGTGCTCGATAAATGGTTTCCAGAGTACACCAACTTTGAAGAGATAATCGGATAGATCTGATTCAGAGGAGTCAAAAAGAAAAACGGCCTTGATATTGCCGTCTTTCTAATTATAGTCTTCACTCCACCTGGATCTCGTGGAATGATCAACCGTCGAAATCTGTGATGGAGCATACAGTCAATATAGTCTCTTTCGACTGACTACCCGGATGTACTCGGCGTTGGGATATTTCTTCCGCGCCTTGTAGTGAATGCACATCCTGCTTCTACTCATGCTTTCGATTGTGATTCGCCTACCATCCACTTCTATCTCATAAATGTAGATAGTCGGTAAAGGCATTTTGGTGGTAGTGTTTCCAGCCCACCATTCAATCAATAATTCTTTAATAGTCTTAATCATTTCAGTTGGTATCGGTTTATGAGGATCGAGACCTGCTTGGCGGTGAACTTGCCTCCTCTGCTGGTCGTGAAACCCTCGTTGTTTAGTGTTCTGGCCATCTCGCTCAGGTTATTGGTTTCTCGCACCAGGATTTTCAGCATTGCAACCGCTCTCTTGTTATGAGGATTGTTAGCTGCTTTCTCCTGGTTGGTTTGCCGGCTGTTAGAGATAGCTTTTTCCATATTGCCCGTTAAGTTCTCAGGTTTTCCAAGTTTACATCCTTGCTCCTTTTTCACTTGTAGGGCAGCTCTGGTACGCTGACGGATCAATCCAGCCTCATATTCACTGATGGCTGCGATGATAGTCAATACCAGTCGGTTTGCTTTTGGGAAGTCGCAGAATATGATTTCCACGTCCGAATCCAAAAGCTGGCTTGTAAAGGTCACGTTTCTTGAGAGTCGGTCCATCTTGGCGACGATCAATGTGGCCTTTTCCTTCTTGCAGAGTTCCAATGCCTCATGTAGTTTGGGACGCTGTGTTTTTCGTCCGCTTTCAACTTCTACGAATTCAGCTATCGGTTCTTCTCCGCTAAGATAGTTTCTGATAATTTCTTGTTGTGCCTGTAATCCTAATCCTGACACACCTTGCCGTTGTGTCGAGACTCTGAGATAAGCAACATATGCATTATTATCCATTTGTTTGAAATATATTAAACCGAGGTTTAGTATTGTTCAAGAATAGTGGGACCCTCTGGAAATGCCCAGAAAATCCCACTTCTCTCTCATTTTTCGTTTTCTGTGATAATTTGATATTCTTGAGAAATGCGTTCCTGGTAATTCTCACATTTCTCTACAGCGTCATCTATCACAGAAATCAGATTGTCAACGAAGATGTGTTCTATCTTATTCAAAGTCTCGCCCTCTTCAGAAATGAGCGTTACTTCAAATAGATCTTCTCCTTCGTTTAACACCACTTGAACGTAGCCAGTGTGAAGAAATCCTTGGACATGAAATTTCACACCGACTTCAACGATTGTAATGCTTGCCGGATTGATTCCCCAGCTCATTACGACAAAGGGATTGGTTCTGAAGATGCTGAGGATATAATCAGCAATCTCTCTGCTATATTCTTCGTCCATAATCATTTCCTCCTTTTGTTTTTGTTGATTTCACTGATGAGCCTTCGGTTGAGAGCATTGAGTGCCTTATACAACCGTTCATAGCTCTTTTCATACTTAGTGCCTTGGAGTCTCAATCCGGCACTTATGAGATCATTACCGGCATTGTAGATATCCTTTTGTGCCAGTCGTAATTCTCTCAGTCGGTCTTCTTCTGTAAAAATCATAATGCGTTCAGTTTAAGTAAGTGTTATTTACTACGGTTTTGTAATAGCTTCCGGGGGCAGGGATCCTTACTTTCTTGAAAACCATCTTCCACCCTTCGCTTTTTAGGTCGGGTTTCTCGTTCATCAGCATCTCAACGATAGCCGGATGAATGGGAAATGTGTACTGGAGCGCCCGTTTTTTGCTTGAGTCACTAAGGCTATTCCAATACTTCAATGTCATTTTCTTTGTTTTCAGTGCCATTTCATTTTTGTTTTTTTGACCATCTATTCTTATGCTCTGATAATTGCTCAATAACCAGGTCGGCATTAAACAATATGGTTTTTCCGCTTTTCACCACAGCAGGAGCATGGATATCATTTCTTGCAACAATTCTACACGCAGTTGGTCTGGAACAATGTAGAAATTCTGCAAGTTCTTTATAACCACGCAGCAGCCTAACTG
>JAEEGF012316108.1_pt1 | contig 29187 bp, 24 predicted proteins | sample 9134171 | NCBI WGS metagenome assembly JAEEGF01 (sample SAMN16246542, study PRJNA631951) | gut metagenome | biome: gut microbiome; feature: rumen; material: AP-attached | host: Bos | place: Iran: Karaj | collected 2018-10 | reverse complement strand
GTTTTGACAAAATGTCTTGATTATCAACTATTTATAGTATAATTTGCGCCAAAATGTCCCGGTTTTGCAGATGGTCCGGGGATTGTATCATACCAAGGCGTCGCCCGGTTGGAGCGACGAGCAAATAGTTAAACATTTTAAAATTATAGGAGATTTGATTATGTATCCCGTTCGTAGAAACCAAGCTTGGATTCCTAGCATTTTCGGAGACCTGTTCGATGACTTTGCAGTGATGCCCGCAAAGCAGTTCGCATCCCCTGCCGTCAACATCAAGGAGACTGACAAGGACTTCCAGATTGAGATCGCAGCACCGGGTATGACCAAGGACGACTTCGCCATCCGCGTGGACAACGACGAAGAACTGGTGATCGCCCTCGAGAAGAAACAGGAGCACAAGGAGGAGAAAAAACACGATGAGAACTACCTCCGCCGCGAGTTCTCCTACACCTCCTACCACCAGGCCTTCACCCTGCCGGAGAACATTGATGTAGAGAACATCAAGGCCAACATGACCAACGGCGTGCTGGGCATCGTCCTCCCGAAGAAGACCCCTGAGAAACAGATCCCGGCCTCCCGCCAGATTGCGATCGAGTAATCGCGGCCTCCAGGCCTTTCAAAAAGCTGACGCCCTTCGCGCCAGCTTTTTTCGTATTATCCCAGAACGACGTCCAGGACCATCATGAGGGCAAAACCGAGCGCGAAACCGATGGTGGCGATGTTGGAATGCGCCCCCTGCGAGGCTTCGGGGACAAGTTCCTCGATGACCACGTAGAGCATGGCGCCGGCGGCGAAAGATAGCAGGTAAGGCATCGCCGGGGTCACGACCGAGGCAAGCAGCAGGACGAGCAGCGCACCGACGGGCTCCACGGCGCCGCTCAGCGCGCCGATACCGAAGGCCTTCGGGCGGCTGTTGCCGGCGGCGCGCAGGGGCATCGAGATGATGGCCCCTTCGGGGACATTCTGGATGGCGATGCCCAGCGAGAGCGCAAGCGCACCCGCCACACTCATGTCCACATCGGCGTTCAGCGCGCCCGCAATCGCTACGCCAACGGCCATTCCCTCCGGGAAATTGTGGATCGTGACCGCCAGGGCCAGCATCGCGGTCTTGGACAGATGGCTCCGGGGGCCTTCCGGCCCGCCAGCAGGATGCAGGTGCGGGGTAATCCTGTCGATGAGCAACAGGAAAGCGAATCCCGCCAGGAGGCCCACCGTGGCGGGCACGACGGCCCCGGCCCCCTCGCCCATCTCCATGGCGGGGATGAGCAGCGACCACACGGAAGCGGCCACCATCACGCCGGAAGCGAAGCCCAGCAGGACCTTCTGCAGGCGGTCGGGCATCTCCTGACGCATCAGGAACACAAAAGCGGATCCCAGTGCCGTCCCGGCAAAGGGTATCAACAGGGCTAATATGACGCCGTGGTTCATCACGAAACGGTTTTCCGGTCAAAAACGATTGAGAGGATCGCGCACAGGCCCATCAGGAATGGGTAATACAGATACGGGATGATGGCCGCCGGGGAGATGGCCGCCAGGCCCGAAGCCATCAGCAGCTGCGCCCCGTATGGCAGCAGCCCTTGAACCAGGCAGGAGAACGTGTCGAGCAGGCTGGCGGTCTTGCGCGGCGGTACGCCGAAACGCTCCGCGATGTCATGCGCGATGCCGCCGGTGGTGATGATGGCCACGGTATTGTTGGCCGTACAGACATTCGCCAGGCTCACGATGCCGGCGATGGCTGCCTCGGCCCCGCGCTTGCCGCGGACACCGCGCGAGAGGGCTTCGATGATGAGGTTCAGACCCCCGCCTTCGCGGATCAGCTCCAGCAGGCCGCCGGCGAGCAGGGTCACGATGATCAGGTCGGACATCCCGGCCACGCCGGTTCCGACGGCTTCCAGCCACCCCACCCAGCTCAGACGGCCGGTCACCCAGCCGAGCACGGCCGCAGCGCCGAGGCCGGCGGACAGGACCACGGTCACGTTGAGTCCGCACAGAGCCAGCACGATCACAAGCAGATAAGGCAGGGTCAGGTACCACTGCGCAGTGCTGTGTTCCGGGGCCACGACCACCTGCCCGCCGCGGATGAAATAGATCACGGCAACGGCCAGGAACGCCGGCAGGACGATGCGCAGGTTCGCACGGAACTTGTCGCGCATCTCACACCCGGCGGCGCGGGTCGAAGCAATGGTGGTGTCCGAGATGAAGGAGAGGTTGTCGCCGAAGAACGAGCCGCCCACGATCACTGCAGCCATATAAGGGACGGATATCCCACACTGTCGGGCGATTCCGGCCGCAATCGGCACCAGGGCGACGATGGTGCCCACACTCGTACCCATGGCCATGGAGATGAAGCAGGCCGTCACGAAAAGTCCCGCCAGCAGCCAGCGCGCCGGCACGGCCGCAAGCATCATCGAGACCGTGGCATCCACGGCGCCGATGCTGCGGGCCGTCTCGGCGAAGGCGCCTGCCAGCAGGAAGATCCAGATCATCAGCAGCACGTTGGGGTGTCCGGCGCCGCGCGAGAACGCCGTGAGGCGTCCGCCCAGCGGCCCCTTCGCAACGGCGATGCCATAGGCCCCCGCCACCAGGAAAGCGGCGGAAACAGGCACCTTGTAGAAATCGCCGGCCACGAGGGAAGAGACCAGATAGACCAACAGGAAGACGGCGAGCGGGCTGATGGCCACCAGGCCGCGGGACACACTACTTTTCACTTTTTCAAACCTTTCTGCCTGCAAATATAAATAAAATCTGTATCTTCGTTCGTCACTAGAATTGATTATCGTATGTCCAGACTGATTCCCCTGCTTCTCGCACTGTCCCTGGTCGCCTGCGCCCAGACACCCGAATCCCCCTACCCCGTCGAACAGTTCCGCACCCCGGCCGGCAAGAAGGTCACGGTGTCGATGATACACCACGGTTCCGTCGCTTTCAGCTACAAGGGATACAGCATCCAGGTAGACCCCGTCGGCCAGATGGGCCAGACCGAGCTCGACTACTCCGTCTTCCCCAAGGCAGACTGCATCCTGATCACCCATGAGCATGGCGACCACTACAACCCGGACACCATCCAGCAGCTTTCCAAGGACGACACCCGCGTGATCCTCAACCCCGCCACCCAGGCCAAATTCGGCAAGGGAGAGGCGGTCACCAACGGGCAGACCCTGCAGGCCGGCCCCGTGGGCATTGCCGTCGTGCCGGCATACAACAACACCGAAGGCCACCTCCAGCTGCACCCCAAGGGCCGCGACAACGGCTACATCCTGGATTTCGACGGCCTGAAGATCTATGTCTCCGGAGACACGGAGGACACGGAAGAGATGGCCGGCTTCGGCCCCGTGGACGTGGCCTTCCTCTCCGCCAACCAGCCTTATACGATGACCGTCGAGCAGTGCATCCGGGCCGCCAAGGTGCTCAAGCCCAAGACCCTGATCCCCTACCACCTGTCCAACACCGACATGCAGGCGATCAAGGATGGATTGGAAGGCTCCGGCATCCAGGTGCTTCTCTTCGAAGAATTGAGATAGACGGCAGTCCCGCACAGACTATGAAAACAGGACTGATCGTCGCCATGGCCTCGGAACTCGAGGCCCTGCGCCGCGCCGGGATCCCGGGAGCGGTGCAGTCCGGCATCGGCAAGGCCGCTGCCGCCCGCGCCGCCACGGAGATGATCCTGCGCGACCGTCCCGACTGCATCATCAACTCAGGCTGTGCCGGCGGGCTCGCGCCTGACGTAGATGTCTGCGACATCGTGGTCGGCGCCCAGACCGCCTACCACGACGTGTGGTGCGGCGAGGGCAACCTGCAGGGGCAGGTCCAGGGGCTCCCGCAGCGCTTCGACGCCGACCCGGCGCTGCTGCGCGCCGCCCGCGCCCTGCAGACCGCCAGTCCGGTCCGCTGCGGTCTCATCTGCACCGGGGACCAGTTCCTGACCACCGCCGAAGACGACGCCCGGGTCCTGGACATCTACCCGGATGCGCTGGCATGCGACATGGAGTCCGCGGCCATCGCCCAGGTCTGCCTCCACTACGGTGTCCCCTTCCTGAGTTTCCGCATCATCAGCGACACCCGCACCGGTGGCCGCGGCCACGCGGACGCCTATGCGGATTTCTGGGGACATGTCTCCGGCGAATCCTTCGCTTTCCTTCGCCAATTGATTGATAATCTATGAAAAAAATACCCAGCTTCTCCATCGACCATGAACGCCTGCTGCGCGGGATCTACGTCTCCCGCAAGGACCAGGTAGGCGGTGAAGTGGTAACCACTTTCGACATCCGCATGAAGGAACCCAACCGGGAGCCCGTGCTGGACCAGGGTGCCATCCACACCATCGAACACCTGGCCGCCACGTATCTGCGCAACCACCCGGTCTGGGCGGACCGCATCGTCTACTGGGGCCCGATGGGCTGCCTTACCGGCAATTACCTGCTGGTCCGGGGAGACTACAGCTCCGCCGACCTGCTGCCCCTGATGGTCGAGACCTTCCGCTTCATTGCGGAGTACGAAGGAGAGATTCCGGGCGCCGCTCCCCGAGACTGCGGCAACTGGATGCTGCACGACCTCCCGGTGGCCCGCCGCGAAGCCGCCAGATACCTGCACGAAGTGCTGGAGGTCGCCACCGACGCCAACCTCAACTACCCGGCGGAGGAGCAGACCTTCCCCACCTCCATCCCCAAACCGCCCGTCCTCGAAGCCTAGCGCCAGGAGGCGGCCGGAAACCCCGCCAAATCCTGCCGGCTCATTCCGCTCTTTTGCTATATTTGCACCCATGCAACCGGTCAAGAAGAGATACATCATCCTGGATGCCCTGCGCGGTTTTGCGCTGCTGGGCATCTGCCTGGCCAATTACCCGGAGTTTTCCCTTTATTCTTTCCTTTCCGCGGAGGATGCAGCCGTGCTGCAGACGCCGGGTCTGGACCGGGTACTGCGCTTCCTGTTGTATTTCTTCGTTGACGGAAAGTTCTATACGATATTCTCCGTGCTGTTCGGCATTGGTTTCTCCATCATGCTGAAGCATGCGCTGGCGGAGGGCGGCAAGGGTCTTAAGGTGTTCTACCGCAGGATGCTGGTGCTGCTGGTCATCGGTCTGATCCACCTCTGGCTGCTCTGGAGCGGGGACATCCTCACGCTCTACGCCGTCCTGGGCATGTTGCTTCCGCTCTGGCATAAATGCTCCGACAGGACGCTGCTGCGCTGGGCGGCCGCTCTCCTGCTGGCGCCCGTGGCAGTGGATGCCGTGGTGGAGCTGGCGCATCTTCGTCCTGCCGGCTGGTTCTACGACAAGCAGTGGGCCCTCTGCGCGCGCTATGGGATCACGGAAGAGAATTTCGCCTGTTGGTTGCGTGACAGCAATGACTATAAAGGGGTCTTCCAGTTCCTGATGCAGGGCGGTTTCGAACGGATGACGGAGTTCATCGACGGCAACCGCTATTTCCGGGTGATGGGTCTCTTCCTGTTGGGCTACTGTGCCGGGCGTCAGCGCTTCTTCGCTGACCTGGAGGCGTGGAGACCCCTGCTGCGGCGCATCACCCGCTGGGGCTTTGCCCTCGGTCTGCCTTTGTCTTTTGCCTACGCCTGGAGCGGGGTGAACGGACACCCGTGGGGACTCACCGCCCACTCGGCCCTGTATACCTTCAGCGTCTTTCCGATGGGTTTCGCCTACATGGCGGGACTCTGCCTGCTTTATCAGCGGCACAGCGCATCGCGCATCTGGCGCGCCTTCGCTGCGCCCGGACGGATGGCGCTGAGCAATTATCTTTACCAGACGGTATGCGGGATGCTGGTCTTCTACGGCATCGGGCTGGGGCTGGGCGCGGACATGAGCCTTTCCTTTGCGCTGCTCATCGCCCTGGGCGTCTATCTGCTCGGGATGCTGTTGAGCAGTCTCTGGGTCAAGTATTTCCGCTTCGGGCCCGTGGAATGGTTGTGGCGGATGCTGACCTACGGCCAGTACCTGCCGATCAGGCGGGAGAAACTACCCGCGGAAACGGTTGTTTAGTTCAGAGAGCAGCTCTTCTTCCGGCATCGCCAGGTGGGTCAGGCCGATGTAATCCTTCCTGAAGATCGGAAAAATCCGCCCGACGAATCCGCCGGGTTGCCGGCCGCCTCAGAGATCATATCAACATCAATGGATCGACTGGGCCAGATGGGGACGGCGGCCGGAGAAGAGGCGCTGCGGAAGCTCCATCGCGAGGATGATGCCGAGCACGATGGCGACCGCGGCCTTGACGGCACCGAAGCCGGTCTCCAGGGCCAGCGGGAGCTGGGCGGAGACCAGATAATAGGTACACCAGAAGATCCCGGCTCCCGGCACGAGCGGGAAGATGCCACAGAGCAGGAAAACCTGCGCCGGACATTTCTGCCAGACGGCAGAGACGCGCGAGAGGAGGCAGATCAGCACGGAAGAGGCGATGATGGCGAGGGCGGGACCGCAGCCGGCGTAACGTACCAGAACAAGGTACAGGCACCAGCCGATTGCGCCGATCAGCCCCGCCGAAAAATACTGGGCGCGGGGCACGCCGAACAGGGTGGCGAAAGCGAAGGTACCGACGAAGGCCGCCAGGGTCTGGACCGCCAGGCCGGCCGTCCCGGGATCGACACTCATCCCCTGCAGGATGACCATCCCTCCGAAGATCCAGCCGTCCAGCATGAAGCTGAGCGCAACCCCGAGCGCGATGCAGAAGAATCCCAGCATCGCATCCGTCAGGCGTGTCAGGCCGGCGATATAGTCAGAATTAGCCAGGTCCCGGACGCCGTTGACGAAGGGAACCCCGGGAATCAGCGGCATGATGGCGCCGATGATGACGTTGCTCAGGCTGTTGCCGAAACCAATCCGGTAGAATAGCAGGCACAGGAAAGTGGCCAGCAACGCGTTGCTGATCCCACCGACGATCTTGGAAAGGAAGCGGCTGCTGAAAAAGAGGATGTAGGTATACAGCAGGGCACCGACCACGAAAGCGGCCGCGCAGTCCAACCAGCCGCCGCCGAATACGATGCAGAAGCCGGCGGCCCCAAAGGCAGAGCCGAGGATCTGCTCCCACGCCGGCTTGGGGGGCGAGTTGCGGATGATCCGCAGGCGTTCGCGGGCCTGCTCCAGCGTGCAGAGATCGAAAGAGATGTCATAGCTGAGTCGGTTGACCGCCACCACCTTGGAGAGCTGGATGGCCCGCAGGGGGATGAATTCCACATTGGCATAGGTCTCCGTCTGTCCGCCGGACTTTCGGACCTTGTCCATCGTCCCAGTGGTAAAGATACCGTTGCTGAGCACGAAGAAATTGCTCGAATCCACGCCGTAGTGCGAAGCAATGCGGGACATGATGTCCTCGACGCGGGAGATCTCCGCGCCGTTCTCCAACAGGATGTGTCCTGCTTCGGAGGCTACTTCCAGCACTTCGGACAGCCTGCCTGCCAGTTCTTGTTCTTCCATGCTGCAAATTTACGATAATTCCGTTACATTTGTATCTGTATGGATATCCGGAAAGCAACTTCCGACGACCTCCCCGCCCTGCGGGAGGTCTTCGCTGCCGCCAAGGCCATCATGCGCGCCGACGGCAACCCCACCCAGTGGGCCGGGCCCTATCCCGACGATGCCACCGTGCTGCGCGACATCGCCGGCGGCTGGGGCCACGTCCTCGAGCAGGAAGGACACGTCGTGGGCTATTTCGCCCTGATCCCCTCCCCGGACCCGACCTATTCCTACATCGAAGGCGGCGCCTGGCTTGAAGACACGCTCCCTTATTATGTCATCCACCGCATCGCCAGCCTGCCGGACGTGCACGGCATCTTCAGCGCCATGATCAGGTTCGCGGCGGGCATCTGCCGGAATCTCCGGATCGACACCCACCGCGACAACAAGATCATGCAGCACAATCTCGCCAAGCACGGATTCACGTACTGCGGCATCATCTATCTCGCCAGCGGGGACGAGCGCCTGGCGTACCAGCGCCTCCTGGATTTGTAAAAAAGTCTTTTTTTCCGTATTTTCGTGTCTGCCAACATTAGCACTTTACAATTCTCCAATATGAAACCGTTACTCAGAAAACTCATTCTCTGTGCAGCCGTCAGCGTCTGCGCAGCCGTGGTGCTCCCCGCCCAACCGGCCGGCGGCGCCCGCCAGAACCGTCAGCAACAGCAGCCGCAGGCGCAGCAGCAGCGCCAGCGTCCGGATCCCACCGCCTCGATGCAGGAGGTGATCGACCGGATCTACAACTACCTCAACGGCTGCACGCCCACCACCCTGGTGGACGGCGACGGCAAGGCCATCAAGGACCTGAAGAAGATCGACGAGCGGAGCAGCTTCCAGCGCGGCGACTTCGGCATCAACACCTATGAGTGGGGCGTGACCTACTCCGGCATGCTCCTCGCCAGCGAAGTGCTGGGCGACCCCAAGTACAGCAAGTACGCCTACGACCGCTTGAAGGCCCTCGGCGAGGTCTATCCCTATGTCAAGAACTATTACGACGAGACCGGCTACCAGATGCGCCTGGGCGCGATGGAGAAGCCCAAGTGGCTGGACGACTGCGGCTCCATGGCCGCGGCCATGATCAAGGCCACGCTCGCCAACCCGCAGGAAGCCCGCACCTGGCGCGCCCTGCTCGACAACTGGATCGAGTTCGTGATGTATGAGGAGTACCGCCTCGGCGACGGCATCCTCGCCCGCAACCGCCCGACCACCAACTCCGTGTGGCTGGACGACATGTACATGGGCATTACCCCGATCGCCTACCGCGGCCTGCTGTCCCAGCGCGAGCGCGGCGACCTCACGCAGAAGTACTTCAACGAGGCCATCAATCAGGTCCTCCTCTTCAAGAAATACCTCTGGGTCCCTGAAATGAACCTCTTCCGCCACGGCTGGATCGAGGGCATGTCCGAGCATCCCAACTACCACTGGGCACGCTGCAACGGCTGGGCCGTGCTGACGATGTGCGACGTTCTCGACGTCGTGCCTCAGAGCACGCAGGGCTGGACCGAGGTCCGCGACCTGCTGGTCAGCCTGCTGCGCGGCATCGCCGCCTACCAGTCCCCCGAAGGGAGCTGGCACCAGCTGATCAACAACACCGAGTCCTACCTGGAGACCAGCGCCTCCGCCATGTTCGTGTACGGCTACGCCCACGCCATCAACAAGGGCTGGATCGACCGCACCGCATACCAGGACATCGCCCGCGCCGGCTGGAACGCCGTCGCGAAGCAGGTCAATGAGAAAGGCCAGGTCGAGAACACCTGCACGGGCACCGGCCTCGGCTGGACCAACACCTTCTACATGGCCCGTCCGGTCAGTGTCTTCGCCGCCCACGGCTACGGTCCGGTCCTGCTGGCCGGCGCCGAGATGATCAAGATGCTCAAGACTCCCGCCCGGCCGCAGGGAGCACAGGCGCAGCCCGAGCGGATGAACGGCGGTTTCCCCGGCATGATGGCTCCCAGGCGCGTAGAGGGCAAGCCGATGGTCTTCCTCGCCGGTGACTCCACCTGCAAGAACGGCTCCGGCACCGGCAGCAACGGTCAGTGGGGCTGGGGCAGCTTCTTCGGCGAATACCTCACGGACGGCGTGACAGTCGAGAACGACGCCGTCGGCGGCCTGAGCAGCCGTACCTTCTACAACGGCACGCAGTGGCCCCTGATCCGCGACAATCTGCAGAAGGGCGACATCGTGCTCATCCAGTTCGGCCACAACGACATGGCCCCGCTGGGCACGGGCCGCGCCCGCGGCACGCTCAACGGCACGGACGACAAGCCGCAGAGCGTGGTGATGGAGCGTGACGGCTCCCACCAGGACGTCTACTCCTACGGCCACTACATCCGGATGATGGTCCGCCAGGCCAAGATGCGCGGCGCCATCCCCATCGTGGTCTCCCCTACGCCGCAGAACAACTGGACCACGGAGAAGATCATCCGCCGCTTCGACGAGACCTTCAATGTCTGGTGCCGCCAGATCGCCCAGGAAGAAGGCGTGGCCTTCGTGGACTTCAACGACATCTGCGCCGCCGAATATGAGAAGATCGGCCGCACTACTGCACAGAAGGAGTACTTCGCAGACAGCGTCCACACCCGCGAGCAGGGCGCCCGCCTCTACTGCCAGGTACTTGCCAAGGCCCTCAAGGACCAGAATACCGCATTAGCAAAATATGTCAAATAAAAACCTCCTCAGCAGCATCGCCCTGGCGGTGCTGCTTCCTTTTTGGGCCGTCGCCGCCCCGGCGATCCACAACGTCGGCGGCCGCACCGCCACCTCCCTCGACGGGGCATGGAACGCCATCGTAGACCCCTACGAGAACGGCTACTACAACTACCGCATGCAACCCATGGCGACGGGTTCCACCTTCTTTGCCGACCTGCATTTCTACGCCGACCAGACCAAGCTCATCGAGTATGACTTCGACGCCTCCGGCACGCTGCAGGTTCCGGGCGACTGGAACACCCAGCGCGAGAAGCTCTACTACTATGAGGGCACCGTCTGGTACCGCCGCCTCTTTGAGGCCGCTCCCAAGCCGGGATACCGCTACTTCATCCACTTCGACGGCGCCAACTACGAGACCATCGCCGGCCTCAACGGCAAGGTCGTTGGCAAGCACGTGGGCGGATTCACCGCTTTCGACTTCGAAGTCACGGACCAACTCAAGGCAGGACAGAACTCACTGGTAGTCAAGGTGGACAACAAGCGCCACGCCGACGGCGTGCCGACCATCAACACCGACTGGTGGAACTACGGCGGCATCACCCGCAGCGTCCACCTGGTGGAGGTCCCCGCAACCTTCATCCGCGACTACTGCGTGCGCCTGAGCGCCGACCGCAAGGCCATCGAAGGCTGGGTCCAGCTGGACGGGGCCGCACGGCAGCAGAGCGTACGCGTGGAGATCCCGGAGCTGAAGGTCAGCGCCACGGCGCGCTCCGGCGGCGACGGCCGTGCGAGTTTCATCGTGCCCCTGCCCGCCAAGTCCGGACTGCGCCTGTGGTGCCCCGAGGACCCGAAGCTCTATGATGTCACCGTGTCCTCCGGCACGGACCGCGTGGCCGACCGGATCGGCCTGCGGACCGTCACCACCCAGGGGAGCAAGATCCTGCTCAACGGCAAGGAGATCTTCCTCAAGGGCATCTCCATCCATGACGAGCGGCCGGGCGCCGCGGCGGGCCGCGCCTTCAGCGCGGAACACGCGCGCACCACACTCGGCTGGGCCCGGGAGATGGGCTGCAACTTCGTGCGCCTGGCACACTACCCCCACAACGAGCAGATCGTCCGGATGGCCGACGAGATGGGCATCCTGGTCTGGTCGGAGATCCCGGTGTACTGGACCATCGACTGGGACAGCGCCGAGACCTACGCCAACGCTGAAAACCAGCTCTGCGAGATGATCGCCCGCGACCACAACCGCGCCGCCGTGATCATCTGGTCGGTGGCCAACGAAACGCCGCGCTCGCCGCAGCGGCTCGCTTTCCTGGGCAAGTTGATCGACAAGACCCGCGCCCTGGATCCCACGCGGCTCGTCTCCGCCGCCATGGAGAAGGACGAGACCGCTCCCGGCCAGCTGACCCTGGTGGACGAGCTGATGTACCGGACCGACCTGCTGAGTTTCAACCAGTACGTGGGCTGGTACGACGGCAACGTCGAGAAATGCGACCGCGTGCAGTGGACCTTCCCGGTGGAGAAACCGGTAATCCTCTCCGAACTGGGCGGCGGCGCGAAATACGGCCGCCACGGCAGTCCCGACGAGCGCTTCACGGAGGAGTACCTGGTGCGCCTCTACGAGGCCAACATCCGCATGATGAAGAACATCCCCGGCCTGGCCGGCTGCACGCCCTGGATCCTCAAGGATTTCCGCTCCCCGCGAAGGGCCCTCGACGGCATCCAGGACGACTTCAACCGCAAGGGGCTGATCTCCGAGAAGGGCGAGAAGAAAGATGCCTTCTACACCCTGCAGCGCTGGTACCAATCTTTCTGAGAATGAACAAACGGCGATTCTTCCCGGTCCTGGCATGCATGCTGCTTGGCTGGCAGCTGCAGGCCCAGGAGCCGATGCTCGTGAAGGAGCCGGAGAAGCCCGTCTCCCTGCAGCGACTTCCTGACGGCCTGTGGCAGGCAGACTTCGGGCGCGACGCCTTCGGGCAGATCGAGCTGACGCTCCAGTCCCGAACCGGCGGCGAGACGGTGTTCGTCCACCTGGGCGAACGCCTGGTGGACGGACGCATCTGGCGCAAGCCCACGACGACGGTGCGCTACCGGCGTATCCCCGTGGTGCTGCAGTCCGGCAAACACACCTACCACCTCGACATCGAGCCGGACCGCCGCAACACCGGCCGGGACGCCGTGAAGATGCCTGCCGACATCGGGGAGGTCCTCCCCTTCCGCTATTGCGAGATCGAGGGCTACGGCGGGCCGCTGCGCCGCAGCGCCCTCACGAGGCTGAGCGTGCACGTCCCCTTCAATGACCGGGCGGCCCGTTTCCGCAGCGACAACGACATCCTCAACCAGGTCTGGGAGCTCTGCCGCTACTCGGTCAAGGCCACCACTTTCACTGGCTACTACGTGGACGGCGACCGGGAGCGCATCCCCTACGAGGCCGACGCGCTCATCAGCCAGCTTTGCCACTACGCCGCCGACACGGAATACACGACCGCCCGGCGGACCTTGGAGCATCTGCTGGCGCATCCGACCTGGCCCACCGAATGGATCCTGCAATGCGTGCCGATTGCGTGGAACGACTACATGTATTCCGGCGACGATGCTTTGCTGCGCAAGCACTACGACCTGCTCAAGGCCCACTGCCTGCTGGACCTGCGGGAGGCGTGCGGGCTGATCAGCACGACCACCGGCAGGCAGACGCCGGAGTTCCTGGCCTCCATCCGCCGCAACGAGCCGCTCCGCGACATCGTGGACTGGCCCCATACCGGCGGCACCGGCCTCCAGGCCGGACAGGGCGGCGAGGACGACGGCTTCGTCTATTCGGACTTCAATGCCGTGGTCAACGCCTGGTTCTACAAAGCCCTGACCTGCATGACCGCCGTCGCGGAGCATCTGGACCGCGGAGCGGATGCGGCGGCGTTCGCCGCCGCTGCCGCACGGGTGCGCGAAGTCTTCGACACGCAGCTCTACGACCCGGTCCGCGGCGTCTACCGCGACGGGCTCGACACGGACCATTCCGCCCTGCATACCAACGTCTTCGCCCTGCTCTTCGGCCTGGTGCCGCAGGAGCGGCAGGCGCGCGTGGTGGACTTCATCAAGTCCCGCGGGATGGCCTGCAGCGTCTACGGCGCGCAGTTCCTGCTCGAAGCGCTCTACGAGGCCGGCGAGGCCGACTACGCCTTCTCCCTGCTGACGGACCAGAGCGTGCGCAGCTGGTACAACATGATCCGCGTGGGCTCCACCATCACCCTGGAGGCTTGGGACGACAGCTTCAAGCCCAACCAGGACTGGAACCACCTCTGGGGCGCCGCCCCCGGCAACATCATCCCCTTCCGCCTGATGGGCGTCCAGCCCCTCGAGCCGGGCTTCGCCCGCGTGCGCATCCACCCGCAGCCGGGCCCGCTGCGCCGCGCGGACGTGACCGTCCCGACCTGCCGCGGCCCCATTCGCGTGCGGGTACGCGGCGACCGGGTACGCGTGCGTGTCCCGAAGGGCGTAGAATATGTTTTGGACTGACACTATGATCAAGAACCTCATTTTCGATTTCGACGGCACGCTGGCCGACACCACGGAAGGCATCATCATCACCACGCAGGAGACCCTGAGGCAGATGGGACTGCCGGTCGTATCGGCGGAAGATTTCCGCCCCGTGATCGGCCTGTCGCTCAGGGACTGTTTCAAATACGGCACGGAGACCCCGGAGGAGCGCCTGGACGAGGCGACCGGAGTCTACCGACGGATCTTCGACGGCATCGCCGTGCCGCGCACCACCCTCTACGAAGGGGTCCCCGAGACCCTGGAGGCCCTGCGTAAGCGCGGCCTGCAGCTCGGCATCGCCACCTCGCGCAGCGGCCGCACCTTACGGATGCTGCTCGACGTGCTGGGCATCCGGGGCTGTTTCTCCGAGCTGGCCGCCACGGACGAGGTCGAGCATCCCAAGCCGGCCCCGGACCTCGCGCTCCTGTTGATGGAGCGGCTCGGCGCCCGGCCGGAGGAGACCGTCGTCATCGGCGATACGGTCTACGACCTCCAGATGGGCCGGGCCGCCGGCTGCCGCACCGTCGGCGTCACCTGGGGCAACCAGGACCGCACCCAGATCGAGACGGCCTCGCCCGAGTGGACCGTCGACCGCTTCCCGGAACTGCTGGACATCTTGGGCTGACAAAAGTTTGCATTTACAAAATTAATTGATACCTTTGTGAAGTATGAAGATGTACCGTGCATACCACCATCACCACCGAGTCTGAAAGATCCGGTAGGTCGGTGCGTACGTACGTGACGCGATAGCGAGGCTTGCCGGTGTGTCCGGTGAGCCTTTTTTAGTTAGTAGAAGATATGTTAAGACTAGCCATCCAATCCAAGGGCCGCCTCAACGAAGAGAGCACCGCCCTGCTGCGCGAGATCGGGATCGACATCGACGACTCGCGCCGAAAGTTCCTCGCCCAGGCCCCGAACTTCCCCCTGGAACTCCTCTATATGCGCGACGACGACATCCCGCAGGTCGTCGCCAGCGGCACGGCCGCGCTGGGCATCGTGGGCCTCAACGAGGTCGTTGAGCGGGGCTTCGATGTGCAGGTGGTCGCGAAGCTCGGCTTCGGCGGCTGCCGGATTTCGCTGGCTGTGCCCAAGGGCGCGGACTATGACGGACCACAGTGGTTTGCCGGCAAGCGCATCGCCACGTCCTATCCCCGGATCCTGCGCGGCTGGCTGCAGGAGCAGGGCATCGACGCCCGGATCGAGGTGATCACGGGCTCCGTGGAGATCGCTCCGGCGGCCGACATCGCCGACGCGATCTTCGACATCGTCTCCTCGGGCGGCACGCTGGTGTCCAACGGCCTGCGCGAAGTGGAGAAGGTTTTTTTCTCCGAAGCCGTGCTCATCTCCGGCGGGCAGCTCAGCCCCGAAGACCAGGCCGTGCTGGACGAGATGCTCTTCCGCATCGACTCCGCCCAGGTCAGCCGCCGCAAGAAATACATCCTGATGAACCTCCCGAAGGCCTCCGTGGAGGAAGCGATCCGCATCCTTCCCGCCATGCGCAGCCCGACCGTGATGCCGCTGGCCGCCGAAGGCTGGTGCTCGATGCACTCCGTGGTAGAAGAGGCAGACCTCTGGGACAAGATCCGCCAGCTCAAGGCCATCGGCGCCGAGGGCATCCTGGTCCTGAACATTGACAAAATCATCCCGTAACGCGATATGGAGCTATTTATCAATCCCGCCAGGGACCACTGGGAGGCACTTTGCCGCAGGCCGTCGTCCGAGAACCCGGTCGTGCGGCAGCGCGTGGAGGCCATCCTGCAGCGCGTACGCGAGCAGGGCGACGAAGCGCTGCGCGCCCTCTCGCTGGAGATCGACGGCCGCGCCCTCGACGCCATCGAGGTCCCGCAGACCGAAATCGACAGGGCCGCACAGTCCGTCAGCACCGCCGTCAGGCAGGCGGTTGCGGACGCAGCGCACAACATCCGCGCCTTCCACGAAGCCCAGCAGCCACGGGAGGTCAGCGTGGAGACGGCCCCCGGCGTACGCTGCATCCAGCGGCCCGTGCCCATCCAGCGTGTCGGCCTCTACATTCCCGGCGGCACCGCTCCCCTGTTCTCCACCGTTCTGATGCTGGCCGTGCCGGCCGCCATCGCCGGCTGCCCGGAGGTGGTGCTCTGCACCCCCGCCGGCCGGGACGGCCGGGTCAATGCCGAGGTGCTCTACACGGCCGCGTTCTGCGGGGTGAAGCGCATCTTCAAGCTCGGTGGCGCCCAGGCGGTCGCCGCCATGGCCTACGGCACGCAGACCGTCCCCAAGGTGGACAAGATCTTCGGACCCGGCAACCAATACGTGACCACGGCCAAGCAGCTGCTGTCAGCCGGGACCGTAGCCATCGACATGCCGGCCGGCCCGTCCGAGGTGATGGTGGTCGCCGATGCGCAGACCCCGCCCGCATTCGCCGCGGCAGACCTGCTTTCGCAGGCTGAGCACGGCCCGGACAGCCAGGTGATGCTGGTCTGCGACAGCGAGCGGACGGCCATGGCCATCCAGGCCGAGGTGGAGCGCCAGACAGCGCTGCTCCCCCGCGCAGCCTTCGCGCTGGAAGCACTCGGCAAGAGCCGCAGCTTCGTGTTCGGGCGCGAGGCCGACATCATCGATTTCGCGAACGCATACGCCCCCGAACACCTCATCCTTGCCACGCAGGATCCCTGGCGCATCGCAGACCGGATCACGGCCGCGGGCAGCGTGTTCGTGGGTCCCTGGACTCCGGAAAGCGCCGGGGACTACGCCTCCGGCACCAACCACACCCTGCCCACCTGCGGCTGGGCCCGCTCCTTCAGCGGGGTCAACCTCGACAGTTTCTACCGCCGGATGACCCTGCAGGAGATCACCCGTCCGGGCCTGCAGGGCCTCGCCGGGACCATCGTCACCATGGCCGAAGCAGAGGGCCTGCAGGCCCACGCCAACGCCGTCAAAATCCGCTTGCAAGATGATGAAGCCTAAAGATATCGAAGCGCTCGTGCGGCCCAACATCCGCGCCCTGTGCCCCTACAGCACGGCCCGCGACGAGTATCAGGGACCACTCGGCATCTTCCTCGATGCCAACGAAAGCCCCTACCCCACGGGCTACAACCGCTATCCCGACCCGCACCAGAAGGCCCTCAAGGAGCAGCTCTCCGCAATCAAGGGCCTGCCGGCAGAGAATATCTTCCTGGGCAACGGCAGCGACGAGGCCATCGACCTGTGCTTCCGCGTGTTCTGCACGCCGGGCCGGGACAATGCCGTCGCCATCGCCCCGAGCTACGGCATGTACGCCGTTGCCGCCGACATCAACGACGTGCAGGTGCGCAGCGTGCAGCTCGGGCCGGATTTCAGTCTCCCCGCCCAGGCGCTGCTGGATGCCTGCGACGGGCACACCAAGCTGATGTTCCTCTGCAGCCCCAACAACCCTTCCGGCAATGCCTTCGACCCGGCGGAGCTGGAGGCGCTCGTGCGTGACTTCCAAGGCATCGTGGTGCTGGACGAAGCCTACGCCGATTTCAGCACAAAGGGAAGCCTGCGCGCCAAGGTGCTGGAGTACCCCAACCTCATCGTCCTGCAGACCCTCTCCAAGGCCTACGGCCTGGCTGGCCTGCGGCTCGGCATGGCCTTCGCTGACGCCTACATCATCCGGCTGATGTCGATGGTCAAGTATCCCTACAACATCAACCAGGCGGCGCTGGAGCTGGTCTCCGGCGCGCTCGCGTCCCCCGTGGACGCGAAGGTCGCCGAGACCGTGGCGCAGCGCGGGCGCGTGGCCGCGGCGCTCCCCGCCTACGGTTTCGTGCGCCGGGTCTATCCGAGCGACGCCAACTTCCTGCTGGTGCAGGTGGATGAGCCCGACACGCTCTACGCGCACCTGCTCGCCGACGGCATCATCGTGCGCAACCGCTCCCGCGTGCGCGGCTGCGCGGGCTGCCTGCGTATCACCATCGGACTCCCCTCCGAGAACGACAAACTCCTCCAATCTCTCGACCGATATGAAAAAGGCGATATTCATCGATAGGGACGGCACCCTGCTGCGCGAGCCCGCCGACGAGCAGGTCGACGCGCTCGAAAAAGTGGAATTCGTGCCCGGCGCCATCTCCGGCATGCGGGCCCTGACGGGCATGGGCTACGAACTCGTGATGGCCTCCAACCAGGACGGCCTCGGCACGCCCTCCTTTCCCGAAGAGACTTTCTGGCCCGCCCAGAACCTGCTCCTGAAGACCCTGGAAGGCGAAGGGGTCGTCTTCGACGACATCCTGATCGACCCGTCGATGCCTGAAGAGCATTCCCCGAACCGCAAGCCCGGCACGGGCATGTTCGGCAAGTATCTTGACGGCTCCTATGACCTGGCGGCCAGCTGGGTCATCGGCGACCGCGAGACCGACCGCAAGCTGGCGGAGAACCTCGGCGCTCGGGCGCTGCTGGTCGGCGAACTGAGCTGGGCTCAGATCGCCGAGACCATCCGCAGCACTGAGCGCAACGCCGTGGTCGCCCGCCGGACGGCCGAAACCGACATCTATGTCCGCGTGGACCTGGACGGCAGCGGTCCTTCCGGCGTGGACACCGGCCTGAAGTTCTTCGACCATATGCTGACGCAGCTCATCCACCACGGCGGGATCGCCCTGGAAATCAAGTGCAAGGGCGACCTGGAGGTGGATGAGCACCATACCATCGAGGACGTGGGCATCGCCCTGGGCGAAGCCTTGCGGCAGGCCCTGGGCGACAAGCGCGGCATCGACCGCTACGGCTTCGCCCTGCCGATGGACGAGAGCCGCGCGATCGTCCTGCTGGACTTCGGCGGACGGAGCGAGCTGGTCTGGGACGTGCAGTTCACCCGTGAATATGTGGGCGACACGCCCACGGAGATGTTCCGGCATTTCTTCAAGTCCCTGTCCGACGCCATGCGCGCCAACCTCTACGTCCAGGCCCGCGGCGAGAACAACCACCATCTCGCCGAGGGCATCTTCAAGGCGTTCGCCCGCTCGCTGAAGCAGGCGGTGCGGCGCGATGTATTCAGCTACGAACTCCCTTCCAGCAAAGGCCTGCTATGATCGCGATCATCGACTACGACGCCGGCAACATCCGTTCGGTCGGCAACGCCCTGCAGCGCCTCGGCGCGCAGTACGAACTCACCGCGGACCCCGCCCGCATCCTCGCGGCCGACAAGGTCATCCTGCCCGGCGTGGGCAACGCCGCGCAGGCCATGGAGAACCTCCGGCAGCGCGGGCTGTGCGAACTGGTCCGGGGCCTGCGCCGCCCGGTACTGGGCATCTGCGTGGGCATGCAGTTGATGTGCCGCGACTCCGAGGAAGGCCCCACGCAGGGCCTCGGCATCTTCGACGCCCACGTGCGCCGCTTCTGCGAAGCCCCCGACGCCAAGGTCCCCCACATGGGCTGGAACGCCCTGGGCAACCTCGACGGCAAGCTCTTCCGGGGCCTGCCGGCCGGGAGTTTCGTGTACTTCGTCCACTCTTACTACGCCGGCCTCGGCCCCGACACCATAGCGACCTGCCGGCACGGCGCACAGCTGTTCAGCGCGGCGCTCAAGTATGAGAATTTCTACGGCACCCAGTTCCACCCCGAGAAGAGCGGCTCCGTCGGAGCGGCGATTCTCCAGAATTTCCTCGCATTATGATCCGGATCATTCCCGCCATCGACCTCATCGACGGGCGCTGCGTGCGCCTGACCCGGGGCGACTATTTCCAGAAGAAAGTGTACGACGGATCCCCCGTCGATGTAGCGCGCAGCTACGCCGACTGCGGCGTGGAGCGCATCCATCTCGTGGACCTGGACGGCGCCAAGGCCGGCGAGCCGAAGAATCTCGCCACCCTGGAGGCCATCGCCCGGTCCGTCTCCTGCGAGATCGAATGGGGCGGCGGCCTCTCCGACGACGCGGCTCTCGAAGCAGCCTTCAGCGCCGGAGCCACGCACGCCATCATCGGTAGCGTGGCCGCCCTGCACCCGGAACGCCTCGAGGACTGGCTCAAGCAGTACGGGGACCGGATGATCCTGGGCGCCGACGTGCGGGACGGCCGCATCGCCGTGGCCGGCTGGCAGGACTCGGTCGCCCTGGGCATCGAAGATGTCGTGTCACGCTTCCGGCCCTTCGGCCTGCGGGAATGCATCGTCACGGAGATCTCCCGCGACGGGATGCTGCAAGGGCCGGCGTCTTCGCTCTACGTGCAGCTGCAGCGGGATTTCCCAGAAGTGAGCTTCACCGTGAGCGGCGGCATCTCCTGCATGGCGGACATCCGCATGCTGGACGCCCTGCACCTGCGGAAAGTCATCGTGGGCAAAGCCATCTATGAGAATCATATCACCCTGAAAGATATCGCCTTATGGTCGCAAAGCGCATCATCCCCTGCCTCGATGTAAAGGACGGGCAGGTCGTCAAGGGCATCAACTTCGAGGGGCTCCGCGAGGTCGGGGACGCCGTCGGGATGGGCGTGCAGTACGCCCGCGACGGCGCCGACGAGCTGGTCTACCTCGACATCAGCGCTTCGCGCGAGGCGCGCCGCACCTTCGTGAACCTGGTGCAGCGCATCGCCCTCGGGATCGACATCCCCTTCACCGTGGGCGGCGGCATCGGCTCCGTCGAGGACGCCGCGCGCCTGCTCGACGCCGGCGCGGACAAGATCTCCGTCAATAGCGCCGCCATTGCCGACCCGTCCCTAATCAGCCGGATCGCCGGCAAGTACGGCAGTCAGTTCGTCGTATGTGCCATCGATGCCAAGTGCATTGATGGCCGCTGGACCTGCACCACCCACGGCGGATCGCGCCTGACGGACCGCGAGCTCTTCGCCTGGGCCCGCGAGGCGCAGGAGCGCGGCGCCGGCGAGATCCTCTTCACCTCGATGGACCATGACGGCACCTGCGCCGGCTACGCCGACGCGGTCTATGCCCGCCTCGCCGGCGAGCTCTCCATCCCGGTCATCGCCTCGGGCGGCGCCGGGAGCATCGAAGACATCCGCCGGGTGCTCACCGAGGGCCGCGCCGACGCCGCCCTCGCCGCCAGCATCTTCCACTACGGCCAGATCCCCATCCCCACGCTTAAGCAGGCACTGCGGGAGGCGGGGGTTGCCGTACGAACAACACAAGAAAGCGGGTTTTAGCGTGATCAGCAACAGGCTGAACATGAGCTATTTATGAATTATTCCACTTGCTTTTTTGATACCTATTATATTAATAAACAATTGATTATCAATGTCTTCCATATCACGCTTTTCCGATTTTAATCTGGACAAAACCGGCGACGGACTCCTGCCGGTGATCATCCAGGACAATTGCACCCTGAAGGTCCTGATGCTGGGCTACATGAACGAAGAAGCGTTCGACAAGACCGTCGCGAGCGGCCTCGTGACCTTCTGGTCCCGCAGCCGACAAGCCCTCTGGACCAAGGGCGAGACCAGCGGGAACTATCTCCACGTCGTTGAAATGTTCGCTGACTGCGATGCCGACACCCTGCTCATCCGCGCCCGGCCCGACGGACCCACCTGCCACCGCGGCACTACGGCCTGCTTCGACACGCCGGAGGACGAAGGCTTCATCCGCACCCTGCAGGCCGTCATCGCCGGCCGCCACGCCCAGATGCCCGATGGCTCCTATACCACCAAACTCTTCATCAAGGGTCCCAAGGTCATCGGCAAGAAGGTCCTCGAAGAGGCCGGCGAGGCCGTCATCGAAGCCGTCGACGGCCAGCGCGACCGCTTCATCTACGAAGCCTCCGACCTCATCTACCACCTGCTCGTCCTGCTCGAACAGCAAGGCGTCAGCCTCTCCGAGCTCGAACACGAACTCGCCCTGCGCCACCGCTAGCCCCGACGTTTACTCTTTCTTCAGCTCCGCCGCCGGATTGGTCCGGGCGGCACGCAGCGTCTGCCATAAGACGGAGAGCATGGAGAAGACCAAGGTGACGACGACCGCGGCCACGAAGATCCACCAATAGCCCTCCAGCCTGTAGATGAAATCCTTGAGGTACTCCTGCGCGACGTAGACGGCGACGGGTATCCCGATGATGCATGCAATGCCGACGAGTGCCATATAGTCCCGGATCGTCCGCCACGCCTCCGTATCCACAGTGCCGCCGAAGACCTTCCGGACAGCGATATCCCGGGATTTCTCATCGGCATAATAGGTACTCATGGCCAGCAGGCCCAGCAGGGAAATGAGGATGGACAGCAACGTAAACAACTCCACCAGGCGCATATTGTTCCGTGCCGGCTTCCATGCCGTCTCTATGTTCTCATCCAACCATGAGGGATAATTCAGGTAAACCTCCCGTTCCCGGGCATATTCCTCATAGGTTTCCATGATCTTCGACTGGGCCTCTTTCCTGTCACCGTCGGTCTCGATCACATAACTGCCGACCCAGATGTCTTCCGGCCGCACTACGGAGATGATGGCGTACTCCTCTTTGCCCATATTGGCGCTGTTCGTAGGGAAAGCCTTGAAAACACCCGCCAGCTGGTCACAACCCGTTGTCCTTTGAGATAGCACGCTGATATCCTGATAGTCATCATCGAAGCCTGTGGCTGCGAAACTTTCATCGGAGAACCAGACGCTGTTGAAGACCGGAGCATTATAATCTTTCAGAATCTCAAAATCGAACATCCGGAAAGCCGTGCTGTCCATCCTGTAGAGCCGATACAGGATGTCCTTCCCATCCCTTGTGACGCTGTACTGCCCGCCGGGATTGGTGCCGGGCACACCGGAGCACTTGCCGATCCGTTTCACGAACGGGAGGCGTTCCAAGGCATCTTTCAAGGGCGTCTGGTCTTCCATCGTGATGAAGGAGAGATTGAATTTGTCCTGTATGTTGCAATGCATGGGCCGGTTCTGGGTCTTGTGCATCTGTGCTTCCATCGTGACTGCCAGGGCGACCAGGATGACCGCCAGGGCGTTCTGGATCACGATGAAAACCTTGCTGAAGACCATTTTGGTCTTGCGCCGGAATCCTCCCTTCATCACGTCCAACGCCTTGTATTTCCCGGCTATCACCGCCGGTATGGCACCACAGACAGCGCCCACCGCGATGACGATCCCGATATAGGCCAGGATATAACCCGGTGACCAGATGATCCGGATCGGGACATCCGGATAGCTCAGGAGCCTGTTCATCATCGGGCAGAAAGCCTCTGCAAGCAGGAGCCCCATCCCGAAACAAACGGCCGTGAACAGGATGGACTCTCCGATATATTTCGCCACGATACGTCCTTTTGATGCACCGGAGAGCTGTCTCACGGCCATTTCCTTCGCCCTTTTTCCGGTCAGCGCCACCGAGAGGTTCACATAGTTGAAGATGGCGGAGAGCAGGAGCAGGAGTCCCACCAGAAGTAGCACCCGGATGGTCCTCCGGTCACCATGCCGGAATCTATTGCCCGTATCCCGGAAAAACAGTTCGTCAAAGCGGAACAGTCCCAGACGGTCGAAAAAAACACGCCCGTAGCTATCCGGATACACCTCCTTGCACACGGCTTCCAGTTTGTCATGGAGCACCTTTCGGTCGGTTCCGGGACGGACTTTCAGGAACGTAATGGTGCTTCCGAAATTGTCAAAGGGCTCGTACCTGTCCTTGAGCAGTCCTGCGGGCAGATAGACTTCATAATACCGGAAGACGCTTCCTTCCAGGTCTTCCAGGACGGCCCCGACGTTAAGTTCAAACTCACTCAGCTTTATATCATCCCCGACCGAGATGTCATTCTTGCGGGCAAAGGACTCCGATACGATGACACTGGAGTTTGAGGAGATCACATCCGCACCGCCTTCCACAAAACGATAGTTCGGGAACAGGTCGAAAAAACTGCGGTCTACACCTGCGCCGTACAGCACCTCACTTTCTTTATAGGTAAGGCCAACCGGGCACAACATAGCCACATTCTCTATTTCTGGGATTTCCGTGACCACTCCGGGAAAACCATAGGTAAGTCCCGGGGTATCGGGCAGTCCCGGCAAATAGATGCGGTCCCCGTCCGGATTCTCCCGCGTCACCGCATACTGCTGCCACACGTAACTGCCGATAATGATAACGAACGCCAGGCTCACGGCCAGTCCCACCGCCTCGATGGCGGTGTACAGCTTGTTGCGGGACAGAAACTTCAGGTAACTTTTCATATTATCGTCTTCGTTTTCGTCATTCCCGGCCTGACCGGGAATCCCTCTTATTCCTTCTTCAGTTCCACCGCCGGATTGGTCCGGGCGGCCTTGATCGTCTGCCAAAGCACGGTGCCGAAGGCGATGGCCAGCGAAATGATGACCGCCACTACGAACACCCATCCATATCCTTCGATTCTGTAGGCGAATCGCTCCAGATACACGCTTGCTGCCCAGACGGCCAACGGGATGCCGACGGCGCAAGCAATGCCCGTCAGAATCATATAGCTTTTCACATTCCTCCAGGTCTCACTGTTCACATCCGCGCCAAATACCTTTCTCACGGCAATATTCTTGGTGTTCTCATCCGCAAAATAGGTACTCATGGCCAGCAGGCCCAGCAGGGAGATAAGCACTGCCAGGACAGCGAAAAGTTCTACCAGATGCAAGGTGCGCCGTATGGGTGCCAACTGCTTGCGGTTGATGTCTTTGATAAAGCCATACCTAAAGGCAGGCTCTTCCACTCCTGAAGTTTCCAGCCGGAATTCCCTGTAAGCCTGAAGGATCTGTTCTTCGTAGGACTTGTCCTCTCCTGTGGTGCCGATGAGGAGGCAATTGGAATAGTTGAGCTCTTCGGTACGGGTGACGATGACACCCCCGTTGGGGTTTTGGTTGCTTTCAGAAGCCGGACGGGTCGGATAATCGGCCACGACGCCGCCGATGAATTCCGGCTGGACGCCGTTCATGTTGATTCTCCGGGGGAAGACGGTGGAGGTGTCCGACACCGCAGCGGCGTTGAAGGCCGAACGGCTCATCCACAGCGAATGCACCAGCGGATGTCCGAAGTCCTCTTCCACCTCCAGCCCAAGCAATTGGAAATAGCTGGAGTCGCAAAGGATGACGGGCATGTCCACGTGATGCTCCTCGTCCACCTTGATGCCCATCGTCATATTGACGATTCCGGGTATTCCCCGGCCCACGCCGGTTTTTGTCACGAAAGGCAGTTGATCCACCTTGTCCTTGAACGGCTTCATCTGGTCCAGGTTCTGGGCGGAGTACTCAATATAGAAAAGGTTTTCCGTAGCGGCGTGCATCGGCCTTGTAAGCATATGGCGCATCTGGACTTCCATCACCAGCGCCATCGCGATCAGGAAAACCGAAAGGACGTTCTGGATGACGATGAATACTTTGTTCAGTACCATTTTGTTCCTGCGCCGGAGCGTGCCTTTGATCACGTCGATAGGCTGGTAGCGTGACGCCGCGAAAGCCGGGAGCAAACCGTTGATGACGCCCAGGATCAGAATACCGGCGAAGTATGCTATGATATAACCCGGCGTTATCATAAAAGTGAGCCTCACACTTGTGTCGATGCCCAGACCCAACACGTCCGGGTCGCTGGAGGAAACCAGACCGTTCACCATGGGGGCCAGCAGATAGGCCAGCAGAAGCGCTGCTGCGAAACAGACAGCCGTAAAGGCCACGGATTCACCGATATATTTCCACAGGATGCCGGTCTTGTCGGCACCCAGGAGGCGCCGGGTGGCCATTTCCCTGGACCGCTTGCCCGTAAGCGCCAGGCTCAGGTTCACGTAGTTGAAGATGGCCGAAAGCAAAAGCAGCAGGACAACGATGGTCAGCAAGCGCAGCATCTGGACGTTCCCCGCACGGGTGAGTCCGTTGCTGCTCCCAGTGAAGAAGAAAGCCTCGTCCATGCGGTAAACCCGCCAGGCATCCACCTTTTCCGCGCCCCACGATGGATCATAGTTCTTGTGCAGGAGGGTTTTTACTTTGGCCCGAACTTCCTCGGAGTCTGCATCTTCCCGCACGCGGAACCAGGTGGTATAATTGCCGATGCTGTTGAAGCTCTTGCCCTGCTCGACCGCCCAGGAGGCAGTGATGTTCGTTATGATGTCCGCCGGCATGAAGAAAGTGCCGTCGAAATCGGCAAAGATGCCTTTGATGGTGCGGTCTTCTTTGTCCACCCGGAGGCTCTGGCCGATGAGACTCCCGGTCAAGCCGGGAGTGACGGAGCCGTCTTTGCCGGCTCGACCGGAAATCTTCCGGGCCAGGGATTCGCTGATGAGGATGTCGTCTTTTCCGACGAAGTCCCCGAGGCTTCCTTCCACCAGGCGATACTCCGGGAATACGTTGAAGAAGTCGGCATCAACCTCTATTCCGGACGCCTGGAGCGGATGCTCTCCATCCTGGACAGCCGGTTGCCAGAGGAGGGCCATATGCGTGACAGCCTCCAGTTCCGGGATGTTAATCTCCAGTTCCTCCTTGTCCCAGTAGGTCAGGCCCAAGAAATCATTGCTTCCCAGCACGAAGGTGCGCTTCCAGTCCGGAGACTCGTGCGCCACCTCGTACTGCTGCACCACGTATGAGCCGATCAGGATCACAAACGCCAGGCTCACGGCCAGCCCCACCGCCTCGATGGCGGTGTATAACTTGTTGCGGGAGAGAAACTTCAAGTAACTATTCATATTATCGTCTTCGTTTTCGTCATTCCCGGCCTGACCGGGAATCCCTCTTATTCCTTCTTCAACTCCACCGCCGGGTCGGTCTTGGCGGCTTTCAGCGTCTGCCAAAGAACGGATGCGAGCGACAGCAGTACGGTCAGCAAAGCTGCGGCGAAAAAGATCCACCAATAACCTGTGATATGCTCGGCGTAGCCCTGCAGGAAACGTTCGCAGGCCAGTACGGCAATCGGGATTGCAATCAAGAGCGAGATACCGATCCAAAGCATATAGGTCAACACACCTCGGCAGGTTTCCGTCCCGATTGTACCGCCGAAGACCTTGCGGATGGCAATGCCTTTGGCGTTGACGCCGGCGTAGTGGGAACTCATCGCGACAAGGGCCAGCAGCGCGAGCAGGATCGAAATCAGACAGAATATCTCCACGAGGCGCACGTAGCGCCGCATGTCGTCATGGTCGGCGGCGATCAGGTCCTCGATATAGCCGTTGTGCGCCCGCTTGAAATGGAACACATCCGGGATGCCGGCCACTTCCTTGTGCCAGGCATTCATCATCGGGCGGAACCACTGTTCGAAGGCGCGGTGGTCCGGTCCCGTCCGGATCAGGAAGGCACCGACGTACTTCGGCGGGACACCCGCCGGGTTGACCTCGACGATCGGGACCGCTTCCCTTCCCCAATGCGACGTACCGTTGACCGGCACACTCCGGAAATCCTCCAGAATCCCTCCTACCACCGAAGGATAATCATCCGGGTGACGCTCATAGTCCCAGTAAACCTCTGCAGGCGTAGCGTTTTCACGCGTGATACCACAGGCATTGGCGGCCGCCTGCGAGAGCATCACGGAGCCTTCCACCTGCGCGAATCGTTCTGCCACGCGGAAACCCAGCATTTCGAAAGCGACAGCATCACACGTGATCGATTGCAAGCGGCCATGCTTTCCTGATATCATCATTTGAACAAAGGTCGGATAGCCATTGGTATATCCAATCTCCTCCACCAGCGGGGAGGCGCTGATCTGGCGCGCAAGCGGCAGCAGTCCGTCTACGTCCATCTCGACCGGCGACATGAAGAAATACAGGTTCTCCTGCAGGTCCGCTCCCAGGTCCGCATGCTGCAGGAAGTGCAGCTGGCGCTCCAGCGTGATGGCCATGACGATCAGCACTACGGCCAGCACGCTCTGCAGGACGATGCAGATATTGCCGAAGAACATCTTGCGCTTGCGCCGGATCTTGCCGGACACCACATCCAGCGGTCGGTAGGAGGCGCAAGCGGCCGCCGGGGCGATGCCGGCGAGCAGGCCCACGAGCAGCACCAGGCCGGCCGAGAGCAGCCAGAAGCCCCCGTCCAGCCGCAAGCGGAAAGGCACGTTCAGGCCCGTGGGACGGATACTGTCCAGACCGGGCGCAATCCAGGCTGCCAACACAAGGGCCAGCAGATAGCAGACCAGCGTGAAGACGAGCGATTCGCCCAGCACGCGGCGCAGGACTGCGCCGCTCTCCTCGCCGACCAGCCGGCGCGTGGCCATCTCTTTGGCACGGTCGCCCGTGACGGCCAGGCTCAAGTTGATATAGCTGAGCAGCGCTGAGAGCAACAGAAGAACGACCAATGCCACCAGCACGGACACGTAGACCCGCTTGCCTTGTCGCAGGGCAGAATAACCCAGCCCGGACAGATATACATCATCATAGGGAACGAGCATCGGCGCGTCCTTCTCGTCAGGGTTCAGAACCGTCTGTGCCGCAATCAGCCCAAGCATCCCAGTATCATCCACATCAGCCCCGGGATACAGGCGGGTGAACAGCAAGGCTGTCATACCATGGCCCTGGCGGTGCAGGTCCGACTCGCGCACCTTGGTCGCGAGCGGACACAGACGGGACTGCAGGCTGACAGCGAAATCGAAATCCGCCAGGATTGTGTAGAAGGGATCCTCCAGCACGGCCGTGATCGTAGCCGGCACCGGCGTACTGCCGGGTTCCTCCAGATACCCCACCGTCTGGCCCACCGGGTCGCGGTCCGGGAAGAAACGGCGGGCAGCCGAGGCCGTGATGGCGACGCCCTCGCCACCGGCAAAGGGATCGGCCGCACCGCCAATCACCGCCAGGGGTATCATTTGCAGCAATGCCGGATCCATCAGGCCGACTTGAACGGTCTGGTTGTCGCCCCCGACCTGCAGCAGCCCAGGGAAAATATCGAAAGCGGCCATCTGCTCAATCTGCGGGATCGAGGCAAGCGCCTCCTGAACGCGATACTCCCCGCCGGTCCCATTCGGCCCGGCCAAGTAGAGCCGCCCGTGCTCGGGCACGCTTCTGACGATACCGAGCTGGTCCCGGATCGAGGTGCCGATTAGTATCACGAACGCCAGGCTGACGATCAGTCCCACCGCCTCGATGGCGGTGTATAACTTGTTGCGGGACAGGAACTTCAGGTAACTATTCATACTATTCGTTTTTCAGGGATTCCACCGGATTTGCCCGGGCGATGCGGAGGCAGTTCAGGACCACCACGCCCAGGACAATCAGCAGAACAAGCACGGCGCCGCTGATGAAATAGAGCGGATTCAGGGACACTTTCTCGGCAAACTGCTCCAACCATTTGTGGGCCACGAAGAAGGCGGCAATGCAGGCGATGAGCGCCATCAGGGCGGACAGTTTCATGATGTCCTTGGCGAAAACGCCCAGGATATCTTGCGTGGTGGCGCCATTGATCTTGCGCACGGCCATCTCCTTGCTGCGACGGAGGGATTCGTCGCGAATGAAGCCGATGAGGCCGAGCAGGGCGATCAGCAGGGAGAAAACGGCTCCCAGCGCCATTGTATTGCGCATTTTCCTGCTGTCGTCATAGGCTGCGCGCATCGCTTCTTCGTAGGAGACAATGTCGATGTCCCTGCCTTCGAGGGTCTGTTCCAGCGCAGCGCGTACGGCAGGCAATGACGCCGGATTATTCACCTTGAACAGGATATGCGGCATGTAGTCCGTGCCAATCTCACCATGGAACATGACGCTCGGGCGCGG
>JAEEGF011895262.1_pt1 | contig 29226 bp, 28 predicted proteins | sample 9134171 | NCBI WGS metagenome assembly JAEEGF01 (sample SAMN16246542, study PRJNA631951) | gut metagenome | biome: gut microbiome; feature: rumen; material: AP-attached | host: Bos | place: Iran: Karaj | collected 2018-10 | reverse complement strand
TCGCTTCCGTCGCGGCGACGCGAAAGCGTCCGGTTTTCAGCTGCCGCAGCAGCGAATAGACGCACCAGCGGATCAGCCGGAGTTTGATGACCAGCGCTTCTCTGAGCCGCGCGTTGCGCGAAAAGATGCCGTCGTTGTGTTCCGCAATCAGCGGCGGCAGAATGCGGTCCAGAATCGCGTCCGCCTGTTCCGGCGTCAAGGTCTTGAGATCGGCGCCGTCGTCCTGCGCCGCCTTCACGAACGCGTCGAGCGCGTCGTGCAAAAATGTGCCGACGTTGTCCGCGCGCTCCGTCGCCTCCTTGCGTTCCTCGGCCTTGAGACCGTATTTCAGATACTGCGCAAAGGGGCACCGCGCAAACTGTTCGAGCCGGCTCGCGCTCATCATCGGCGCTTCGCCGTACAGCTTGTGCGCAAGCGCCTTGCCGAACATCGCCTCCGGCTTCGTACCGGCGCGCCCTTCGAGCATCGCTTCGGCGCGCGGTCTGCTTTGAGGATCGTTCCGGTACCGGTCGAGCAGCGCGGGCAGCGCCAGCGCAACCGTGCCGTCCGCGCGGTACTCGCGCAGCGCGTCGGCAAAGCGGGAAAACCCGACCTCGGCGTTCGGCGGGAGCGGATCCTCCGGCGCAAGCACGACGGCGGTCGCGTTCTGCGCGAACAGGTCCTGAACCGCTTTCAGCAGCGGGGAGGCGACAAGGTCGCCGCTCTTGCCGGAGCAGGCGTAGGAGAAGCGCAGCCGGTCGGTCGCCTTGGTCAGAAGCGTATAGAGCTGCAAACGGTCCGACGCGGACAGCAGCGCCGTATTGCCCCAGACGGACAGACCGGCGTCCGCCATGCGCTTGAGCTCCGCGTTGTTGAACAGGTTGTCGTCGCTCCGTGCGGGCGGGAAAACGCCTTCGCTGCAGCCGAGCAGGAACAGCGTATTGCAGCGCGTCAGCCGCGTGCGCACGAGATCGCCGAGCACGACCTGGTCCGCGCTGCCGGGCAGAATGCCGATCTGATAGCTCGAAAGTCCCTCCTCGAGCAGCGCGCAGAATTCCTTCATGCCCATCGCCGTGTCGCCCATGATCGCGTCGATCTGGCTGAGAAGCGTCATCAGCGTGTTCCACATCTGCGCATAGGTCTGCGCGTCCTGCGATTCGCCCGCGCGCTGCAGCGCGTCCGCCTCGTCTCTGAGCCGTTCGCGAAGATTCGCGTCCTTGAGGTACGCATAGAGCCCGCGCACCTTTTCGCCCGCGGTTTTCAGAAGCAGGGATTTTTTGAGGGCAAGCAGCTTCGGCATGATCGCGGCGCGCGCGCGTTCGGCGCCTTCCGGCACCTCGCCGATCGCAAACGGTTCGCAGAACGCGCCGCCGAACAGACCGTAGCGCAGCTGATAGTTTTCAAGCAGCTCGACGTCCGCGGCGTCGACGCCCGCATAGCCGCTTTTGAGCACATGCAGCAGGTCGTCGACGTTCCAGCCGCCTGCGGCCGCGCGCACCGAGGACAGCACAAAATCGGTCGCCGCGTGTCCGAGAATCGGGCGCGACGCGTCGAAAAACAGCGGGATATCGCGCAGACGGCAGGCGCGTTTCAAAAGCGGTCCGTAGCGTTCGAGCGACGAGGCGACGATCGCGATCTCGGCGTATTTCAATCCGTGATCGCGCACCAGTTCAAGGATGCGGTCCGCCGTCTGATCGGCTTCGAGCGCTTCGGTCGCAAAGCCGGTCACCGTCACCGCGTCGGTCGCGTCGGGATACGGCTTCGGATCGGACGAAAACAGCTGCCGTCCGATGTGCAGCAGCGCCGGATCGACCTTCGCGCTCTGTTTGTCGAAGACGCGCGTCGCAAACGAAAGCCCGTGTTCCGCGCAGAACGCTTTGAGATCGGCTTCGCGCTCCGTCTCGGGACGGAACAGCGCGGCAAGCGCGGGATCGTCCTCGGCGCGGATCGTCATGGTCACGTGCTTTGCGTGCAGCAGCAGCGCGCGAATGAGCCGCATCACCTGCTCGCGCGGGCGGTCGAGCTCGTCGATGTAAAGACAGGTATCCGAAAGGTCCGCCTCGGGCAGCACGTCGAGAACCTCGGTCAAAAGGTCCTGCGCGGTCAGATAGCGTTCCTTCAAAAACGCCTCGCTGTCGCGGTAGAGCAGGGAGATGTCGGCAAGCTTGCGCGCAAGCAGCGAATCGGGATCGAGCGATTTTTGCGCCTCGGTCAGCTGTTCGGGCGTGATGCAGCTCTGTTTGAGCCTGCCGATCCATTCGTCCATCGTTTCGGCAAAGCCGCGCGTCTGCGACACGCGCGAAAACACGGTCAGCGCGCCGCGGTCCCGGTACGCGGTGCGGCGCAGCACCATATGCCGTCCTTCGACGGAGAGGAACGGACGCACCCTGCCGAAGCGCTCCAGCAGCCGTTCGGAAAAGCGCTCAAAGCTGTATACCTCCACGCCCAAAAGCCCGCCGAGCAGCGTCGTCAGGCGTTTTTCGGCGGCATAGGTCGCCTGTTCGGGCACGAGCAGGATCGCGTGTTCGCCGCGCTGCATGTGCGTTCGCAGGTTTTCGCAGAGCGCCGTGCTCTTTCCGGTATGCGCGCCGCCGCGGTAAACGGTCAGTCCACCCATGCTGCCTCCTCAGAACGTTTCGGTGTGAACGGGCGTATAGACCATGCGCCCGCGCTCGTTGGTGCTCTCGAACAGCACGATCGAGCGCACGGAAAACGCCGTGTTCGGGATCACGATGCGCGAGATGTCGCCGTGCTCCACGGCGCGCGCCAGCGTGATATGCGGCGTCAGACGGTTCTTTGCGCCGGAAAAGCCGTAGTCGGTCAGCGCGGAATCCAGCGTTTCCTTGATGCGGTTGAGCTCCTTGAGATCGCCGTTGACGGAAAGATAGCTCGTCCGCGCGCCGCCGTGCGTAAACGATCCGATCGCGCCGAGCCGCAGCGTGAACGGTCGCGCGTCCCGGACCGCCTCGTGCATCGCGTCGGCGATGTCGGCGAGCGCGTTGCTCTCGCCCAGAAAGCGCACGGTGATGTGGTGATTGCCCTGCGGCACGAAACGGCCTGCGGTACTCCTTTCGCGCAGCTCCTCCTGTACGGAAAACACGGTTCGCTGCACGTCCTTCGGCAGCGGCACGGCGATAAACAGGCGCATAATACACTCCTTTGCGGTTACAGATACCTTATTATACAATTCTTTTGGCTTTTTGTATAGTTTCATCTTTTCTCTTTCTGACTTATTTGTTATAATATACAGAAAGACCGCAGCATTCACATCTGCCGGACGAACGGAACCTCAAAACAAAGAAAGCGCGCGACGACGTGGAAACCAAATTCAATCAGTCGATTCAACCGAAAAAGAAGCATCTTCTGCGCCCCGGGTGGCAGGAGCGGCTGCCGCTGAAGCCGATTCTGGTTGCAATCGTCGCGGTGCTGCTGCTGACCGTTCTGGTGCTGATCAACCGTCCGACCGAATCGGTGCTGTCGAGCGCCGAACTGGACGTGCTGCGCAGCGCGGGCGTGCTGCGCGTCGGCGTGGACAGCGATCTCGAAGGTCTGTTCCGCAACGGCGACGGCTACGAACGCGCGGTTGCGGAGGGGCTTGCGACGCTGATCTTCGGCAGCACCGAGGGCGTGTCGCTCGTGCCGGTCGACCGTTACGCCGCGCCGTGGCGGATGAGCGACGGGGAGATCGACCTCGTTCTGATGAGCATGCAGCAGTTTCCGGAGGAGGGTTTCGACAGGAGCAAGGCGGCGTTCTTCACCGACGACTGCGTGCTGCTCGGCTATGAGACGTTCGATTCGCTTGCGGGAAAAACGGTCGCTGTGCTGCAGGAAACGCCTTCGGAAAAGCTGCTCGACACGTATCTCGAAAAGGTCGAGCCCGAGATGGTGGTGCACCGGGCGGCGGACTATTATTCCATGCGCGTCATGCTGCGCGCGGGCACGGTCGACGCGGTCTGCGTGCCGCGGTCGGTTGCGCTGTCCTGGCACGAGACGCGCACGCGGATTCTGCCGTTTGAGATCGGCAGGATCCCGTACTATGCGATTGCAAAGAAGGACTCCGTGCTGCTCGACCTGTGCAACGAGGTGTTCTACGACTGGCAGCGCGACGGCACATTTTCGCAGTGGGGCGCGCAATACGGCGTCGAATGGGGCACGGACGGTTGACGCGGAACGAAAAATCGGGTACACTATAAGATAAGACTTTTCTCAGGACAGCAAAGACAAGGACGGCATATGGATTCGTTTTACAGTATTCACGGCAACAGACGGCTGGAAGGCACGGTGACGATCAGCGGCGCGAAAAACGCGGCGGTCGCGATCATTCCGGCGGCGGTTCTGGCGGGCGAGCCCTGCGTGCTCGAAAACCTGCCGAACATCGCGGATGTGGAAAGCCTCAGGGAGATTCTGGAGGGGCTCGGCGCAAAGGTCGACATGACCGAAGGCGGCTGCATGCGCATCGATCCGTCCACGATCAACACCCGCGACGCAACGAGCAGCAAGGTCAGCTCGATGCGCGCGTCGTACTATCTTCTGGGCGCCATGCTCGGCGCGTACGGCGAGATCGAACTCGCGCTGCCGGGCGGCTGCGTGATCGGTCCCCGTCCCATCGATCAGCACGTCAAGGGCATGCGCGCGCTCGGCGCAAAGATCTATATGGACGAAAGCCGCAACGTCCTTCGCGCGCAGGCGACGAAGCTCAAGGGCGCGGAGATCTTCTTCGACGTCGTATCCGTCGGCGCGACGATCAACGTCATGCTTGCGGCGACCAGGGCGGAGGGCACGACGGTGCTCAGCAACGTCGCAAAGGAACCGCACGTCGTCGACGTGGCGAACTTCCTGAACATGATGGGCGCATCGGTGCGCGGCGCCGGTACCGACGTCATCCGTATCCAGGGCAAAAAGAAGCTGCACGGCTGTTCGTATTCCATCATTCCCGATCAGATCGAAACCGGCACCTACATGATCGCGGCGGCGGCGACGCGCGGCGACGTGGTCATCAAGAACGTGATTCCGACGCATATGGAAGCGATCTCAGCAAAGCTCATGGAGAGCGGCGCGCGCGTGATCGAGGGCGACGACGGGCGCGACTTCTTCCTGCGCGTGACGATGGACGACCGTCCGCGTCCGGTCAGCTTCCGCACGATGGTCTATCCCGGTTTCCCGACCGATCTGCAGCAGCCGATGATGGCGTATCTGACGACCGCGTCGGGCACGAGCGTCATCACGGAAAACATCTTCGAAAATCGCTTCAATCACGTGAAGGAGCTCAGAAAGCTCGGCGCGAGCATCTCGATCTCCAAGCGCGTGGCGCGCGTCAAGGGCGTCGAAAACCTGCGCGGCGGCGACATCTACGCAAGCGATCTCAGAGCCGGCGCGGCGCTGATCGTCGCGGGGCTGATGAGCAACGGCGAAACGCGCGTGCACAACATCGGCTACATCGACCGCGGCTACGAATATCTCGATTCAAAATTCAAGGCGATCGGTGCGGACATCGTGCGCATCGAGGAGGAATAACGCATGTATCTCGCTTCGGGCTGGAACGCATACGAAATCTTAGACGCGGGCAACGGCGACAAACTGGAGCGCTGGGGCGATGTGACGCTTCTGCGTCCCGATCCGCAGGCGATCTGGACGATGCGGGACGCGGCGGCGCGCGCCGACGCGGTGTATTACCGCAGCGCGTCGGGCGGCGGGCACTGGGAGTACAAAAAACAGCTTCCGGAGCAGTGGACGATCGCGTACCGCGATCTTCGGTTCATCGTGCGGCCGACCGGATTCAAGCACACCGGCCTGTTTCCCGAACAGGCGGTCAACTGGGACTGGATGCGCGAACGGATCGAAGCGCACGGCAAGCGCACCGGCAGACGCGCGAAGGTGCTGAACCTGTTCGCCTACACCGGCGGGGCGACCTGCGCCTGCGCGAAGGCGGGCGCCGAGGTCGTGCATGTCGACGCGGCAAAGGGCATGGTCGCCTGGGCAAAGGACAACGCCGCGGCCTCCGGCCTGGAGACGGCGCCGATCCGGTATCTGGTCGACGACTGCGTCAAGTTTGTCAGGCGTGAGATCCGCCGCGGCAACCGCTACGACGGCATCCTGATGGATCCGCCGAGCTACGGCAGAGGACCGACGGGCGAGATGTGGAAGATCGAGGACGATCTCTTTTCGCTGGTCGGGCTGTGCGCCGAGCTGTTGTCCGACGATCCCTGTTTCTTTCTCATCAATTCCTACACGACCGGCCTTGCGCCGACCGTGCTTTCCAATGTGTTGAAGCTTGCCCTGCCGGACGGACACACCGAGGCGGACGAGATCGGGCTGCCGATCCGTCGCGGCAATCTGGTGCTGCCGTGCGGCGCGAGCGGAAGATGGACGCCGCATGAATAATCTGCACGTCCTGTACGAAGACAACCACCTTCTGGTGGTCGAAAAGCCCGCAAACATCCCCGTGCAGGCGGACGCCTCCGGCGATGCGGACCTGCTTTCGATCGCAAAAGCCTACGTCAAGGAGGCGTATCACAAGCCCGGCGAGGTCTATCTCGGACTCGTGCACCGGCTCGACCGTCCGGTCGGCGGCGTCATGGTCTTTGCGAGAACGTCCAAGGCGGCGGCGCGGCTCACCGCGCAGTTCAAGGACCGCCGCGCCGAAAAGCGCTACGTCGCGATCGTCGACGGCGATCCGCAGCCGAACGCCGAATGCGTCGACTGGCTCTATAAGGACGAATCGACCAACACGACGCACGTCGTCGCGGAGGGCACACCGGACGCGAAAAAGGCGATCCTGCGTTACCGCACGCTCGCGAAGGCGAACGGCACGGCGCTTCTGGACGTGTCGCTTCTGACCGGCAGACCGCATCAGATCCGCGTGCAGCTTTCGTCGAGAGGGCTTCCGATCAAGGGCGACATGCGCTATCATCCGCAGGCAAAGCCCGGCACGCAGATCCGGCTCTGGGCGTACAAGCTTTCGCTTCTGCATCCGACGACCGGCGAAACGCTGACGTTCTTCTCGACGCCGCCGTGGACGGAGTATCCCGCGGCGCTCCGGCTGCTGCCCGCCGAAAAGGTCTGCAGCGGCGTGTACTGCGACGACGAGCTGCTTGTTGTCGACAAACACGCGGGCGCGGAGGTCGAGGGCGAACTCATCGGCGAGCTGTCCGCGATCTTCGATCCGCTCTATCCGGTGCACCGGCTCGACGCGAACACCGAGGGGCTTGTGGTCTTCGCCCGCACGGAACCGATGCGCGACCGGCTTCTGGACGCGTTTTACCGGCACGAGACCGAAAAGGTCTATCACGCGGTCACGGTCGGCTGTCCGAAGGACGGGCGGTACGTGCATTATGCGCATAAGGACGCCGACGGCGCGTTCATGCGACTCTGCCGAAAGGACGATCCCGACGCGCTGCGCATGGAATCCGAGGTGCGCGTGCTCGACAGGCGGGGCAGTCTCGCGCTTTGCGAGGTCCGGCTTCTGACGGGGCGCACGCATCAGATCCGCGTGCAGCTTGCCGCGCTCGGCTGTCCCGTGCTCGGCGACGACAAATACGGCGACCGCGAGGCGAACCGGCGGTACCGGAAGCGGCGGCAGATGCTGCTGGCAAAACGTCTGACGATCCTCGATCACACCTTTGAAAGCTGTAAACAACTCAACCTGAATGAATTTACGGAGGAAAAACGATGAACGCAAAAGAACGCTATGAACTGTGGCTTAGAAGCCCCGACATCGACGAACGGACCAAGGCGGAGCTCCGCGGGATCGCGGACGATCCGCACGAGATCGAGGAACGGTTCTACACCGAGCTCGAATTCGGCACCGCGGGCCTCAGAGGCATCCTCGGCGCAGGCGACAACCGCATGAACATCTACAACGTCCGCAAGGCGACCGAAGGACTTGCGCGCTATCTCGAAAACGCGGTCGAAGGACAGCCGCGCGTGTGCATCGCGTACGATTCGCGGCACTGCTCGGACCTGTTCGCAAGGGAAAGCGCCTGCGTGCTCGCCGCGCACGGCGTTCAGGTGTTCCTCTATTCGACGCTGCATTCCGTTCCGCAGCTGTCGTTCACGATTCTCGAGCTTCAGTGCGACGCGGGCATCGTGATCACGGCAAGCCACAACCCGCCGAAGTACAACGGCTACAAGGTCTACTGGTCCTACGGCGGACAGGTCGCGCCGAAGGAAGCCGACGGCATCACCGAATGCATCCGCGCAATCGAAGGCTTCAAAACCGCGTATAAGCCGTACGACGAAGCGATCGGCGACGGCTCGATCAAGCTCATCGGCAAGGACGTCGACGAAGTCTACTATCAAAAGACCATGACGCTTCTGACGCAGCCGGAGCTGGTCCGGGCAAAGGGCGGCGAGCTGAAGCTCGTCTACACGCCGCTGCACGGAAGCGGCAACGTGCCGGTCCGCGAAATCTTAAAGCGCATCGGCATCACGAACGTCACCGTCGTCAAGGAGCAGGAAGCGCCGGACGGCGACTTCCCGACGGTCAAAGCCCCGAACCCCGAGGATCCGAACGCGTTCACGCTCGCCTTCCGCTATGCGGAGGAGGTCGGCGCGACGGTCATCATCGGCACCGATCCCGACAGCGACCGTCTCGGCTGCGCGGTCAAAAAGACCGACGGTTCCTGGGCGGTGCTCACCGGCAACCAGATCGGCGCGATCCTGATTCACTCCCTGCTTTCGAGCTACCGCGACACCGGCAAGCTTCCGAAGGACGGACTGGTCGTGCGCTCGATCGTTTCGACGCAGCTTGCCGACGCGATCTGCGCAAGATTCGGCGTCGAGATCCGCGAGGTGCTCACCGGCTTCCGCTTCATCGCGGAGCAGATTGCGGCGTGCGAGCAGAAGCACGACCGCACGTTCCTGTTCGGCTTCGAAGAAAGCTACGGCTTCCTTGCCGGGAGCTTTGCGCGCGACAAGGACGCGATCTGCGCGGCGATGCTCGTCGCAGAGGCGTGCGTCGTCTACGGCGAAAAGGGCATGACGCTCTACGACGTGCTCATGGAGATCTACAACACCTACGGGTTCTACCGTGAAAAGGTCAAGTCCTACACGCTCGAGGGCAAAGAGGGCATCGAGGCGATCAAGGGCGCGATGGTCAAGCTCCGCGAAGAACCGCTTTCGTCCGTCGCGGGCGTCGCCGTGGAGAAGGTCGAGGACTTCCTGAAGCCGGAATGCACCGGTCTGCCGCGTTCGAACGTGCTGCGCATGACCGTTGCGGACGGCTCTTGGATCACCGTGCGTCCGTCCGGCACCGAGCCGAAGCTCAAGCTGTATATCGGCGCGCATGCCGAGACCGACGCCGCCGTCGAAGAAAAGCTGACGGCGCTGATGGACGACATGGATGCAAAGCTGTCCGTACTGCTCGGACTGTAATCATTTCGGAAAGGGAGAACGACTATGGCACTGACACCGCACAACAACGCACAGAAGGGTGATTTCGCAAAATCCGTGCTGATGCCCGGCGATCCGCTCCGCGCAAAGTTCATCGCGGAAACGTACCTCGAGAACCCGCAGCTGGTCACCGGCATCCGCAACGTCTACGGCTACACCGGCACGTATCAGGGCAAGCGCGTCTCGGTCATGGCGAGCGGCATGGGCAACCCGTCGATCGGCATCTACAGCTACGAACTGTTCAACTTCTACGACGTCGAGAGCATCATTCGCGTCGGCTCGGCGGGCGCGTATCATCCCGACCTCAAGCTGTTCGACATCATCATCGGGCAGGGCGCCTGCACGAATTCGAACTTTGCCGCGCAGTTCCGTCTGCCCGGCACGTTCGCGCCGATCGCGGACTTCGGTCTGCTCAGAAAGGCGGTCGACGCCTGCGAGGCGATGGGCGCGCGCTACATGGTCGGCAACCTCATGAGCTCCGACGTGTTCTACAACGACGATCCCGAAGAATGGAAGCAGTGGCGCAAGATGGGCGTGCTCGGCGCGGAGATGGAGGCGGCGGCGCTGTACATGACGGCGGCGCGCTTCGGCAAAAAGGCGCTCGCGATCGACACGATCAGCGACATCATCGGCACCAAGGAGGAAACCACGCCCGAACAGCGGCAGACCGCGTTCGATCAGATGATCCGCATCGCGCTGTCGGTCGCGGAGTAATCGTCCCGTCGTTTCAATCCGTACGGCGGCAAAGGGTTCCGGAGCGGGAAGGGTACCGGCGTCCGAAGATCCTTCGTTTCGCGCAAATGCCGGACACGGCAAAGGAGGCTTTTCTATGATCAAGCACATCGTTCTGTTCAAGTTTGAGGATCCCGCGGTCAATATCCCCGTCGTGCGCGAGTCGCTCTATGCGCTCGTGCCGAAGATCCCCGAGATCGTGCATATGCAGATCGGCGCGGATTTCCTGCATTCCGGCAGAAGCTACGACATGGCGCTGCTCGTCGATTTCAAGAGCCGCGAGGACCTCGAAATCTACGACAAACATCCCGACCATGCCGCGGCGCGCGTCTACATCCACGCGCACCGGCTGGACAGCAAGACGGTCGATTTCGAGTATTGAGTATGGTCAAGTATATCGTTCTGTTCAAACTGAAGGATCCGAACGACGCGGAGGCGGTCGCGAACGTCCTGCACACGATGGAGGGCAAAATCGACGGTCTGCTTTCGATGGAAACCGGCGTCAACCGCTGGTCGCGCGAAGGCCGCTGCTACGACCTTGCGCTGACGATCCTGTTCCGCGACTGGGAATCGGTCGACCGCTACGACGTCGATCCGCTGCATCAGGAATGCCGCAAGTTCATCTATCCGCGCCGCGCGGACGGCAAGACCGTCGCATACGAGGTCGAATAGCGTGAACCGGTTCAAGGTCGTTTCCCCGTACGAGCCGCAGGGCGATCAGCCGCAGGCGATCGAAACCCTTGCAAAGAGCATCGAGGCGGGCAACCCGATGTCGGTGCTGCTGGGCGTCACGGGAAGCGGAAAAACCTATACGATGGCAAAGGTGATCGAGCGCGTGCAGAAGCCCACGCTCGTCCTTGCGCACAACAAAACGCTCGCCGCGCAGCTCTGCTCCGAGTTCAAGGAGCTGTTTCCCGACTCCGCGGTCGAGTTTTTTGTGTCGTATTACGACTATTATCAGCCGGAGGCGTATCTGCCCGCGTCGGACACCTACATCGAAAAGACGATCGAGGTCAACGACGAGATCGACAAGCTGCGCCACTCCGCAACCTGCGCGCTCAACGAACGCAGCGACGTCATCATCGTCGCGTCGGTCTCGTGCATCTACGGGCTCGGCGATCCGGAGGAATATCTCCGGCTGTCCGTTTCGCTCCGGGAGGGCATGGAGATCGACCGCCGCGAGGTCATGCAGCGGCTCATCGAGATTCAGTATCAGCGCAACGATATGGACTTTCAGCGCGGCACGTTCCGTTCGCACGGCGACACGCTCGACATCTATCCGGTCAACTGGACGGACAAGGCGCTGCGCATCGGGTTCTTCGGCGACGAGGTCGAGCGCATCTCGGAAATCAACGTCCTGACCGGCGAGGTCCTCAACCGCCGCAGTCACGTCGCGATCTTTCCGGCGTCGCACTACGCGACCGGACACGAGAAGATGCAAAAGGCGCTCAAAGAGATCGAAGCGGACATGGAGGTGCAGGAAAAGATGTTCCTCGACACCAACCGTCCGCTGGAGGCCGAGCGCATCCGTTCGCGCGTGCTGCACGACATCGAAATGATGCAGGAGATCGGCTTCTGCAGCGGCATCGAGAACTATTCGCGCTACTTCGACGGCAGAAAGCCCGGCGAACCGCCGTATACGCTGATCGACTATTTCCCCAAGGATTTTCTGATGTTCATCGACGAAAGCCACGTCACGCTGCCGCAGGTCGGCGGGATGTTCCGCGGCGACCGCGCAAGAAAGGATGCGCTCGTCGAATACGGCTTCCGTCTGCCGAGCGCGCGGGACAACCGCCCGCTGAAATTCGAGGAGTTCATGGAGCGCGTGCCGCAGATCGTCTGCGTGTCCGCAACGCCCGCAAGCTACGAACTGAACCGCGCGGCGGTCGTCGCCGAGCAGATCATCCGTCCGACGGGGCTCGTCGATCCCGAGGTTTCGGTCCGTCCGGTCAAGGGGCAGATCGACGACCTTCTGGGCGAAGTGCGCATGCAGGCGGAAAAGGGCTTCCGCACGCTGATCACCACGCTGACCAAGCGCATGGCGGAGGACCTGACCGAATATCTCGACCGCATGGGCGTGCGCGTGCGCTACATGCACAGCGACATCGACACGCTCGATCGCATGGAGATCATCCGCGATCTCCGCCTGGGCGAATTCGACGCGCTCGTCGGCATCAACCTTCTGCGCGAAGGTCTCGATCTGCCGGAGGTCGGTCTGGTCGCGATCCTGGATGCGGACAAAGAGGGCTTTTTGCGCAGCGAAACGAGCCTCATCCAGACGATCGGACGCGCCGCGCGAAACGCCGAAGGACGCGTCATCCTCTATGCCGATTCGATCACGCCTTCGATGCGCCGCGCGATGGACGAAACCGAACGCCGCCGTAAAAAACAGCTTGCGTACAACCGGGAGCACGGCATCACGCCGAAGTCGATCCAAAAGAAGATTTACGACACCCTGGTGATCTCGCGCCGCGAGGAGGAACAGCCCGAGCATCTCACCGAATGGCAGAAGAAGGAGCGCATCGCGATCCTGACCGAGCAGATGCAGCAGGCGGCGCGCGAGCTCGAATTCGAGACCGCGGCGAAGATCCGCGATCAGATCCTTGCCCTGAAGGGCGAAAAGGCACAGAAGAAGTCCGATTTGCGTCCCGGACAGATCGGCGCGCACAAGCGCGCAAGGGAGAAGACGCACAAGTAGGATATGAAACAAAAGTGGGCAATTCCGATATGCATGGGGGCATTGCTGCTCGCGCTTGCGTGCAGCGGCGTTGACGCGCCCGAAAGCACGCCGCAGCCGACGGAGATTCCGGCGAATGCCGCAGAGATCGAGGAGATCACGGTCGAGCTGACCGTTGCGCCGACGCCGGAGCCGACGCCGGAACCGACCGATACGCCCGCGCCGACCGATACGCCGACGCCGGAGCCGACCGCCACGCCCGAACCGACGCCAGACGGGCTTTTGGGCGGGCGCTACGACGGGTTTTCGGCGGGCGAACCGGTGCTGACCGAAACAAGCTACAAGAGCGAACGCATCTCGATCGAGGTCACGCGCTACGACAGCTCGCCGCTGACGCGCCATCTCGTCTATTACGTCACGGACATCCACATTCAGGACATCGAAGCGCTGCGCACGGGCAGCTGGGACGGCAAGTTCGGCACCCGCGGGCAAAAGCTCTGGGCGTCGTTTCTGAAGATGGCGCGGCAGGAACAGGCGATCGTCGCGATCAACGGCGACTACTACACCTACAATTTCCGCACCGGTCTGGTGATCCGCAACGGCGTGCGCTACGAACCGGATCCGTGGAAGCCGTGGAAGGGACATCAGATCCTGCTGCTCTATCGCGACGGCACGGTGGAGGTGTTCGACTCCGACACCTTCGATCCGGAGGCGACCGACCTCACGAACGTCTGGCAGGCGTGGGAGTTCGGACCGAGCCTGCTCGACGAGACCGGCGCCGCGCTTTCGAAGTTCAACCGCGCGTACAACGACATCGACCGTCCCAATCCGCGCACGGTGTTCGGCTATTACGAGCCGGGGCACTACTGCTTCGTCACGATCGACGGACGCAAGAGCGGCACGACGAACGGGCTTTCGATGAGCGAAACGGCGCAGCTGATGGAATCGCTCGGCTGCAAGGTCGCGTTCAACCTCGACGGCGGACAGACGACGCAGCTTTACTGGAACGATTCGATGTACAACACGCCGTTCAAGGGCGGTCGTTCCACAAGCGACATCATCTGCATCGTCGCGCCGCAGCCGGCCGGCGCAGACGAATAAAGCGCAAAAAAGGGGCGCTTAAGAGCTGTTCTGAAAATGGTGTTTTCAAGTCGGCATACTTTTCGACCCTCCCTTGTCAGGGAGGGTGGCTCGCAAAGCGAGACGGGAGGGTAGTCTCCCGACGACTACCCCTCAGTCATCTGCGATGACAGCTCCCCTGACAAGGGGAGCTTCTTTTTTACGCAAGAAAAAGCCCTCCCTGTGTAAGGGAGGGTGGATTTTGCGAAGCAAAAGACGGGAGGGTTGTTCAACAACACCCTTTACAAAGGGGCTTAATGAGCCCCTTTTGTCGTCCTTACCGGAACCGGAACACCAGCGCGTTTTCGTCGAGCACTTTGCCCGCGGGCAGGAACAGCCGGTCGGCGTCCTTTGCGAGCCGGTAGTGATAGAAGATCAGCAGCGTGCCGTCGTAGCCGCAGGGCACGAGCACGCCCTCCTTCCAGGTATAGCGCAGCTCGTGACCGAACCAGCCGCCCTCCTCGTCCTCGCAGGTCTTTTGCCAGCACTGCACGCGCGTGCCGTAGTATTCGACCACAAACGGCCGCAGTCCGTTCTCGTCCACGGTCGTGCCGACTTCGGCGTCGGTGCGGTAGTAATCGCCGTAGGTCATCGCGCTCTGCATGCCGTTCTGCTGCGCGTCCTCGCCCGAAAACACAAGCCGCACGGTCACGACGTGCCATTCATAGCCCTCGCGCGCGGGGAACGTCTCATCGCCGGAAATCACCCGGTGGTCGACGATCTCGACCGTGCCGGTCACATCGACGTCGTGATCCTCGTAGGATGCGGTCGTATACGGATACGGCGTGCCGACGTCCATCAGGTTCAGCGTCATGCCCTCGCAGTCTGGAACGATCGAATCGCCCTCGACATAGCCGCACCGGAGGCACGTCGCGGCATTCTGATAGGTCGCCTCGGTGAACAGATGCCCGAGCGGTTCGCCCTGCGTATGCCCGCAGCGGGAGCAGGTTTCCGGCTCGGTGCAGGTTGCGGGCAGGTATTCGTGTCCGAGCGGTTCGCCGTGCCGTTCGCCGCAGCGCGCGCAGATCTCCGGCTCGGTGCAGGTTGCGGGAAGGTATTCGTGTCCGAGCGGTTCGCCGAGGTGTTTGCCGCAGCGGGAGCAGATCTCCGGCTCGGTGCAGGTCGCCTCCGCATAGCGGTGGTTTTCGAACACGCAGGTGGTCAAAAGCAGCGTGATCAGCACCGCGATCGCCGCTGCCGCGACGCCGACGCCGATCCAGAGAATGGTTCGTTTCATGCGCTGCTCCTTTCATATACGGATGATTTTGTAGTGTATCATATGCCGGTTCCGTTTGCAAGTATGCGCGGCAGACGCCGTTCGGCGAATTTTGTATTTTTTGCTTGTGTTTCGATGCAGATATGATATACTGAACAAAAAGAGCAAAGGGGACAAAGCAATGGAACTGAAAGACAACTGGAAGAAAGTCGGCAAGGGCTTTGGCGAGCTCGGCAAGGACCTCGGCGAACTCGGCAAGGACCTCGGCGTCAGCATCGTGAAGTCGGTCAAGAAGGGCGCGGAGAAGGTCTCCGAATGGGCGGACAACGAGGATAAAAAGGAAGAGCCGAAGGCGGACGTCGTCGTCGAACCCGAACAGAAGGAAGAATAACGACCGTGGCACGGAGCAAGAGATCGGTCGTATCGCTGCGCGGATACCTGAACGGCATCACGGAGCTTGCTTCCCTGTGTTCCGAATGGGTGGGGCGTTCCACGGTCAGCGTGGGCGTCTATCCGCCGGAGGACTACTGGGAGCGGTTTCAGAAGGATTACCGTATCCGTAAGCCGGTGACGCTGGTCGAATCGCCGGAGACCTTCAAGCAGACGCTGGTGCAGTGGCTCGGCGCAACGCCGTATCATCTTTGCGATCACGTCGTCGGGATCATCGAATACGAGCTCGGCAAAGCGAAGCGCGTCCTGCGCGCCTCGGACGAGGAAACGCTGAACGACGAGCTTTCCGCCTGCGAACACGGCGGCTTCGGCGCCTACTATTTCACCGAGGACGTGTTTTTCGTCGAATTCGAGGAATACGCGCTCGTCTTTCTCATGGGCAACAACGAATAAACAGCACATCAAAACGGCTGCCGCACGGGCAGCCGTTTTTCTTTTTCTCAGGATTCCAGAAACAGCGTGCGGATGGCCTCGGAGACGTCCGATACGCGGAGAAGCCTGCAGCCGCAGTCGGCGACCTTGCTGCGTGCGGGGATCATCACGGTCGTATAGCCGAGCCGCACCGCCTCGCGGATGCGCGTATCGAGCTGCGACGCGGGACGGATCTCGCCGGTCAGACCGACCTCGCCGATCAGCACGGTCTTTTCGGGCAGCGGCTTTTCGAGTACCGACGACGCGAGACACATCGCAGTCGCAAGGTCCGCGCCGCGGTCGAGCACGCGGAGATTTCCCGCGATATCGCAATAGACGTCCTGATCGGAAAGCTTCAGCCTTGCCTTGCGCTCCAAAACGGCAAGCAGCACATTGAGCCGGTTATAGTCGAGCCCGATCGCGGTGCGCCGCGGGCTGCCGAACGCCGTCGGGCACAGCAGCGACTGGATCTCGCACAGCAGCGGGCGCGAGCCTTCGAGCACGCAGGTGATCGCCGTGCCCGCCACATGCCGTCCCGAAACGAACAGCGCGCCGGGATCGGTGACCTCGCGCATGCCGGTCTCGGTCATCTCAAAGACGCCGAGCTCGTTGGTCGAGCCGAAACGGTTCTTGACCGCGCGCAGCAGCCGCAGCCCCTCGTGCCGGTCGCCCTCAAAGTACAGCACCGTGTCGACGATGTGTTCGAGCACGCGCGGTCCCGCGATCGCGCCGTCCTTGGTGACGTGTCCGACGATCATGACCGTCGTGCCGGTGTCCTTCGCAAACCGCGTAAACAGCGCCGTCGCCGCCCGCACCTGCGAAACGCTGCCCGCCGCGCTCTCCGCGGCTTCGGTCTGCATGGTCTGGATCGAGTCGACGATCAGCAGCTGCGCCTTGCACTCCTTTGCGCGTTCGATCGCGTCCTCCGCCGAGGTCTCGGTATAGAGCAGCAGGTTTTCGCCCTTCACGCCGAGCCGGTCGGCGCGCAGCTTGATCTGCGAATTGCTCTCCTCGCCCGACACGTACAGCACGGGACCGAGGGCGGAAAGGTTGTCCGCGGCTTCCAGCAGAAGCGTCGATTTGCCGATGCCCGGATCGCCGCCGATCAGCACGACCATGCCCTTGATGAGCCCGCCGCCGAGCACGCGGTCGAACTCCGAAATGCCGGTGGAGACGCGCGCCTGCGCCTCGGCGCGCACATTTTGAAGCGGCACCGCCTTTTGAGAGCCGGTTCCGGACGGACGCGCCGGTATGCGCTCCTCCTCGACGAGCGTGTTCCAGCTGCCGCAGCCGGGGCATCTGCCCATCCAGCGCGGCGTTTCATACCCGCATTCTCCGCAGACGTACAGCGTTTTTTCCTTCATAGCCTCAATCTCCGACCGTCATAAATTCCATGATATCCTTGTCGCGCCACGTCACGTCCATCCATACGATCACGTCGCCGCCCGCCGCAAGCAGCATGGCGGTCTCGTCGCTTCTGGTCGTGCAGAACGTCGTGCCGTCGCCGTAGTAGTACACATAGTTCCTGTCATAGCGCGAATACGCGATGAATCCGTCGCCGAGGAAAAAGTCGACCGCGCCGGTCACGACCTCGACCGTCTCCTTGCCGTTCCAGAAGAGCAGCCGCCCGCTTTTGGCGTGATCGGAGTCGAGAAACGCGATCCCGTCCGCGTTTTGCTGCGGATCATGCACGATGTCCGCTTCGACCGGCACAGTCTCGCTTTCGCCGGTTTTGAGATCGAACGTCGTCAGCGCGCCGTCGGGCGCGACGTACAGCAGCGTGCCGCCGTAAACGGACGGCTTCGACAGCGCATGGGGCGAGTTGTCGAAGATCGCGATCGTCACGCTTTCGCCGGTTTCGAGATCGACCGCAAAGAGCTTGTCGCGCGTCTGACCGGTGCGTTCGATCCAGATCGCGGTGTTTTCCCAGACGACCGGACGCGGCAGCCCCGTGTGTACGGTTTTCAGCGCCTTCGCCTCGCCGGTCTGCCGGTCGTACGCCATCATGCGCCCGCCGCCGTTCGCCGCGGAATCGAGATAGACGATCCAGCGCTCGTTCATCGCGGGGAAGCGGATGCTTTTATTCTGCAGCGGCAGCGCAAGGAACGTATGCGTGCCGGCTTTGACGTCGTAGAGATACGCGCGCACAAACGCCGCCGTGCCGTCGGGCGTATAGTTGCCGACCGCGGCGAGGATCGTGTCGCCGGTCACCGAAACGTCGGTCGCGTACTGGAATTCGGGGATGACGATCTCGGTCTGCAGCGACTTGAGATCGGCGCCGTACAGCGCATGATCGGGATACGGATCGCGCGTCGGCTCGGGCGTCGGTTCGGGCGTGGGGGAGGGCGTCGCTTCCGGTTCGCTGCACGAGTACGCGTGCGACGCAAGCCCCTTGAAGAACGGCACGCCGTACGTCCACACGGCCCAGCCGAGCGCGGCAAGAAGACCCAGCCCGAGCAGGATCTCGAGATAGGGCGCGATGCGGAACTTCTTGAACCGGTTTTTGATCTTTTCGGTGGAGCGATACCGCTTTTCGTGCTTCATGCCGTTATTTTACTCTTTTTTCGGGGCGCGGTCAACCGTCGCGGCGAGAAAAGGGCATTGTGAAACCGAAACAAATGTGTTATACTGCATACTGTAGGATTGTGCGCCGCAGAGACGCGCATCCGGAAAGGAACGAACGCTTTGGCACGGCGCGCTTTGTATCGCGAATACCGTCCGGAGACCTTCAAAGAGGTCGTCGGACAGGACCATATCACCACGATTCTCAAGAATCAGGTGCGGGAGGGCAAGATTTCCCACGCCTACCTGTTCTGCGGTTCGCGCGGAACGGGCAAGACGAGCTCGGCAAAGATTCTGGCGCGCGCGGTCAACTGTCTCTCGCCGAAGGACGGCGAACCGTGCATGGAGTGCACGGCGTGCAGGCTCGCGCTCGCGGGCAGCGCGGACGTGATCGAGATCGACGCGGCGTCCAACAACGGCGTCGACAACGTGCGTTCATTGATCGAGCAGGCGCAGTTCGCGCCGCTGGAGCTTAAGTATCGCGTATTCATCATCGACGAGGTCCACATGCTGTCGACCGCGGCGTTCAACGCGCTGTTGAAAACGCTCGAGGAGCCGCCCGCGCACGTGCTGTTCATTCTGGCGACGACCGAGCCGCAGAAGCTTCCGGCGACGATCGTTTCCCGCTGTCAGCGGTTCGATTTTCACCGTCTGTCGATCGCGCATATCATCGCAAACCTCACCGCAGTGCTGAAAAAGGCGGGCGCAAGCATCGATCCGAACGGTCTGAGGCTGATCGCCCGCGCGGCGGACGGCGGCATGCGCGACGCGCTTTCGCTTGCGGATCAGTGCCTGTCGTTTGCGGGCAATACCGTCAGCGAGCAGGACGTCTACAACGCGCTCGGCACCGTTTCGGGCGAGACGCTCGAACGGACGGCGCAGGCGCTTCTGACGGGCAGCGCGCCGGACGCGGTGCGCGCCTTGGACGAGGTGGTTGCAAACGGCCGCGATCTCGGCGTATTCCTGGGCGATCTTGCGCGGCATTTCCGCGCGCTGCTGCTCAGCAAGACCTGCGGCGACTGCGCGGAGCTTCTGGACTGCACCGACGATCAGATGCAGCGCTATCTCAAGGTCGCAAAGGGCGCGGACGAATCGCGCATCCTCTACAGTCTGGAACAGATCCTGAAGGTGCAGAGCAGTCTCAAGCTGTTCCCCGCGCCGCGCATCCCGATCGAGGCGGCGTTCATCCGCATCTGCCGTCCGGTCGACGATCAGAGCTTTGCGGCGCTCGAATCGCGCGTTGCGGCGCTGGAGCAGCGTCCCGCTGTGATGGTCGCGTCAGCGCCGGTCAAAGCGGAGGAACCGGTGTTCGACGAGCCGCCGATGCTCGACGCGCCGCCGGAGGAACCGGTGTTCGACGATCCGTGGGAAGCGCCGCGACCGGCGCAAACCGAACAGGAGCCCGAACCGGCGCCGGCGCCGAAGCCGGAACCCGCTCCCGAACCCGAACCGGAACCGAAGCCGGAGCCGGTCAGGGCGGCGTCGGGCGACGCGGAGGCGGTCTGGACAAGGGCAAAGACGAAGATGATGGAGCTGAACCCCATGGTCTTCATGTACGCAAAGGATTCGCGCGGCACGGAGCTGGTCGGCGATTTGCTGACGGTCGAGTTTCCGGCGTCGCAGGAGAGCAAGATGAACGGGCTCAACGCGGCGCGCAATCTGCAGGTCGCGAAGGAAGCGATCGAAGCGGTGCGTCCGGGCACGGAACTCCGGTTCCGCCTCGCGCAGCTTCTGAACGCAAACGAAGAAAAACTCAAGGAGCTGTTCGGCAGCTCGCTGACGATCAAATAACGGAGGACAACAACATGGCAAAAGGCGGATTCCCGAGAGGCGGAATGGGCGGCGGCATGAATATGCAGCAGATGATGATGAAGGCGCAGAAGATGCAGCAGGACATCCAGAAGAAACAGCAGGAGCTGGAGAACACGGAGTTTTCGGCAACGGCGGGCGGCGGCATGGTGACGGTCACCGTGCTCGGCAGCAAAACCGTGCAGTCGATCAAGCTCGATCCCGCGTGCGTCGATCCCGACGACGTCGAGATGCTCGAGGACCTGATCGTTGCGGGCGTCAACGCCGCGCTCAAGGAAGCGTCCGACACCGTCGAGCGCGAAATGGCAAAGATCACCGGCGGCATGGGCCTCGGCTTCTGATATGGCAATCGCATCGATCGAAAAACTGACGACACAGCTCAGCCGCCTGCCCGGCGTCGGTCACAAGACGGCGCAGCGGCTTGCGTACCATCTGCTGAGCGTCCCGAAGGAACAGGCGACGGAGCTTGCCGAGGCGATCACGGCGGCGCGCGAAAAGGTGCATCCGTGTCCCGTCTGCGGCGCGTTTACCGACCGCGACACCTGCGAGATCTGTTCCGATCCGAAGCGCACCGAGGAAACGGTGTGCGTCGTCAGCGACGCGCGCGACGTGCTTTCGATGGAAAAGACGCGCGAATTCCACGGACATTATCACGTATTGAACGGCTCGCTTTCCCCGATGAACGGCATCGGCCCGGGCGCGCTGCGCATCAACGCGCTGCTCGAACGCTGCAAAACCGGTCAGGTCAGGGAGGTCATCCTTGCGACGAATCCGGACGTCGAGGGCGAAGCGACCGCCTCGTATATCGCAAAGCTTTTGAAGCCGCTCGGCATCACGACGTCGCGCATCGCGCACGGCATCCCGATCGGCGGCAATCTCGAATACACCGATGAAGTGACGCTTGCAAAGGCGTTGGAAGGGCGCAGGATTCTGTGATATGAAGCGTCGACTGGTTTCCGTTCTGCTGCTTGCGGCGCTGCTGTTCGGCTGCGCCGGGCAAAGCGCGCCCCAAAATACGGAAACCGTCCCGCCCGAGCCGGAGGGTACGCCGATCGTCGAAGCGGTGCCGCTGCAGACGCCGGTGGACATCACGGTAGACGCGGCAACGCCGACGCCCCACACACCGCCGCCTCCGCCGACGCCCACGCCGTCGCCGACGCCCGAGCCGCCGCTGTACGGCATCACGATCGGGATCGATCCGGGGCATCAGGCGCGTCCGAACTTCGGGACCGAACCGGTTGCGCCGGATTCCGACGAGCAGAAGGTCAAGTGTTCGTCGGGTACGATCGGGATCGCGTCGGACGTTCCGGAATATCAGGTCAATCTGGACGTCGCGCTGAAGCTTGCGGCGCTTCTCGAAGCGGACGGCGCGACCGTGATCCTTACGCGCACGGTCAACGACGTGAATCTTTCGAACCGCGAACGCGCGGAGATCATGAACGAACACGAGGTCGACCTTGCGATCCGCCTGCACTGCAACGGCGCGGACGACACGGGCATCCGCGGCGCGTTCATGCTGGTCCCGACCAGGGAGCACACGCAGAGCTTTGCGGAGAACGTGCGCGCGGCGCAGGAGATCATCGACGCGTACTGCGCGGCGACCGGTCTGGGACTCCGAAAGAACGCCGCGATCCTGTATCGCGACGATCAAACGGGGTTCAACTGGTGCAAACGACCGATCATTTGTATAGAAATGGGGCATTTGAGCAACGAAACGGAAGACTTGCTCTTGACGAACGCCGCTTTTCAGGATAAGATGGCATTTGGAATCTACATGGGGATCATCGGGTATTTCCATCCGGAGAAAACCGACTAAGGAGGACATACATGGACAAACCGATTTGTGTGCAGTCAGAGGTCGGACGGCTCAGAACCGTCATGCTGCACAGACCGGGCAAGGAGCTTGAAAATCTCATGCCCGATTATCTCTCCCGTCAGCTGTTCGACGACATTCCGTATCTGGTCCACGCCAGAGAGGAGCACGACCAGTTCGCCGAGACGCTGCGCAGCTGCGGCGTCGAAGTGCTGTATCTCGATACGCTCCTGAAGGAAGCGGTCGAATCGGCGGGCGTGCAGGAGGAGCTGACCTGGGAATACATCCGCGAGGCGAACATCAACGCCGAAGGCGCGGAACAGGCGGTCAACGAATACCTGTCCGCAAAGCCGCTGGACGAGCTTGTGGAGATCATCGCGGGCGGCGTCCGCAAAACCGACCTCCAGAAGGTCGAAAAGCGCCATCTCGTCGACTATACCGACGACAAGTACCCGTTCTATGTCGATCCCATGCCGAACCTGTACTTCACGCGCGATCCGTTCATGAACGTGAGCGACGGCGTGCTGATCTCCCGCATGGCGAACGAGGTCCGTCGGCGCGAAACGCTGTTCGCGAAGTACATCTTCAAGTATCACCCCGTCTACAAGTGGGTTCCGAAGTACCATGACCGCACCGACGTGCATTCTCTGGAGGGCGGCGACTGTCTCGTGCTTTCGCCCGAGACCGTGGCGTTCGGCATGTCGCAGCGCACGAGCGCGCAGGCGGTGGAGCTTGCGGCGAACCGTCTGATCGGCGAGCGCACCGGCATCCGGCAGATCCTTGCGGTCGACATCCCGAAGGTGCGCGCGTTCATGCACCTCGACACCGTCATGACGATGGTGGACGTCGACACGTTCGTTGTGCATCCGAACATCCTTCGCACGATGCGCGCGTTCCGGCTCACCAAGCCGGACGGCAGGCGGCTCCGCATCGAAGAGGACACGCGTCCGCTGAAGGACGTCTTCTCCGACGCGCTCGGGCGGGACATCCGGTTCATCGAATGCGGCGGCGCAAGCGAGATCGACGCGGCGCGCGAGCAGTGGAACGACGGCGCAAACACGCTTTGCGTCGCGCCCGGCGAGGTCATCACCTATTCGAGAAACTACGTCACCAACCGGATCCTCCGGGAAAACGGCATCACGGTCCACGAGATCCCGTCCGCAGAGCTTTCGAGAGGCCGCGGCGGTCCGCGCTGCATGAGCATGCCGTTTGTGCGCGATCCGATCAACTGATCATCAAATAATTCATATAGAAAGGAAACACATTATGTTCCAGGGAAGAAACTTTCTCACGCTGCTCGACTACACACCCGACGAGATTCGCGCGCTTCTGAAGCTTGCGCATCAGGTCAAAGCCGAAAAGAAACAGGGCATTTTCCCGAAGCGCATGGCGAACAAGAACGTCGTGCTGCTGTTCGAGAAGACCAGCACCCGCACCCGCTGCGCGTTTGAGACCGCCGCCTACGACGAGGGCGCAAACGTGACGTTCCTTTCGAACTCCCAGATGGGCAAGAAGGAATCGCTCGAAGACACCGCAAAGGTGCTCGGAAGATTTTATGACGGCATCGAGTTCCGCGGCTTCAAGCAGGAGACCGTCGAACTGCTCGCAAAGTACAGCGGCGTTCCGGTATGGAACGGCCTTACGGACCTGTACCATCCGACGCAGGTGCTTGCGGACTGGATGACCATCGAAGAGCACGTCAACAAGCCGCTCCATGAGGTCAAGTTCGTGTACGTCGGCGACGCGCGCAACAACATGGGCAACTCCCTGATGATCGGCTGCGCCAAGATGGGCATGCACTTTGTCGGCATCGCGCCGAAGCAGCTGTTCCCCTCTGAGGAGCTTGTGAACAAGATGCGCGAGCTCTGCAAAGAGACCGGCGGCAAGATCGAGCTTTCTGATTCGATCGACGCGGTCGAGGGCGCGGACGTCATCTATACCGACGTTTGGGTCTCCATGGGCGAGGAAGCGCAGTTCGAAGAGCGCATCCGTCTCCTCGAGCCGTATCGCGTCACGATGGACATGCTCAAGAAGACCGGCAATCCGGACGTCATCTTCGAGCACTGCCTGCCGTCCTTCCACGACCTCGAGACGAGCGTCGGCAAGGACATCTACGATCGCTTTGGGCTCAAGGAAATGGAAGTTTCCGACGAAGTGTTCCGCAGCAAGCACAGCGTCGTGTTCGACGAGGCGGAAAACCGTATGCACACGATCAAGGCGGTCATGGTTGCGACCATGTCCGACACGCTGGACAAGTAATCCGTCAATACGCAAAAGCGGGAGCGAAATGCTCCCGCTTTTTGTGTGGCGCGTCGTTCCGTGCAGGAAACCGACCCCGGCCAGTCGTCCGTTGTAGGGGACGCAGACCTCGGCGTTCCGCATGCGCCGAAGGCGCAATGCATGCCAAAGGCAATTCATGTCCGCAGGACAATTCATGCGCGTGAGCGCAATTCATTGATCCGCGAAAAGCTGGCGCTTTTCTGCGTTTCCCCCTCATCCGGTCCCTTCGGGACCACCTTCCCCACCAAAAGGGGAAGGCTGTTTAGTGCGCTTACACGAGGGCTTCGCCCCTTTAGGGTGGAGAAGCTGTCACCGTCAGGTGACTGATGAGGGGTTACAAATCCAAGATTCTCCGGCAGAAGAATCCACATGAACGTGCCCGCAGGGCACACATCATGCAGCAAACATCATTGCGCCGCAGGCACTTTCTGCGCCTCATTCCGGCTTAAAGAAGATCCATTGCCCGTCCAAGAGCAGCGCGACACCGTCGTCCAGATAGATATACGGCGCGTTCGGGCTTCCGACGTTCGCCTCGTTCGGATGCGTCGGCATGGCGGTCGCGGGTACGACGGAGCCGATCCGCCCCGAGATCTCACGCGGCGGAAGCTCCCGTACCTCGATGCCCGTCCAATAATAGGTGTAATTCCCGATCAGCGCCGCCGGCGGCTGCGGCTTGACTTCGACCGCAGCGTCGGCCTTTACGGCGCAGGCGGTGAACAGAACCGTCAGCAGGAAAACGATCAACAGCTTTTTCATAGCAGCTCTCCCTTTCTGTTTCTATCCATAAAGACGCTTCAAAACGCGTTTGCGTGACACGGTTTTTCCAATTATTTGTGCCCTTCTGCTATATAAGACGATCCGGGAGGGGAAAGTGCTGCAAATTTCACCGGATATTTTTATTCCGCGTTCCGCATCAGTTCCTTCGTCGTCCGGCGCGGCTCGACGTGCCCGCCGGTGATCGCGGAAATATAGAGCTTTTGGGGCTGCCAGTCCGGCTCCTCGACGTAGATGTACGTAAACTCCCACATCGGCTGATAGACGCCGGTCGAAAGGTCGTCCTTCTTGGTCTGCATCGCATAGAGCAGCTTGATATCCGTCACGGTGTAGGTGTGGTGCGGACGGCCCATCGCGCCGTCGTGCAGGTAGCCGATCTGCCGGATCCCCGCGTCCAGTACCTTTTCAAAGTCACAGAGCTGCGCGTTTTTGACCGCGACGCGCTTTGTCTTCGACAGACCCCAGAAGTTTGCGCAGACCACGCCGTCCTTTCCCACGTAGATCCTTGCGGATTCCGGCGCCCACGGCGCGCCGACGCTGCTCGGCGTATCCGGCGAGGTCATGAAGCTGTCCGGACGGTCGATCGAGGGTGTGCCGTCGATTGCGCGTACAAAGTTGAAGACCCAGAGCATTTCCCTGAGATCATAATACCGGTATGTGAACCCGCGTTCCGTTTTGACGAGGCAGTCGCATTCGACGCCGAGCGTCTTCAGAAACGCTTCGGCTTTCTTCAGCGCGTCCGCTTCGGAGATCGTGGGATCGGTCAGCACGATCGGATCGTCCGGTGCAAGAAAGTCTTCGGTACAAAAACTATCCCGCATATCGCGCGCATAGATCAGGCTGTTCGGCTCGAAATTGACGCTGATCAGGGAGATGCTGCCGTCCGAACGCTCCAGATAATAGTTTTTCCCGGTCTCCAACCGGTCCGCGCGGATCTTTTCCGGCGATTCCGGGGCGTTCCGATATTGCTGTTCCATAAGATTGAGTGCGATTTCAAGATCAACGAGGCTGCCGAGCTGACCCTGATACGCATAAGCGGATTTCAGCCATTCGCCGATCTCCTCCTTTGTGTCCGTCCATTTCTCATAGAGCGTCGCGCCGGAGCCGACGAGCGACAGCAGCGCCGAAAGGTAGGCTTCGTCCTGCGTGATATCCAGCGCGCCGACCTCGATCATCGGATGCGGCGCGTTCGGGTCGAATTCGACATCTGCGTCGACAACCACGGTGACGTGCTCGGTCGGGTCCCGCTGCTCCGAAACGTGCGCGGGAACGTCGATCGGCACGGCGACCGTTTCGGCCGAGCTCTCCGCCTCCGCGGGAAGCGGTTCTTCGGCGCGGTTCACGATAAACTCCTGCTCCGGCGTCGGCTGACACGCGGCAAGCAAAAGCAGCAGCAAAAACAGGGCAATGATTCGTTTCATGGGTTCTTCCTCCTTTGGTTATAAAATGGGGTTCAAGGGTGCGGACACGCCTCACGCGTTGCGCAGCGGCAGATTCGGCGGCTCGCGCCGCGCGTCGCCCCCCTCATCAGTCACCTGACGGTGACAGCTTCTCCACCCTGAAGGGGGCGAAGCCTTTGTTCGTGCGCAGCCTTGGAGAGGAACTCGAAAAGCATACCAACGTCGACCTCCACCTGATGGGGGAGGTGGCTGCCGTCAGGCAGCCGGAGGGAGAGCAAATCGCGCGCCGCAGGCGCATATCGTTCCGCAGGAATATCGTGCCGCAAGGCATATCGCGGTGAAGCAAAATCGTGCCGCGCAGCGGATGAGGGGCCTTCCTACGAACCCATGCTACCATGCGATTGTAACCAAAATGCAACATTCGGATGACCAAACGGTTTCCGGATGTTATCAAGCTGTTATCATCTTGTAAAAATAAAAAGCGCCCGCACCGTTAAACAAAACGATGCGGGAGGGGAACGTAAAGATTTTTTTCTTTTTTTGAACTTTTTTCAAAAACGTCAAACCTGAAGGGAGGATGCCGCGTCTATACAGTGAAAAACAGCAAAGCGGAAGGCTTTGCATGAGAAAAGGAGATTCAAACCCATGAGAAAAACCTATGCGTACAATTCCATCATCTTCGGATTCCTGCTCGGTCTGTTGGTCGGCGTGACGACGGAAAGCGTCATACTCGGCATTCTGGCAGGTCTCGGCGTTTCGGTCGTCGGGTTCATCGTCATTCGCCTGATCGAAAACGCGATCCATAAGGGCGTCGAAAAGGCGGCGGACAAGATCTCGGAGACGTATCAGCGCCGCAAGGAGCAGAAGGCGATCGAAAACGGCACGTACCGAAAGCCCGTCACGACGCAGATGCCCGTGCGGACCGCCCCCGCAGTCGCACAGACCGTCCCGACACAAATGAGGACGACGCCCGTTTTTGCGCAGGCTGCTCCGATGCCCGTGCGGATGACGCCGGCATTTGCGCAGTCCGCTCCGACGTCCGTGCGGACCGCTTCCGCGGTCGCACCGCGTATGCCGATCCCGTCCGTAAGACCGGCGGCGAAAAGAAGCTTCTGCATGCACTGCGGTGCAGAGATGGAAGGCGTTTCGCGGTTCTGTTCGGCCTGCGGCAAGCCCGTCGAATAAGGGAAGGAGAAAAGGATGATTATGTGGATTACAATTCTTGCAGCGGTTCTTGCGGCGATTTTGTTCGGTCTGTTGTAAGCCCGTCGAATAAGAGAAGGAGGAAAAGATTATGTGGATTGCGGTTGTCAGTATCACTGTTGCAATCGGGATCGGCGTCGCGATCGGCGTCAGCCGCGCAAAGAAGATCAAAGCGCTACAGGATGAGGGCAAGATCATTCGCCGGGATATACACTATGCCGAAAAGGGCGAGGAATTCACATCGAAGATCGGTTCCTGCGGCGCGCTGAAGCAGGCGCTCGAAACGATCGGCATTCCCTGCGCGGCGGAGGGCAATACGGCGACGCAGATCCTGTTCTCCGGAACGGATTTCAAAGCGCGGCTCTATCGGAAGGCGTTCGACGAGCCGAGCGGGATCGGCGTCTACCGGTTTGAGTTCACGCACTGGAAGACCGAGGGGTATTCCTACGCGAACGAAACGGGCATGAACATGCTGCTGACGACGGTCGAAAAGGCATTTTTGAGCCTGGACCCGAACACGGGCGTTTCGACCTACGACCTGCAGTTTAAGACCAAGCATACATTGTTCTGAGGGAGGAAACGAACATGGGAGACGGTAAGACCTGGTTGTATCTGATCGGATTGTTTGCGATCGTTTTTGTGGTCATGCTGATCGTGGGCTTTATCGGCAACAAGGCGACGGACAAGATGGAAAACGCGGCGCGCGCACGCAGGGCCCGCGCGCAGGGGCAGCAGCCCGCAAAGCCCCCGGAAAGCCTTGCGCAGAAATACGCGAAGCGATAAAAAAGCTGTTCGGAAACGCAGATCCGTTCTCCGAACAGCTTATTTGTATTTGGTGGTTATTCCTTCTTTTCTTCCGGCTCGATCACGACGTCCGCTTCGGGCGCGTCCTTCTTTTCATCGTCCTTGCTTGCCCAATCCGAAACGGCCTTTGCGCCGGTCTTGACGGAGTTCACGATGCTCTTGCCGAGGTCCTTGCCGAGCGAACCGAAGTCCTTGCCGACCTTTTTCCAGTTTTCCTTTAATTCTGCCATATGCGCATCTCCTTTTCGTTTTTCTTCAGTATATCACATCTTTCGGGAAAAACAAGTGAAATCCGTGTGTCTTTTTTGTGTCGGGCCCTGCGCCGACTTATAAACGGAATATCAATCCGTCAAATGCAGCGACATGCGCGGTGCATTTGACTCCTTGCTGCTTTCGCCGCCCGGTGCATCTTTGATGCATAGGCGAAAGCAGAAAAAACGGTCTGTTGAAGAACTTCAACAGACCGAATGCTTTAGTCCCAGATCCGGTACGCCATCAGGAAGTGTTCCTTCCAGTAGCTGCTCGAAAGGATATTGTCCGTGATGCGGACCTTGCCCTTCGAGGAAGACGCGTCGATCATTTTGCCGTTGCCGAGGTAGATGCCGAC
>JAEEGF011446465.1_pt1 | contig 29233 bp, 18 predicted proteins | sample 9134171 | NCBI WGS metagenome assembly JAEEGF01 (sample SAMN16246542, study PRJNA631951) | gut metagenome | biome: gut microbiome; feature: rumen; material: AP-attached | host: Bos | place: Iran: Karaj | collected 2018-10 | reverse complement strand
GAACTGAAGAAGCTTCTTGCTCTTTGGTACTGCTACACAGTTCTTTACCTTTACTGCTCTGAAGTCGCTCTTTGAGAAGGTCTCAAAGTCAACTGCTTCTTCAAATAATGGCTCTACTTTTACATTTGAGAAGTCTATCTTGTCATTTGGTGTAAAGAAACCTGTTGCTGGTGCTGTTGCTTCTTCTGATGCGCCCTCTGCTTCTGCTGATGAACCCTTCTTGTCTGCGTCAAGGCTCTTCATTGTCGGGAAGAGAAGTACATCTCTGATTGCCTGTGAGTCTGTTAGAAGCATTACAAGACGGTCTATTCCATATCCGATTCCGCCTGTTGGTGGCATTCCAATTTCAAGTGCATTTAAGAAATCTTCATCTGTATGCTGTGCTTCATCATCTCCTGCTGCTGCATTTGCATCCTGCTGTGCGAAACGCTCTCTCTGATCTATTGGATCGTTAAGCTCTGAGTATGCATTACACATTTCCCATGTGTTACAGAAGAGCTCGAAACGCTCAACCTTGCTTGGATCTGATGGCTTCTTCTTGGTAAGTGGGCTGATTGCAAGTGGATGATCCATAATAAAGGTCGGCTGAATAAGCTCCTTCTCGCAATATTCCTCGAAGAAAAGGTTGATGATGTCGCCCTTTGTATGACGGTCCTCATATTCGATATTATGCTTCTTTGCAAGCTCCTTTGCTTCTTCATCTGTTGCTACTGCATCGAAGTCTATTCCTGCATACTTCTTGATTGCATCGTTCATTGTAAGACGTGCAAATGGCTTTCCGAAATCAAGCTCTATGCCGTTGTAGGAAATCTTGGTTGATCCGCATACCTTTTCTGCAAGGTAACGGAACATGCTTTCTGTAAGCTCCATCATTCCTTCATAGTCTGTATATGCCTGGTAAAGCTCCATTAATGTAAATTCTGGGTTGTGACGTGTGTCTACGCCCTCATTACGATATACTCTTCCGATTTCGTATACTCTTTCAAGACCACCTACGATGAGTCTCTTTAAGTATAATTCGAGTGATATACGAAGCTTTACGTCTTCGTTTAATGCGTTGTAATGTGTTTCGAATGGTCTTGCTGCTGCGCCACCTGCATTTGATACAAGTGTTGGTGTTTCTACTTCCATGAAGTCTCTTCCGTCAAGGAAGTTACGGATTTCCTTGATTATCTTTGAACGCTTTATGAAGGTATCCTTTACTTCCGGATTCATGATAAGATCTACATATCTCTGACGGTATCTTGTGTCTGTGTCTGTAAGTCCATGGAACTTTTCCGGAAGGTTCTGAAGGTTCTTGCATAATAATACAAGCTCTTCTGCATGTACTGATACTTCACCTGTCATTGTTCTGAAAAGATATCCCTTTACACCGTAAATGTCGCCGATGTCTGACTTCTTGAAGCCGTCATAAGCTTCATCGCCGAGTGCATCCTTTGCTACATATACCTGGATTCTTCCGTCTCTATCCTGAATGTTCATGAATGATGCCTTACCCATGATACGCTTGAACATCATACGTCCTGCGATTGATACACGGATTGGATCTGCATCCATGATTTCTCTTCTCTCATTATAGTCTGCCTTCTTTGCTGCTCTTGCATCCTCTTCTGACATGCCTTCTGTATTTACTGCTGCTCTACCACTAAGAAGCTTTGCTTCATGCTCATTATAGAGGTTCTTTGCTTCTTCTGAGTGATGTGTCTGATCATACTTTGTGATCTCGAAAGGATCCTTGCCAGCTGCCTGGAGATTTGCAAGCTTTTCTCTCTTTACCTTAAGAAGCTCATTTAACTCTGCTGCTGTCTGTTCCTTCTGTTCAAACTTAGCCATTTTTATTCCCCGTTTCTTTTATATTAGTTTTGCCTGTTTTTATTTTATCTCTACTTTTTACTTTTGCCTTTCGCCTTTAGACTTTAGCTTTTTTGGTCTCTAGGCTTTTTTTGTCTCTAGGCTTTTTCGATTTTTAAGCATAATAATATTTGATGGCACACCCATTTTCATGTAATCTGCCATCAAATATGTTTAGTCATATTATTTGAAAGAAAAGTTCTCTTCTGCTTATTACATTACGCCATTGGCCTTTTCTTCTTCGGTTGTCTTATGTACATCCTTGATCTTGTACTTGATTGTTCCTATAGGTGCTTCTACTTCAACAACCTGTCCCTTCTTCTTGTGCATGATTGCTTTTCCAAGAGGTGATTCGATTGAAATTAAGCCTCTAAGGCTGTCTGTTGACATTGAACCTACAATCATGTATGTGATGTCTTCATCTTCTTCTATGTCGTGAAGTACAACTGTAGATCCCATATTTACGCCGCCCTTATCAAGCTCTTCTGCTGAGATGATTTCTGCGTTATTTACTAATAATTCGAGCTCTGCAACCTTTGCCTGAATTGCCTTCTGCTCTTCCTTTGCTGCACTATATTCTGCATTTTCTGAAAGGTCACCCTGCTGTCTGGCTTCAAGAATTTTTCTTGAATTTTCTTTAGTTTTGGTCTCCTTATAATCGCGAAGTTCCTCTACTATTCTGTCGTACTCTTCCTTAGTCATCTGATGCTTAAAAGAGTTGTTAATCTCATCCTGTGTTGCCATGTGAACCTCCTAAATATAATATTTCTAACTTAATGATTATAAACTAATCCCTCTCTTATGTCAACTCAAAATTTTCTCATTCGCCTTTTTACTTTTTTTACCACATCCATCACAAGTTCATCTTCCATCTTTACCATAAGGAATACATATACCATTATTCCTGCTATTAATTGCAGTATTGCTGCGATTATGTTGCTTCTTCTGAACGGGATTCCTACTAATATCATTGCTGCTAGCATTCCAACCGCTGCTTTTATCTTTTTCCCCGAGAAGTCTATTATATTCTTCCAGCTGATAAAGTCACTGCATTTTTTCATATATACTACTGCTATGAAGCTTTCTGCTATTACTGAGGCTATTGCTGCTCCCATCGATTTATAGAAATAGATGAGAATTGCATTTAGGGCCGCGTTTATTACCGCACTCATTATTACTATTTTTGAGCTTTCCCTTGCTCTTCCCGCCGGGTTCAGGCACTGAAGGCTCAGTGCGTTGCTAAGTGCCATCGGAAATAGTATAAAGGCAAATACGTATACCAGATTTACTACCGGAAGATAACCCGGTCCTAAGAACTTTGGTATGAACAGCCTTGCTACTCCTATTATCATCACCATTAGTGGTATGGTTATGGATAAGGTGGTATTTAAGGAGTCATGGAGCTTTTTCTTTATTTCTTCTAGCTTTCCTTCTTCAAACAGTAGTGACATTCTTGCACTCATTACCGTATTCATCGAGGTTACAAGCGCTAATATCATTTTTATGAAGCCTGAGGCCTGCTCATAATAGCCATTTTCGTATTTACTTTTTGATATTCCTCCTATCATTGCTTTGTCTATTATTGTATATAGCGTTGTTGCTACTACCGGTATGAAGTATGATAAGGATTTTCTTATGTGAACTCCTATGTATATGTCTGATATCTTTACCCTTACCAGGTATTTTTTTAGTGATATCCATAAAAACAGGTTTCCAAATAGTCCTACTACTGCTACTGCTACCATATATGGCAACAGGCCCTTGCTGTTTTTTACGATTACAAATAATAGTACGGCGTCTATGAGCCTTACTGCCGTGTTTTTAATTATTACCAGATCAAATTCTTCAAAGGCCGTATAGAACCATGATATCTGAAAGGCATTTCCTATCAGCGCGATGGTCAATACTCCGTAATAGGCCTTTAGGTTTCCTCCAAATATTGCTATATAAAGGATATATATTACTACCATTATTGCTGTGAGCAATAGATTTGTGATTTCTATCTCCCAAAAGGCTCTTGTATATTCTCTTCTGTTTTTTCTTTTTCTTGCTATTTCTCTTTCCCCATAGGCCGAACACCCTAGTGCCGCAAGCAGCATGAATATCGTCATTACAGATGTCGTATAGCTCCTTATTCCTACGCCGTATGCACTGAATTTTCTCGATTCATAGGGCATTGTAACAACTGGTAACACTATCGAGAACACCTGATAGAACGTATTCAAGAGATAATTCCTTTTTATCGTTTTATCATTCATTCTTGCCATCTCTTCTTTATTATTATTTTACTAAATTTCCCTCTAAAGCCCGATATTTCTGCTTTTTATTCCCTCTTTCCATTATATCACATCCAATTCTAAAAATATACAAAAAAGTAATAAGATTTAGCTTCATTTCAAGGAATGAAAATTTATTTTTGTTTCATTTTGTACTGTAAAATTAATACAACCCCTTATTTATAGCCTTTTATCCGTTTATAAAAAAGTAATTTTGCCATACAGTTTATAATTTTGCATTTTTTTGGTTACGATTTTTTCGTAATTATTTTTCTGCATTTCGCCTTTTTTCTAGCTTCACAGTCATTTTTCCTTTTAGTTCCAAAACGTGCGTTAAGTAAACTTTTAGATAATTATTTTCAGTTATATCAAATTTGTACTATAAAAAATCAATTTTATCTCTTTATTTAATTGTTAAATAATGCTATATTATGTTTGTTCAAAAACAAATGTTATTCAATAACTTTTCTGTTAACTAATTTAGGCGGAGAAAGTGATAATTTTAGGAAAGGCGGACTATTTATTTATGAAGAGCACAGGTATTGTAAGAAAGCTTGATGAGCTCGGAAGAATCACTCTTCCTATCGAGCTTAGAAGAACTCTCGGTATTGCAGAGAGAGATCCACTTGAAATTTATGTTGATGATGACAAGATCGTACTTCAGAAGTACGAGGCTACTGACATCTTCTCAGGTGAGAAGACGGATCTTATCGATTACAACGGCAAGAAGGTTTCAAGAAATACCATTAAAGAGCTTGCTAAGATGGCAGGTCTTATCTAATTTGTTAACTACTTAGATTGATCCTATAAAAAAATAGGCCCGGCGTTTCGCCGGTCCTATTTTTTTATGCTTGTTTTATCTTTTTGCTTGGTTGATCTTTTTCTTGTTTTATCTTTTTACTTGTTTTTTCTCTTTCTATTGTACCTTTATCAGGCCTTTTTTGTCATTACTTTAATTCTACCTTTACCTTGTCAAGCTTCCAGATATCCTTTACATACTCTTCGATTGTTCTGTCTGATGAGAACTTTCCTGAGTGGGCTATGTTGATGATTGCTGACTTTGCCCATGCGTTCTGATCCTGGTACGCTTCCATTACGCGTGCTCTTGCATCTGCATAGCTTCTGAAGTCCTTGAGGATAAAGTACTGGTCTGCTCTTTCATAACCATTTGTCTCAAGAAGTGAGTTGTAAAGTTCTCTAAACTCTTCCGGATTTTGTGGACAATAATAGCCGTTTATAAGCTTTGTAAGTACATCTCTGATTTCTGAGTCTGTATTAAAGATTTCCTTTGGATTATATCCACCGTTCTTTTCATAGCCAATTACTTCATCACTTGATAGACCGAAGATGAAGGCATTATCCTTTCCTACCTCGTCTACAATTTCTACGTTTGCTCCGTCCATTGTTCCAAGGGTAATTGCTCCATTAAGCATGAACTTCATATTTGAGGTTCCTGATGCTTCCTTTGATGCAGTTGAGATCTGCTCTGATACATCTGCTGCTGCAAAGATGATTTCTGCATTTGATACTCTGTAATTCTCTATGAATACTACCTTGATTCTATTTTCAATGGTCTTGTCGTTGTTTATTACATCAGCTACTGAGTTGATGAGCTTGATGATTGCCTTTGCTCTTCTATAGCCTGCTGATGCCTTTGCTCCGAAGATGAAGGTTCTTGGATATGGCTTATAGTTTGCATCATTCTTCATATGGTTGTATTCTGCCATGATATGAAGGATGTTGAGGAGCTGTCTCTTATATTCATGGAGACGCTTTACCTGCACGTCGAAGATCGATCTTGGATCTACGTCAATTCCATTATATTCCTTGATGTACTTTGCAAGACGCACCTTATTCTTATACTTGATGTTAAGGAATTCAGTCTGTGAGAGCTTGTCATCTGCATATACTTCAAGTGCCTTTATCTTTGACAGATCTGTAATCCAGTCGTCTCCCACCTTACCTGTTACCCACTCTGCTAAGAGCGGATTTCCATGAAGGAGGAATCTTCTCTGGGTGATTCCGTTTGTCTTGTTGTTGAACTTTTCTGGCCACAGCTCGTAGAAGTCCGGGAGAAGATCCTTCTTGATGATGTCTGTATGAAGCTTTGCTACACCATTTACTGAGAAGCTTGCTACTACTGCAAGGTATGCCATACGTACCTGTCCATCATAGATAACTGCCATTTTTTCAATCTTGTGGTAGTTGTTTGGATATAATCTCTGAATCTGCTCAATAAATCTACGGTTTATTTCTTCTACTATCTGATATATTCTTGGGAGCAGTCTTGAGAAGAGCTCTATCGGCCACTTTTCAAGTGCTTCTGTCATGATTGTGTGGTTTGTGTATGCACAGCATCTTGTTGTGATGCTCCATGCATCATCCCAGCTAAGGAAATATTCATCCATAAGTATGCGCATAAGCTCTGCTACTGTAACTGTTGGATGTGTATCGTTGAGCTGGAATACTACCTTTTCCGGAAGCTGATGGATGTCATCATGCTTTTCCATGAACTTCATTATTGCACGCTGTACTGATGCTGATACGAAGAAGTACTGCTGCTTTAATCTGAGCTCCTTGCCGGCATAGTGATTGTCATTTGGATAGAGAACCTCTACGATTGTTCTTGCAAGGTTTTCCTGCTCGAGTGCCTTCTGGTAGTCGCCCTTGTCAAAAGAGTCGAGGTTGAAGGTATTGATTGCTTCTGCATCCCAGATTCTTAAGGTATTTACTACATTATTGCCATAGCCTAGTATTGGCATGTCGTATGGGATTGCCATTACTGACTGGTAATTTTCCTGGATGAAACGCTCACGGCCCTGCTCGTCCTTTATCATGCGTACATAGCCGCCGAACTTTACTTCTGTTGCATATTCTGCTCTCTTGAGCTCAAATGGATAGCCATGCTTTAACCAGTTGTCTGGTGCTTCGATCTGATATCCATTTTCGATCTTCTGCTTGAACATTCCATACTTATAACGGATGCCGCAGCCATATGCCGGATAACCAAGAGATGAAAGTGAATCAAGGAAACATGCTGCAAGTCTTCCAAGGCCGCCATTTCCAAGTGCTGGATCTGGTTCCTGGTCTTCAAGTTCATTCAGATTCATTCCTAATTCTTCGAGAGCTTCTTTGATTACCTTTTCAGCTTTGAGATTGATAATGTTATTTCCCAATGCTCTACCTACGAGGAATTCCATTGACATATAGTATACGGTCTTCGCATCCTGCTTCTCGTACTGCTTATGGGTAGCAATCCATCTGTCCATGATGAGATCTTTTACTGCATAAGATACAGCCTGATACTTCTGCTGGTCTGTAGCCTCATCAACTGTCTTACGGTAAAGAGCCTTTAAATTCTCTTCAACGCTTCTCTTAAACTCTTCCTTGTTAAGTTTCATTCCTAGTACCCTTCCTTTTTTTATTATAAACCCGTGACCCATTCCTTAATAGGCTGTTGCAGAGTGACTCTGAACTAATACAAGGTTTATCAAACCTTTATAAGATTTTTATCACTCACACTCATTTAGTATAGCACAATTTTAGTAAATAGTAAACCATTATTTTTTCCTAAATAAAGAAATCAGCACCAGTTTTTGACTTGTGCTGATTTCCGTTCTTAGTATTTTTTCTTGTATTTATTCAAGTTTTTTGCAGTTTTTTTTGAATTTTTTTTGCAGTTTTTTCCGCTTTCCCGAAGTTTTTTTTGCATCTTTTTTGCAGTTTTTTTTCCGCTTTCCCGAAGATTTTTTTTATACTTTGCTTAGACTTTTTTCACTTCACAAGTTTTTCCTAAGCCTTTTATCAAACCTTCTTTACTGAAAGTACTGCTGCTTCTCCGTTGATTTCCCATTCCTTTACATAGCCTGCTTCATCAACGCCGTCATAGTTTACGCTGTCTGCAAGTACGATTCTTGTAACTTCATCCTCATACTTCTTTACTGCTTCTACTACTACATCTGAGCTCTTGATTCCTACTACGATTCTATTCATTACTTCAAAGCCAGCTTCCTTACGCATGGTCTGTACTTTGCTTATGATTTCACGCATGTAGCCTTCGCTGACAAGCTCTGGTGTAAGCTCTGTATCCATTACTACGATATAGCCGTTGTCTTCTGCTGTGGTATACTTCTCGTTCTTAAGTGCTTCTATGAGAAGGTCTTCCTTTGCGATCTTATGCTCCTGTCCTGCTACTGTAACTGTAAGTGAGCCTGTCTCGTTGAGTTCCTTGATAGCTGCTGCTGAATCGATTTCTGCAAGCACTGTCTTAAGCTCATTGATATTCTTTCCGAATACCTTTCCGAGTGTACGCAGCTGTGGCTTGAAGCTATAGGTTGAGTATACGCTTACATCATCTGTAAAGGTTACATTCTTGATATTAAGCTCTTCTCTGATGATATCCATATAGAAGTTTGAAAGGCTCTCTGCTGAAAGTGCCTTGCCATTATCCTCTGTTGGTACCTTTACGTACATATTTGCAAGTGGCTGTCTCTGCTTTGTATTTGCTGTATTTCTGCATGCTCTTCCAAGTACTACGATATTCTCTACTTCGTCCATGTCCTTCTCAAGCTTTTCGTCGATGAGCGCTTCATCTACTGTCGGGAAGTCGCAAAGATGTACTGATACTGGTGCACTTTGATCTACTGTACGAACAAGGTTCTGGTAGATTGATTCTGTCATGAATGGAATCATTGGTGCTGCTGTTTTTGCTACTGTTACGAGTGCTGTGTAAAGTGTCATGTATGCGTTGATCTTATCCTGCTCCATGCCCTTTGCCCAGAAACGCTCACGGCCTCTTCTTACATACCAGTTACTCATTCCGTCTACAAAGTCGTTGAGGGCCTTTGCTGCCTCTGGAATCTTGTAGTTTGCAAGGTTTGTATCTACTGCCTTTACTGCCGAGTTAAGTGTTGAAAGGAGCCACTTATCCATTACTGATAACTTATCTACTTCAAGCTTGTACTTTGTAGGATCGAAGCTGTCGATGTCTGCATAAAGTACATAGAATGCATAGGTATTCCATAATGTACCCATGAACTTACGCTCGAATTCCTTTACTGCCTTTTCATGGAAACGCTTTGGAAGCCATGGTGCACTTGAGATGTAGAAGTACCATCTGATTGCGTCTGCTCCGTAGGTTTCGAGTGCTTCCATCGGGTCTACTGAGTTGCCCTTTGACTTACTCATCTTCTGTCCATTTTCATCAAGTACAAGACCCATTACGATTACGTTCTTGAAGGCTGGCTTGTTGAAGAGAAGTGTGCTTTCTGCAAGAAGTGAATAGAACCATCCTCTTGTCTGGTCTACTGCTTCTGAGATAAAGCTTGCTGGGAACTGCTTTTCAAAGAGTTCCTTGTTCTCAAATGGATAGTGAAGCTGTGCGTATGGCATTGCACCTGAGTCAAACCAGCAGTCGATTACTTCTGGTACTCTATGCATTGGCTTTCCGCACTTTGGACACTTTATTACTACATTGTCTACATATGGTCTATGAAGCTCGATATCATCTGGTACATTTTCTCCGAGCTCCTTTAATTCTTTGATTGAGCCTACTGCAAGCTGATTACCACAGTCTTCGCACTGCCAAATGTTGAGCGGTGTTCCCCAATAACGGTTACGTGAGATGCCCCAGTCTACAAGGTTCTCAAGCCAGTCGCCGAATCTTCCCTTTCCGATTGATTCTGGTACCCAGTTGATCTGCTTGTTATTTTCGATCATCTGATCCTTAACTGCTGTCATCTTAATGAACCAACTTGAACGTGCGTAGTAGATGAGAGGTGTGTCACATCTCCAGCAGAATGGATAGTCATGCTCGAACTTAAGTACCTTAAAGAGAGTTCCATCTTCTGCAAGCTTCTTAAGTACTGGCTCGTCTGCCTTCTTTACGAAAAGGCCTGCGAAGTCTGTTACTTCTGCTGTAAGATTTCCCTTTCCGTCTACGAACTGGATTACTGGAAGATCGTACTGCTTTCCTACTTCGTTATCGTCTGCACCGAAGGCTGGAGCGATATGTACGATACCTGTACCGTCTGTAGTTGTTACATAGTTTGCATTTACTACATAGAAGGCCTTCTTTCCGTCTACATTGTCACGGTTTGCCTTTGGATTGCGATTTCCGTCCTTGTCATTATATGCATATTCAAAGAGAGGATCATACTTCTTATATTCAAGATCCTTTCCCTTATATTCTTCGATTATTTCATAAGCGCCGTCACCAATTACTGCTCCGATGAGATCCTTTGCAAGATAGTAATACTCTGTCTTTGTCTCGCCAAGCTCTTCTGCGCTCTTCTTTAAATCCTCTGCTGTAAGTACTGTAGCCTTTGCGTCTACGGTTACCTTTACCTTTGCATAGATTACCTCTGGATTCATACAGAGGGCAACGTTTGATGGAAGTGTCCATGGTGTTGTTGTCCATGCGAGGAAGTATTCATTTTCTGTGTCCATTACATGGAACTTTGCGATTACTGACTTTTCCTTTACACTCTTATAGCCCTGTGCTACTTCGTGTGATGAAAGAGGTGTTCCACATCTTGGGCAGTATGGTACTACCTTATATCCCTTGTAAAGAAGGCCCTTTTCCCAGATCTGCTTAAGTGCCCACCATTCTGATTCGATGAAGTCGTTCTCGTAGGTTACATATGGGTGATCCATGTCTGCCCAGAAGCCTACCTTGTCTGAGAACTTCTCCCACATTCCCTTATACTTCCATACAGATTCTCTGCACTTCTTGATGAATGGCTCGATTCCATACTTTTCGATCTGCTCTTTTCCGTTGATTCCTACAAGCTTTTCTACTTCAAGCTCTACTGGAAGTCCGTGAGTATCCCAGCCTGCCTTTCTTGGTACATATTCACCCTTCATGGCATGGTAACGTGGTATCATATCCTTGATTACACGTGTTTCTACGTGGCCGATATGTGGCTTTCCGTTTGCTGTTGGAGGACCGTCATAGAACATATACATTGGTCCCTGTGCGCGCTGTTCTACGCTCTTATTGAATACGTCATTTTCTTTCCAGAACTGAAGAACTTCCTGCTCTCTCTCAACGAAGTTCATGTCTGTACTAACTTTTCTGTACATACTTCTTCCTTCTTTCTATTTTATGTTTGTTTTTTAATAACCTCTTATTTAAGCCTTCCCTTTTTTCTTTGGGTGGTTCTTCCTGGTTTAAGCCTTCCCTTTTTTCTTTGGGTGATTCTTTTGGGTGCTTCTTTTGTGTGGTTCTTTTTGATTATCTTTTCTTTTTTACTTACTGCTTTTTGTAGTTTCCACCTATCTGAAAATTCGGTGAGAGCATCATGTACTGTACATAGTTCAGCAGCCAGTCGATATAACGGTAATTATGAAATTCTCCATTTTTTACCATCTGAGTCAGCTGCTCTACAGTTACCCACTTTGCTTCTGCTACTTCTTCTTTTTGAAGCTTCAGATCTTTTATATCTACATCTACATGCACTATCCATATGGATGTAAAACTGTCTATCCGCTTCAACATCCCAACTAATTCAGAGTTCCCTTTATTGGCAACTATTCCAAGCTCTTCTTTTAATTCTCTTTTTGCTGCCTGAAACGGAGTTTCGCCGTATATGGCGCTTCCTCCTGTCGCTGCCCATTCCCCTGGCATTAGCTTAAGATTTGGGTTTCGTCTTTGAATAAGTATCTGATTTTTGGAATTCACAGGAAATACCGCTACTACAAGATGATAGTCTCCTGGATCAAGCTTATTGCCCCTGATCTGAAGCCTTCCTGTCTTCTCGAAACACTTATCATAAATGTCCCAAAGCTCCATCGTTACCTCCTTTTGCAGCTACCGGCTCTTTTGGGCTATTTATTATTTTTGCCTTTTGCATTTGCATTTGTTTTTGCATTCGCTTTCGCATTTGCTTTTGCTTTCACTTTCGCATTTGCATTTGCTTTCACATTTGCGTTTGCTTTTGCATTTGCATTTGCCTTCGCATTTGCATTTACATTTGCTTTCGCCTTTGCATTTGCTTTCGCATTTGCTTTTGCTTTCACATTTGCTTTTGCATTTGCTTTTGCATTTGCTTTTGCATTTGCTTTTGCATTTGCTTTCACATTTGCGTTTGCTTTCGCATTTGCATTTGCTTTCGCTTCCTGCAGATAAATAATAAAAGCCCCGTCCTTCAACAGGACAGGGCTTAATATAGCTTATTAATTAACCTGTAACCACCTATTTGATTTCAATTCTATGCACTTGAGGTAAACCCAGTGATGCACGCCCTGTTTAACGGCAGGTGCCGGCACAGGTTACTTTTACTGATTTCAATAACTTTCACCCTGCAGCTTGGAAGTGATTTTCGCTTTCTGCTATCTCCGCCAGGCTTACACCATCCCCAGCTCGCTATAGGCCTTCACAGCGCTACTGTCTTCGTCATCGCTTTTTACATACTATGAAACCATTATATTACGTTTAATTTTTTATGTCAAGACGTTATAAAAATTTAATCGCTTTAATCTAGCTTTTTGTTATCTCTTAGTATCAGTTTCCGGTTAGTAAATATGCGCCGTCTAGCGTTTCTACATCCATTGGCATTTTTATTGAAATCTCATTTTTTTCTACGTCCTCTATGGCTACGTATATCTTTGGAACTTCTCCTTTTTTATATTTTTCATTAAGGGTGATTTTCGCCGTTGCACTGGTTCCATTTCCGCACAGGCTCTTTAAATCTATATCTGTTTCTATTCTTTCGTAGCTGCTAAGGTCTTCAGAGCTGGTATTTCCCTTTACCTTTTTTACGTAAAGGACTACCTTTTTATCAAAGTAGATCGGTGCTGCTCCATCGTTTGTAATCTTTAGCTCTAGCTTTATTACTCCCGATAACAGATTTCTTGTGAGTTTCAATTCTGATGCTCTGTATCTATAGCCTACATATCTAAGGACTTTTAAGGCTCCGTCCTCATATTTTTCAAAGTCGTCTGATAGCGGTGCCTTTGGGCCTATGAAGGTCATGTGGCTATCCTTTACCAGCTTTACTGTTCTGTCGATATTTCTTACGAACATGTTGTTAAAGGAGTGTGAGCTGGTAAATTCTCCTCCTACTGGCGAGCTCTTCCAGATATCCGGATTTGCCGTATAGTTGAGATTGTACTTTTCTCCCTTATGTACTCCGCCTTCTTTTATCCATGAGAGCCATTCGGTGGTGCTATCTTCTTCTCCGGTCATGTCATTATAGACTCCGGCACCAAATTCTACTCCTACTGAATATGGTCTTCTAAGTAATATTTTTGCTTTTGGGAAGGCGTCTGCAAAGGCTTTTATATATCGTGTGCAGGTTTCCTCTGATGGCATTGGTACAAGGCCTTCGCCTTTTTTTATGTGCCATTCGCCCCAGTGTCCTATTGCACCCATTTCTACATAGGATATGAAGTCATCATTTCCGTATCTGTCTCCTAATGCCTTTACTGCCTTTTCGTAACATTCTATGAAATATTCATTTTCATAGTTTGGTGAGTAGCCCATTCCATAAGAATTGTCATATCTTTTTCCATCCCTTGTCTTTTCGTATAGCCATCTTGGGATGTCAAGATGTGCTTCATCTCCAGGGCAATCGCATACAAATCTTAGTACGACGTTCTTTCCTTCTTCCTTCCAGCGGTCTAAGTAATATTCCTCTTCTAGAGTTTCAAAGTCATACACGCCCTCTTCTTTTTCAAAGTCGCTCCAGAGCAGGCCTACATATACGAGGCTCGTTCCTTCTGCTGCATTTATGTGTCTTGCATCAGCTGCAAAGCCTATATATGGGTTATCCTGGATTTCTCCGTTGTCTTCGTATATATATTGCTCCATAACTGTGTACTTCTCCATTACATATGGATAACTTATTCTAACTACCGCTGCAGCTACTAACGCTCCAGCTATTAACTTCTTAATCGTAATTTTCTTACCCTCCATTATCCGTGGTATTCACCGTCAAAGGCAAGTAAAACTACATCTTTAACTGCTTCAATTTCCTTTATCTTGTCTGCGAAGGCAAGATTTCCATGCTTTGCACGAAGCTGAATTGTCATTTCGTTTGTTTCTCCACGTAATACCTTTGATCTTATTGCATACTTCATTCCACTAAGTACATGAGCGATTTCACTTTCTGTCTTTTCTCCGCTAAAATGTACTACAAGGATATAAGTATTCTTTCCTCCTGCATTTTTGCTGAAGATTATTACCATAATGAACATTATTACAAATGCCACTATTGCAAGCAGATACATGCTTGCTCCTGCTGTTATTCCCATTGTTATTGCCCAGAACATGTACATCAGATCTAGTGGTTCTTTTATTGCTGTACGAAAACGCACAATTGAAAGTGCACCGACCATACCAAGTGAGATTACGATATTTGTACTGATTGCAAGTGTTACCATTGCTGTAAGTACGCTCATTCCTATGAGTGTTAATGCATAATTTCTGCTATATACCACTCCTGCAAAATACTTCTTATATACTGCATATATGAGTATTCCCATAATCAGGGCAAAGGCTAAGTCTATAAATATTGTTACTAGTGTACTTAGACTTATTGTCTGGTTATATGCATCTGACTCTAATATTGATTTCTTTATAAAATCCTCTACGCTCATTTTTCCCTCCAGTTTACTGCTTTTTTTGCAGCTTTTACTTATTTATTGCTAAAACTTCGTTTCGCTTTTACTTTTTTATTGCTAAAACTTCGTTTCGCTTTTCCATGCACATTACGTATTTTGATGCTGATACATATACGCTTCCTTGCACATCTAGCATATCCCTTATAAGAGATGGGAGATATTCTGTAAATTTTACCTCCATGATGAGGGTGCCTTTTTGCAAGGTCTCTAGTGTGGTCGCCTTGTCATTAAATATATCCTCCTCCGCTGCTGCAGAACGTATATTTGCATCGAAGGTCACTCTTACATCGCCGTATGCATATACGTAAGGCGCTCTCTCATAGTCTACTATTACCACTGGTCTTAGCTTATTTGACATAAGTTCTACATAAAAGTCGTGACAGAGTATTTCTTCTCTATCTAGCAGAAAATCATAATCTCCTTTATTTATCTTATCATATTCTGCTCTTGTCATTGATACCGAGGTCTTTTGGATATATTGCTCTTCCTTTCTTTTTCTCTCTAGCATTATTACATTGTCAGAGTAGTTATATATCCTTATCCTGTATTTATGTCTCGAGGATACTCCGGAATCCTTTTCCACTAGCGCCGTATCCTTTATGTCGTCAAAATACAGACTTCTTATCGAATATCCATCAGGTCCTGCATGCTTATCAGTATGCATTATCACCTTTATGCGATTCTTTATGACCTCTGCTTCGCTCTCTGATATCAGATATTTAAGCTCGTGTCTGAATTGCCGAATTATTTCCTGTGCCATTTATTCTCCTTCTATCTTCACATTTCCCTTTGAATCTACATAGAAACATATAGTTCCAAAATACTTAATGCTTTCTGAGGATACATAATAGTCAAAGGCATATTGCTCATTTCCGCTTGTATCCTTTGCCTTTACATTTAAGAAATACTGTCCCTCTGGTAGTTTTTTGTTATAGGTGACGCTGTTCATGTAAATATCATTTTTGCTAAAGATAGGATTTTTTAATTCGTAGTTATCCGCTAGTGTTACGTCATAGTATATGTCTTCACTCTGGAAATCGTAGGATGGATCCCAGGTAAAGCTTATTCCCTCATCAGTGAAGGCCGGCTTTCCTATGAAGAATGGCATTGGATTTTCTAGAGATTCAAGATAAGCTTTATAATTTTCATCAAGCTCTTCCGGGAACTTTTCTAATACGTCATCATATTCTTCTTCCGTGAGCGGCTCTCCAAGCAGATCTCTTCCTGAAAATACATATGGCTTTACTACCTTTGCATATTCATTTGCCATTTTTCTTAGTTTATCTTCTGTTATGAGCTCTCTTAGCTCATTCATCTTTTTATCAAGTACTTCTCTAAAGGCGTCATCCTTTAGGATCTTTCTAAAGAACACATTTCCCCAGTAGTTGCTTATGCCGCATTCCCAGCCTTCACCTGCTGACAGACCTCTTATTTCTCTTTCATAGTTATTCATCGAGTCGTCACAGTCCCAGTTTATGAAGAACCATTTGTCTACGTTAAGCGGACTATATAAAAGCGTATTTCTGCTCTGGGTATCTACACTTCCAAGCAAGATGTTAAAGGCAAGCCAGGTCGCTACATTGTCCTCATCGAACCATCTCTTTAGGATTTCTCCTCCTGAGAGCTTGCTGTCATTTACATCTTCTATCATTTTTAAGAGCTTGCTATTGTCCTTATCGCCCTTGGTCTTTAGATAGTATGTAAAGTCATCTTCGTCATAATCCGGGTCTGAGGCAAGCTTTAATGCATCATAATTATAGAATTCAAAGATATTATTCAGCTTATATAAATAGCCTTCTCTGTCTAGTCCATGTGCCTTTAAGAAGTTCTTATTGGCCTGCTCTACCTGTGTATAGAGTCCATAGTCCTCAAAGCCTATGTCCTCGCCCTGGGTCAGATCTCTTACGTACAGGTGTACGAACTGAGTTCTAAGGGCTACCATGTCATTTAGATTTTCCTGAAGGTCGTACATCAGCTTGTTTCTAAATCTCATTCCTTCTCCCTGATGCTTGTTCAGATTTATTACCATCTGACCGTTCCAGCCTTCTGAATTGTTCTTTAGTTTTATTTTGTAGTTTTTCTGACCATAGGATGAGGAGGATTGTCCTCTTATGGTTACTGTGCAGTTCGGTGCCTGCTTTCCATAGCCTAGCTCTCCTGCTTTTGGTCCGTTTCCATCTCCTACCTGGAGAAGTCCATTTACTCCATAACGTTCTATGCCTTTTTCTTCATAGTAGTATACGGAGTATGTATTCACCTCTTCCCAGGTATGATCTGTTGCTTCTGATGAATTTCCCTTGGTAACCGTAAGATACATGGTTATTACAGAATTATCATCATCATTTTCATAAAGGCTTTTATTATCCTTTAGCTTGTAATTTACTGTGCTGTTACTGAATACTATCGGCTCGTCTGATACATTCCCCGTTTCTGCATTCTCATCTATTACTACTCTGCAGCCGCTCATCAGACTTACCGTCAATATCGCTGTTAGTACCGTAAGTAACAGCCTCTTAATACTATTTTCTTTCCTCATAATATCTCCTAAACTATCCTCTATTCCCTGTCTTTTCGTTTTTTCCTCTTTTTCCTTGCATCATCTTATTCTCCTGCCACCAGGCTGATATTTCCTTCCTTGTCTACATAAAAACTAAGTGTTCCATAGTGTCTAGTGCTGTCAGGTGAAATGTAATAATCAAAAGCATATTGTTCGTTTCCTTCCGAATCTCTCGCTTTTACATTAAGGAAATACTGTCCCTCTGGAAGGGGCGAATCATAGGTACATATATTTAAAAATATATCATTTTTTACAAGTAACGGATCCTTTAGTTCATAGTTATCTGCGAGTGTTACTGTATAGTAAACATCATCGCTCTGTATGTCATAGGATGCCTCCCACACAAAATTTATCCCATTTTCTACATTGGTCGGTACACCAATATAGAACGGCATCGGCTTTTCTATCGATTTTTTATAGGACTCATAGTTTTTCTCCAGCTCTAAAGGTATGGCATTTATTACTCTGTCATATTCTTTTCCATCTAATGGTGCATTTTTTTCATCTTTGCTGCCATCGGTGTATAGATACGGCTTTACTACTTCCGCATAACCTTCTGCCATTTTCCTTATCTTTTCTGGAGTAATCTGCTGCCTTAATTCATTTATCTTCTTGTCTAGAGTTTCTCTAAAGGTATCATCCATTATCAGCTTTCTGAAGAGCATATTTCCCCAATAGTTACTGACTCCTGTCTCCCAGCTGTTCTCTACGTTGATGCCATGTATTTCTTTTTCTTCAAGCCCTAGCGCGCCGTCACAATCCCAGTTTATTAAATACCATTTATTCACATTTAATGGACTATATAACAGCATGTTTCTACTCTGAGTATCGATATTTCCAAGTAATATGTTAAAGCCAAGCCAGGTCGCTACATTGTCCTCATCGAACCATCTTTCTAACACTTCAGTTCCGGATAATGTACTATCATTAACATCCTTTAGCATATTTATGAGCTTTCTATTATTGGTATCACCCTTAGTTTTCAGGTAATACCTGAAGGCCATCGCATCATAGCCTATATCATTTACCATCTTTATTTCGTCATATTTATAGAATTCAAAGATGTTATTTAGCTTGTATAGATGCCCTTCCTTATCTAGTCCATGCGCCTTTAAGAATTTCTTATTGGCCTGCTCTACCTGAGTGTATAGGCCATAGTCTTCAAATTCCGCATCCTTCCCTTCGGTCAGATCCTTTACATATAAATGTACGAACTGCGTTCTCATGGCTACTAGATCATCCACTTCTTTTATTAGGTCGTACATTAGTTTGTTTCTAAATCTCAAACCGTCAGACTGGTGCTTATTGAGATTTATTACTGTCTGGCCTCTCCAATCTCCGCTCGAGTCCTTTATCTTTATTTTGTAGTTCTTTTGTTTAGCTCTTGATGAGGTCTGTCCTCTTATGGTCACAATACAGTTCGGTGTCTGCCTCTCATAGCCTAGTTCTCCTTCTACCGGTCCATTTTCATCTCCGACCTGCAAAAGTCCGTTTACTCCGTATCTGGCTATTCCTAATTCGTCATAGTAAAATACCGAATGGTCATTTACTTCGCTCCAGGTATGATCTGTCGATTCCGAGGAATTTCCCTTAGTTACTGTTAAATACATGGTAACTACCGAGGTCTCATCATCATCCTCATACAGAACCTTATTGTCTATGAGCCTTGTTTCAAGAGTCTTATCGCTGAATACAATGCTCTCCTCTTCTACCTCTTTGGGGGCTTCTTCTAATTCGCCAACACTTACTCCGCAGCCTGTCATTACTGCTGTTGTAACCGCTATTAAGGCAGTGCTGAACATCTTTTTCATTATCTTATTTCTTATTTTCATTAATACCTCTTCTGGATTACTTAAAGGTATCCAACTTTCTTAATTTTTCACCTTCACCTATTTTAATTAATCTCTTCTTCCTGTTTTACTGTTCTTCTTCTTGGATATTTTTCCTGATATTTTCTTTCATATTTTTCTGCAATGCTCTTCATTGGTCCTCTGACTTCACTTTCCTTTAGTGGCTGCCTCATGAGTATATTTTCTAGTACCTCTTTCATGAAGTTTCTTAAAAGTATAAAGGTAAGCATTGTAAATACTATTCCGCCTGCTAAGAAACCAAAACCATACCACTTTACTCCCATAAAGGCGGTCAGCACGGTTCCTAGTGTGCTTACTAGCATAAATGCACCTGTGCTTATCATCGCTCCGCGGTTGTCTGCAAAGTACAGCTGTATCAGCATAAGGCTGTTTCCCATGGCGTAAAATGCGTAGCCACAGCACATTATTCTGAATATTCCAAGCATTTCATCTGAGAAGCCAAGCGGCAGCATCGGTATTAATATCGAGCCTACTATTATAAATAGCATACTTGAAAAGAACTGTTTTATGAAGGTATAGGTCAGCTCTCTTATGAGAGTCTGCTTCATTTCCTTCTGAGCCTGCTCTATGTCTACTAAAGCGCCATCAAGCAGACTAAAGAAATCTCTGTATTTAGGATAAAATTCTACCTCTACTGAGGTTACGAAATTTACCGTTGTTATTAGTATGGATAAAAAGGCCATAAGTGCTGATATGTCATACATAGGAGCCTCGTAAAACAGTCCTTTTACCTGAACGCTTGCAGGGGACGCCCACATTATGATCAAATGGCTGTATAAGCCTATTCCCATGTTGGTTCCTATCGGTACAAGCTCTCTATACTGGTCTATCCATTTCAAAAAATATAGCGAGCTGCAATCTCCCTTTGGGAAATATCTGAGAAGTACTGCGTAGTATATTATTGATACTGCTCCGTATCCCACGCATACAGCTATCATCATGGATATTATTATATCAAACCATTTTAATACAAATATGAGCAGATACCCCGTTACAAAGGTTATTATTACTGCTCCTAGAAAGGCTAACAGTATTCCTCTATAATTTTTTACTGCGGTAAGATAATTTATCTCTGTCCATACTATTATTAGTACTCCATAAAATACAAAACACGCTATGCCTTTTCTTAAGTCAAGACCCGAAAAAATCAGGAAGGTTCCATATACCGCGCCTCCTACAACCAGCATTACTGATATGCTGCCATAAAAGGATGGCATTATGCTGCCCGGTCTTTTCATATATAGCTGATCTGCTATGTATCTTGTGGTTACCATTGATAATACATTTGTTGTAAGTAGCGAAGCAAGCAGCGTATAGGTAACCATCGAGTTTACTAGCCGCATGTCATCGTCTGCTGTGCCTGCAAGTATTCCTAAGAACTTTATTCCCAGCAAAAGGAGTATTCCAAGGATCATCGGTCCGGTACATACCATTGCCGAATATCCATAGGCCTTTATTAAGGCAAATAGTCCTTTTTTCTGGAATGCTCTTTTTAATTCAAAGCCTATTCCAGCCATTTTTCTTTCCCCTCATATATCGGTTATTTTTTAACCACTTCTTCATATAAGCTGCGATATTTGTCCATCATTATTTTCTGAGTATAGTATTTCTTTGCTCTAAGTCTTCCAGATTCTCCCATTCTTAGTCTCATTCCTTTGTTAAGACACATGGATACCATCGCATCTGCTAAGAGATCCTTATGCATCGGTGGTACGCACAGGCCCGCCGAGCCAAATTCATCATCTCTATCGATCAGTTCTCTGCAGCACCCTACATCCGTTGTTACTACCGGTCTTCCTGCTGCAAAGGATTCTAGTACGGAAAGAGGCTGTCCCTCTGATATACTTGTTAGGATGGTAAAGTCAAATTTAGGGAAGTATTCCTTTACGCTTACTACTCCCGTAAATACGATGTCTTCCACCTTTAACTGGTCTATCAGCTCATGACATTCTTCATTATATTCCTTGTCATCTACGTCTCCTAGTATATACAGTCTTGCATTCGGAACTCTTGATTTTACTTCTGCAAAGGCGTATATCATGGTCTTTATATCTTTTATCTTTGCTATTCTTACAACTGCTCCGATATCTATGTAACCATTGTCGTCCTTTACTGGAATATCCTTGAAGTTATCATAATTGATTCCGTTTTCTATTACTGACAGCTTTTCTACAGGGCAGCCGATTGCCGCCTGTATTTTGTTGGCATTATTAAATAGAGCCGTTACTCTGTCTGCATGCTCATAGGCACAGGCTGAGAATCTATAGAATATTTCTATCCACTGCTGCCTTAAATATGGCAGTACCCATTTTGCGCCGAGCAGTTCTTCCTCTCGCTCTCTTGTATAGATGCCATGCTCCGTAACTATCATCGGCTTTTTGTATTTCCATTTGGCCATGCTTCCTAGTATTCCGCTATAGCCGGTTGCCGTTGTATGATATATGTCTGCCTCTGGTACCTTGGTTGTCATAAGGTACAGTTCTGGAAGCAGCATTGATCTTACGTTGAAGAAGTAATTTGAGAAGGAGATATACGGATATTTTTCCCTACACTTTTCTATGAGAAGATTTAAAAATTCCTGACTCATGAGCAGGGAGGTCGGATTCATCTTTTTTTCCTGGAAAAGATTGAACAACACATCCCAATTTACATCATTTCCTGCAAAAAGATTCTGCATCTCTTCTCTTTCTTCTTTTGTTATTTTTGGATGCTTTCTCTGACGTTTATCCATTTTTATTTCTAGCGCCGTATCTAGAAATACTTCATGTATCTCTACTACGTTCTTAGGAAGCTGAAATTTATATTTTCCTTTTAATTCTTCCTTTGAACCTATGCACCAGAGTACGAACTCAACATCAGGCATTGCCTCTATGTAATGATGCGTCCAGCTTGAAACGCCTCCAAATACATAAGGGTAGCATCCTTCAAGAATAAAACATACCCTCACTGTTTTTCTCCATTAATAATATATTTTGATGTTTTCTTCTACTGCTTTTACTAAATACAGACCATCTGCTACCTCTGTAACTGTGCAGCCTTCTGTATTCTTTACTTTCCCCTCGTTTATTCTAAGAAGGAGATACGCTTCCTTTGAAAAACCTCCGAGCCTTACGTCTATTTCGCCGTCCTTTACGTCTCTTTCTACTGATAGACCGCAATATCTATAGGTTGCTGCTCCCATGTCTGTTCCTGAGAGGTTTCTCATATCTGGTACAGCATTCTTTACTAATTCCAGATATTCTGTAAACTGTCTTGACATTTCAGGCCATCCGCTCTTTGCACCTCTGTCTTCATCTAATACATCATCCGGATGCACGAAATGTGACTGTACGTAATGGAAGTTGAATTCTGAAAAAGCAGTAAGCTTTGCGTATTCATCCAGCATGCAGCCTGATACTACTCTTGGTGTATCTATTATGCCGTTTTCTTCTACTGTGAATTCCTGTACCATGCTTTCTACGCCATCTGCTTTTAGATATACACTCGCTATTACCTTTACATCAGGTGCTGCTTCAAGCAGGAGCTTTTCTCCGGTTTCTGACATGATGTTCGATGGCGGTACATATACCTGGAACTTTTCGGTTGGAAATAGTGCACTTGAGAATTCTACAAGTTCCTTTATGGAGTTCTTTAGATCTTCTTCGCTTGCCCAGAGCTTGTATTCACCGAACTGCATATTATCATCTATTCCTTCTACGCAAAGCGGCTGGTGATTATAGCCATGGAGTCCTAGCTCATTTCCATTATTTATCATGGTATTTCCGAACAATGAGAATCTACTGGTCTGCTTATTTCTTGGCAGTTCTCCTTCAACAAAGTTGTTATAATCTTCGATTATGAGTCCTGTATATACTATTCCGTACTGCTTCTGCCAGTTGAGTATCTGAGGCCACCATACAGTTGAGTAAAAGCTTGCCGTATCTATTCCGTAGTCTCTTTCGATATATTCTCCGTTTCCTCCTGGTACTGGTGCCGGGAAGTCGTCTATGTAAAATGATGAACCATTTATTACAGGATACACGAAGGAATCTTCTAAGAGGCTGTAACAGAGTGTGTAGAAGCCTCTCTGGAATTTATCTGTAATTACATAATTCATTATTACTGCTCTTCCATCCTCTATGTCATTTGACCATATAAGAGGCACTGTTCCGTCATAGGAAGATATATAGCGCTTTGCCTTTGAATCTAATAACACGCCTAGTGAAGTCAGAATTTCTGTTTCTTCACCCAGCATAAATTTATAGGTATTTTTCTGATCTGCTCCTATAAGAGCATTATTGTCCATCCTTAGTCCATCTATTCCTACATACGATGAAAAGGAATCTACTCCTATTTTTGATGCAAGGAGCGAGAATACACTGTTAGGTGCTGGAGTCATGGTATTCATCATTCTTCCGCCTGATACTAACCACTTTGATAGCTGCTCTGCTCCTTCGCCTATCTTATCCCAGTCCTGGAATGAAAGTACTAATGTCTTATAGTTTTTAAGCTCATTTTCCCAGTCTACCTCAGATACATCCTTTACATCATAGCCTACTCTTAAGCTATCTAATACAAAGAGCATTTCAGAGGTGATTTTTTCTTCGCTTTCTCCCTTTTTGTCTACTACTACAAGACATTCCTTTTCCTGCTCAAAGGTTTCTGTCAGCTGTATTTTTGACAGATCCTCAAATCTTGATGCTACCTGTACGGAGATTCCTCGTCTTTCTAATACTACGAACACCGTGAATACAAACATTGCGATTATCGGTATTGCTACTCTGAACCAGGTATTCTTATTTTTGCTATTTTTCTTTATTTCTCTTTCTTTTTCTGCTATTTCTTCCCGTTCATATTTTTGTATTTGTTCCTGAAGATCTTCCTCTTTTCCCTCAAGTTCCTCATCAGCAAGCTCCTCGCTGGCTGCCTCCTCGTCGATAGGCTCTTTGTCAACAAGTTCTTCTAACGGGCCTTTAATATTATTTTTCCGTTTTTCCACGTTTCCCCTTTCAGGCGTCCCCTCTTATCTTTTGCTTTAAGCTTATATAAGTACCGCGCCTCTCTCACGCTTTTTTCCCATATAATTCTTCATCCTTACCATCAGCATTCCAGAAGTCATACCACTCTCGTCCCGCTCTTGAGAGATATACTTCTTTTTCCTTTACTTCCTTTAATATCTGCATTGCCAGCTTTTTATCTGATATCTTAAAGGCATATGCCATATAAGACTGATAGCACCTTTCTTCCCCCGGCCATTTCTTTAACAGTTCTTCGCATTCTGCTTTTACTCCTGCTGTATTTCCTATATCAAGCCTATTGTCTATCCAGTCAAAACGATACTTGATTTTCTCCGGACAAAGCCCTTTAAGTTCTTCAAGCACCTTATTCAGCTTATTTTGATATATCCTAAGCACCTGTCCTGATATGAGGCCACTATTAATGTAATTCTTTAATACAGTGGCATAATCGTCAAGTACTACCGGATTATCCTTATCTCTTTCTTTTTCTTTTTCAAGCTCTGCTATGCTCTTTTCATACCTGCTCTGTATTGCCATCATTGAGGTTGTAGCATAGTGGGAGAGTTCCGTGTCGCTTGAAAGGCTGGCCTTTTCAAGCACTGCTACATAATTTTCAGGATTCTTCCTTAATATATCAAGTATCAGAGATCTTCTTACCTTGCTGTCATTTATTGCCATTGCCTCTTCTAGAGGAACTACTACATTTTCCTCCTTCTGAGGTACCTTTATCTGCTTATATCTGACCTGGGTTATTTCTAGCTTGTCTAAGTCTATTTCTCTTTGTCCTATGCGGTTTCTTTTGTCCATAATGCACTCTACTAACAGCATCATGAACCCCACATAAGGCACTAAATATACTATAGGATAAATCCTGTCCCTGATTTTTAAGATGTTCATGTCCTGCAAAACAAAGACCGTCACACTTATTATCAGGTGTATTAGAATAAATAATATCAGTATCATTTAATAGTCCTTTACAATCTCGAATTGCTGACCTATTCCAGTTAGTCTTCCTGCTACCTTTTCTGCACCTACATTTCCTGTCTGTACTAATAGAAGATATAGCTCGTTATTCTTTCCTACTCCAAGTACATCATTATTTCTTGTAACCTTTTCGATTTTCTTCTCAATTTCATTTATTGCTTCGCCCTGGCTCTTAATTTTAATAAGTGTATAGTCTGCAAAGTTCTTTTCGAACATCTTCTTTCTTATATCTACAAGCTTTGCAAAGTTTTCACTATTTAATACCTTTGTGCCACTTACGAATCTATCCGCTCTTGTGGTTTCCTTTATGGCATTTGTTATTGATGAAGATATGAGCTTTGATATTATTGTAAATTTATTTGAGAATTCAATGCTCAGCTGACTTTCATCAGCCTCCTTTATGATGACTATTCCGTATAGATACTCTCCGTCATAAATAGGTGCTGCATATGCTGGATAATCCGGTAAGCAGTCCCTATTTACAAAGGTCTCATTCTTCTCCATTTCATCCATTAATTCCATATAGTTCCTTAAATCTATGGACTTCTTCATTCTTTCATTTTCATTCTTAGAGCATACTTCAAGACGAGCCATCCAGCTATCCTTTTTACAGCTATAGATGCCAATGGATTCACTTCCAAGCATTTTTTCTAATACCTGAACTGCTTCATAGAGTACTTCTTCAGTTGAGAGCTTTTCAAGTTCCTTTACTGCTGAGTAGATCTTTCCGTAGCTGTCCTTATAGCCGATGATCTGGTTGTTGTAGTGCTCTGCTGTCTTTAATACATCATGATAAAGAAGATTTAAGAATACGTACTTCTTTTCCATTACTTCAGTTTCTTCTGTCGCATTCTTTAGCTTATCGTTCATCTTATCTCTGCCGTAGCCTGTTACTGATCCTAGTAGGAAATAAGCCGCAAATGGCAGCCAGTTCTGAATGTTCGTTATAAGAAGCTGCCAGCTCATTGTATCTAGTGATGAAAAGAGGTATCCAAAACTAGCTATTAGGGCTGATATAAGGCCTGGCATAAGTCCATTCATTGTTCCTACTATCAGCACTGCTAAGAGCCTGAAATCCATAAATTCAAGCAGAGAATTACCCTTTACCAGATGATTCAGCCATTCAGTGATTACCGCAAGTACTGCTATTTCAGCCGTTACTCTGGTCACTTCTCCGATTCTCTTAAGATTTCTCATTCTCTTTTTCTTTTTGCCCAGATTTAAGATATCATTTTTTACAGAACTTATTATGTCTGGAAGCTCTTTTCTTAAATCATGTGTTGGATACCAGCCATATTCCTTCTTTGCAGTATTATCCCCATAAGCTATTGGCTGTCCTACAACAAAATTCTTGAAGGTTCCGGTTACTCCTGGAATATTTTTCTTTATGCAGTTTACTAAATCGTTTAGGGATTCAATGTTTCCTCCCCCAAGATTCATTTCAAGATACTTCTCATCCGGTGGTAAATCTGCAATACGCGCCACAAGAACACCAAGATCTTCATCATTTAAGAAATCGGTGTTCTCGTCTCTATAGCCTGTAAATGAAATTTTCTTTGTCCTGACTGCTGAATGGATCCATTTCTCTAGCTGCCAGTCATTTTCCTCGGTTGAATACATATGCGGAACTCTTAAGATCTGCGTATGCATTTCATCTTCAGATGCGCCTATATATGCAAGCCTCTCGCCTGTCATATTTAATACTCTTCTGTTTCTGCTTCTAGCTGTATCTTGTACAACCGGTGCATTTACATCATTTGATGTAATCAATACAAAATTCTTTATTTTATTATGCCTGCAAAGATACATATTTTCTTCGAGCATTTCTAAGTCATCATAAATACGAATAGCCCCATCTATCGCTTTTGATACATATACCACCATGTCAAAGCTATATGCTACATATAGCTCTGTCAGTGTCTGCTCTGTCTCTGTCGTAAATACCTTTACATTTTTTAATTTTCGTATTTTCTCAAGATTACGCGGCTCTTCTTCTTTATTCTGCTTATCATCTAGAAGGTGCCCCTCATTGCTATAATCTTCGAATACAACACAGGTATTGTCCTCAGAAACCTTTTTAAAAAAATTCACAGAAATAGGACGTATATTTCCTGTAAATAGTATATTCATTATTTTTCTACCTCCAAACCCATACTAGCACATTTTTTCCTTTCAGTCAAACAGTTTATATTATAGTTATATTTTATCATTTATTTATTTACACTACATATCCAATTTAAATACCCGCACTTTTTTTACCTAATTTCAACCTTATTTTTTCGATATTCGTATAGATTTTTTTCAATTGATATGTTATAATGTAAGATAGTGAGTTTGTTAGTCATTGCAAACCACCCAATTGAATTGCTTTTTAGACGGAAAGGAATAGATATGTCTAATAGATTACTTGAGAAATATAGGAGTATGATAAGAAAGGAAGCAATAAGACTAGAAAAGGAAGGCAGATATTCGGATACTAAAAAATATATCCAGCATTCAAATATCTCAGTTTATGACCACTGCTTCGGTGTTGCGCTCCTTAGCGTTATAATCGCTAAAAAGCTTGGTATTACTGTAAATCTTCACTCTTTAATTGTCGGTGCCCTGCTCCATGATTACTTTTTATACGACTGGCACGAGAAGGAACGAAAGGGCCATAATATCCATGGCTTTACCCATCCTACCACTGCACTTAAGAATGCCGAAGAGGATTGGGAACTTAATGATATCGAAAAGGTCATCATTAAAAGACACATGTTCCCTCTCACTATTATCCCTCCTACAAATAGGGAAGCCTGGATCGTATGCATTGCCGATAAGATCTGTGCTACTAAAGAAGTGCTTTCTGGCAGGACTTTCGCGTGATAATAAAAAAAATAGAAAATCTAAGAGACGTTTTGTTTCTTAGATTTTCTTTTTTTAGTTATGTTTTTTTCAAAAAACTTTATTTTAGTCTTTACTCAAATTGTACATTTGCCCAAACCCTTTTATTTATCAGCATTTCAGCAATGTCTTAGTTCTTTTTCTGGGCCTGGATTTTTTCGTTTAATTCACTTAAGTACTCCCAGCGCTCCATTTTTTCTTCTAACTTTGTTTCTAATTCTTCTTTTCTTTTTGATAGCTCTGAGAGCTTTGGATAGTTGCTTGCTTCCTTTACGATTCCTGCTTCTACCTCTGCCAGCTCTGCTTCTAGCTTTTCTATGTCGGCATCTATGGTTTCAAATTCACGTTCTTCTTTATAAGAGAACCTTACTTTTTTTTCATGACGCGAGTTACCACCGGCACTGCCTTTATTCCAACTGCCACTGCCTTCACTCCAATTTTCCCTACCTTCAGAAGTACCTTCCCCGTTCCAAGAAGCCCCTTCTTCACTGCCTTCTTTCGCTTTGCCTTCTTCTCGGCCTTCGCCTTCTGAAGCTTTTTTACTTCCATTTTGGTTTTCAGCTGCAATGGCCCCGGCTTCAGCTTTCCCTTTACCATTAGCTTCAGCTTTGCCTTCTTTGCCCCTCTTCTTTCCGCCAGATAATTCTCCAAAAAGTTCTTTTTCATCTTCCACTTCCTTCTTTAGTCTGTAGTCAGAATAACCGCCTTCATACTGCTTTATTATGCCATTTCCTTCAAATGAGAAGATTCTATTTGCCATTTTGTCGAGGAAATAGCGGTCGTGAGATACGCTGATTACAATTCCCGGAAAGCTCTTTAGGTAGTTTTCTAAGATTGTCAGCGTCTTTATGTCAAGATCATTTGTAGGCTCATCCAGTATCAGGATATTAGGCTCCTGCATTAATACATGCAGCAGAAATAGCCTTCTTTTTTCTCCGCCTGATAGCTTTCCTATTATGCCATACTGCGCTGCTCCACTAAAGAGGAATTTCTCAAGCATCTGTGAGGCTGTGATTACTCCATCGGTGGATTTTATATAGTCTGCTGTTTCTCTTATATAGTCTATTACTCTTTCATTTTGAGGAAGCTCTTCATTTTCCTGCAGGAAGAAACCTGCCTTTACTGTAATTCCTGTTTCTACTGTTCCTGTATCTGGCTGTAGTAGACCTGTTATAAGCTTTAACGGTGTTG
>JAEEGF012059730.1_pt1 | contig 29238 bp, 25 predicted proteins | sample 9134171 | NCBI WGS metagenome assembly JAEEGF01 (sample SAMN16246542, study PRJNA631951) | gut metagenome | biome: gut microbiome; feature: rumen; material: AP-attached | host: Bos | place: Iran: Karaj | collected 2018-10 | reverse complement strand
TATTCACAAAGATGCATGCATAAACCTCTTCGAGCACTCTCAGGAGGCCTACAACAAGATCTACCTTGAGGAGCAGGCGGTAGACGACCTCGTAGATGTCATGAAGGACAATCACGTCAAACGTCTGCACGACGGCGAATGCCATTCCTCACAGGGCCTCATATTCGTAGAGACTCTGACCGACCTCGAACGTGTAGCCGATCACGCTCTGAACATTGCACAGGCCGCGAATGTACGCTACTACTACGATGGTCCGGATGCACCGCCGATAAATCCCGCAACAATATAGACATTTGTACATATTGCATAATTGTCTAAAAAATAACAAATATTTTTTGTAGAAAACGTTGACATATACCGAAAACGGTGTTATATTGGAGACAAGAAAAGGTTCCGAATTTATAAAGAAGGGATTGATTCCAATGTACAATCGAGGTTTTAGCAAGTAGACTAAAAACGGAGTTGGTACGTTATGATTCAACTTGAGGACAATCCACCGGATGTTTAACCTGAAATAATTTGAAAGGGTGAGTCCAAAGAACAGTTAAGTCTTTTTTCGGAATTAAACTGTGAGGTAAACTCCAATGAAATAGTCAGACAGGCGGCAACGTAAGTTGCCGCCTTTAATTTTTATATTGATAAACTTTCTCTTGAAATAGGACGTGTATTGCACTAAAATCTTATATTATGAATTCAAATACAAGTTTCGTGCGACAGACAATACTGCCGCTTATCGCGGCTTTCATCTGGGGTTCCGCCTTCGCGGCCCAGTATCTCGGCGCAGACAGAATGCCGCCGTTTGCTTTCAATACTTTCCGCAATCTCTTTGCGGTTCCTTTTCTCGTAATCCTGGTCTTTGTCTTTGACTTTATCAGGAAGAAGAATCCGAACTTTGAGCCGGATTACAAACATTCCGACAGGGAGATGGTAAAGGGCGGTATACTCTGCGGCATTACGCTCGCCGTCGCCATGAATTTCCAGCAGCTGGGCATTGGCTCGGGAGCAGGTAAGGCAGGCTTCCTGACAGCTCTTTACATCGTTATCATTCCGATTATCGGAATGATAATCGGCAAGCGCCAGCCGGCCCGCATCTGGCTTTGCATATTCATAGCCGTAATCGGCCTTTATCTTCTCTGTATAAAGGACGGCTTTACCATAGAAAAGACAGACATCTATCTCATCCTGTGTGCGGTGACATATGCCGTGCAGATGACCTTCGTTGACAAGTATTCTCTCCGGGTTGATGCCGTCCGTCTGTCCTGTTTTGAGTTCGCGGTAGCGACTGTTGTCTGTGCGGGATTCATGCTCGCTTTCAGACAGATTCCCGAACCCGGTATGGTAAGAGACACTATGGGTCCTCTGCTGTACACCGCAATCCTGTCGAGCGGTGTGGCTTATACACTGCAGATTTTCTCTCAAAAAGGTACAAACATTTCGATTGTCTCACTCATACTCTGTATGGAGTCCGTGTTCGCAGCGCTGACGGGAGCTCTGTTCCTGCATGAGGCGATGACGGTAAGGGAGTATATCGGAAGTCTTATAATGCTGGCGGCGATAGTGATATCACAGCTGCCTTCAAAGAACAAGAAAGAAGAGGTGAAAGAGCAATGAAGCGCATTGTCTCAATCCAGGATATCTCCTGTGTAGGAAAGTGCTCGCTCACCGTAGCACTGCCCATCATTTCGGCGGCGGGAGTGGAAGCCGCAATCCTGCCTACGGCGGTATTGTCAACACATACCGCTTTCAAGGAAGGTTTTACCTTCCACGACCTGACCTCGGAAATAACTCCTATTTCCGAGCACTGGAAAAAGGAAAAATTCGAGTTTGACGCCATCTACACCGGCTATCTCGGTTCATTCGAGCAGATAGACCTTGTAAAGAAGTTCTTCGATGACTTCAAAGGCCCGGAGACGGCTATTGTCGTCGATCCGGCCATGGCGGATAACGGTGTCCTCTACAAGGGCTTTACGGAGGACTTTGCCAAGGCCATGGCCACAGTCTGCGCCAAGGCTGACGTCATCCTTCCGAATCTCACCGAGGCCTGCTTTATGCTCGGCGAGGAATACATCGGTGAAGGTTATTCACGCGACTACATTGAAAACATTCTGAAAAAACTTGCGGCTTTGGGTCCGCGCTATGCCGTACTTACCGGCATGAGCTTTGAAGAGGGCAAACTCGGTGTCATGTGCTATGACAAAGAGAAGGACGAGATCTTCGAGTACTACAACGAACATCTTCCGGTTTCCTTCCACGGCACGGGCGATATCTATGCGTCCTCATTCACGGGTGCTCTCATGAACGGTCTTACCGTCTACGAGGCCCTTGCCGTCGCGGTTGAGTATACACTCGAGTGCATAAGATGCACGATGAACGATCCGAACTACAACTGGTACGGAGTAAACTTCGAGGAGGCTCTCCCGAAGTATCTGAAACTTCTCGGAAAACAGAAATGACACTTAAAAGGCTTCTTGTTTAAGAAGCCTTTTTTTGTTAAAATGAAATTGTTTTAAAATTTCTTTTGAGGAGGAATAAGAATGAGTGAAAAGTTTGATGCTTTAATAGCACAGAAAGATCAATCCGCGCAGTATATGATTAAAGAGATCACACATATCTGCAAGGACCTTCCGAAACGCGATCCCGGTTCAGAGGGCGAGCGCGCGGCCTGTGAATACATGGCTGATGTGCTGAAAAAGGACTGCGGATGCGAGACAGTTGAAATTGAGTCATTTGATGAGAACCCCGGCTCTTTCTACGGCTGGATTCACATCACATTCTCACTGATTTTCATCGCTGTCGCTTTCTTCAGATTCGGAACAGGTCCCGTGGCTTACATCGTATCGACGATACTCATAGCTCTCGGCTTCCTGCTCGCGTTCCTGCAGTTCGGTATCTACAAGAAGATTGTTGACTTCATGTTCCCGAAGAAAACGGGCACAAACGTTACAGCCATCAAGTCCTGCAAGGGTGAGGTAAAGAGAAGAATCTTCTTCAACGGTCATCCGGACGCTGCCTGGGAATGGCCCGCCAACTACATAGGCGGCGGTGTTCTCTTCGAGAGCCTTATAATCATCTCGGCAATAGGCGCGCTCTATTACCTTGTTCTCTCAATACTCGTACTCGTAAACGGCGGAGCTTCCGACCTTATCTGGAAACTCAGCACATGGGGCATTCTCTTTACTCCGTTCTGGATTTACATGTTCTTCATGTGGAATCCCTACCGCGTTGTTGACGGCGCAAACGACAACCTCACAGGCTGCTATATGGGTATCTCCATACTCAAGGCCATGAAGGATGCCGGTATTGAGCTTGAAAACACAGAGGTAGGCGTTATCCTCACAGGTTCAGAGGAAGCCGGTCTTCGCGGCGCGAAGGCATGGTGTGAGGCCCACAAGGGTGAGTACAGGGATGTTCCCACATTCATCTACTCATACGACACAATCTACGATCCGAAGTATCTCCTTGTAAACTATCGTGACCTCAACGCCACGGTAAAGGCGGATAAGGATGTCTCCGACCTCTTCATGGAAGCGGCTCAGGAACTCGACATTCTCTGCAACAAGGGCATGGTACCGCCTCTCGGCGGAGCTACGGACAACGCAGCATTTGCGCAGGGCGGTTTCCGTTCAACGGGTATCACAGGCCTCAACCACAAGCTTGAGTCCTACTATCATACCCGCAAGGACACATACACCAATATGAATGCCGGCGGCCTTGCCGACTGCTATGCCGTATCTGTCAGAGTCCTCGACAAGTTCGATCAGGGCGCAAAGCAGGAGGCATAAGATGCTTGCTAAAGAAGCCGTAAACAATTTTGACGCACAGCTTGATAAGTATTCAGGCTATGTTGAGGAACAGATAAAACACGTCATAGGGACCATAGGTCCCCGTGAGTCCGGCGAGGAGTCCGAGCGCAGGGCGCAGGACTATGTCGCCGAGCACATGAAGGCCACGGCCGACGAGGTCGTCAGGGAGCCGTTTAAACTTCATCCCAAGGCCTTCATGGGCTGGGTGCTCATAGACGGCGTCTGCATGTTCCTCGCCGCCATATCCATGATTCTCGCAATCTTCGGAGACTTCGGCCCCAAAGGCCTTGCGGCCGTATGGGTCGGACTGCTCTTCACGCTTGTCTCCGTCGCGTGCATTCTCGGAGAGTTCCTCTTCTATAAAGAATTCCTGGACCCTCTCTTCCCGGAGCGCGAATCAAGCAATGTCATCTGTACGCGCAGGGCAGCGGGGGAAACAAAGAGAAGAATAGTCTTCTCCGGTCACATTGACTCCGCATATGAGTGGCGCTACACATACCTCGGCGGCGGCCGTCTCCTGACGACCATAATTGCCATCGGTATTGTCTGTCTTGTCGCGGATCTCGTAATAGCAATTCTTCTGCTCTGTGGTCTCTGCACGACAGGTGTGCTGAAAGTAATTGCACTCATATTCCTATTTATCACCATACCCGAGATGGTACTGATAACGAGGTTTGTAAACTGGAAACTCGTTGTACCGGGTGCCAACGACAACCTGACAGGTGTTTTCGGCTCAATGGCCGTAATGCAGTTCTTAAAGGACAATGACATACGTTTCGAAAACACCGAGGTTGTGTGTATGTCCACCGGATGCGAGGAGGCCGGACTTCGCGGTGCGAAAGCCTTCGCGAAGCTCCATGCCGACGAGTTCTCAAAGGAGGACATCGAGACAATCTGTATCTGCACGGACACACTCCGTGACTACGATTTCATGGGTGTCTACAATAAGGATATGTCAGGCACGGTTAAACTCGACCCCAAGGTCGCGGGTCTCGTAAAAGAGGCCTCAAAAAATGCCGGCCTTGACCTGCCCTATGCCAATGTCTTCTTCGGCTCGTCCGACGCTGCGGCGCTTGCGCAGGGCGGTATAAAAGCCTGCTGCCTTGCGGCAATGGACCCCACGCCCGCGCGCTACTACCACACGCGCCTCGACACGGCCGACAACCTTGACCCCAAAACCATCAAGGCCGGCCTCTCGACCCTGCTTGAGTCGCTCTACCTCTTTGACGAGAAGGGTCTTGATTACTGATTAAAATAAAAACTCCCGCTGAGTAATCAGCGGGAGTTTTTTTATTGTTCTTATTTGCTCGCCTGTTTTGAATACTTCATCTGATAGATGAGACGCATGATGTGCGTGTCGATCGGGGAGAGAGGAGACTGGGCTACAGTGAGTCTGCAGTACATCTCAGCTCTGCACTCCTTCTCGAGGACCTTCTTTACGCCTTCGACATCAAAGAGCGAATTGCCGGAGCAGAGGGCACCGTGTCCCTTTACAAGAACAGCGTTTGCCTTCTTCATGGCTTCGCCTATTTCACGTGCGTCCGTTCTGTAACTTGTCTTCTCCCAGTTCCTGCAGAGAACCTTTGTACCCGCTATCTGAGCAAAGTCATCAAGGTGCGGGTGCATGTCTTCTCCTGCTTTTGAGAGGGCAAGGACATCGGGGGCAGTGTGCTGCTCGATGAACTTGACATCTGAGTTCTGATAGATGGCGGCATGTATTTCGGCGACACGGGGAGCAACACCTGAAAAGGCCTTGCCCGTTGCCTTGTCGCAGATGTAGGATTTTCCGTCAGCCATTACAAGTTCGAAGGCTTTTGAGGTGAGCATTCTGCTTGAGCCGAGGTCATCCGGCTTTCTGTCCGTCTTTGCAAAACGGCTCTCGAAGGCCTTGTTAAGCTTTGCGCCGCCGAGGTTGTTACCCGTTACCTTAGAGACGGTCTTGCCTATTTCGCGGTTACAGGCCTCCTCAAGGGTCTCTGCGACCTTGAAGGCTTCATCATAATCACCGCCGAGGCAGAGAGCACCATGGTGCTTCATTATGATCGCCTTGGACTGAGGGTTGGCCTCAACTGTCGCTGCAACAGCCTTTCTGAGTTTGTCGGTTGACGGCATGCCGTAGTCCGCAACGGGGACCTTGGGGCCGAGAACCTTCGAGGCCTTGTCAAGCAGGTCAGTCAGTTCTCTGCCCGTAGGGGAGAGAGCTGAGGCATTGACCTGGTGTGTGTGGATTACAAAATCCACATCCGGACGGAGGCGGTAGGCGTCAGCGTGTACACCTTTCTCCGATGAGGGTTTGATCTCACCCTCATATTCGCAGTCGGCAATATTTACGACGACTATCTCGTCCGGTGTGAGAGTCTCATAAGCTCTGCCGCTGGGAGTTATGACAAACTGAGTGTCGGAGATGCGGGCCGATACATTGCCCCATGTACGGGCGATGAGGCCTGACTCCAGGAGCTCCTTGCCTGCCTGTACGACGAGAGCCTTAGCTTCGTTTATTTCATATGCCATATCTGACACCTCTTATTTCTTTGACGGGGTGGGTATGAGCTCGCACTGGGAAAGAACTCTGTCAAAGCGGGCGATTACATCGTCAATCATCTTCTCGTCATATGCGGCGGAAGTGTAGAGACGTGAGCCTGCGAGAGTGACAATGCCCTCTGCCATATAAGCGGCGCCCATGTTCTGCATCTCGACCTGGCGAATGCCTGTCTGTTCGAGAATCTTCGGAATCTCCCAGGCCTTCTTCTTGTCGATTGCAAACTGCATCGTACCGACTGTGTCGAGATGGCATACGGAACCGACGTTGAATGCTACGAAGGGGAGATTGTACTTCTTTATGCTGTCCTGAATGCCGCTGATGAGACGATCGCCCATCTTGCCGGCCTTCTCACATGCGTTTCTCTTCTCTATCTCGCAGATAGCGGTATAACCGGCTACGCAGGAGATGGGGGTGGCAGCGAGTGTTCCGCCGCACATGGCCTTCTTGACTTTTTTGCCGGAAGCGTCAAGGCCTGCGCCGAGGTGCTTCATTACGTCCTTATGTCCGCCGATACCGCCGGCACCCGGATAACCGCCCGCGATAACCTTACCGAAGATGGTGAGGTCGGGGTCGATACCGTAGTAACCCTGCGCACCGGAGAGACCGATACGGAAGCCGGATACAACCTCATCGCAGATGAGGAGAGCGCCGTACTTGTGGCAGAGAGCCTCAACGCCCTTGACGAATTCCTTGGTTACGGGACGTGTTGCGGACTCGGGGCCTATGGGCTCGATGAATACGCCGGCTGTGCCGCCGAATTTTTCGTTCAGTTTGAGTTTCTTCTCAAGGTCCTCAAGGTCACCGGGGAAGAAGCCCTGGGTGTGGAGGAATGCGTAGAGCGGAACGCCCTTTGACTGGAGGTTCATTGTGCCGGGCACACGCATGTCCCATGCGAGCATGTCTGACCAGCCGTGGTAAGCGCCGCCCATCTTGAGTATGTTTTTATGACCTGTGGCGAGACGTGCAACACGCTCTGCGCACATGCAGGCCTCAGTACCCGAACCGAGCATACGGAACATCTCTACTGAAGGTACGCACTCGGAGATCTTCTTCGCGAGCTTCATCTCATACTCGTGGAAGAGACCTGTTGAGGGACCGCAGGTGTTGAGGAGGTCCTGTACGGCGTCTCTTACTACCGGGTCATTTGAGCCGAGGATTGTGGGACCGCCTGCCTGGAGAAGGTCATAGTATTTATTGCCGTCAATATCGTAGAGATAGGCACCTTCGGCCTTTGTCATAACGATGGGGAAGGGATGGTTGAAAGCGAGGTTGTGCTGTACTCCTCCGGGGATTACATCACGCGCTTCCGTAATCATGGCCTTTGACTTGGCGCATTTCTTCTCGAAATACTCCTCCTCATATTTCTTGAGGGCATTTCTGTTAATTGAGTAGACCGGCTTTTTGATGAGCTCATCAAGTTCCCTGTTTATGGCTATCGCGTCCGGATACTCAGTGATTGCAAAACCTGTTTTCATATGTTTACCTCCGCGTTGAAATAGTGCCGTGAGCAGCCGCTCACAATTCTTACAATAAAATTATACTACGCAGGGGCGCGAAAATAAAGGGGCAATTGCTTATTGAATTTTACAAAATTTGTTGCTACAATTTAGTTATAGTGAGCAACTACTCACGGAGGAATGATATGGGAGAACGCGTGTATCACAAGGAGGCTTTTGACAGAGCGAAGCCCGAGTACAGGGATGCCGTGCTGACAGCCGGTATTGCCGAATTCTCGGAACTGGGCCTGGAAAAAGCCAATATCAACGTAATCGCGAAGAAGGCCGGGGTCTCCGTAGGACTTCTGTACAAGTACTTTGAAACCAAGGAGGACTTCTTCATTACCTGTGTCGAGGAAGCGACCAAGACGCTGGAGGAGATAATAGACGGAGTCGTGAATTCCGACGACAAGCTCCTTGTCCGCGCCGAGAAGCTCATCCGGGCCATACAGGCGACATCCGGAGCCGATTCAAAGTATGTAAAGCTCTACAATGAGATTACGCGGCTGTCCGAAAACGACGGTGCGGCCGAACTCGCGGCCAAGGTCGAAGGCCTCTCCGCTTCGACTTACAGAAACTTCATCGAGGCCGCCAGAAAGAACGGTGACATCCGTTCGGACTGCGACACGGCGATGTTTGCTTTCTTCTTTGACACATTGCTTATGACACTTCAGTTCTCCTATACCTGCGACTACTACAGGGAGAGGCTCAAACTCTTCTGCGGAGATGATATCTTCGGCGATGACGAGCGCATGGTAAAGGAACTTCTGAAATTCATAGAGTCGGCATTCACCTTTGAGCATGCCGATGTAAAACGACTTGAACACTGACAGCGGGGGACGTGAAATGGGAAAATTTGTTATTGCGTACGATGTAGGTACAACCGGTCTTAAGACCTGCCTCTTTGAGATTGACAAAACCATAGTATTAAAGGATGCCGCATCCCACGGATACGGTCTTTACATGGTTGAAAACGGAGGAGTCGAGCAGGACTTCGACGAGTGGTGGGAGGCCATGGTTCATACCACGAAGGAAATCATGGAAAAGAACCCCGACGTGAAGATTGAGGGTATTTCCTTCTGCTCACAGATGCATGGCCTTGTCGCCCTCGATAAAGAGGGCAGAGTTATCCGACGTCCCATGTCATATATGGATCAGCGCGCAAAAGAGGAGATAAAGAAGGGTATCGCAAACGGCATTCAGATTGCCGGAGCGAACGTCTTCAAACTTCTTCCTTACCTCTATTACACAGGTGCGGTATCCTGTTCCGTAAAGGACCCCATATGGAAGTATAAATGGATAGAGGCACATGAGCCTGAAAACTTCAGAAAACTCTATAAGATTGTAGATGTAAAGGAATCGATAATCGCCAGGATGACGGGCAGAATAGTTATGACTCCCGACTCAGCCTTCGGACAGCTCCTCTATGACACCAGAAAGGGCCATGAGGGATGGAGCAGGACGGTCTGCAAACTTGTCGATGTAAATCCCGAACACCTCGCTGAGATAGTTCCCTGCACGGAAGTTGTAGGCGGTCTCACGAAGGAGGCGGCCGATGAGCTCGGCCTCCCCGAGGGTACGCCGGTATTCGGCGGAGGCGGTGACGCCACGCTCATCGGCGTAGGCGCAGGCGCCGTACGTCCGGGCGACACCCACATCTATTCCGGCACATCCGGCTGGGTATCGACCGTGGTCGAAAAACAGACAGTCGATACCGGAGCCATGATTGCCGCGATAGTGGGAGCCGAGGCCGGACGCTACAACTATTTCGCCGAGCACGAGACCTCAGGTAAGTGCCTTGAGTGGGTCAAGAACCATCTCGCACTTGATGAGATAGATATCTATCTTGAGAAAAGGGATGTCACCCAGTGCCCCGAGAATTTCGAGGAGGCTTACACCAGCCTTTACGATTATCTTTCAAAGGTTATAAAGGACACACCCGCGGGCTCAAACGGCGTGCTTTTCACACCCTGGCTGCACGGCAACCGCTGCCCGTTTGAGGATCCGAATGCCTCGGGCATGTTCTTCAACATAAATCTCGAAAACGGCAAGCGCGACATGCTTCGTGCCGTTATCGAAGGCGTATGCTTCCAGAATCGCTGGATGTATGAGCAGCAGGCGAAGAAGGTATCTGTCTCCGACACCGTCAGGTTTGTCGGCGGCGGTGCGCTCTCCGACGTTACCTGCCAGATACTGGCAGACGTACTCGGTAAGCGTGTCGAGACCGTGGCCAATCCGCAGAACGTCGGAGCCGTAGGTGCCGCCGCCATAATCGGTGTCGGCATAGGCGCAATCGACAGCCTTGACGCCGTCAAGGATTTCATTCCGGCAGCCAAGACCTTCGAGCCCAATCCGGATGTAAAGGCCGTATACGACAAGAACTTTGAAGTATTCAAGACACTTTACAAAAACAACAAGAAGGCATTTGCAGCACTCAACGGTTAACACTATGAAAATTCTCTTTGTATGTTCACAGAACATGTGCCGCAGTCCGTACTGCGAGTTCATGTTCCGTAAAATGGTTCAGAGCAGTCCGTCCCTTCGCGACAAGGTTGAAGTGACGCGCTCTTCCGCCGTCATGACACCTGGCACGAGCATCGACCCGCTGACGGTGGAGGCCCTCGTGCGCGAGGGCTTTGACAGGTCGGCTGCCGAGGCTCACGTGCCCGGCTTCATGTACAGAAAGGCCGACAGGAAACTCTTTGATGAGGCCGATGTCATCGTAGGTATGACAAAGTCTCACAAATACCTGATTTTAAATCCGAAGTGGCGCAGGAAGTTTATCACTCTTTCGGAAGCCGCCACCGGCAGGTACGCTCCGGTGCCCGATCCGTGGCTCCAGCGTGATACGGAGAAGTACATTGCCGAGATGAACAAAATAAAGGTCTATCTCGAACTTTATCTGGAAAGACTTGAAAATGAGGTATAAGAAAAAGCCGAAGGGATTACCCTTCGGCTTTTTGATTTCGTTTAATCTCCCTCGATTACCGCGAGCGTCAGTATGCCGGCCAGTACGAGGAATATGAAGAAGTACTGCTGCTTTGTGAGTTTCTCTTTCAGGAATATGCGTGAAAGGATTACCGAGAAAACCGCAACGGATGAGATGATGGGGGCGGCTATCGCTCCGTTGTCACTCATGGCGAAGACGTAGGTGAACTGTCCCGCAGTCTCGCAGATTGCGGCGATGGACTTGTCCTTCTGTTTTGGCATGTCCATCTTCACGCCCTTTGCCTTCATGAAGATGAAGAGGCAGAGGCCTATGAATGCGAATGTGAGCTCGTAAGAGGTGTTAGCCACATTCTCGATGGTGTCTTCGGTTATGCCGATGAGGGGAGACCTGTCTACATCGTCAAGATAGAAGATGTCGAGGAAACTTCCGACCGCATCTAAAACCGCATAGCAGAAAGGCATGCCGAAGGCGACAATTGCCAGTTTCTTTCCGAGCTTTTTCTTCCTGTCCGTGTCGCCGCTGTTGTCCAGGAAGCCTACACCTAAGATGCCGATTACGATTACGATGATTGCTATGGCTGAGGGCAGAGAGATGTGCTCGTGCAGGAAGATTGCGGCGAGAAGGGCGCAGAGAGCGCCTGAGGTGTTCTCTATGGGGTCCGAGATGGATTCCTCAATGAAACGCATACCGAAGTATGAAAGCGTCATGGAGAGGATATAGCAGAACGATACGGGGAAGTAACGGATTATGTTTACGGGATTGTACCCGATATCCTGTGTCAGGAGAACGAAGCAGGCGTGGAGTCCGAAGACCGCGCCGACTATCACGCTCGTCTTGATATGGGCGTAAGGCTCATCGGGACGGGCGCCTTTTTTGTAGAAGAGTTCTGCAAGGCTCCAGAAAAGGGTGGTTGCGAGGGTGAAAAAAAGCCACATGATTTATAACTCCAGAAGACCGTCATTAATCAGTTCCTGAAGAGACTTCATAATGCCGAGTTTGATGTGCGGGAAAGTGAGACCTCCCTGGAAGAATACGGCATAGGGCGGCCTTATGGGACCGTCTGCCGAGAGCTCTATGGAGGAGCCCTGTACGAAAGCGCCTGCGGCCATGATAACCTCGTCACCGTAGCCCGGAAGGGGCGAGGGTACGGGGGTGACATAGCTGTCGACAGGCGCAGAGAACTGGATGCCCCTGCAGAAGGCGACGAGGCGCTCCTTTGAACCGAGTTCTATTGACTGGATAATGTCGTAGCGCTCCTCGGATGATTTCGGAACTACGGTAAAGCCGAGTCGCTCATATAGTGCGGCGGCAAAGACGGCGCCTTTGACTGCGGCAGCAACCACGGTCGGCGCGAGGAAGAGACCCTGGTAGAGCTGGGCGTTGAGCATGAGGCTCGCGCCCACGTCGCTGCCGATACCCGGCGCCGTGAGGCGATAGGAGCAGCGCTCTATGAGGTCCCTGCGTCCGCAGATGTATCCGCCGATGGGGGCGAGGCCGCCACCGGGATTCTTTATGAGGGAGCCTACTGTCAGGTCCGCTCCGACATCCGAAGGTTCAAGCAGTTCGACAAACTCGCCGTAGCAGTTGTCTACCATTACTATGACGTCGGGCTTTATCTCTTTGATGAACTTTATGAGTTCTCCTATCTGTGCGACGGAGAAGGTGGGACGCATGTCGTAGCCTTTTGAGCGCTGAATCTCCACGAGCTTTGTTCTCTCGTTTATTGCGGCTTTAATGCCGTCATAGTCAAATGAGGAGTCGGGGAGGAGGTCCACCTGTCTGTAGGTTACGCCGTACTCCTTGAGAGAGCCCGGGCAGTCCCTGATTCCTATGACCTCTTCAAGGGTGTCATAGGGCTTGCCGGCCGGGCAGAGCATCTCGTCGCCCGGAAGGAGATTTGCCATGAGGGCCACGGCAAGGGCGTGCGTACCGCAGGTTATCTGACCGCGCACCAAGGCCGCGTCCGTGTGAAACACGTCCGCATAGACCTTTTCAAGTGTGTCACGGCCGAGGTCATCGTGGCCGTAACCCGTGGTTCCGGCAAAGCAGGCGGCCGAGACCTTATTCTTTTGCATGGCGCCGAGCACCTTCATCTGGCACTGCTCGGCGACCTTGTCGGCGGCCGCGAAGCGGTCGGACAGAGAGGAGCAAATCTCCTCGGAGAGGTCTGCGACCTTGCGGCTTATACCGAAGGCCTCATAGTTTTCGTAACTCAAATCAAAACGTCCTTTGTAAGTTATCAGAGCAGGGTAATGCCGTGCTCTTCACAGGTTTTAATCATTTCATCCGGCCATACGGAGACCTGAACTTCGCCGATATGGGCTTTTTCAAGCATGAACATGCACATACGTGACTGGCCTATGCCGCCGCCGATTGTGAGCGGAAGAGTGCCGTTTATGATTCCCTGATGGTATTCGTACTGAAGTCTGTCCTCGGCGCCGGCCTTCTTAAGCTGTTCCTTCAGTGATTCCGCATCGACGCGTATACCCATTGAGGAAAGCTCGAAGGAGGAACCGATAATCTCGTTCCATACGAGGATATCACCGTTTAAGGCCCAGTCGTCATAGTCCGGGGCCCGTCCGTCGTGCTTTTCGCCGTTTGAAAGTACGTCTCCTATCTGCATCAGGAAGACAGTCTTATGTTCCTTTGTAATCGCGTCCTCACGCTCTTTTGCGGAGAGGTCCGGATACATGTCGAGGAGTTCCTGAGTGGTGATAAAGAAGATTTCACGCTCCATGAAATGCGAGAGCTGGGGATAAAGGAGGTTTACCTTGTCCTTTGTGTCGGCGAGTGCATTTACGATGAGGCGCACGATTCCCTTGAGGAATTCAATGTCTCTGTTGGATGCATTGATGACGCGCTCCCAGTCCCACTGGTCAACATAGATACTGTGGGTGCTGTCGCAGAGGTCGTCACGGCGGATGGCCGACATATCCGTGTAGATGCCTTCGCCCGGCTGATAGCCGTAGCGGAGGAGGGCCATGCGCTTCCACTTCGCGAGTGACTGGACAACTTCGGCCGTGCCGCCGACAGTACCCATGTCAAACGATACCTTGCGCTCGACGCCGTTTAAGTCGTCGTTTATGCCGCAACCGCTCTTTACGATGATGGGCGCGGTTACGCGGTCAAGGTTTAGGGCGTGCGCAAGATTACCCTGAAAGGTGTCCTTTGTGAGCTTGATGGCTCTCTGGGTCTCTTTCAGAGAGAGTTTTGACCGATAATCAGCCGGAAGGCGAAGTCCGTCCATAGTGTCACTTCCTTTAAGAATTATGCTTTATAGTATATTCTCATAGAGATTGAATATCAAGGCAAATTATGGTAAAATTTTTTCGTATAAAGATGGGGAGGAATTCTTATGGTAATACCCCAAAGACTGATTAAAAGTTTCTGGGAACTTGACCGGAAAATGGACGCTGACAGGCTCTCAAAGCAGACCTATCCGACCGACCTCACGGAGATTTGCGACATCCCTTACATCGATGACGGACATGAGTATCATAAACTTGATGTCTACTATCCGCAGGATACGAAAAAGGGCGCAAAGTTTCCCGTGATAATCGACATTCACGGAGGAGGATGGTTCTACGGGGACAAGGAGCTTAACAAGAACTATTGTCTTCATCTGGCTCAGCGCGGTTTCTGTGTCTTCAATATCAGCTACAGACTCGTTCCCGAGGTCAGGAACGACGCGCAGCTTGCGGATTGTATGGCCGCTCTTAACTTTATAGGCCGCAATCTTGCAAAATATCCCGCCGACAAGAGGCGTGTCTTCGTCACGGGTGACTCCGCCGGCGGACAGCTTGCGGCCTTCGTCGCCGCGGCCTGCCTCTCGGACAATATGAGAAGGGCTTACGGCAATCTGCCGAAGCCGAACTTCAATATAAAGGCAGTCGGACTTGTCTCACCCTGTCCCTATCTGACCCCGAAGGGCGGATTCCGTTTCTACAGCCCTCATGTCCTCGGTAAGAACTACAGAAGGAAGGACTGGGCAAAATATACTGACTTTGAGAAGACGGTCAGAGCGGCAAAGGGGAAATACCCTCCGACCATCATCTTCACGAGCTTTGCGGATGTCATCGCAAAGAGTCAGTCAAAGAAGGCATACAGACTTTTAAAATCACGGGGAACGAAGGCTGTGCTCGACATGCGCTTTAAACCTTCGCTCAATCATGTTTATCAGGTGCTTTATCCGGATTCCGCGGACTCCGTAAGAGCCATCGATAAAATGATTAAATTCTTCAGTAAACATTCTTAACAGTTAAATGGGGGAAAATATGCCGGTATTAACTATCATCTTCATATTCGCATATCTCGGTGTCATGGTTGCCTATTTCTTCTCGGAGACTTCCGGCAATCACAACCGCAGAAAGGTCAACAAAATCATTCTCGCATCAATGTTCATTCTCTATGCTTTCGTGGAGATGTTCAGGCTTCACCTCTGGGGCGGACTTTTCACAATCTGCTTCATCGGCATGGTGTTCTGTTTCATAGGCGATGTATGGCTCCTCTGGAGTTTCACAAAGGGAGGAATTTCCTTTGCGATAGGAAATATGATACTCTTTGTCTTCATGAACCTGTTTTTCTATGCGCAGGGTCTCACGTTTGCAGACTACTGGTGGTTTCTGCTGATACTGGCAGTGCCTTACGGCATCTTCCTTTACCTCTGGTTTACGGACTGGTTCCTGCACAAGTCAAAGCCCGTCATGAAGTATGTCTTCCCGTTTTACATCCTGACGGTATCCCTTCACGGAACACTGGCTGTGGCGGGACTGTTCCTTCTCAAACCCGCACCTACGAACTTCCTTCTCTGCTGCGGATTGATTCTCTTCATGATTTCCGACTATTTCATTGCTCTCCACAAGTTCAAGTACTTAAAGAGCAAGGCCATTTTAAGGCTCAACAGCGGTACCTATTTCACGGGACTTCTGCTTGCGGCTTTAAGCTACACGTTTGTCAGATAAAACAAAAGGCGCCGCTTCTGCGGCGCCTTTGATTTTTTGTTTTCAGCCACGTGTGGCAAAGAGGATTCCGAGGAATACCATACACTGGGCAAACGCGTTCACAAACTGGGCAATCCAGTTTTTCTTCGCGTCCTTGTTGAACTCCTCACGCTTGTTTGTGGACTTCACATAGCCCATGACAAAGAGTCCGCAAAAACCCAGGATGAAGAAGAGGATTGCGGGCAGGGAAACCATGGCGTGAATTACTGCTCCCCATCTGATGACCTTCGTGAATGTGCCTATGAGCACACCAATCAGGGTGATCATGAAACCTCCGGCCATGAAGGGGACAAATATCTTGTTGAGAATTTTTACATCGCCGACCTTAAGGCCCAGAAGGAGTTTCCAGAGGACCTTGCAAACGCCTGAGAGAGCGATGAGAATGGCCCCGATAAGCACGACCCAGAATGTGAGTCCGGAGCCGGAAAGCGCCGTAGCTATGAGGATAAGGCTGAGAGAGAAGAAGATGACGGGGAGGGCATCGACAAGCGCGAGCTTTACGGTAAAGCCCTCGTATTCTTTAAGATCGTCCATATTGTACCTCACTATGTGAACACGTTCATTAACAAGACAATTTTCCTACAAAATCGGACATTTGTCAATAGTAATAAGTGTATGATATAATCAGGACAGCAATGAGAGAGGAAGATTCCCTTGAAGGATTATACCGAAATTGTAGATGTGGGACTCGCTGAGTTTGAGAGTGATATATCGCTCCTGCCCGCATTGAACAAGTTCAAACTGGAAAAGAAGGCGGCCATGCGTGACCGCGAACTTCTGCTGCGCAAGAGGGGCCTCTCGGATGACCACATCATACAGGACCTCATTGTCAGTGAGAATATGGATATCCGGAGTGAGTTCCTCTCAAAAATCAAGAGGGATGAGAAGAACAAGGCCGAACGCCGCGCAATGATTGCAAAAGTCCTGCTGGCTGTCATCTACTTTATGATTGTCGGTATGATTTTCTTCCTCGATGAGTATATCAATGAGGACTTTGAGCACTCCTGGCTCATACCGGTTGCGGGCATCCTTTTCTTCATAATTTTCCTTTTCCTGATGCCTAACAGGTTTCACTACAGAGGCAGACGGGTAGTGCCGGTTCATTACGCGCTGATGATCTCCACTGCTCTTGTTGCGGTCTTCGTATGGCTGATATTTGAGATTGTCTTCAAAATGGAATACAGCATAATCATCATGACGATTGCCCTGTCGATAATAACTTTTTTCGATGCAGTTGTCCCGTGGATTATGAACAACAGACACGCAGTGGCTCACACTGTGGTCAGCCTGCCACTCTGCGGCGTGTTTGTTTATCTCACTGTCGGATTTGCCGGACTTGTGCCGTGGCGCATAGGCTGGCTCATAATAATAGCCGCAATCGCCCTGACAATAGGGGCCTTCCTCATTGCTTACAACAGGAAATACCGTGTCTCAAAGCACGTCAGGGAAGTGCGCGCCTACGAGGTTCCTGATGCGGAAGAGGAGGCGAAGTGATGGCAAGGAAAGATAAGCACAGCGCCGAACTCTGGGACAAGATGCACTATATGTTCAGGGACTACAACGACCGTATGGTGCACGTTGTTTTAACCTATGACTACCTCATAGACAGGGAGGCCCTGAAGAATACCATCATCTGCTTCATTGAGCGCATTCCCATTCTTCACTCAAGGTTCGTCTTTAATGCGAGCGACCCATACTGGGAGGAGAAGGATTACACGATTGAGGATGTCTTTGAGGTTATCGATGAACCCGAGGATTCCGAGGCGGCTGCCGAGGCGTTTATAATGCAGTACCTCCCGCCTCAGAGCAACGTTCAGATTAAGTTTGCTCTCATAAACAAGGACGGCAGGTCCACCTTGTGTATTATTGAAAACCATATGTGTATGGACGGCGGCGACCTCAAGTCTTTTCTCGCGTCGTTTTGTGAGGGTTATACAAAGCTTGTCCTCGAAGGCAAGAGCCCGGTAGGCCTTGCAAGACAGGGCTCCCGTTCGTTTGAGGAGGTCTATTCCGATCTCAGCCCGACCGAGAAAAGGATGGCGAAACGCCTTTATAAAAACGTTTCAAACAGGGATAAGCACGGCTTGCCGTTCTCACCGGATTCTCCCGCTGACAAGTCATTCATAGTGAAACGCAAAATCTCCAAAGAGCGTTTCGCGGATCTCTATGCCGCCGCCAAAAAGATTGATGCGACGGTCAATGACGTACTTGTCGGAACCTTTCTTCACTCGCTCTATGATGTCACTGATTTTGACAAGTCGGAGGAGATTGTGGTCTCCTGTGCAATTGACCTTCGCCGCTATATAAGTGATGTGTCGGACCTCGGATATACGAACCACACGGCATATATGCCGTGCTCAATTCCGGGCAGGGGACGCGACATAAAAGAGAGCATAGAGTTTGCCAGAATTTCCGCGCGAAAGAACAAGGATGACAGGTATATGGGCCTGTACGGACTTCCGCTTCTGAAGCTGGCATACAACATTATGCCTTTCATGGCCTCCGAGAACATAATCAAGATAGGCTATTCAAACCCCTTGCTGTCTATCAGCAACATAGGCGTTTTAAACACTGAGAAACTCTCGCTCTGCGGCAATATCCCGATTGACGGTTTCATGACCGGTGCGGTCAAGTACAAGCCGTTTGCACTCATGTCCGCAACATCCTTAAACGGTGAGATGACACTCTGCGTCTGTGAACGCGGAAATGACGCTGACCGCAAACTGATTGAGATTTTCTTTGACAGTATGGATCAGCATTTCGATGAGTTCATAAAACTCTGCGAATAAAAGAATAAGAAAAAACGGGCGTCCCGCGACGCCCGTTTTGTTATTCTTCTTTTTCGGCTGCTTCCGCAGTTTTGAGCTTTGCTTTCTTTTCTCTGCGGCTGATTATCAGCGAGAAAATAACCATGCTGAAACCCGAGACAAAGAGGATTATGACAAGAGGCACAACGAATGCATAGGAGAAAGGATCTCCGACATTGCTGCCGAGTGAAGTTACCGATACCACGCGAAGCGAGATGCCGAGCAGTGAGAGCAGCATGTACTTCCAGAGGTCATATTCCATCTTGCCGTACATTGAGCTGATGGGGTTTAAGGGTACCGTAGGTACGAGCCTCAGAATGAAAAGTACAAGCGGATTACCGTTTCCGTTTCCGTTCTCCTCATCCTGGATGAATCTCCAGAGAGCATCTGAGTGCTTCAGGAGTTTTGAGATATTGCCTTCGCCCACATGCTTGCCCCAGAAATACTTTATAAGGAACATAATTGCATAGCCGCACATGTTGACCGTGACGGCGACGGGGAAGGGGAAGATGAGGGCGGTGACAAGGCAGGTGAACGATGCCGGAACCAGGACGATGATTGCTTTGATGGCAAAGAGAAGCCACAGACACAGGACTATGACGAAGGGATTCGGAATCTCTGAGATGGAGTTTTCAAACTTCTCCATGAAGCCCTGATATTTAATATAGAATCGCTGCAGTTTTGAGAGCCCCGGCTGGGATTTTATGAAATCCGCAAGTTCCTGAGCGGGGTTGTCGGATGTCTCCAGTTTTCGCTCGAGTTCACGCTGCTTTGCCTCGTCAATCCAGTCTCCGATAGCAGTGCCTGAGAGTGCGCTTTCGAAAGGTGCGGTAATCTTTGCTATGTCAACAATTTTGCCCATATAGGCTATGACGAGCGCCAACAGGATCAGAATCAGGCCAATTAAATTGACCAGACGGTTTGATTGCCGTTCCTGGCTGAACAAGACCGCACCTCCCTTCAATCAGAATACAAGATATTGTGGCGCATATATATTAATTATACTATTATATGTGTTTCAGGTCAATTGAAAAGCATAAAAAAACCGCTGCGAAAAGCAGCGGTTTTTCCGTTGTTTATCAGTCAATCTCGTTTGTGGCAACAATGTCTGCGCCTGTGCCGAGAAGGTTTTTGATGACTACATCGCCGATATGTACCGGAGCGTTGATTGAGGCTTTGTTGACCTCTTTCATTGCGTCAAAGAGCAGCTCCTTCGGAATGGCGGTGGAGGACTTGACGGGTACAACATAAGCCGAGCCGCCTATGACCTTGACCGTTGAGGTGAGTGAGCGCTCGGGATGTGTGACTTCCGCACGGGCGTATTCCTCACCGCGTTTGCAGGTGAAACCTTCAATATTCGTGATGTTTCCTGCGTCGTCGAGAGTAACCTTTATCGGACAACCGCGGGGACATGCTACACAGATAATATCTCTTACTGCCATGATTTACGCCTCCTCGATTGATACGATAATCTCGTCACCGGCATTCATTTCCTTCAGGTCTTCGGGTTTAATGAAGACGTTTTCCATTTCGCCGGGAGCGAGTTTGATTTTCTTGCGGTTCCAGAGTTCCTTGCCGTTGCAGGTAACAACAACGCGCTTGTCCTTGTAGACATTTGCGACGCGGAAGTAGATTTTAACCTCTTCTGCGTTGTTCTTGTTGATGCGCTGAGGAACGGTATAACGCACACCGTTGATACCTTTGCAGTATACGTACTCAGGCTCGGGCTCGCCTTTGATGAACTGGGCGGCGCCCTTACCGGCTATCTGGGACTCCTGTGTTACGAAGTCAACGAGGTCATGTACCTGGAGAACGTTGCCGCAGGCAAATACGCCCTTGTGCGAGGTCTCGCGCATCTCGTTTACCTTGGGGCCGCGGGTTACGGGGTCCATCTCAAGGCCGATCTGTTGTGAGAGTTCGTTCTCGGGAATAAGTCCGACGGAGAGCATGAGTGTGTCGCACTCGATGTAGCGCTCCGTGCCGGGAATCGGAAGCATCTTGTCATCTACGTTTGCAATCGTAACGCCTGTTACACGGTCTTTGCCGTGAACCTGAATTACGGTGCAGGAGAGGTAGAGGGGAATGTCGAAGTCTTCAAGACACTGTACGATGTTTCTCTGAAGTCCGCCTGAGTAAGGCATTACTTCACATACGCACTCGACCTTCGCGCCCTCGAGGGTCATGCGGCGGGCCATGATAAGGCCGATGTCGCCTGAACCGAGGATGACTACTTTATGACCGGGCATATAGCCGTCTATGTTTACGTATTTCTGGGCGGCACCGGCACTCATTACGCCCGCCGGACGTGAACCGGCGATGTCGAGTGCTCCGCGCGGACGCTCGCGGCAGCCCATGGCAAGTATGATTGCCTTTGCGTTGATGGTGTAGATACCGTCATCGCGGTTGGAACAGATTACCTGGTTGTCCTTTGTGAGGGTCAGTACCATGGTGTCTGTCTTTACGGTGATCTTCGTCTTCTCGACGAGGTCTATGAAACGCTGAGCATATTCGGGACCGGAGAGCTCCTCGCCGAAATAGGTGAGGCCGAAACCGGTGTGAATGCACTGCTCGAGAATACCGCCGAGGCGCTCCGCGCGCTCGAGGATTATGATGTTCTCTTCGGGAATACCGTTGTCCTTGGCGGAGAGAGCGGCTGCCATACCGGCAGGACCGCCGCCTACTACGACAAGGTCAAAATTCAAAACTTTACTCATTTTTATTTCGTCCTTTCGTAGATTATTTTGGATTCTCCGCCGAATTTGCTGATATCCTCCTTCGGGACGTCGAGCTCTTCGGCAAGGATTTCAAGTACCTTTGATCCGCAGAAGCCGCCCTGGCAGCGACCCATGCCGGCACGCGTGCGGCGTTTTACGCCGTCGATGTCAATCGCGCCTGCGGGAGCCTTTATGGCGTCTCTGATCTCGCCCTCGGTGATTGTTTCGCAGCGGCAGATGACGCGTGCATAAGCGGGATTCTCGGCGATGAGAGCTTCCTGCTTCTCAGGCGGGAGTTCACGGAAGATGACGGGAGCCTTGCGGCCCGGGTTCCAGTCGGATTTCTCAGCCGGCTTTCCGATCGTGTTTATAACCATCTCCTCGACATACTCCGCGATGGCGGGGGATGAGGCGAGTCCCGGTGACTCAATGCCTATGAGGTTGATGAATTTATTGTTGTCCTTTGCGGGAGTGATGATAAAGTCATCGTCGACATGGTGGGCGCGTATGCCCGCGAAAGATGTGATCATGTCGCGTGTTGAGACCTGCGGTACGGATTTCTGGGCCGTAGCGAAAATCTGGCGGAGAGCGCCTACACGGACTGACATGTCATCGACATCGTCGACGTTGACGGAAGAGGGACCTACGAGAATATTGTGGTGACAGGAGGGTGTTACGAGTACGCCCTTACCCATCTCGTTCGGGCACTGGAATATGGTGTGTGAGCAGGTGTCGGCGCAAGAGCGGTCGAGAAGTCCGTACTCACCGAGACGACCGATTACTTCATATTCCTCGCCGTTGAATTTCTTTGCGATTTCGGCTGCGCCGAGGCCGGCGGCGTTGATGACGAGTCTTGCCTCAACTTTGCAGCCGCAGGGCTTCGAGAGCGTGAAGATGCCGTCAGCAAAGGTGATTGAGTCAACAATGAAATTGCGGTAGAGCTCAACGCCGTTGCCGCAGGCGCATTCGGCCGCGGCTATGGCGAGCTCATAGGGACTCACGATACCCGCGCTCTTTGCCCAAAGGGCGCCCTTTGCTTCCTCTGAAATATTGGGCTCGAGCTCGCGCAGCTTAGCCGCGTCGATAATCTCCATGTCCGGAACACCGTTTGTGATTCCGCGATCGTAGAGAACTCTCAGATGCTCGAGTTCTTTGTCATTGAATGCCACTACGAGTGATCCGTTCTTTTCGTAGGGGACATAAAGGACCTTGCAGAGGTCCTCCATTAAAGCGCAGCCCCTGACATTGAGCTTTGCTTTCATGGTACCGGACTGCGCGTCGAAACCCGCGTGAACGATACCGCTGTTGGCCTTTGTTGTGCCCATTGCAACGTCAGAGGTCTTTTCAATCAGGGCGACACTGATGTCGTACTTTGAAAAGGCCCTGGCGATGAGTGTGCCTACAACACCGGCGCCGATGATGGCTACATCGTAAACCATATCATTACTCCTTCCGGATAAAATAATCACAAATTAAATTATAACATATATTTTTAAGGCATTTTGCACACATTTTTCAGGTTGCCTTTGTGCATAACGCAGACCTTGTACAAACATGTTTTTACCCTTTGACATTTCAATACTTTATAATGTAAAATTTTCTTGTTTGTTATTTTTTTCACGAACAAAAAGGAGGAATCTCAATGTCAATCGAATCCACAGTCCTGGGTCTCATCTTCAACGTTGACAACTGGGCAAAAAAACCGTTCATCGACCTGCGCGGAAAGTTCCCCGGCGTAAAGGACGAGTACGATATCACTTTCTGTGATGAAAACCCCGTGGTATGCAAGGCTGACCTTCACTATCCGGCCACGACTGAGGGAAAGTACCCCGTACTTCTCAACATACATGGCGGCGGCTGGATTATCGGCGATAAGTCGAACAGCACGAGCTACTGTCTTCAGGTTGCCGATTCGGGCTTTTTCGTAATGAACATAAACTACGGTATGCCCGAGAAGATTGCCAATCCGCTCTTCAACAGCGTTGACCCGAAAGAGACGCACAGCGCGGACTGGCTCTGGCCCTATCCGATTCAGACTCACTTCAAGGCCATGAAATGGCTTGAGGAGAACGCAGAGAAATACAATCTCGACCTCTCCAAAGTTTTCGTCTCAGGTGACTCTGCCGGTTCCCATATGGCAGGCGTTGTCGCTGCATGCTTCTGTGACGACAAATACGCTGAGGCTCTCGGAGTTGAGAAGCCCTCCTTTGTTCCGAAGGGTTATATACTCAACTGCGGTATCTACAAGGTCTCAATCTACGAGCATATTCCAATCGGCCGCGTAATGATGCAGCGCTTCACCGGCTACAAGAATATCAAGGAGTGCCCGCTCTACGCTGAGCTCAATCCCATTCCTTACATAAACGAGAAGGCCGGCAACGTGCTCGTATGTAAGGGACAGTTTGATATTATGACGCTTCTTCAGTCTGACATGATGAAGAAGAGACTCGATCAGGTGGGCGCGAAGGGCGACCTCTATGTCGGCCGCGGATTCCCGCTTGCAACATTCCATGATTTCATGTTCCTCACATTTACAAAGCACTCAAAGGACTGCATGAAATATACAACTGACTGGCTTGCTGAAAAAGCCGCCGAATAAGAAAGGAAACAAAAATGGCAGATCAGGAATACAGAATCGAGCACGACTCACTCGGTGAGATGAAAGTGCCCGCAGACAAATATTGGGCGGCCCAGACACAGCGCTCCCATGAAAATTTCGAAATAGGCGTCGGCATTGAGACAATGCCCGGCGAGATAATCCATGCTTTCGGTATCCTCAAGAAAGCTGCGGCGATGGCGAACAACGAGCTCAACTCAGCCAAGATGACCGACAGAAAACTTGAGGTTATCACAGAGGCCTGTGATGAGGTCATCGCAGGAAAACTCAACGACAATTTCCCGCTCGTTGTCTGGCAGACAGGCTCGGGAACACAGTCAAACATGAATACAAACGAAGTTATTGCGAACAGGGCAAACGCCATCGCCGGCGAGAAGCTCTGCCATCCCAATGACGACGTAAACATGTCCCAGTCCTCAAACGACACATTCCCGACGGCAATGCATATTGCAGCTGTTCTGGCAGTTGAGGACAAGCTCATTCCCGCAGCGCTCGACCTCATCGACGAGTTCAAGCGCCTCGAGAAGGAGAATGAGGGCATTGTAAAATCCGGCCGTACACATCTTCAGGACGCCGTGCCCATAAGCTTCTCTCAGGAGATTTCCGGCTGGCGCTCATCCCTCGAGAAGGATGTTGAGCTCCTGAAACTCACCGTTGAACCGCTCAAGGCTCTCGCTCTCGGCGGAACTGCCGTAGGAACCGGACTTAATGCTCCCAAGGGCTTTGACACAAAGGTTGCCGACAAGGTTTCCGAACTCACAGGCAAGAAATTCGTGACTGCCGAGAACAAGTTCCACGCTCTCACTTCCAAGGATGAGATTGTTGTTGCCCACGGTGCCGTCAAGGCTATGGCCTGCGATATGATGAAAATCGCAAACGACATCCGCTGGCTTGCTTCGGGCCCCCGCGTAGGTCTCGGAGAGATAGTCATACCGGCAAACGAACCGGGTTCATCCATCATGCCCGGCAAGGTCAATCCCACACAGTGTGAGCAGGTTACCATGGTGGCTGTTCAGGTTATCGGCAACGACGTTGCAGTTAGCATGGGCGCATCCCAGGGCAACTTCGAACTCAATGTATTCATGCCTGTCATGGCATATAACTTCCTTCAGTCCGCGAGACTCCTTGCCGAGTCAATCGTATCCTTCCGCACAAAGTGCGTATACGGTATCACCGCAAACAAGGAAAAGATGCATGACAATCTTCATAATTCACTCATGCTTGTCCCTGCTCGCAATCCCTACGACGGCTATGAGAATGCCGCCAAGCCTTCACACCTGGCCTTTGAAGAGAATATCTCCCTGAAAGAGGCCTGTGTACGTCTCGGATTCCTTACACCGGAGAAATTCGATGAGGTCTTCCATCCGGAAGAGATGATCTGAGCAGGTAAGCCAAGGAGAAATAAATGTCAGAAAACAACGAACCGAAAACCATAACAATAAACCTTTACGGCAAACGCTACCGTGTGCCCGACAACATGACAATGCTCAAGGCACTCGAGTACTGCGGCTATGCCCCGACAAGGGGCATAGGCTGCCGTCACGGATTCTGCGGCGCCTGTGCAATGGTATACCGCATAAAGGGCGAGAGGCAGCTCCATTACTGTCTCGGCTGCGAAACCCGTGTACAGGATATGATGTATATCTCGACCATCTCATATTTCCCGCTTGAAAAGCAGAGCTATAAGCTCGACGAGATAGAGCCGTCGGCAAATATGATCATGCACCTTTATCCCGAAATCTATTCCTGCGTCAGCTGTAACACATGTACGGCCACATGCACGCAGGGCATAGATGTCATGGGCTATATCCATGACGCGCAGCGCGGGGACTTCAAGGCCTGTGCCGAGAAATCCTTCAACTGCATTATGTGCAACTGCTGCGCTTCGCGCTGCCCGGCCGGTATTTCACACCCCGAGGTTGCCATGCTTGCGAGACGTATCAACGGAAGGTATATCTCTCCCAAGTCCGAGCACCTTGAAAATCGGGTTGAAGAGGTTAAGCACGGAAATCTCTGTGAAGAGGTCCACGCCCTCATAGAGAAGTCCGAAGCAGAGCTTCGCGAGCTTTACAACAACCGTGAGATAGAGAAATAAGGAGCGTTCACATGTATCCCGAATACTTACAGTTATCCCTTGAAAAAGTAGCGGAGAAGCGTGAAGAGAATATCGCTTTTCAGCCCGACAGAATGACGGCTGACGAGAAAGAGACACTCCTTCAGGACTATCATCCGGACTATCGCAAGGACCAGTATACCGAGCTTCGTGCGGGCGCAAACAAAGGGGAGTTTGTAAACTCCGAGCTCGCAGAGACTCTCATGGGCCGTGCGCGTGTTCACGCGTCCGACCTCGATTTGAACAATGTCGACTACGATGTCGATGTGCTGATTATAGGCGCCGGAGGCGCCGGCTGCGCCGCCGCAATTGAGGCGGATGAGGCCGGGGCCGACGTCCTCATGGCCACGAAGCTTCGCCTCGGCGACGCCAACACGATGATGGCCGAGGGCGGCATCCAGGGTGCGACGAAGCCCGGCGACTCGCCGGCTCAGCACTTCCTTGATGCCTACGGCGGAGGCCATTATCTCGGCAAGAAAGAGCTTGTCTACAAGCTCGTCACCGAGGCTCCCGAATGCTTCAAGTGGCTCTCGGACCTCGGCGTCGAATTCGACAAGGAAGAGGACGGCACAATGATTGCCATCCACGGCGGCGGAACCTCGCGCAAGCGCATGCACGCAGCGAAGGACTATACCGGTGCCGAAATAATGCGTACTCTGAGGGATGAGACGAGATGCCGCCGCATACCCTGTCTCAATTACGCCGCAGTTATTGAACTCGTCCGTGACGAGGGAGGAAATATCGGCGGCGCAATCCTCGTAAATACAAATACAAAGGAACTCAAGGTGGTCCGCGCAAAGACAACCATCATCACCACCGGCGGTTCGGGACGTCTCCATATTCAGGGCTTCCCGACTTCGAACCACCACGGCGCGACCGCTGACGGACTGGTACTCGCTTACCGCGTCGGCGCACCGCTTCTCTTCGCGGACACCATGCAGTACCATCCGACCGGTGCGGCCTATCCCGAGCAGATTCTCGGAGCGCTCGTCACTGAGAAGGTCCGCGGCCTCGGCGCGAAACTCGTAAATGCCGAGGGCGAGGTATTCATGCATCCCCTTGAGACCCGTGACGTCGCCGCGGCATCCGTAATCCGTGAATGCAGCCGCGGTCTCGGTCTTGACATACAGGGCGGAGGACAGGCCGTATGGCTCGATACTCCGATGATAGAAAAGATTCACGGTGAAGGCACAATAGTCTCCAAGATTCCCGGCATGTTCAAGATGTTCAACAAATACGGCATCGACATGCGCAAGGAACCCATCCTCATCTATCCGACCCTCCATTACCAGAACGGCGGAATCGAGATAAATGAGAAGTGCGAGGTCGCGAACACGACGAACCTCTACGCTGCAGGCGAGGTTGTGGGCGGTATCCACGGCCGCAACCGACTGATGGGCAACTCACTTCTCGACATCATCGTCTTCGGCCGCGAGGCAGGCCGTCAGGCCGCTGCCCGCGCAAAGGAGATCGACCATGTCGGAAAACTGAACATCGACCACGTCGCCGAGTTTGAAAAGGAACTCGCCGATGCCTGGGTTGACACGGGTGTCGTATCACCGAAACTCTTCCCGCATTACAAAGCGGACTTCAGAAACTATCTGCGTACGAGTTTCTCGAGCGACAGAGCTGATAAGCAGTAGGCGGCGGGAGGTACCATATGTACGATGTGTTGGTAATCGGTGCCGGTGTCATCGGCACTGCAATTGCGCGCAGACTTTCCCGCTATCAGCTTAAAATTGCCATCGTTGAAAAGGAAAACGATGTATCAATGGGCGCTTCCAAGGCGAACTCAGCAATCGTTCACGGAGGCTATGCCGAGGCAAACGAAAAGCTCAAGGGCCGCGTCTGTTACCAGGGACGCAGGCAGTACGCGCAGTATGAGGAGGAACTCCACTTCGGATTCCGTGAGACGGGCTCGCTCGTCATCACAATGAATGAGGAGGATCTTCCGGCTCTCGAGGCCATAAAGGCCAATGGTGAAAAGAACGGCCTTCCGGATCTCGAGATTTTAAATCACGATCAGATACTCAGTATAGAGCCCCACATCAACCCCGAGGTCAAATATGCCCTTTACTGCAAGGGCGCAGGAGTATGCTCGCCCTACGAGATGGCTATAGCTCTTGCGGAAAATGCAGTGAAGAACGGGGCGGAGCTCTTCCTTAATTCCGAAGTGCTCGGAATTGAGAAACTCGATGAGGGCTTTCGTGTAAAGACGAGCGGACTTGATTTTACGACGAGATACATCGTAAATGCCGCCGGTCTTTATTCCGACAAGATAGACCAGATGGTAAACGAGCCCACATTCACCATCTATCCGCGCTCCGGCGAGTACATTCTTTTCGGACGGGGAACGGGTGAGGTGCTCAATACCGTTGTCTTTTCCATGCCTACAAAAATGGGCAAGGGAATACTTGTCACAAGCACTTATCACGACAATCTTTTAATGGGACCCGACGCGATAAACGAGAACACCGAGGATGTCACCAAAGGTACGAATGTCGAGCGCCTCTACGACATCTACAAACAGGGACTCTCGTCTTACGCCAATGTCGATCCCACAAAATTCATACGCAGTTTCTGCGGTCTCAGGTCCGTGTCGTCCACTGACGATTTCGTCATCGGACCCACTGCGACAAAAGGCTTCATAAATGTTGCCGGCATTCAGTCGCCCGGTCTCACTTCCGCTCCAGGAATAGCGGATCTCGTCACTGAGATCCTCGAAGAGGAGGGACTTGCACTTGTGCCCGATGAGACCTATGACCCTTACCGCGAAGCGATTATAGAACGCAAGGAGGAACTCCTTCCCGCGGACTATATCCACAGGCATCTTGACCTGCCCTATGACAATCCGGACAAGGTCATCTGCCGCTGCGAACAGGTTATGGCAGGCACGGTGAAAGATTCGCTTGAACGCGGTATTAAGGTGACTACAGTCGATGGCGTAAAACGCCGTACAAGGGCCGGAATGGGCTATTGTCAGGGCGCTTTCTGCCGCAACCGCGTGAGGAAGATGATTGACCTGACTTACGGTTCGGCAATCGATCCTCTCTCCGATCAGCAGGAGGGAGGCTACGACCGCGTGACGCGTCAGGAATTCCTGGAATATCTTCAGGAGCGTGAGGGAGAGGACTTCGACCTCACTGCCTACGCCAATGCCGCGGCTGTTGCAATGGCGGAGGACAAGGTCCGCGCC
>JAEEGF010098367.1_pt1 | contig 29245 bp, 28 predicted proteins | sample 9134171 | NCBI WGS metagenome assembly JAEEGF01 (sample SAMN16246542, study PRJNA631951) | gut metagenome | biome: gut microbiome; feature: rumen; material: AP-attached | host: Bos | place: Iran: Karaj | collected 2018-10 | reverse complement strand
TATCTTGGCATAAAACTCTAGTTTTGACTTTCCCATATTCATAATTGCTATACTTTATAGTAATAACGCAGAATGTGGGGAAATATTCGGTCAGAAGTCACTTTTCAACCGTACAGGTCGAAAAAATTTGCATAATAATTGCTGCCGTGTATTCACAGTTGGAACACCGGTCAAAAGCATGAGAAGTAAACTGGTTTGTTTTATTCTGTGACAGGACGGATGGTGCAGCCACTGCCACGATCTGCATGGTTTACCTCTACATAGGTTTTGCCGAAGCCATTACCGAAACAAAGAAAGAATGAGTCACCCGTGCCGTTAGATCTCTCCGTTGAAGACGTGGAAGACCAATAAGAACCAGAGTAGTCATTACGGGGTGTATTTTCGTACCAGCGGGTGCCTGCGCCGGGAAGAAAGATTGAATTGCCATTAGGACCAGTAAACCTGCATCCCTTGACACGTTTATATTTGATCAACTCTATTTTGCAACTATCCCTAAGCAATTCCAGCTGCTCTTTGGTAGGCATACGCCAGCTTCCCAGCCATTTCACATGAGCTACATCATACTGACTACCTGCGATATCACCACCAATATCCTTATATCTTTTGTATTGATTGTTTCCACCATATTTATAATATACCATACCGTAAATCGACTTCTCTTTTGTCTCGCCCCAAGCGTAATACTTTCCATCCTGTTCAGGAGAGGAAGCACCCACATTGCAGCAGGCAAACTTCACACCAAAGCCCAGGTCAATAGCATGCGGATGATTGGAATCTGGACATGTTTGTGCAAACATCATAATCATGACATTGCTAAGTGCCAGCAAAATAAACAATCTTTTCATATACTCCTAATTTAATAAATCAACATTATGTTTTCACTAATTCCTCCAGCAATCCCTCGCAGGCATCTTCAAGGAGTTCGAGGGCAAACTCGAAGTCGCGAGTGGAGCCGTAGTAAGGGTCTGGCACAGTCTTCTGACCAGGATGGTGACGCAGATAGTCGCTCATGCGGATAATCTTCTGCAGGTCGAGTAGGGTAGGGGCTTGCCGAGCCACATCATGATAGTTCTCCTGATCCATTACGGCTATCAGGTCGAAGCGGTCAAAATCACGAGAAGAAAACTGGCGTGCACGATGGTCAAAGGTATATCCATGCCTTTCTCCACACTGCCGCATCCTACGATCTGGCAACTGTCCTACATGCCAGGAGCCAATGCCAGCAGAGTCTATCAGAAACTCATCGTCAAGTCCCTGCTCTGTCACTAGATGCCTCATAATGCCATCTGCAGCCGGCGAACGGCATATATTTCCCAAGCAGATAAATAGAATTCTTTTCATCTTCGCTCTTTCATCAATTTGAACGCAAAGGTACTGCTTTTTTGCCAAATCAGCAACTTTTTGTTTGCGGAAGTACATTTTTCACTTTTTTTTGAATGGTGGCAGCAAATTCTTCACTCTTCACTCTTCACTCTTCACTTTTTTTATTATCTTTGCAGCCTAAATAAACTATGTACACGAATAAAAATAAACGATACAATGGATTACAACTTCAGAGAAATTGAGAAAAAATGGCATCAGCGGTGGGTGGAGCAAAAGACCTACCGCGTAGTGGAGGACCCCAAGAAAAAGAAGTTCTACGTGCTGAACATGTTTCCATATCCTAGCGGAGCAGGTTTACACGTTGGACATCCCCTTGGCTATATCGCCAGTGATATCTATGCACGCTACAAACGGCAGAAGGGTTTCAACGTGCTGAACCCTATGGGTTACGATGCCTATGGACTGCCTGCTGAGCAATACGCTATACAGACAGGACAGCACCCCGAGAAGACCACCTTCCAGAATATTGACCGCTATCGTGAACAGCTGGACAAGATAGGTTTCTCATTCGATTGGGAACGTGAAGTGCGTACCTGTGATCCTATTTATTACAAGTGGACGCAATGGGCTTTCCAGCGTATGTTCAAGTCGTATTACAGCACAGCATCGCACAAGGCCCAGCCCACCATCAAGCTCATTGAGCATTTCGAACTGATGGGTACGGAGAACTGCAACGCACTTGGTACCGAGGAATTGCACTTCACCGCCTCTGACTGGGCAAGCTACAGTGAGAAGAAGAAGCAGGAGGTGCTGATGAACTATCGTATTGCCTATCTGGCTGATACGATGGTGAACTGGTGTCCTGAACTGGGTACGGTTCTGGCCAACGATGAAGTGGTGGATGGTGTGTCTGTGCGTGGAGGCTATCCCGTGGTTCAGAAGAAGATGCGCCAGTGGTGTCTGCGTGTATCAGCTTATGCACAGCGTCTACTTGACGGATTGGAGGAGATCGATTGGACTGAATCGCTGAAAGAGACACAGCGCAACTGGATCGGACGCTCTGAGGGTACAGAGGTGGAATTCAATGTAGCCGACTCAGACAAGCACTTCACCATCTTCACCACCCGTGCCGATACGATGTTTGGTGTAACATTCATGGTACTGGCTCCTGAGAGTGAACTCGTAGCCGAGCTGACTACTCCTGAGCAGAAAGAAGAGGTAGAGAAATACCTGGAATACGTGAAGAAACGTACAGAACGAGACCGTCAGATGGATCATAAGGTGACAGGTGTGTTCTCTGGTTCCTATGCCATCAATCCCTTCAACGATGAGAAGATTCCCATCTGGATCGCCGAATATGTTCTGGCTGGCTACGGAACGGGTGCCATCATGGCCGTGCCTGCACACGATTCTCGTGACTATGCCTTTGCCAAGCATTTCAACCTGCCTATCATCCCGCTGATTGAAGGTGCTGACGTGAGCGAAGAGAGCTACGATGCCAAGGAAGGAATCATGTGCAACTCTGCAAGCCCGAAATTCAGCCTCAACGGACTGACTGTGAAGGAAGCCATAGCTGCAACCAAGAAATTTGTGACAGAGCAAGGCCTGGGACGTGTGAAGGTGAACTATCGTTTGCGTGATGCCATCTTCTCACGTCAGCGCTATTGGGGTGAACCCTTCCCCGTCTATTACAAGGACAACATGCCCTACATGATACCCAAGGAATGTCTGCCGCTGGAACTTCCTGAGATTGACGAGTACAAGCCTACAGCTACGGGTGAACCTCCATTGGGTCATGCCAAGATATGGGCCTGGGACACCAAGACCGACAAGGTAGTATCGAAAGACCTCATCGACAACAGGACGGTCTTCCCACTCGAGTTGAACACCATGCCTGGCTTCGCCGGTTCCAGTGCCTACTATCTGCGCTATATGGACCCGAAGAACGAAAAGGCCCTTGTCAATCGTGATATCGACGAGTACTGGCGCAATGTAGACCTGTATGTAGGTGGAACAGAGCATGCTACAGGTCACCTGATCTACTCACGTTTCTGGAACAAGTTCCTCTATGACTCTGGCTATTCCTGTGAGGATGAACCCTTCAAGAAACTCGTTAATCAGGGTATGATCCAGGGACGCTCCAACTTTGTATATCGTATTGAGAACGAGGGAGCAGACAAAGGCAAGTTCGTCAGCTGCGGCTTGAAGGATCAGTACACCACCACACCCATTCACGTAGACGTGAACATCGTTTCTGCCGATGTACTCGATATTGATGCATTCAGGGCTTGGCGTCCAGAGTACGAGAATGCCGAGTTTATCCTTGAGAATGGAAAGTACATTTGCGGCTGGGCCATTGAAAAGATGTCGAAGTCAATGTTCAATGTGGTCAATCCCGATATGATTGTTGAGAAGTATGGTGCCGACACCTTGCGTCTCTACGAAATGTTCTTAGGACCAGTGGAACAATCGAAGCCTTGGGATACCAACGGCATTGATGGCTGCCACCGTTTCCTTCGTAAGTTCTGGAACCTTTGCACGACGGGCTGCGACCCAGAAACAGCCAACGAGGAAGCCACCCCAGACAACCTGAAATCCGTACACAAGCTTATCAAGAAGGTAACACAGGACATCGAGACATTCAGCTACAACACAGCCATCTCGGCCTTTATGATCTGCGTCAACGAGCTTTCCCAGCAGAAGTGCAAGAACAAGGAACTGCTGAAGACACTCGTTATACTCATTGCGCCCTTTGCTCCTCACATTGCAGAAGAGCTTTGGGAACAGTATGGTGAGCAAGGCTCTGTCTGCGACTCTCAATGGCCCGTTTGGGACGAGCAGTATCTGGTGGAAAGCCAGGTGAAGCTCGGCATTGCCTTTAACGGCAAGACCCGCTTCGAGATGCAGTTCCCAGCCGATGCCGACAACCAGAGCATCCAGGACGCTGTTCTGGCCGACGACCGTGCTAAGAAGTATCTGGACGGATTCCAGGTAGCAAAGGTTATCATTGTCCCTAAACGAATGGTGAACATTGTGCTGAAGAAATAAGAATGACGATACAACACAGAATGATATGGAACGAGGCCAAGGACTATTTGTTTATAGCCCTTGGCCTCTTTATCTACACCATTGCCTTCACGGTGTTCCTCATGCCTTATCAGATAGTAGCAGGCGGTGTGACAGGTCTTTCTGCTATCATCTACTACGCCACTGGGTTCCATCTGGAGAATACCTATATTATTATCAATGGCTTGTTACTGGTTGTGGCCTTGAAAATACTTGGTGTGAAATTCCTCATGAAGACTATCTTTGCCATCTTCACGCTTTATTTCATGCTGATGTTCGCACAGGAAATCATTCCCAAGCAGGAGAACGGACTGCCTATCAAACTGATGGGCGAAGGACAGGATTTCATGTCGATGATCATAGGCTGCGTGCTTACAGGCATTGCACTGGCAACGGTCTTCCTGAACAATGGTTCAACAGGAGGTACGGATATTATTGCTGCTTCTGTCAATAAGTATCATAACATCTCACTGGGCAATGTTCTTATTGCAGTAGATTTTTGCATCATCGGTTCATGTATGTTCTTTCCGCAATTCGGCAATTATCTGGAACGTGCTCACAAGGTTATGTTCGGCTTCTGCGTCATGGCTATGGAGAACTACGTACTTGACTACGTGATGAACGCACGTCGGGAGTCGGTACAATTTCTGATTTTCACCAAAAAATGGCAGGAGATAGCCAATGCTATCGGCATAGAGATGAATCACGGCGTTACTATCCTCGATGGACACGGATGGTATACAGGACAGGAAGTCAAGGTGCTCTGTATCCTTGCCAAGAAGAATGAGAGTCTCAATATTTTCCGTCTCATCAAAATGATTGATCCACAGGCCTTCGTATCACAGTCGAGTGTCATAGGCGTCTATGGAGAAGGCTTCGATGAGATGAAAGTGAAGGTAAAAACCCCTACCAACCCTAAAAACCCTAATAACCCTAACAACCCTACCAAATGAAAATAGTCTTCGCCACCAACAACGAGCATAAGCTCTCCGAAATACGCAGCATCCTGAACGATAGCATTGAGGTTCTGTCGCTGAAAGACATAGGCTGTGATGTAGATATACCCGAGACAGGAGCCACACTTGAGGAAAATGCCCTGCAAAAAGCGGAATATATCTACAACCATTACCACATGGATGTCTTTGCCGATGACACAGGACTGGAGGTAGATGCACTCAATGGTGCTCCGGGTGTCTATTCTGCCCGCTACGCCGCTGTGAGATATGAAGCCACTGGACAGCATTCAGCAGAACAACCTGCCAGCCACGACTCAGAGGCCAATATGACCACACTATTGAAGGAATTAGAGAATAATAACAATCGTAAGGCACGATTCCGTACTGTCATAGCGTTAATACAGAAGAAGGATGTATGCCCCTGTGGCTGTACTAGCATCAAGGAGATTCACCAGTTCGAAGGTATCGTTGAAGGTCAGATTATCAGAGAGCGTAGAGGAGGGGAGGGCTTCGGCTATGATCCCATTTTCCAACCTGACGGCTATGACCAGACTTTTGCAGAACTGGGGTTGGATGTCAAGAACCAAATCAGCCATCGGGCAAGAGCTGTGGCGAAACTATGTGAGTTTCTTAATAAAAAGTGATAAGTGATAACCGATAAGTGATGGATAAAGAATATAGTTCGAATCAACTTATAGCCATCAGGCACTTCTGTCTGACGGGCTTTTTATTGATCATTTGTCATTTATCATTCTGCCCAGCAAGGGCACAAGTAGGAACGTGGAAAGCCTATATGGCCTATCACGATATCCAGCAGATATGCAAAGCCGACGACTATCTTTTTGTATTAGCCAGCAATGACCTCTATCAGTATAACCTCAACGATCAGAGCATTACTACTTACGATAAAATAAACGGACTGAGCGATTCTTACTTGACTCATATAGCATGGAACCCTCAGGCTAAACGGCTCATTGCCATCTACCAGAATTCAAATATCGACCTCATTGACACAAAAGGCAATATTACCAATATTTCTGCCCTCTATGCAAAGACAATGACGGAAGACAAAACCATTGACAGTCTTACTATTGAAGGACCGTTTGCCTATCTCTATGCACGCTTCGGTATTGTGAAGGTGAATATGCAACGAGCTGAGATTGCCGATACCTATAGGGAAAACCATCCTGAGTATCCTACACAGCTCCCTGCCTACGACAACAGCGACTATGAAAAATACCTGTCGCTTGTACAGACCCTGTTGCCTGGCGGCCCCAACAACAACTATTTCTACGAGTCGAAGTTTGCCAACAACCTGCTCTATACCACTGGCGGATTCTTTCTTTCAGGACTTGCCGACCTGTTGCGTCCAGGAACTGTACAGGTGTGGGACGGCAATGACTGGCAGGTCTACGAAGACCACTTGGAGGCAACAACAGGTTATGATTATATTGACATCAACTGCATAGACTATGACCCTACGGACATCAGCCATGTAGCCGTAGGAGGACGCTGCGGACTCTATGAGTTCCAGAACGGCAAGCTGCTGAAGTATCACAACCAGCAGAACAGCCCGCTGAAAGGTGCAATGGATGGTTCAAATGAGTTGGGTAACAAATATACACTCGTACACGGTGTGAAGTTCGACAAGCAAGGAAACCTATGGGTCTTAAATAGTCAGGCTAATGCCACCTCGCTATTGGAACTCAAGAAGAACGGCGAATGGGAAAGTCATCACAGCAGCCTGCTGACTGACAATACGAATATGAGCCTGCAAGGTCTGCGCTGTATGATCATTGACAGTCGTGGCCTGCTTTGGTTCTGTAATTCCCATTGGAACAACCCTGCACTCTTCTGCTATAACTTCGACAACAACAACCTGCAGCGCTTCGATAAGTTCACCAACCAGGACGGCACAAACTATGTGATAGGTGGCGGCGTCAGCTGTGTCTGTGAAGATCTACAGGGAAACATCTGGGTAGGCACCAGCCAGGGACCGTTTATGATAGAACGAAGCGAAGTGGAACAGGTTGCTGGCTCAGGAACAGGTACGGCCAGTGTAGTCTTCCAGCAAATCAAGGTACCTCGCAACGACGGCAGCAACTTTGCTGACTATCTGCTCTCTGGTGTCAGCATCAGCAGCATTGTCATTGACGGCGGCAACCGCAAATGGTTCAGCACCAACGGAGCTGGCGCCTTCCTCATCAGTGCCGACAATATGGAACAGCTGCAGTATTTCACTGCCGAGAACTCCAAGCTGTTAGCCAACAATGTGATGTCGTGCAGCATCAACCAGCAGACCGGTGAAGTGTTCTTCCTGACTGAGAAAGGCCTCTGCTCGTACATGAGTGACGCTGCACAGTCGAATCCTGAAATGACAAAGGACAATGTCTACGCCTATCCGAATCCCGTCACACCCGACTACACAGGGCTTATCACCGTTACGGGCCTTTCGCTCAATGCCGACGTAAAGATTCTCTCATCGAGTGGCAAGCTCATTGCTGAAGGACGCTCCAATGGCGGACTGTTCACGTGGGACGGTAACGACAAAAACGGACATCGTGTAGCCTCTGGCGTCTATATGGTCGTCACTGCTACCTCCGATGGCAAGAAGGGAACCGTCTGCAAAATAGCCGTCATCAATTAGATGAGAAGAATCCTGACCATAAACTACCTTTTCTTTATGGTATCTTTGCTTTCACAAGCACAAGAAGTTACTGAAATGCTGATTCCAGTACTGCATATTCAAACGGTACGAAATGAAATGCCTCCATACACTGTCATCAGTGCTCCAGAGGGATGTATTGGTACCACTATCAAAGACAACAAATACGTGGCAGGAAGAATGGTTATGACCCTCAAAGCTGATACCCTGTACGATTCTGGTGAATACGAGAAAAGTGTCAGCGGCATGAGAATCAAGGTACGCGGCAATAGTACAGGAGCCTTTTTGGCCCAACGTCCCTATAAGATAAAACTCTCAAAGAAGTACGATTTACTCGGACGCACAGACCAAGAATTCAAACACAAGGAATGGGTGCTGCTGGCTATGTACACATGGAATAAGAAAATGACCAATCACGAAAGTAATATCCTGAATATTGTTGGACTGACCATAAGCCGGCTGCTTGAGAAAGAGTGGACGCCTGAATTTGACTTTGTTCATGTCATACTGAACGGAGAATACCAGGGAATGTACTATCTGATGGAATCAGTTGACAAAGGAGAGAAGCGTGTCAATATTAGTCCTGACGGCTTCTTGCTGGAACACGATGTCTTCTGGTGGAACGAAAAAGTATATTTCAAGACTGATCAACAGAGTCATGATAGTGGTTACACCTACAAATACCCAGACCCTGATAATGTGAACGACTCTATTCAAAGTGTAATCTCAGACTATATGAACCAAATAGAGCACAATATCCTTTTCTCTGAAGACATAGACCTGCTGTCGTTTGCCAAATGGCTGCTCATACATGACATTCTTGGAACTGACGATGCTGCTGGCTGCAACAGATATCTGTGTAAATATGACATGTGCACTTCATTGTTACAAATGGGGCCGCTGTGGGATTTCGACTCAATCTTCAGAAGCGATGGTTGGAGTTCTTTGCATCATTACGAATCGTTCTTCTATCCTCGGCTATTACAAAGAACAGATTTCAGAGACATCTATTGCAAGCTATGGAAACAAGTAAGACCCCATTTGTTTGAGCGTATTCAAAACGAACTGAAGCAGGTGTGGAATCAATATGGAGAAGTATTTGATGAAAGCATGAAACTGCATCAGACCAAATATCCCAGTGAAGGCCACCAAAGTTTCATATCACAGATTGAAGAAGTCAAGGAAAAACTGTACAGAAGAATAGAGATAGTTGATTCACTTATGTTGACTGATTTCAATGTTAACTGCATTAACCATCCTATTTATAACTCTCGTTCGAATACGTACCTAATAGATATGCAAGGACGAAAACACCAGCAAACGCCATATCAAAGACTCACAAAAGGCATCTACATCTATCATGGAGAAAATAAGAAAATAGTCATTCAATAAGCAAAATGTCAATCAAAAGCAAGACAGCACTGTTCACCGACAAGACATTCATGAAGTTTGTCTTGGTAGGTATAGTCAACGTAACGGTTGGAGCAACGATTATGTTTGTCTTCTACAATGTTTTTCACTTTAGCTATTGGGTATCATCAGCATCCAACTATTTCTTTGGCAGCATTGTCAGTTATTTCCTTAATAAGTATTTTACTTTCAAATTCCATGAAAAAGGGTGGTGGTCTATCGTTAAGTTCACACTTAATATATTTGTTTGCTATATAATTGCCTATAGCATCGCAAAACCGATGATGCAATGGATGCTATCCGATTTTAGCATGATAGTCCAAGAGAATGTCTCAATGGCCGTGGGTATGTGCCTGTTTACAGCATTGAATTATTTAGGTCAACGGTTCTTTGCTTTTCATGAATAACATCAAATCCATCACAAGAAACAAAAGTTTACCCACCCTTATTACTGCCTCAGCCTGGCTTCAGGGGTGAGAGGACGGGACTTCGTTGGTGCAAGGTCCAAAGCGAATGGGAAAAAGGTGGAGGATAAAACGCTTTTGTCTATACGAAAAACACCTTGCGGCTATACGCAAATCACCTTGCGCCTTTGCACAAAATCTCCTCGCCTGTACGCAAAAACAAACGGCAATTTTTCGAAACTATAACAGGAACAAGCCACGCGAATGCTAAACCGGAAACGCCATGAAGGGGCAAAAAAAATAAACCCAGGGCGTTGCCCTGGGTAAATAAACGTAGTAACCATCGTCCTAAAGGTGCAAAAGCCAATTTCTGCAGCATTGATTCTTAACTTAGCTCAAGCATCCTTTCTATAGGCTTTACAGCCTCTTTGGCTATCTCAGGATCAATCTCTATTTGAGGACTTTCAGTCATTAAGCAATCATAAACCTTTTCCAGCGTGTTCATCTTCATATACTGACACTCGTTACAGCTGCATTCCAGGCCGCTCTCGCTGATTTCAGGAGGCACAGGGATAAACAGCTTGTCAGGACAAGTACGCTGCATCTCGTGAAGAATACCGGCCTCTGTAGCCACAATAAACTGCTTCTCATCACTCTGCTGAGCATACTTCAGCATCGTTGCCGTACTTCCTTTCACATCAGCAATAGCAAGAACAGGTGCCTTACACTCCAGATGAGCCATTACTACAGCATCGGGATACTGTTGTTTCAATTCCAGTATTTTTGTTACTGAGAAACGCTCATGCACATGACAACCACCATTCCACAGCAGCATCTGCCTACCCGTCACTTCGTTGATATAGTTTCCCAGGTTATAGTCGGGTCCGAAAATCAGCTTCGCATCTTGTGGCAACTGATCTATCACTTTCTTCGCATTGCCGGAAGTAACAACCACATCGGTCAGTGCCTTTACTGCAGCAGTTGTATTGACATAAGACACCACCTGATAACCAGGATGCTCATCCTTGAATTTCTTCAGGTCCTCAGCCTTGCAGGAGTCAGCCAGAGAGCAGCCTGCATTCAAGTCAGGACAGAGCACGGTCTTCTCTGGTGAAAGCAACTTACAAGTTTCCGCCATAAAGTGCACGCCACACATCACCATCACTTTTGCATCTGTCTCAGCAGCCTTGCGGGCCAAGGCTAACGAGTCGCCTACAAAGTCGGCTATCTCTTGAATATCGCCTACTGTGTAATAATGTGCCAGGATGATGGCATCTTTCTCCTTGCACATTCTGCGAATCTCAGCTTTCAGGTCTTTTTCCTTTTTCAACATCACATTATCTTTTTATTTTCTTTTTTTATTTTGAAATGAAAAGTAGAAATGATTGGTATGATGTGGCGTTGATTCGTTGATAAGTATTTGCACTTTTTCTTGGCTGGTAACTTTTCAACTTGTGGTTTTCCATTGTCCACACACGCTGTTCATATTAACTGACTGGCTTATTGACAGCTGCATCAGTTATCCACAATTTCTAAATTTGGTGCAAATTTAATAAGTTTATATCTTTTTCCATCAAAAAAGCGTGGAAAACTTTCAAAAAACTAAAGAATAACGTTGTTAATATGCCCATACCACCTCTTTGCGAATGTAATTATGTGAATAAAAAGTGAGTTATCCACAGGTTTATCCACACACTTTTCCACAATTGTGACCAAATTTAAAGCTTGTGAAACATATATAAATAAGCTGTGACTGTTTTTTTCATAATTTTGCAGCAGAAAAACCTAACCATCATTTAATATGAGAAGAATTATATCACTATTCACGATGTTGAGTGTGGCCTTTGTTGCTTGGGCAGCAGAGCCGTTTATCGTATTTCAGCCGCAGGATAATGCATTAAGAATTACAAGTGCCAAAATCATTGTTGAAAAGAATGAGCATGCTTGTGTGCAGCATGCTGTTAACAATCTGACTACTGACCTTCAGAAGGTAACAGGGCAGGGCAGGGTAGATGCTGACGTTACTATTTTAATAGGTACGTTAGGAACAAACAAGCAAATAGACCAATGGGTGCGCAAAGGTGTATTGCCTGACCTGAAAGGTAAAATCGAGAAATATATCATAAAGACTATTGACAATCAGCTTGTCATTGCCGGTAGCGATAAGCGTGGAACAGTGTTTGGTATCTACGAATTGTCGCAGCAGATAGGTGTATCACCTTGGTACTATTGGGCTGATGTACCTATTATCCATCGCGATGAGTTGTTTGTTAAGAGCGGTGAATATACGGACGGTGAACCGAATGTTCGCTATCGTGGACTCTTTCTCAACGATGAGGCTCCTTGTTTGACTACATGGGTCAAGAACACATTTGGTACAGATTACGGCGGTCATGAGTTCTATGAGAAAGTGTTTGAACTGATTCTCCGTCTGAAGGGAAATTTCCTTTGGCCCGCCATGTGGGGATGGGCTTTCTATGCCGATGATCCTGAGAATTCAAAGCTTGCCGACCAGATGGGTATTATCATTGGCACCAGTCATCACGAGCCTATGGCACGAAACCATCAGGAGTGGGCACGTCACCGTAGGGAGTATGGTGCATGGAACTACGATACCAATCAGCAAGTACTCGACCGTTTCTTCCGTGAGGGCATCGAACGAATGAAACATACTGACGACATTGTGACTATTGGCATGCGTGGTGATGGCGATGAGGCCATGAGTAAGGATGCTGATACGAAGCTTCTGGAAAAGATTGTTGAGAACCAGCGTAAGATCATCAAGGAGGTCACGGGTCGTCCTGCCAAGGAGACAACACAAGTATGGGCACTTTACAAAGAAGTTCTTGACTATTATGATAAAGGTATGCGCGTGCCTGACGATGTGCTTATCCTGCTTTGCGATGACAACTGGGGCGACATCCGTCGAGTGCCGAATTTGAAGGAACGTCAGCATCCTGGCGGCTGGGGACTCTATTATCATGTTGACTATGTGGGTGCTCCCCGTAATTCCAAATGGTTGAACGTCACCCCTTCTCAGAATATGTGGGAGCAGCTGACGTTGGCTTCTGATTATGGACTGGATCGTATGTGGGTGTTGAATGTAGGCGACCTGAAACCAATGGAATATCCTATCACACTGTTCATGGATATGGCATGGAATCCGCGTTCCGTCAGTCCTGATGTGGTTTCTACCCACACCCGTCCCTTCTGTGTTCAGCAGTTCGGTGAAGACCAGGCCGACGAGGCAGCTCGCATCCTGAATCTTTGTTGCAAGCTTGCCGGTCGTTCTACGGCTGAGATGCTCGATGCACGTACCTATAATGTAAAGACAGGAGAATGGAATCAGGTAGCTAATGAGTATATGCGCTTGGAGGCTGAGGCTCTGCGTCAGTATCTCACCCTGCAACCACAGTATCGTGATGCTTACCAGCAGATTATTCTCTTCCCAGTACAGGCCATGTCGAACATTTATCAGATGTATTATGCTCAGGCCATGAACCGTTGGCTGTACGAAAAAGGTGATGCCGAGTGTAATGTTTGGGCTGATCGTGTAGCAGAAGCCTTTCATCGTGATTCCTTACTCTGTGCTTCCTACAATCACGATATTGCTGGTGGAAAGTGGAACGGCATGATGATTCAGAAGCATATAGGTTATCGTTCATGGAACGATAATTTCCCTCGTGACATCCTGCCTCGTACTTCTCGCATAGAAGAGCCTCAGGCTGGTGGCTTCACTTTTGAAATGCAGGGTGGGGTAGTGGTGATGGAAGCAGAACACTATTACGAATCCAAGGCTGCGCCAAACACTCAGTGGACGGTCATTCCTTTCATGGGCCGTACACGTAGTGCCATGACTTTGATGCCTTATACAGAAGGTAACGTGAAGGGTTCATCGCTGACCTATCGTTTCCGTGCTCCTCAGGATAAAAAGATGGTACGTGTAAGAGTAGTGACAAAATCCACACTCGACTATCTGAACAAGGGTGGCTTGACGTTTACCGTTCAGTTGGATAATGGAGAACCACAAACCGTCAACTTCAATCAGCGTCTGAACGAGAACCCAGAGAACATCCATTCCGTTTACTATCCCACTGTAGCACGCCGTGTGGTAGAGAGTGTGGTCACGCTGCCTGCTGGTAGTTCCGCGGATGTCCACTCGCTGACGCTCAGCCCTCAGGATCCTGCCATCGTTTTCGAGAAAGTCATCGTCGAGGCTGAAGGTCATGAGTGGCAACCATCCTATCTCTTTGGCAACGAGTCCGACTACACCCGAAAGTAGTCAGTGTATTCTCAAAAATAGAAAAAAACAGCCGGAAGTTTTGTGCTTTCGGCTTTTTTGTGTACATTTGCAACCGAATTGATTTACTTCGACATGGAAGAGCTTACTGGAAGATACATCAATCCCTACACCGACTACGGCTTCAAGTACCTTTTCGGCACTGAGCCTAACAAGGAGTTTACACTTGCCCTCATCAACGCATTGCTGCGGGGCAAGGAGGTCATCAAGTCGCTTACTTTGCTGCCTACAGAGCAGCTGGGCGATACTCAGGAAGATCGTCGTGCCGTTTTCGATGTATACTGCGAAAACGAGAAGGGAGACAAGATTATCATTGAGATGCAAAAGGCAGACCAGCAATATTTTAAGGATCGGAGTATCTATTATTCTTCTTTTCCCATCCGTCAGCAAGGTTTGAAAGGTAGTTGGCGCTTCGGCCTGAAAGCCGTCTATACCATCGGTATCCTCGACTTCGTATTCGATGAAGACCAGGACGATGAAGAATACTACCATCACGTAGTAAAACTGATGGACGTGAAGAAAAAAGAAGTGTTTTACGACAATCTGACCTACATCTACTTGGAGATGCCTAAGTTCAAGAAGACAGAGGCCGAGTTGGATTCACTCTTCGATAAGTGGCTCTATGCCTTGAAGAATCTTCCGAAGCTGTTGGAACGGCCTGCTGCACTGCAGGAGCGCATCTTCAAAAAGTTCTTCGATGTGGCTGAGACAGCCAACCTTTCAAAGGAAGAATTTGCCAAGTATTTCGAGAGCGAGAAAGTCTACTATGATATGGATGGAGCTTTTCGTACTGCAACTGCCAAAGGTTTGGCCCAAGGTATAGCTCAAGGTATGGCTCAAGGTATGGCCAAAGGTTTGGCTCAAGGTATCGAACAAGGCAGAGAAGAGTCCAAACGTGAGAACGCAAGTAGGATGAAAGCTCTTGGGCTAACACCAGATGTAATAGCACAAGTAACTGGTCTTTCAGAGGAAGAAATAAAACAGTTATAAATCATAATTTCATTATCTGACAAAGTAATGACTGGATGTCCTCTTTCTATGAAAGGATTATGTTAAAATAGAACAAGGATATTAATAAAAACGAAATCATTTCTTTATTTGAGAAAAAAAGGCCTAATTTTGTGGGCTGAAAAATCAAAATAGGAAAGAGAATGAAGAAAATAGTTCTATTGATACTTACCTGCCTGTGCTTGACTGTCTATGCACAGGATTCTACACAGACAGATACACTGGCAACAATCAAGTTTGGTTATCTGAGCTATCAGCGTGCGCTGCAGCAGATGCGAGGCTACGAAGAGGCTCAGCAGAGCCTGTTGCAGCTACGTGCTCAATATAATGCTGAACTTCGACGTGTGGAGGAAGACTTCAACCGCAAGTACGAGGAGTTCTTAGAGGGTCGTGCCGACTTTCCTCCAACCATCCTGCGTAAACGGCAGACTGAACTACAGGAGATGATGGATCGTAACATTGCTTTCCGTGAACAGAGCAAGCGCGAACTAGCCGATGCCGAGGAAAAGGTGATGGAACCTCTCCGCAAGAAGCTTCGCGAAACCATTGCCCTCGTGGCAGTGCAACAGGGCTTTGCTTTTGTGCTCAATACTGATTCCGATGCCTGCCCTTACATCAATCCCCTCCTTGGTCAGGATATTAATGACGAGGTCAATGAACAACTGAATTCAGTTCATAGTTCATTATAGTTCATAGTTCATAATTCATAGTTCATAGTTCACTACAGTTCATAGTGCATAATTCATAGTTCATAGTTCACAATAGTTCATAGATTGAAGCCCTGATGTCACCAATAGGAATTTTCGACAGCGGTTATGGCGGTTTGACCATCCTTCACGGCATTCGCCAGTTGCTACCCGAGTACGATTATCTGTATCTCGGCGACAATGCCCGTACGCCATACGGTCCCCGTTCGTTCGATGTGGTTTATGAATTTACCCGTCAGGCTGTTCAGAAGCTTTTTGAGTTGGGATGCCGTTTGGTCATCCTGGGATGCAACACTGCCTCGGCTAAGGCGCTACGTAGCATTCAGCAGAACGACCTGCCCAAGATTGATCCTGATCGCCGCGTATTAGGTGTCATCCGTCCTACGGCTGAAGTCATCGGAATGCTGACGAAGACGCGCCATGTTGGGGTACTGGCTACTGAGGGTACGATCCGCAGTGAGAGCTATAATCTGGAAATCCATAAACTGTGGCCCGACATTCAGGTCTCTGGAGTGGCCTGTCCGTTTTGGGTGCCATTGGTAGAATACAACGAGGCCGACTCCCCTGGTGCCGATTATTTTGTGAAGAAACGTATAGACCAGATGATGCGTCTGGATCCTCAGATTGATACCATCATCCTTGGCTGCACCCACTATCCACTGCTCATGCCGAAAATACTGAAGTACTTGCCTCAGGGTGTGCGCGTTGTGCCTCAAGGCGAATATGTGGCCGAGAGCCTGAAAGACTATCTGGAGCGTCACCCGCAGATGGAACAGTGTATTTCTAAGGGAGCCTCCGTTCGTTATTTCACCACCGAGAGTCCTGAACGCTTTGAGGAGCAGGCACGTGTCTTCCTGCACGAACCTGTTCAAGTTGAGAAAGTCACTCTGGAATAGTCCTCTTTTCAAGAAGGTTACTGACAGTAAAGCGAAAAAAAGTAACAAAGAAAGCAAATTTTTTACTTTTCACTTTTCACTTTTCACTTTTTTTTGTACCTTTGCAGCCGAATTCGTACATTGGACGATGGTGTAATGGTAACACTACAGGTTTTGGTTCTGTCATTCCCGGTTCGAATCCGAGTCGTCCAACACCCTTTCCCCCTTCATCTCTTTTGTTGTATTAGTCTCTTCAAGATATGTTCTGATGTCCTGCTGCATGCGTCTGAACGGTTCCGAGAGAATGTAGCCGTTGTTCTTCTTCAGCATGGCCTTCACGTCCTGCAACGAGTTTTCGTAGCAGGTCATTTCGTTGCGCTTCTGTGTCTTGTGGGCTTGCGAATGATAGATCTCCTGCTGTCGCTCCTGGCGTAGCAGATTACATACTTTCGAAAGGATGGGTGCAGCTATGGTGTCGAACAGGTGATGACCCTGGATATATAAATAGGTAGTCTGGGGTGTTACTCCCAGATTCTTCAGTTCCTGTTTCAATGCCAGGAACTCCTCCTTTGCGTTTGGGAACTGCCGTTGCAGGTCTCTCACCTTCACGCCTACCTTCCGTCTCAGGTTGATCAGTGAGGGTTCAGGTGACAGTACTGAAAAACCACCTGGGTCGGCTATGCGGTTGAAGTCGCTGATGGAGAACTTGGAATAGTTTCCGTTCCTATAGAGCATAATGCTCCAGATGAACAGCGGGAACACAGCCTCGGAGAACTGGCTGAAATAGTCGCGGAAGTCGAATATCCGGTGGTCATTCAGAGTCACGCTCACACAGACGTTGTGCAGGCTTGGTGCATAGCACTGGTAGTTCTCTATTGCGTAGACATAGGTGTGGAACACGTAAGGACTGCCCAGTATCTTCTTCGATGTGTGAGTACGTCCTTGCATCAGGTAGTCATAGTCTGCATCCACACAGGCTATCATGTCGCGTCCCAATGGTTCACCTTCCAGAAAGTTCATCAGCACCGATTTCTTACCTCTTGTCAGATTCACCTTCGATGGCAGCATCACTTCGAAATATCGTTTGTCGTCCTCGAAGGGACTGAGCACAGTACGCCAGAAGTAAATGTCATCATAACTCTCGACGTAGGCAACAATCCTGCGTCTCGACTGTTTTGACTTCAGCGCGTTTGCAGCCTCGAAGTACTGGCTGTTGATATTGTCCCTTAACCGGCTCTTCATGCTTGCTCTATACTTCTATGTCGCTCACTTCCGTCACAGCATCCACCCATCCGTTCATCACCACGGCAGGCGAGTGGGTTGTCAGTATAATCTGTACGTTAGGGTTCAGTTCCAGGCAGAGGTCAATCAGCTGTTTCTGCCATTCTATGTGCAGACTCACCTCAGGCTCGTCCATGAATAGCACATAGGGCTGTTCGTCCTCAACGAGTACAGTCAGCAGGATGGCCAGCATCTGCTTCTCGCCCGAGGACAGCTGGTAGGGCAGCAGTGTCTCACCAATCTGCGTGAAGCGTATCTCGTTCTCTGTACGCACCATGCGTTTACCAGTCTCACGAAACAAATCGTCCACCATATCCTGAAACCTCGTCTTTTTCTGTGATAGCAGCTGCGCAGCATCCATCTTGCCTTGCTGAAGCTGTTCGATGATTCGGTTGCCTATGTTCACCTGATAGTCCAGGTATTTTCGCTGCAGGTTGTAAAGTTGTATGTCCAGCAGTGAGAACCCGTTACTGTTCCCGGCATACGAAGCAAGAGGTTGTCTCAGTAAAGCCTCGCTCTCGGTGAGTGTCTGCGAGAGATTGCTGTCCAATGACCTAATCATGTCATAGCGTATCCATCTTGCATCCTCTGGTACTACTTCCAGCTTCACGCCCTTCAGCATGTGGCTGGGAAACTCGCCGCCGGCGCTCAGTCCCTTCACCACCTTGTTCAGGATGGTAGACTTACCCACGCCGTTGATGCCGCTCAGGATGTTCACCTTCGGCGACAGTTCCCACACAATGTGTTTCTTCCCGCTCCAGAGCGAGTCAATCTCTATCCGTCTGATGTAGTCTGCATATTTTTGCATAGTCCTCATGGTTTTCTTATTGATGTTGCAAACTTACACAAAAAAACTGAAAGTAACAAACAATCTCAAATTTTTTTGGCTTTTTACTCACTTATTCGTAACTTTGAGCTTCGCTCTAAGTTCCTCTCGTTCGAAAAAGCTCAAATAAATTTGGCTTTTTACTCACTTATTCGTAACTTTGAGCTTTGCTCTAAGTTCCTCCCGTTCGAAAAAGCTCAAATAAATTTGGCTTTTTACTCACTTATTCGTAACTTTGCACCTTGTATGGAACAGCTATTACACTATACTTGGAAACACAAGCTCTTTCCGCTGCACGAGCTGAGCACTACTGACGGAAGGCCGGTGGAAGTGATTGACCCCGGATTACACAACCGCAATGCCGGTCCTGACTTCTTCAATGCGAAGGTGAAGATTGGTGGTACATTGTGGGTGGGTAATGTGGAGATTCACGACCGTGCCAGCGACTGGTATCTGCACGGACACGACAGTGACCAGGCCTATAACAATGTGGTGTTGCATGTGTGTGGGGTAGTGGATCGTGACGTTATGACAGCCGATGGGAAGTATCTTACGCAGATGCAGCTGGACGTTCCTGCCCATGTGCAGGAACACTATGAGGAACTGCTGCACACCGATCAGTACCCCCCTTGCTACAAGATTATCCCAGACCTCTCGCGGCTGACCGTTCATTCTTGGATGTCAGCCTTGCAGACCGAGCGTCTCGAGCAGAAGACACAGGCCATCAGCCACAGGGCAGAACTGATGGGCGGCTCATGGGAAGACGCCTATTTCGTCACCCTGGCACGCAACTATGGCTTTGGCATCAATGGTGACACGTTCGAGCAATGGGCCATGAACGTACCGTTGAGGGCCGTAGACCGCCATCGTGATGATTTGTTTCAGGTAGAGGCTATCTTCATGGGGCAAGCCGGCCTTCTGGACCTCGAGGCAGTACCTGCCCACTACCAGAAAGATGCACTGAACGACGGCTATTTCAGTCGGCTGCGCAATGAGTACCTCTATCTGGCTCATAAGTTCCAGATGAAGCCACTGTCACCCTCACGATGGCAGTTTGCAAGAATGCGTCCACAGGGATTCCCCCATATCCGCCTGTCCCAGTTGGCATGTCTCTACCATGAGCGCAAGGCAAGTCTCAGCTCACTGATTGAGTGCGAGACCGTTGACCAGTTGCGAGAGTTGCTGCGTTCGCAGGTGACTCCCTATTGGGAAACTCATTATACATTCGGTTCGCTCAGTGCCAGGAACGAGAAGCATCTCAGCACGGGCTCTCTCAACCTGCTCATCATCAATACGGCCATCCCCGTGCTCTTTGCCGTGGGGCGCCATAGGCAGAAGGAAACGCTCTGCGACCGCGCCTTCGACCTGCTGGAGCAGTTGAAGCCCGAGAACAACTACATCATCCGTATGTGGCAGCAGTGCGGACTGGACGTAGCGTCGGCAGGCGATTCGCAGGCCCTCATTCAGCTGAAGAAGGAATACTGCGACCGCAAGGAGTGCTTACGCTGTCGCATCGGTTATGAATACCTGAAAAGATAAAGACGTGAAGAGTAGAGTAAAAAGGTAAAAGAAGATGAAATATTGTTTTGAAACACGCATGCAGGTGCGCGACTATGAATGCGACATAGAAGGCATCGTCAACAATGCCAACTACCTGCACTATTGCGAGCATACCCGACACCTCTTCCTGAAGGAGTGTGGTCTGAGTTTTGCTGAGATGCACAACAAAGGAGTTGATGCCGTTGTGGCTCGTATGCAACTGCAGTACAAGGTCCCGTTGCGTCCCGACGATGAGTTCTTTTCCCGTCTGCGTCTCACCAAGGAAGGCATCAAGTTCATCTTTCATCACGACATTTTCCGTGCCAGCGACGAGCAGCTTTGCTTTCGCGGAAAGGTAGAGCTAGTGTGCATCGTCAACGGACGGCTGGCCGACAGTCCGGACTACAACCAGGCATTCAGCAAATACATTGAGCCATGACCGATCAGGAAATATTCCATACCATTGCCTTGACCCGTCTCACCGGGTTCAACAGCCAGGCTACCTTGCTCCTCTATCGCACCTTGGGCAGCGGGCAGGCAGTCTATGAGAACCGGGCCGACATAAGCCAGGTGGTGAGTGACTGCTCGCCACGGCTGGTTGATACACTGAAAAACTGGGACGAGGCACTGAAGCGTGCGGCAGCCGAGATGGAGTTTATAGCGCGTCACAACATCCAGGCACTGACATTGTTCGATGCCCTCTATCCCCGCCGTCTGGCTGATTGTGCCGATGCGCCGGTGGTGCTCTATTACAAAGGAACAGCCGATCTCAACCAGTCGCGCGTCATCAACATCGTCGGCACACGCCGCTGCACATCCTACGGACAGGACCTTGTGCGCCGTTTCATTGACCAGCTGAAGGAACAGTGTCCCCATGTGCTCATAGTCAGCGGGCTGGCCTATGGCATTGACATCTGTGCCCACCGCCATGCCTTGCAAAGAGAGTTCGAGACCGTCGCCGTTCTGGCCCATGGGCTCGACACCATCTATCCAGGCCATCACCGTCAGACGGCTGTGGAGATGATCAGCCATGGAGGTCTGCTGACGGAATACATGTCACAGACAGAGCCGCTGCCCAACAATTTCCGTCAGCGCAACCGTATTGTAGCAGGCATGAGCGACGCCACCATTGTGGTGGAAAGTGCAGAGACAGGAGGAGCACTCATCACCGCACGCATAGCACAGGACTACGGACGCGACGTGTTGGCTTTCCCAGGTCCCGTAGGTGCTCCTTACAGCGTAGGCTGCAACCAGCTCATACGCAGTAACCGGGCAGCACTCATCACCTCTGCCGACGATTTTCTCGAAACCATGGGGTGGCAGACGGAGGCGACAAGAGCCAAGGCCGTGGCAACGGGTATAGAACGGCAGCTGTTCCCCGAGCTCACAGAAGAAGAGAAGCTCATCGTCACACAGTTGCAGCAGGCCGGCGACCTGCAACAGAACATGCTCTCCGTGAGAACCAACCTCCCTATAGGCCGGCTGAACGCACTCCTCTTCCAATTAGAGATGAAGGGAATAGTGCGACCTTTGGCAGGCGGCAGTTACCATTTGTTAGCGTAAAGAAGAAAAAGCAAGCAATCCATGAAGATAGGACCGATAGACTTAGGCGAACGGCCAGTGCTCCTTGCACCAATGGAGGATGTCACCGACATAGGTTTCCGGAAGCTGTGCAAGCGATTTGGCGCGGCTATGGTATATACAGAGTTCGTGAGTGCCGAGGCACTCATCCGTGATGTCAGCTCCACAGTCAGGAAACTCACCATCAGCGACGATGAGCGGCCAGTGGGCATACAGCTCTATGGACGCGACGTCGATGCCATGGTCGAGGCAGCCAGGATTGTCGAGGCAGCAGGTCCCGACATCATCGACCTCAACTTCGGCTGCCCTGTCAAGAAAGTGGCAGGTAAGGGAGCCGGTGCAGGCATGTTGCAGAATGTACCCAAGATGCTCGAGATCACCACGAAGATAGTGCAGGCGGTGAAACTGCCCGTCACCGTCAAGACCCGTCTGGGCTGGAACCACGAGCAGCTCATCATCACCACCCTCGCCGAGCAGTTGCAGGACTGCGGCATACAAGCGTTGACCATTCACGGACGCACCCGTTCACAAATGTACACAGGAGAGGCCGACTGGACACTGATAGGTGATGTGAAGTCCAATCCGCGCATCCATATCCCCATCATCGGCAATGGCGACATCCACTCCCTGGACGAGGCCGATGCAGCATTCCAACGCTACGGCGTCGACGGCGTCATGATAGGTCGTGCCACCTTCGGCTGCCCTTGGATATTCAGCAGGGAGCAGCTCACGTTCAGTCAGAAACTTGACATCCTCGAAGAGCAGCTCCGCATCAATGTGCAGCGCATAGACGAAAAGCGAGGCATCCTCCACACCCGCCGCCATCTGGCAGCCACACCCATCTTCAAGTCCATCCCCAATTTCCGATCGACACGCATAGCCATGCTCCGCGCCGAGACCATGGAAGAACTCATGCAGATACTTGAAAACTGTAGAAGACAGTTGGCATAAACAGCGTTGTCAAAATAATTATCCGCTTTTTTCATGGTTATTTCAAAAAATATGCGTATTTTTGCAGCCGTCTAATGAACGAACCAACCATCAGGCTGAGCAGTCTCAGCATAGGCTACAGAACCAAGAACGAACTCAAGGTAGTGGCACAAGGCATCGATGCTGCCATCAACAGCCGACAGCTCACCTGTCTGATAGGAGCCAACGGCGTTGGCAAGTCCACGCTGCTGCGCACCCTCTCGGCCTTCCAGCCCCGTCTGGGCGGCGACATACTGCTCATGGGACGTAGCATCGACAGCTACAGTCCTCAGGAGCTGAGCCGGCTCATCGGCGTCGTGCTGACCGAGAAGCCATCCCTGCGCAACATGACTGTGTCGGCACTGGTAGGCCTGGGACGCTCCCCCTATACCGATTTCTGGGGGAGGCTGGGTACCGACGACCGCCGCATTGTCGACGAAGCCATCAGCCTTGTAGGCATAGACCATCTGCGCCATCGTCAGGTCGATACCCTCAGCGATGGAGAGCGCCAAAAAGTGATGATAGCCAAGGCGCTGGCACAGCAGACCCCCGTGGTGCTGCTCGACGAGCCTACCGCCTTCCTCGACTATCCCACCAAGGTAGAGACCATGCTGCTGCTGCGGCGCATCTGCCGCCAGGCCGGCAAGACCGTCTTCCTCTCCACCCACGACATGGAGCTGGCCTTGCAGACTGCCGACATGCTGTGGCTCATGGACCGCCACAACGGGCTCCACGTAGGCACAGCCCGTCAGTTGGCCGACAAAGGCATCCTCTCGGCGTTCATCGACCGTGAGCAGGTGACGTTCGACAGACAATCCATGAGCATCAGAGTGAAAGGCTGAGACCGTGCAGACACAAGCCGTCAAAGCCATGTGAAACCATAAAGGAAAAGAGCACAATGATATTCGGACACGGAGACGATACCTACCGATATGGCAGCAACATCAAGTACAACTTCAGTTCCAACATTCCGGCTTTTGCCGACCTTTCAGGACTGAAGGCCCATTTGGCATCTAGCCTCGATGTCATCAGATCCTATCCCGAGCCCGAGGCACGCCGCCTCGAGGAGTTGCTAGCAGCAGAAGAAGGCATCACCCCCCAGCAGGTACTCGTCACCGCAGGCGTCACCGAGGCCATCTACCTCATAGCCCAGCTTTACCGTGGCTACACCTCCATCATCCCTCAGCCCACGTTCAGCGAATATGCCGATGCCGCCATGGCCCACGGGCACGTCGTCACCTATTACAACAAAGAGCTGAACCACACCCCCGACCGGCGGCTCTTCTGGATATGCAATCCCAACAATCCCACGGGCTATGTCATGCAGAAAGAGCTCATCAGCCACATCGTCCGTCAGCAGCGCGAGAACGTCTTCGTGGTCGATCAGTCCTACGAGGACTACACCCTGCAGCCCATGCTGAAGACCTGCGAGATGCAGGACTGCACCAACCTGATACTGCTCCATTCCATGACCAAGCGCTATTGCATCCCCGGCTTGCGCCTCGGCTACATCACCGCCTCACCCATCATTGTCGACCGTCTGCGCATGATCCGTCAGCCCTGGACGGTCAATGCCCTTGCCATCGAGGCAGGCGAGTACCTGGTGAGCAACCATGTCGAAGTGATACCCGACCGTAACGGCTACCTGGAAGAGGCAGCGCGGCTCCACGAAGAGCTCAACCAGCTGGGGAGAATGTTGTTCGTCGAGTCGGAAACCAATTTCATGTTAGGATACCTGGAAAACCTTTCCGCCCGCGAGCTCAAGCAGTGGCTCATCGACCGCTATGGCATCCTCATCCGCGACGCCTCCAATTTCTACGGGCTGGGAAACAACTGCTTCCGCGTTTCTGCCCAGACATCCGAACAGAACGTATTGCTGGTCGAGGCCATCCGTGAGTTCCTCGAGCAGACCTGACAGAACATCCCTCTCGACCTTTTCCTGTAGAGACATCACCCATATATTCATACTGATTACAACAATCGGAACAACAAACCCATTATGAACGACAAAGAAGTGTATTGCCCCGAATGCGGGTGTGACGAAGTAACCATCTACGACGATGGCTATTGCCAGTGCAATGGCTGCGGATACGAGTGGTATGTGGAATAGTCATTATGAAGAAGTGAGACACAATGCGCCTATATCCATGGTGATTAAGCGATACATGGATAAGGGCGGTGGCAAAGTGATAGCATCGCGCCAGGAAATAAAAAGACGATTCTATGGTTTGGACTGGAGATACCAGAAACAGATCTTGTTCGCCTTCCTGCAATCAGGCAAGACCGACAGGGAATGGGCTTACGGAAGATTGTACAGTGTCTGGGATGACTGTTTTATACCCGTCCTCCAAGAGCTATGGGAGCGGTATCATGAGAAACATTTGTCGTGGCTTGTCATCAGGTTCTGCCCGGTAGCTTATTTGAAGAAGGAATTTGTGAGCCTGAGTGAAGGAAGAAACTATTTCTTTCTATATCAACGGCTAGCCGGTGAAGAGGATTTTGTATTAGACTTGACAAGGCTGAACGAAGCAGATCTGCTGTCTGTCTGGCTTCACAACGGAAAAGTCATTCCGCAAGCCGGGGTGTGGGATTTGTTCTTCCTCATATTATACAAGCTAAGCAAGGGAGTCTATCAGTTCAGGGCATGGAAAGCCCTTGATTCGGATTTGAGTATCCCTAGTCTCACTATATTCGATACCCCTATCATGCAAGCATTGTTCAATGTCGTCAGAGATGAACTTGATGACTTTGACCTTATGGAAAGTCTGAGTGAATGGATCCATAAGGTTTCAAAAAGCTTCATCAAAGACTATGGGAATGTAGACGAGATTTACCATCCGAAGGATGAGGAATACAAACGTAGATTCATAAAGGAGCATTGTTTGAAAAATATCGATTCTGAGTACAGGAGCGTTTTGGATTCAATAGACGTTACTGACCAGCAAGCAGTTTTAGATATTCTTGACCAAAGACACAAAAAGCACGCCCATGAAGAGATAGTGAAGCGTACAATGGCATCCAACCAGAAGCAGAGCTGTCCGGAAGAGCCTGATCCCTGCATGTTTCTCAATATCTTCAAAACTTGAAAACAACTGCAGCATCCAGCTGCAAGCCTTGTGGAAATTTGGATATGACGGAAAAAGGTTGTAATTTTGCCGCGAGAAGAAAAACAAGAGTAATATGGGCGAAGACTTCATGATTGATTTCGGTCCTGTTGAGGACAAAATGCAGGGCATTATCAAAGTGATCGGCGTTGGTGGCGGAGGATGCAATGCCGTTAGGAACATGAACGACGAAAAGATACCTGGTGTCACCTTTGCCGTGTGTAACACAGATAGCAAGTCACTGGCTCCGTCGCCTGTCCCAACCAAAATTCTGTTGGGCGAAGGGCTCGGTGCAGGCGGCAAACCTGAGAAAGGCCGTTCAGAGGCAGAGAAGAACATTGATGATATTGAGAAACTGCTGAGCGATGGTACCAAGATGGTATTCATCACCGCCAGCATGGGTGGAGGAACGGGTACGGGGGCAGCACCTGTCGTTGCCAGCGTGGCAAAGAAGATGGGTATGCTCACCATCGGAATCGTAACCATCCCTTTCCGTTTTGAGAAGAACCAGAAAATCATTCGTGCGCTGAAAGGTGTGGACGAGATGAGAAAGAATGTCGATGCCATTCTCATCATCAATAATGAACGGCTCTGCGATGTATATGCCGACACGCCGATATCCGTGAAAGAGTCGTTCGCCAGGGCTGACAATATCCTGAAGGAAGCAGTGACTGGCATATCGGAACTGATCACCGTCAATAGTAACGGCGGCATAGACCTTGACTTCTGTGACGTGGAGTCTACGATGCGTGAAGGTGGAGGTGCCATAATGGCTATGGGAAGGGCTGGCGGCGAGAAACGGGTGGAGCGAGCCATACAGAATGCGCTGCATTCGCCGCTCGTCTATGGCAACGACGTCAGCAAGGCCAAGCGTATACTCTTTAATATCTATTCGAGTGAGGAGTACCCCATCATGGTGCCAGAGATGTTGGAAATAGATGATTTCTTCAACAACCTCAACCCCTATGTTGAGGTGATCTGGGGCATATCAACAGACAACACGATCGGCGAGGATGCCAAGGTGACCATCTTGGCAACCGGGATGGAGGAAGAGCAGAACATTGACGATGAGCAGAAGGATGATGCCTATTACGAAGGGCTTATTTCCCAGCTTTACAGACCAATAACGAAACCTATAGAGGCGCCTGTCTCGGAACCCGAATTTGTGGTAGAGCCTGCCCCGGAACCCGAGCCACATGTAGCTGTGAAGCCGTCGATGATAAAAGACAAGGTCAGAGATTGGATTACGAATTTTCTCAAGGACACGGATGATTGATCATTTTTCCTGATGACAGACAGAACGCCGGAAGCCATAGCAGCAGAATTGTCCTTGCTGGTGAAGGAACTTGTCAAGGCAGGGCGCAACGACCTTTTGCTGCGCTCCATAGGTGTACCCATTATAGAGAATCTGCGTTTAGAGGCAGCTAAAAACCGTTTAAGCAGGTTGCGGATAACCAAGGACTATCGGTTCTTTCTTGTTGACTATGGGAATAAAGAAGTGGAGATGAGTCCCGTCCACAAGGCGGTCTATCTGCTGTTTCTTGCCCACCCGGAGGGAATAGAGTTCAAACGGTTACGCGATTTCCGCGATGAGCTGCTTGACTATTATATGGCGACAGCCCGTTTTATGGACAAGCAGATCATCAAGGAAAGTGTGGACATGCTGACAGATCCGCTGAACAATTCCATCAACGAGAAGTGTTCACGCATCAAAAGCGTGTTCCTCAACATGCTAGATCAGTATACGGCCAACTATTACATGATCAGCGGCCATACCCAGCGGCATGTCAACGGCTCATCCAAGATATGGTATGAACGGCTGAAAGTGATAATCCTACCTAGGGAGCTGGTACAAAACGAGGCGATGAGTTGTATCTCTCCATCAAATAGATAGCCAGCAAGACCTTCATCACCGCTACAACTGTCACAACTCGGCCACACAGGCATGATGGCTGCAATGGTCGGCCTTAATGGTCTCGTAATCTCACAAAATCTCTAAGAAAATCATTCAACCCCAATCGGTCGTTAGACTGTTTTTGAGCCGTTTCTAATGGCCGCCATTAGAAAATAGTTTTTGTATTTGGTTGTTATTCAGTTATTTATTAACTTTTGCCACGGTTTAAGAGCCAATGTTATGATGAAAGACCTGGAGATAGCCTTCACGGCAAAAGAGATAACAACCTTTGGTGGTGTGTCGCTGCTTTACAACATGCTTGACAATTGTCACTTCAAAGAAGCCTTGTCATCCGTTGGACTGCCTCAACAGGGTTCCAATCGGGGCAAGAGTCCTGAGCAACCTATATACGGTTTGTTCACAGGAGCCAGGTGTGGCGCAAGTCGCATCATCCACTGCTGGCATTTGTGGCTATCAGGCACAGGACTGGAAGAAGCCCCGCCGAATCATTATGGTCAGACAGGAAATAGATAAGCGCCGAAATTCGTAAAAGTACCTACATAACTACATAGTATGTGTGTATAACTCTGATTGCAAGCCATTTAAATGATAATTCCACCTACATAATAACTACATATTAACTACATATAACTACATAGTTGCCTACATAAAACTACATAGTTGCCTACATAAAACAACCTAGTCGCCTACATAAAACAACACACGATCAATGACAGAAGTTTTGACAGTTCCCATCAGAGAACCTGAGCACCTAGGGATGGACAGTCAAGGGTTGGAAAATCAGAAATCGAAGACTCTCTTTTCCAATGAGGATTCTCTTGCTTGGTAAACGTCGCTCTCTTACTGGATGAGAGCCACTGACATGCCTAGTTATCAGCGTTAGATTACTTGAAGAGAAACGCTAAGTCCGGCACCGAAAAAGAATTATCCACAATAATCCTGACAAAACCGGTACTTCCTATAGTTTTAATCCGAATCGGTCGTTAGGCTGTTATGCGCTAACAAACTTTCTTTTTGTCATCTGCCCCGCCGCTTTTCGATTACAATGGAACCCCATTGCGCACTCAAATCAGCAGGATATCTGTTCCAAAATGAAGGCTGTTTTCATCATTAGGCTAATGAACGATTCGGGTTTAATGGGCTCTGGAACGATGGAAGATACTGGTTAGCAACTATTCAGGACGGGAGTAGTAAATGAATTCTCTAGAGATTTCTGCAGCGCAATGGGTACTTACGATTACTAAACAGGCTTTAAAGCGTCAAATTCTCTAGAGAAAATATCGCTTGAAACAAAGATAAGCCGCGGTGAATGCCTG
>JAEEGF010077624.1_pt1 | contig 29248 bp, 28 predicted proteins | sample 9134171 | NCBI WGS metagenome assembly JAEEGF01 (sample SAMN16246542, study PRJNA631951) | gut metagenome | biome: gut microbiome; feature: rumen; material: AP-attached | host: Bos | place: Iran: Karaj | collected 2018-10 | reverse complement strand
TATACCTATCTTTTAGGAGCTGTAGGTTTACGGGATATTATAAAGAATGCCTTGACTGGAAAATGGGATTTGCTTAAAGCGACCCTACGAGGCATCAAAGACTTCTTGATGTTTTCAACTTTCGAGTCTCAATCTTCAACAAATTAGAATTATGGATTTTTGGCTGATATTATTTATATTTGATTGGATTTTGTTCGTCATCATTGCAGGCACTGTATTATACTTAGGTGTCTTTGCTGTAGCAGCCCTGTTTCACAGCAAACCAGACATACCCAAGGCAAAAAAACTCAACCGATTTGTGATTTTGATTCCTGCATACAAACAGGACAATGTCATAGAACAGACGGTTCTGTCTGTTTTAAGTCAGGCATATCCTCAACGCATGTTCGACATTACAGTTATTTCAGATCATCAGGACGAAATCACGAATATGCGATTAGCCCAGTACCCCATTACCTTGCTGACCCCAGACTTTGAGGAAAGTACCAAAGCGAAGTCACTTCAATATGCCATTTTGAACCTCCCAGAGTTTAAAATCTATGATGCCGTTATTATTTTGGATGGAGACAACATCATTGATCAGGATTTCTTAGACCAAGTCAATAATGCATTTGAGATAGCAGCGACTAAAGCCATTCAGACACACCGAATTTCCAAGAACAGAGATACAGCTGCAGCCCGAATGGATGCCATCTTTGAGGAAATCAATAATGCAATTTTCCGCCGAGGCCATATCAGTTTTGGCTTATCTGCAGCTTTGGCAGGTTCTGGGACAGTCTTCGACTTCAACTGGTACAAAACCAATGTCATGCGGGCCAGGACATCTGGTGAAGACAAAGAGTTGGAGGCTTTATTGATGCGCCAAGACATTTTTGTCGATTACTTTGACGACATCTATGTATATGGTGAAAAGAAACGAACCACCACAACACTCAATGAGCAACGAGGTCGTTGGGCAATGCAGCAATTCTCCAACCTGTTCCGAAATATCAGATTCTTGCCAGGGGCCATCTTTAGGAAGCAATACAACTTAGCAGATAAATTGATTCAGTGGATGCTGGTGCCAAGAACCAACATGATTGGTATTATTATGATCATGAGTATTGTATTACCTTTCATCTACCTGACAATGGCCATCAAGTGGTGGATTTTAGGTTCTCTTGCTTTGTTCATCTTTGCTTTGGCAACACCTGATTATTTAGTGGATGAAATGTGGGATAAGACGTTCCTGCGTTCCCCATTTGTCAGTTTATGGAAAATGTTTAGTTTTAAAATTCATAAAAAGTCATGATTTGGACGATTTTACATATATTAGAGATTACCCTGTGGGTCATCATTTCATTCTCTGTCTTTTATGTGGCATTCTTTGCCGTCATCTCCCTGTTCTATGAGAAAGAGGATCGCGTGGCGATTCATGCACAGGCCTTATACCATCGGATGGGACGTTTTCTGATATTATATCCAGCTTACAAAGAAGATCGGGTCATCATCAATGCGGTAGAACAGTTCCTTCTTCAGAAATACCCATCATCCCATTATACGGTAGCTGTTATTTCTGACCACATGCAACCAGAGACCAATGAGCAATTAAGCAAATTGCCCATCACCCTATTGACCCCTGCCTTTGAAAAAAGTTCCAAGGCCAAAGCGATGCAATATGCCATCAACGAGGTGGAAGGTGAGTTTGACAATGTGGTAATCTTAGATGCTGACAATGTGGTACGACCAGACTTTTTGGATCAGTTGAATGTCTTGAGCACCATCTATGATGCCATCCAATGTCACCGCTGTGCAAAAAATGCCAACAACGATGTGGCAGTTCTGGATGGTGCCAGTGAAGAGATTAACAACACCCTATTCCGTAAAGCCCATAACCGCCTGGGCTTATCTTCTGCATTGATAGGTTCTGGCATGTGTTTTAGCTATGAACTGTTCAAGAAGAATGTCTTTCAGCTCTCTACCGCTGGTGAGGATCGTGAGATGGAAGCCCTCCTACTCCATCAGGAAGTCTTTATCAAATATGCACCGGATATCCATGTCTTCGATGAGAAGGTCAGCAATCAGGATAACTTCCAGAAACAGCGTATGCGCTGGATGACAGCTCAAGTACAGAGTCTCTTAAGTAATCTGCCAAAGATTCCGAAAGCGATTCTTCATGGTAAGGTAAACTTTATCGACAAGACCATCCAACAGGCATTGATTCCCCGCTCAATACTGATTGTGTTGTTAGCAGGTATTTCTGTGATGATGACCATACTGATGCCTTCATGGTGTGAAAAATGGTGGATCCTATTTGGTATTCTGGCATTATCCCTGTTCATAGCTATTCCTGCTCCATTACGAATCAGTTCTTTCGCAAAGGTCTTAGCTATCCCTGGATTGGTTCTGCGGATGCTGAAAAACGTTCTTCACATGGATCATAAGAACACAGACTTCATTCATACCGAACATACGACATAAAATATCAATCATATGAATAATAAGGAGTGGGATACAATTATAGAAAATAAAAGTGCCCTTTTAAATATTGACATAAAGGAGGTATGGCGTTATCGCGACCTCTTGGCGATGTATGTCAAGCGCGATATTATCACATTCTACAAGCAAACCATCCTTGGTCCATTGTGGTTCGTAATTCAGCCACTGTTTACCACCATCATGTTTATGTTCGTGTTTGGTGGCATTGCCGGCATTTCTACAGACGGAATCCCACAGGCAGTTTTTTACTTGGCAGGTTTGGTCTGCTGGAACTATTTCCAGGATTGCCTCAGCAAATGCGCTGACACATTTAATGCAAACCAGGCTATTTTTGGCAAAGTATATTTTCCGAGATTGGTGGTTCCATTATCTATTGTCATCTCCAACCTGATTAAGATGGCCATCCAATTCACCCTCTTTCTTGCCGTCTATGTTTACTACTTTGCTTCTGGTGTAGATTTCCACCTCAATGCCACATTATTATTAGTGCCATTACTGATTGTGATGCTGGGTTGTCTTGGACTTGGTTTTGGCATGATCATATCTTCCATGACTACCAAATACCGTGATTTACGGTTCCTCATTACTTTTGGAGTTCAGCTATGGATGTATGCTACCCCTGTAATCTATCCTCTGTCCGTGATGAAAAACACCTACCCCAAATACATCTGGGTATTGGTGGTTAATCCACTGACAGCCATTTTAGAGACTTTCAAATATGCTTTTACGGGAGTCGGTGAATTCAACTGGCTCTATTTAAGTTATAGTATAGCTTTCACTATCCTTATTCTCTTATTCGGCATTATCATTTTCAACCGTGTTCAACGCAACTTTATGGATGTCATATAAATCATAATGCTTATGGGCAAGACTGTTATAGAATTCAACAACGTAGGCAAGCAATATATCCTTGGTACTATTGGTACGGGCACATTAAGCCAGGACCTCAATCGCTGGTGGGCCAATATCCGAGGAAAAGAAGATCCATATCTGAAGATTGGTGAAACTAACGATCGCACCCAAAAAGGCGAGAGCCGATTTGTATGGGCACTTCGCGACATCAACTTCAAAGTAGAACAAGGTGATGTTGTTGGAATAGTAGGTAAGAACGGTGCAGGAAAATCCACACTATTAAAGATTCTCTCACGCGTTACGTCTCCAACTACAGGTAGAATAAAAATCAAAGGTCGCATCGCTTCATTACTTGAGGTAGGAACAGGTTTCCACCCGGAAATGACAGGTCGTGAAAACATCTATATGAACGGCTCCATCATGGGTATGACAAAGGCTGAGATAAGCCGGAAATTTGACGAAATCGTAGATTTTGCAGGCGTTGCCAAATACGTCGACACCCCCGTCAAGCGCTATTCTTCTGGTATGATGGTACGTCTTGGTTTTGCTATCGCAGCTCACTTAGAGCCGGAAATTCTTGTTGTTGATGAGGTCTTAGCAGTCGGTGATGCAGAGTTCCAAAAGAAAGCCATTGGAAAAATGCAAGATGTCAGCAAAGGTGAAGGGCGTACAGTACTCTTTGTCAGCCACAATATGGCAGCTGTTCGTAGTCTCTGCACTCGTGGCGTAATGCTGAAAAACGGCATGATAGATTTTATGGGTAATATTCCAGACACACTTGATCACTATCTAAAGATTGACAATACGACTCAAAAAGAGAAGATTATCGATAATGTAGCATTTACCAAGAATACACTTAAGGTTACCAATATTCAAATCAATGACACAGATCTTTCCGAGTCAACTATCCAGAGTAATCAGCGTGAACTGAACATCAAGATTGAAGGTCATACACAGGAGGAACTGCATTACGATGTTATGCTTATTCTCCGGAATAAGGATGGAATGCCATACGCGACCTATGCCAAAGGACATTACATGGGTGACATTCAACATCTGCCTAAAGGTGATTTTGTGATTGAGCGCACTATAGAACTCCCCCAGATTCTCAGTCGTGGTACAGTCTATGTTGACTTATTCCTTCATCATCCTATGGTAGAATATCTGCTGAAGGCACCCAGCTGTTGTATGCTGGAGACATTGGGCTATCAGAAAGGCTTTGGTTCAGCAATGAATCAAATAGATAACGGATTTATGGGGCTCAACGATAAATAATGAAAGCAGTCATATTACTCACAGGATGTATTAATCCCAATGGAATGCCGTTCACTCAGCTAACAGATGCCAGTGAAAGGCAAAAACAATATGTGGATGCCATTCATTATTATTTTAACAATACTGACTGTAAAATCGTTTTCTGCGAGAACTCCAATACAGATATCAGCACACTTTTCAAAAATGAGCAAGACAGATTAGAAATCCTCACCTTTGCCGGAAACCAAGACAAACAAAGAGGAAAAGGGTATGGAGAAACAGAAATAATAGAATATGCCCTCCATCATTCTTCTTATATACAAGATGGTAGTGTTATCATCAAAATCACTGGCAGACTCATTATCACTAATATCTGTCAGATTCTCAAATCTCTCAAATACAAACACGACTTTGTGACATGCCTTTTTCATTCTAACCTAAAGTTTGCTGATAGTCGTATTATCTGTGGGACAACGACTTTCTACAAAGAATTCTTGAAAAATAAAGGATATATAAATGACTCCGAAGGTATCTTCTTTGAACATATCCTTGCCTCTACGGTCTTAGAATCATCTGTTTGTTTCATCCCCTTTTCCGAAGAGCCTCTGATTACAGGTTTCTCTGGTACTACAGGTAAATTATATCAAGAGGAAAAAACAAGCAAGAAGAAAGCAGTCTTATATAAATGCTATTCATGGATGCAGTTAAGAAGAATCTATCAGCACTCCCCTCAAAGACATCCCAATTTCTTAAAAAAGATATCCATCCAACTCAATATCCTGAAATATAAAGTATTATTAAAAATGAAATAATGGTATCCTTTCGTATTCCCCTTTTACCCCTGTTTGCTCACTAATATTCTGCAAAAACACGAAAATTTTCTAAAAAACACATTTAATCTCAAAATAATAACTATCTTTGCAAAAAAGAAAAAGATGATTATTGCAAAATCTATTTTGGGACGACTTGGGAACCAGATGTTTCAGTATGCATATTGTAGAGCTATCAAAGAAACCGTTGGTGGCTCTCTTGCATTTAGCTTCGATAAAGTATATCAGCAAAAAGAAACTGACAATAACTCTGATGGTTTTGAAGACTCCCTACGTTACTTTAATGTAGATGAATATGAAGTGTTTGAAGGAGATGCACAAGATAAATATAGTAATCCAATCCAACTTTTTTTATACCGTTCAATTCAATATATAAGACGTAACTTGTTTAAAAATAAAAAGAAATCTTGGCGTTCACTTTTAGGAATAACGGGGTTGTATTATTATAATGATAAAAACAACAACTTTTATAATGATATTAAACTTATAAAAAAGAAATCATTATTCAGAAAACTAATTATATGTTATGACTTCCTTGAAGTCCCACAACTTATCGATTGTATCAGGCCTATTTTGATTAAAGAATTTACGCCAAAACTTCCGCCGTTATCATACAATCAAGATTTATATGGGATTATTAATAACACTAATTCTGTTTGTGTTTCCATCAGAAGAGGTGATTATCTTAATTCTAAATATTCAACTACGTTCTACATCTGCGATGAGACCTACATCAAAAAGGCTATTGAAAAAGCCCAGCAACTAATTAGCAACCCTGTTTTTATATTCTTCTCAGACGATATTGAATGGGTAAAAAGTCATATCAAATTATCATTCCCTTCATATTATGAGTCTGGTCAGGATCCTATATGGGAGAAAATGCGCTTAATGTATAGTTGCAAACATTTTATTATATCTAACAGTACTTTTTCATGGTGGGCACAATATTTATCAAGGAACACTTCTAAGATTGTTATTTCTCCTGATCATTGGACAAATGATCCCCAAAGAGATCCTCTACACCTAATTTCCGACAACTTTGTTACAATCCAATGTAACAGAATTTAAATACGTAAGTTATGAGATTCTCAATTATTACAATAAACTTCAATAATAAGGATGGTCTGAGACGTACAATCAATAGTGTATTATGTCAGACATGCACCGATTATGAATTCATCATTATTGATGGAGGCTCAACTGATGGTAGTGTTGAGGTTATTAAGGAAAACGAAAGTCAAATAACTTATTGGATATCCGAGAAAGACAAAGGCGTCTATAACGCCATGAACAAGGGGGTAGCACAGGCTCATGGCGATTATTGCGTTTTTATGAATTCTGGCGATTGTTTCCATTCTCCTGACGCTTTGAGTTCCGTTCTGACCTATCAAGAAGACATCATATGTGGACAGGTTTCCACATTCCCCAGTGGACACCACAAACCAACAATATCATTAGTTGATTTATTAAGAATCAGCCTACCCCATCAAGCGATGTTTATTAAAAAAGATTTATTAATAAAACATCCATACGACGAAAAATATAGAATATTATCAGATTGGAAGTTTTGTATTGAGAATCTTGTTATTGACAATTGCAGTTTCCGCAATATTGAGGTTGTCATTGCCGATTATGAATCTGGTGGCATTAGTTCTAGCTCAAACGGGCTACTTGCAAAAGAAAGAGCAGACATCCTTCGTGAAATGTTTCCTGCACGCATCCTTGTAGATTATGAGCGTATGGTTCCTGTCGATGATGAGCTCGTTGACCTCTCACTTATCCTAACCAAGACAGATGGAATAAGGAAACTTGCAAAAAGGATAATTAAATTCGTATTACTATTCTCTAATAAGAAATCATAAATAATGGATGTAAGTGTCATCATACCAATCTATAACACAGAGAAATATCTGTCGGCATGTATTGAGAGTGTGCTTCAACAAACTGATGTCTCACTGGAAATAATCCTTGTCGATGATGGATCAAAAGATTCATCTGCAAACATCTGTGATAACTATGCAGAAAAGTATGATAACATTAAGGCAATTCACATCCCAAACTCTGGACCTGCGACTGCAAAGAACATTGGGTTAAAACATGCACAAGGCAACTATATTGCATTGACTGACAGTGATGATAAAATGGAGCCCTTGATGCTTTTCAAAATGGTTAGCGCTGGTTATAAGTATGATGCCGATATCATTTGTTGCAACTATAAACAGGTTGACGAGCAAGGGCATGTATCGCATCTGAACAGCACCAATCAGCAATATGTTTTGAATCACGAAGAAGGGCTCATTCACTTCTTTTCTAAGAACAAAATCTACTCTCAGTGTTGGACAAAACTATATAAACGCCAGATGTTAATTGATAACGGTATTGAGAATGATCCTGGATTGCGTACCGATGAAGACTTCATCTTTAACATCAGAGCATTTATTAAGGCGAGAACCACTGTCATCGTCGATGAGCCCCTCTATGAATACACCCATCGAAGCAGTTCGCTAGCTCATGCATATTACAAAAAGAACATCAGCCAATACATTGATAACAGAATTCAGAGAGTACAGGTAACTCAAGATGCTGTCAAGAACGAAACAGAAGTAGTCAAGGAATGGAGCATCGTACATATTATCATGTACTATAACGAATTACTTGGCAAGGTTGCTTTATTTCCAGAATTACATTCCGATAAACGCATCAACGACATACTTAATTTCATAAGAAGATACAAACACATACTAAACCGTCATTATCAATTATGCGGCTTTAGTAAGATGGGTAAACTTCTGATTACCTATCTACCGAACTTCTTATACATGAAATACAGGCAATCAAAAATTTGATCATGCTTTAAGATATCTCAGGAATAAGTTTACAAACAGCCTACCTCCCATCATCTTAGCTACCATCAACCAAAGCTTCTCTGTATTACGAGACTTTATAATCTCTGACCATGAAGGGAAATATTGTTTAATCAATTCTAATGGAACATGGATATCTGCAGATGGATCCGTTTGTTTGGCTGTGATTAATCGTCTATAGAGACGTGTAAATGCCAAGACCTTCTCTGTTATCAAATCTGGGAATTGACTAAAACATTCATAAATGGCGGCATGTGCATAGAACAAATCAATGTTCTTTCCAAAATCATATTCACCAAAAGTATAAGAATCCTTTCTATCCCGCTGATAATAATAGAGGCCATGATCTGATATATAAACAGTTTGTGCCCTTTCCACAAATATGGGTACAAGACAGGTATCTTCCGAAATATGTCCCTCTCTAAAAGTGACACCATCCCATAGTTCTCGCTTATAAATCTTATTCCAGATAACATACTCCAATGGTTTGCCAGCCCACCAATTCTTAAAGATCTGCACAGTTCCTTCCAACAAGGCTGTTGCAGGTTTGTGATAGTTTATAATTTCATCCTAACTAACACATTGACAATAGGGATATTGCAACATATCAACATCCATATGAGCTGCCAAATACTCAATATTAAAAGCATAGGTGTCTGGTGCCAAAAAATCATCAGGATCCACAAAAGTCAAATAATCACCATGAGCTATTTCCAGACCTGCATTTCGTGCAGAACTAACTCCGCCATTTGCTTTATGTATCACTCTAACACGATTGTCCTTTACGCTCCACTCATCACAAATGATTGAAGATCTATCACTAGAGCCATCATCTACCAGAATCAGTTCGATATGATAATAAGACTGAGTCAGAATGCTCTGAATACACCTATCCAGATATGATTCTACATTATATACAGGTGTTATAATACTTAATAATGGATTCATCTTCAATCAATTCTATTTTCAAACATTAAACACCAATTTGGCACAGTCTTCTGAGAGTCTCGAAGATTTCCTCGAGGACCGACTTTTCTGCCACCTTTCAAGAACTCACCATTGATACCATAACGCAATCTGCATTTATCAGGAGACTCTGTACAACGGATCACAACAGAATTATTATCTATCATCACATCCGAAACGATATCTGCACCATCAGGGCGGATCACATTGAAGCCAAAGTTATCTGCCTTCTTAACATGAATCGTGTCAAAACATAATGGCGGACAAGGGACATTGAGATCTATTCGGATGTTATTACCTTCAACATGATAGGCCAAAGGAGCCAAACCGATATGACGTTTCTCTTTCCGAAGAATGCCCAAAGCAGATTTGGCAGCAAGTGTACCGATACTTTGTTGTCCAACAGCATCAATATGGAGCGATTCATTTACAAAGTCATAAGGGTATGTAGGTCCACTAACCCATATCAAGGAATCGTCGCGTATCAATTCCATCTGGGTTGTTGGTGTGCGAGGCTCTGTCGCATCATAATTATTGGGCTTATAACGTAGTCCTTTGGTTATTGTTGATGTCTGATAGCAGATGATTCGAATGGCATCCTTCTGATGTGTCACATTCTTAATGTCTGTATTCAGATCATGATACATTCGATAGAAGTATGTTTTATAGTCATAGTCAGGATACTCTACAATGTCTGATTCGCCCTGCATCCAACAGACTGCAGGAACAAAGAACTCCCACCCTCTCTCAACAGCCTTATCATGTGCGGTTTGTATTTCTTTAATAAACTTATTATAAGGCTCTGCCGGTTTCATCAATTGCTTGATGGTATTCATACCATGACCACCAGGAAAAATACAGACAACGGTATCTTCACCTAAACTTTGAGCCAATGTCTCGGCCATAAGATAGACAGAAAGTTCAAAGGCCTTCTTATCATAATGAAGCATCCGCTTTACCCATTGTTTGAATTGACTACTATGATCGAAATATCCAAAAGTATAATCAAGCTGCTCTGTCACGATCCTACCATCATACTTTATTCTAAGCGAATCGAAATCAGTTATTCTGGTTGCTTCTTCACCTAAAGCATAACTCTGGCCATAAACAGGGATACAGACTACGACCTTATGGCCATAGTCTTCTGAGTTCACCTTATTTATATAATAATAGGTAAGCCCTAATACCACCAGCAGACAAACCAGCCCAAAGAACTTCTTCATTGTGATGAATTACTACATCATGATTTCAAAACTTTGCAAATATAGTGGATTTCTGAGAAATAAACAAATATTACGCACTTTTTTTCCTGATCACAGATAGATAATCACAAAGAACGAGGCAATCCAGCCAAGGATGCATAACTGGATGAAGTGATCTTTTACGAGACTTTTCGTGGGGGAGCCACTGAGGCCGAAGACAATCATGTTCTGAAGATAGCGCAATAGACCAGCTAGAACCCAACCGCTGGTGAGATAGACATAGCGGGTCCCCATGCGTTGGATGACCTCTGGCGACATGGTGTACATGATGTAACAAACCAGTGTGACTGAGGCGATGATGGCTGTGGCCTCATTGATAAAGGTCTTGTTGTAACCTGTTATCGAGACACGAGGTTTGGTACCTGTCTGTTCATAGATACGATAATCATCGTTGCGTTTGGTGAAGGCCAGGAAAAGCGTCACGAGGAAGGTCATCATCACCAGCCAGTGGGAGATCCAGATGTCCGTTGTCAAACCACCTGCCAACACTCTCATCACGAAACCAATGGCAATAATCGACACATCCAGGATGGCATATTGCTTCAGACGGATGCAATAGGCAACGTTCATTAGCCAATACCCCAACACTATTATATATAAATAAGGTGTATTAGGACTTTGGGCTATTGGTATCAGAGCCAAAGCACCAACCATACTGATTGCCATCATCGCGTAACCACCATTGACAGAGACTTTCCCAGATGCAATCGGGCGATGGCATTTCTTCGGATGCTGACGATCCGCTTCCACATCCCTCAGATCATTGAAGCAATAGATGCTGCTCGAAACCAGACAGAACGAGGCAAACACCACCAGCGTGGGCCAAAAGTATTCCGGCTTCAGCAGATTATTGCTGAAGAAGATCGGTGCAAAGACAAACACATTCTTTAGCCATTGCAGCGGACGTAGCAGTCGGATGTACTCTATCATCGCTGCAAAAGTATATATTTTCCGCGAAATAGCCAAACTAGTAATGAAGAAAAATCATTTTTGCTGCCTTACCACAAATAGTCCTCCTCAAATCCATCGTAACATATTTCGCCCGTCCATCCTTCTTCTTTACTGATATCGGCTATCAACTGCATATCCTTTGGGGGAATGGGGCGAGTGCCGCTACGGTATTGATAAAAGCGGGTACGAGAGAACGTATCAATAAGGCGGCTCTTAATGATGCGAGCCTGAGCATGAGGAATATTGTCAAGGAGGTGCCTCATCCCCAAAGCAAATGTCACCACTTTATTCTCACGATAGTAACAGCAATTACCCTTCTTTACGTTATGGTTGTGAGGATTGACGCAAATGATGGTCATGTCATCAGTTTCGTCACCATGTTGACCAGTCAGCCAATGCAAACAGCTTTCGTGGTGAGGGCAGTCATTTATAAAACATGGTAGGTAATGGGGCGCCTGTTGGCGAAGCCTTTCTTCTTTGTTCATAGTGATGTATAATTTGTTTTTATATTGTTTTGATGGTCGAAACAGTCTGTTTCCAAGGAGGAAACAAGTTGTTTCGCACTATATCTTCAGTTTTGGTTGGGGTTGATACTTTAACCAATTATCGTGAGCCTGGGTGATAACACGCGGTAATTGCTTGGCACCGAAGTAGTTCCTAATCCATTTTTGTATCGCATCAGCTTCCCAATTCTCAATGCCTACTCGACGTGACATATGGTCTATCAAGAAATCTTTGAGGAACAATCCCAGTGACTTACTCGCATCTACTTGTTTAACTTTGTACTTCTTCATGTAGGCATATTCAAATTCGCCATAGTATAGTTGATGGAGATCCGCATCAGAAAAAATATTCCAAAGACAATTGTACATACGTTGGTAAGCTTCCGCGCTAGCTTTTACATGGAACTTGGGAACGTTACCAGCCAGAAGAACGTGCATATTGATACCGTCTCTATGCTGATACTGATTCTCTGAGATTTTATCATGGTCATTGTCATTAGCCAAGGCGTTGGCCTTGCAGAAGAATATCTCGTAAGGTATAACAGGCTCTTCTATCTCCTGATTAGGCGTAGGAACGAAACGGTCTCTTACTAATGGCGACATAAAGGCTTCTATCTCGTGAGTCTCTTTGTTGTGTACGACGCGGAACGCATCCGATTTCTCAATCAGTTCGACTAATTCTGAATCTTGTTTAAAACCTAAGGCCGTACGGAGTTTATTGAAGTGTACACGTGTATATGCAAGTGTCACATCATCCATATAATCGTAGGCTCCATCGAAGAGGTACTTAATCTTACCGATTTCGGTCCACGTCAGTTTATGGGCCCGCCAGTGGCGGTTGTAGCTTCTAGCCGTTGCGGCAGCTATTGCATAGTCATTCTTATATCTCATTAATTGTTTAATTTTTACGACGGGATGCCTTCTCACAGGCATCCCTAATTCTTTCTAATTTAAATATATAAGGCCCTATTTATAGGATAGGGCCAATATAATTATAGTATTTTGGCTTAAAGCAAAGTTCGGGCTTTCCCGACTTTCAGCCTATCAAGCCGCAAAGGTAAAAACAAATGCAATGCTAATTGTCCGACTTCGTAGAAATCGTTAATTGTATTTATTTTTTTTATTTATTTATAACTTTCATCTTCTATTGACAATTGACTGCATTTAAACGCTACTCTGACTTTCTCACAAACCTTTTTACCCGTTCGTCCACGATTCGCAAGTATTTCCTTTTCATCTTGTCATTTAAGAAACAATTTCCAATAAGTTTCATGGCCAGTTCTGGAATAACCATATACTTGTCCAGCACCCGCTTGACACGAATGTCGGGCAATCCGATTTGTGCACCAAATCGTTCAAAGTCTAAGCGGCATGGGTGGTCTGTCCTGTCATATACGCCGCTCTTCTCAATGTCAGGAGACAAGGCTCCATCGAGTCCGAAGTCATCACTAATAACATGAAGACTTGTGTTCAACAGGTCGTATGCTGGAGCAAGCCGGTAATCTTCACCTTGTCTGATAATCGAAAAGTTCTTCAGATGGGCATCTCCGTTTGCATAGATGTAATTGAAAACCACCAATTCAAAGAACCGTTCCATGTCCACCATCCATGCAGGAATAGTCCTTCGGATGCATCTCGCAATATCCTCGTAACAACCACTGTATTTGAAATAAGTGCCGTCGGTTTGTTCATTTCGTCCAACGAGTGCAGCAAAGTCCTCCATTTCCACCTTCGTTCCATCAGGCAAAATATCGAACCTCTTGGTGATATACACCGTCTGACCATCTTTAGTAAAACACAGTCCGTTCTCTGCTGTAACAATACCATACACCTGTCTGGCAATCTGCATAGTTACATGCTCATTGGCAGGAATCTGTTTTCTTGTGGCAATGGTCTCGTCCCATGGGGCAGGCTTGATGATATATGTTGATTGCTCATTGCTCTCGGCAATGCGGATGCTGTTATGATCTATCAGACCTGAGAATTTTTCCTGTACCCCAGAAACAGAAATACGTTGCATAGCTAGAGCAATTACGTCCGACTGTTTCAACTCATTAATATTGAAATCCAGGAATGGTGACACTTTCTTTCCGTCAAACAGTCGTTTTACTGCTTGAGGACTGTAGGTGTTATAACCTTCTGCCAACGTTGATGGACAATATTTTATCTCAACCATTCTCTACTTTCTTAAAGTTTACAGAGCCTATCATATCTGTTCCGACGGTGGCCATCAGCATACCGAAGAAGTCTTTATCATCAATACGCTGTTCCCTGCAAACCACTTTCCTGTTTGCCCCTTCGGGTAGTAAGTTTGTGAAAAACGGGAACAAATACTCTGCCTCGTATGCCTCCTTTCTTTTGGGCAGTGTCAGAGATACAGGGGGCAAGTCTGATACAACGTATGTCTCAGTATAGACAAACGTATAGCCCTTACCAGGATTCAACTCCGTGAGTAATCCAGCCTTTACATCATTTACATATACTTCGAGCTGTCTCATAAGCTATATCATTTGATGGTCTTGATATGGAACTCCATTTCCAGTCCCAACACCTCTAAGATTCGCGACACTGTTTTCATCGAGGGATTGCCTACGCCTCGCTCAATATCCTTCACTGTGGCCAGACTGATGCCTGCCATTTCTGCTAAGTCTATTTGGGAGATTCCCAAAACACCTCGACGCTCTTTAACGACTTCTCTTAGACCCATAAAAGTATCTTATAATCAACTTTCGACTGCAAAGATAAAGAATTTCTTTCATTCCGCCAAGAAAAGTCTAATAAAATATACTTTGAATTTGCAAAGATTCTCTTTTTTTGTGATTATCTATTTGATGCATTGATATTTAACTGATTCTCAATGCTATTTGGTCAAGAAATTGCTTCTTTCGAGAAAGAAGTTGTTAAAAGCTTGCAAATTTCAATTCTTATTTGTATATTTGCAGCGAATTAGGATATAAAAGTTAGAGATATGATTAGATTGGTTAGTTTAAGTAGAAATCTTGGAAAGATCTGTTTGGGATTTATGCTTGGTGTCTCTATGACAGCATGTGTAGATAAATCCATGTACGGGACATCTATAGATCCCGATGATTACATGCCAGGGGAAGCCCCTAACTCTTTTGATTTTTCAACCGTTCAGAAAGTAAATCTTAACGTTGATTATTCTGCATATAAGACTTACGGCCCTGTGTTCTTTGGTGTTTATACCGAGAATCCTTTTGTTACAGGTTCAGATTATGAAGTTTGGAATGAGGATGTCAGCCCGATTTACGAGGACTATACAGAAGAAAACGGTAAATTCAATGCAGTTGTTGAATTGCCCACCTATGCACAGCATCTGTATATTGCGACAGGTAACTTTTTCACTGGTATGATGCTGTTGGAGGCTGATGTACAGAATGGTAACGCTTCTGTCGTTGCAGAAAACAATCAAGTAGCTGCAACCCGTGGATGGACTCGTGCAGAAGGACCTGGTGTGTTAACCAATGACCTGTCAAGTCTTAATCTAACTAACATTATAACTGATAATGGTGTTGTCACAGACCAGAAATTGTATAACGAATGGAAGAACTGGTTAGGTTCTTGGAACTCAGCTACAGGCCGTCCCAATTATCTACTTGACAAGTCAACAGCAGATCCCAGACTAATAATCAGTGACCAAGAGATGGAAGGTTTGTTTGCCACAGTAGGAAAAGCCTTTGTTTCTGGTAGTGCTATGAATGAAGAATACTGTTCTTATCCAGATCTGTTGCTTGAAAAGAACTCTGAGGTTACATTTACGATTCTTGGTAGTGGTACATGTTGGAACTCATCTTTGGGTTACTATTATTATACAGATAGCAATAAGCCTACCCAAAAGGAAGATATCCATATTGTGATGATTTTCCCCAATACCCAGGATGGAGAGTGGAATAATGCTACGAAATGGAACTTAAGAAGTTATAATAATAATGTTGGAACAAATCGCGGCGATGTAGTACAGTTGATGTATTATCCCAATATCGCCAATGATGACAAGAGCGGTGCAACTACCATATTCCCCAAAGGAACTAGAATTGGTTTTATTTTAAAGACACAGGCCTGGGCTATGCAAGGCCCAAACTATGCCCTTAATATAGGAGCTTTCTCTGGTCAGAAGAAATATAATTGTTGGTGTACCACTACCGATGGGCTTTCATACGGCAAAAAATTAAAAGGAGATACAGGAAAGTATCCTAATTTGGAGGGGCAAAGTCGTGGTGCGAAGTTCAGTTATAAGGCCACCAATGGCGACACCTATACGCTGATATCATTTGAGGACGCGATGGACGATCTGGACTTCGATGACCTGATCTTTGCTTTGAAGCCTGTTGGTGTATTTGCTCCCGTGCCTGAAATTGCAAACAAAAAGTCATCCACGAATGGTGTCTATGCCTTTGAAGATTTGTGGCCTAACAAGGGAGACTATGATCTCAATGACGCAATCGTAAATGCCAAGCACGAGAAAGAATTCAACAATAGTGGTAAGATTATTAAGGAGACATTCTATCTGACTACTTTTCAGAATTATGTAACGTTAACCAATGGTTTGGCATTAACACTCAATACGAAAGTTGATCCCAAGAGTATCGTCATGAAGAAGATAGCACCTGAATCGACAGAAGCTGTGGATGCAAACTTTACCAACGATGGTAATGTCTATTATCTGACAGAAGATTTTAATGGTGAACTCGGCACAACTTATATTCTTGAACTTACCTATGGTTCTGCTTTAACTTCGGCAGAAAAATTAGCTTCTATCCAGCCATTCATCTATCGCCGGGAAGGAGATAAGAATTGGGAGGTTCATATTCCTATGGAGGCACCAACGGCAAAAATGAATACCAGTTACTTCGGAAAAGGAGATGATCGTTCTAATCCCGATAAAGGATTGTACTTTGTCCGTCAAGGCAATTATCCATTTGCATTCTACTTGAAAGGAGCTGATATCAGTGTATTCGAAGAGACGATCTTGAAGCGTGAGAATGAGAGTAAAGCCATCGACAAGCTCTTCCCAGATTTCTTAAAGTGGTCAAACTCTAACGGAGAGACGAACCAAGATTGGTATCTCAGATATTAGTCAACCCCAAAAAGATAATGTCTGAGGAAGGGAGCGAGATGAATCACATAACTCGCCAATAAAGTAACACTCAGCACCAGCAGCGCGATAGATAAGATAACCACAAACTCTATCGCGCTGTTGTTATAATTTTGCAACAGCCCTGCATAAGGCAGAAGAAAGCGTGGCAGGAAGAAATAGTGAAGCAGATAAATATCAAGTGTTCGAGTGCCGACATACTGCAGAGGCTTTGACAGACGAATACGCTGAAGCCACGAAGCAGAAAGACGGAAGAAACAGAACACCATCCACATGCCGCTGATGCCTCCCACATAAAACCGCAACATCTCATAGATCAGATGATTCTTATGCGGTGTTGAGGCCACAAAGGCAAAGACAATTGTGATAGCCAAGATAACTACAGGTTTGTCCGTCCATCGGATAAATGCTTCAAAATGCCTTCTTACCCATGCACCAATATAGAAAAAAAGGAAGTATCTCCATACTACCACACTTAGGAAGCCCAACAAATTGATAGCGTATATTTGCCAACCAACGGCAGAAGACAGAATCACATGATAATACCTGGAATAAACAAAAGTTCCTAAAGCTATCAACAAAGCGACTCCGAAGTCCCATTTCTTACAAAGCCTCACGGCTAACATATAGAGGATGAAAAACTCAAAAAGTACAAACGTGAACCAATAGCCACCTTTCAGCGCACCCAATTGATAAAAGAACTCTGGTGGTGGAGCCAGCAAAAAAAGAAAGATGAATGTAGGCACCAACTGTACCAACATCTTACGACGGGCTACCTCCCAAAATGGTTTTCGAGCCATCGTCTCGAATAGCCAACCACTTATAAAGAAGAAACAAGGCAAACGAAATAGGAAAAACATTGCATTGAATCCCAACAAAGAATCGCCCAAACAGAAATGACAGATATGCGAATAGACTACGAGAATCATCGTGAATCCCCGCATCGCATCAATATATTCAATCCTCTGCTTCGCCATTATGCGTGCAAAGATACAGAATTATCCTTAATATCTTGGATAATTCATAAGAATATTGTACTTTTGTCGTATGAAAGAGAGAATTAACTGGATAGATTGGGCTAAGGCACTGGCAGTATGCAGTGTGGTATTTTGCCACCTGCCACAATCGCAAGAGTGGTTCTATTATCGCTACCTACAGGCACTGACAATGGTCGTTTTCTTTTTCATCTCTGGTTATCTAAAAAAAGACAGGGGGAGTGATAAGGAGAATTGGAAGAAATATTCATACGGGCTAATTATACCATATATATTATATAATATAATAGTCTACCCCTATTGGATTCTGAAGTTCTATTTGAGCAACGGAGCAATGCCAGATTTCTTCCAAGCGATGAAACCTATCTTAGGGGCATTGCTATTGGAACATGAGAATTCTTTCTGCGAACCATTAAACGGACCACTATGGTATCTCCCAGCCATTCTTATTATGCACGTTATCATAGATTTGTGCAGGAAAACGAAACACCCACATTGGGTTATGATAATCCTTTGTGCGATTTCATTCATACTCTACACCGCCAATAAATTTTGGTATTTCGCGCCTAACCTCACCCCCATGGGACTCATGAGGAACCTACCTTATTACTATTTAGGCTACCTCTTTGGGCAATATCAACTCTTCAAAGAAACAAATCTAAAGAAAGATATAATAGGCTGCATTATATGCTTATCAGCCAGCATTCTTCTTTTCGTTTGGCATCTAGCGGCATTCCATTCAGGTCAACATATGCTACATATCGTCCTCTTCTCCCCTACCAATGTACTTTTTCTCTTCGGAGTCCTTTATGGTTGCAAGATTCTCAATGGCATCCGACTTTCTGTGGTAACAAACATTTCCATTGGCACCCTCGTCATCGTCGGACTACATATCGTTGCTGTCACGATAATTAATTATGCTCTTTCATATTTTCACTTTTTTGACAGCATCATTTGCTATCATTGGTATGAAGCCTTACCCACAACAATCATCATAGTTGCCATTCTCTATCCAATCATATTAATTAGCTTAAAACGAATACCTATTCTTATTGGAAAAAAACAATAAAAATTTGCATAATTCAACTATAGTTTGTATATTTGCAAACAAAACTGTGTAGCATGCTTAAACTATCTATCATTGTTCCAGTTTATAATGTAGAGCCGTACATACGCCCCTGCATTGAAAGCATATTCAACCAGGGGTTAGATGAAAATGACTACGAGGTCATTATTGTCAATGACGGCTCAACAGACAGAAGCATGGAAATGTTTACTGATATTATTAGCCAGCACAATAATATCACGGTTATTAACCAAAAGAATCAAGGTTTATCGGTTGCCCGTAATAATGGAATTGCTGCATCAAAAGGTGAATATATCCTGATGCCAGATTCGGACGACCTATTGATAGAAAACAGTTTACCATCATTATTAGATATAGCACTTAGGACTAAAGCAGATATTGTTGTCGCAGATTTCCTTAAAATGACTGACGAAGAAATAATCCATCAGCAGCCTATTCAAAGAACTGAAATAACCACAAAAGAAATAACTGGAGAAGAACTATTCATAGAAGACCTTAGTCCATACGAATGCTATGTATGGCGTAGTTTATTCAGGAAAGTATTTATTACAAAAAATGATTTAAAGTTTTATCCTGGTATCAGATATCAAGATATACCTTTTACACATGAATGCTATCTGAAAGCTAATAAAGTTATTAGGACTTCGCAGTTACTTAATATCTATAGAAGGAGACCTGGTTCCACCACTTATTCTTTCAGATTATTTAAAGCTCCAGACTTTAGTATTGCCATAGCTCAAACATGGAAACTTACATATTTGGAAAATCTTTCTCCTCAACTACTTAAAAAGTTAAAATATGATATATATATATCGCTTACAATGTTAATATATCTCATTTCTCATGATAATAGTTCATTTGCAGAAAAGAAAAAAGTGATGAAATTCTTAAAAGAATTAGCTCCGGAAATGTCTTTTAATGACGGTATTAAACAAAGGCTGTACTCTATTCTATATCAGAAACGCCCAATGACTCTTGTATTCTTCCGATATATCTATGGTAAAGTTATTGACGACACCATTCGACCATCTTATAGAGCAATTATCAAAGATCTTAAATTATAATGAAAGAGAACATTATTGATTTTGTAGTTACATGGCTTGATTCTACCGATCCTGAATGGCAGAAATCTTATGCAGAATACAGTCCAAAAGCAAAAGGAGACAAATCCCAAGCGCGTTATCGTAATTTAGACATCTTCCGATATTGGTTTCGATCAGTTGAAAAATATGCGCCATGGGTGCATAAAATCTATCTTATCACCAATGGGAAATTTCCAGACTGGATCAATAAAGACAATCCCAAATTGGTACTTGTCAGACATGAGGATTATATGCCAAAGGATTGTTTGCCAACATTCAACTCATGTGCAATCGAGCTTCACATGCATAAAATCAAAGGGTTGTCTGAACATTTCGTTTATTTCAATGATGACGTATTCTTAAATGCCCCAATTAATCCAGGTTATTATTTTAACAACGGGTTACCTTGTGATACCAATAAAGAAACTTGTTATAATGTACCTATATACACACCAGAAGATAGATTTGGCACTTGGATGAGTGTACTTGCAGATATTGGACTTATTAATAGGCACTTTAACAGATGGAAGACCGTACTTCAATCTCCTTGGAAATGGTTTGGATTACATCTTGGTTTTAAAGGCCTGATAATGAGCTGCCTATTATCAAAACAAAGATTGTTTGTTGGCTTTACCAATTACCATCTTGAACAGCCTTTTCTAAAATCATCCTTTAATGAAGTATGGGAGGAAGAACAAGATTTCCTGAATTCCAGTTGTTCAAGATTTAGAGAGGACATCACTGCTAATCCGTATGTTTTCAGATATTGGCAGTTGGCAAAGAACAAATTCTATCCTATGAGAAGAGAGGGAAGGTTCTTTTTCTTAATTAAGAAAGATTGTCTTAAAGACATAAAACAAGTATTGGATCGTGAGAGCTATAAGACAATATGCCTTAATGATAGCGCCCTATGCTCAAATGAAGACTATTTAATTATCAATGCAGGATTAATGGAATTATTTGAAAAGAAATTTTCACAAAAGTCTTCATTTGAAATATAACTAAGTACTCCTGAAACAATGTATTTCAGGAGTACTTATCATGATTACTTGAACTTCCAGGGCATTAAAGTCAATTCCATTTTACGTACAGTTTTCTGTCCAAGAAACTTCACAAACCAAGCCCTTAACCTATAATAAAATTTAGCTTTGGGAGAAAACCATGAATTTTGATAATGATGAATTGCATATGTATAAGGTGTTATCTCCACCTCACGCGAGTCAAATATCTTTGGTGAAAAAAAAGCGTCGTGAAATACCAGCACTTCTTTTTCCATATCTAATTGACGGATATTTAAACTATCCTTCAACGAAAGAACACGGATAGGCTTTATCTGTTTTATCTGAGAAATCATAATATCTGGGACAGTCTTGATATTTAGACTGCCATCATCGTTAATAAAAGGGCGATCTTTATAATAGTCCAAACAAGCTTTTATCCAATCACAGCCTTTCTCCGCTCCAATAATAGCAGCCTCAGGTGTCTGAGCTTTCTCTGCACCCATAAAATATGGCAAGTCTAGCAGATCATCGAAACTTTTCAATACCTCAACATCTGAATCTAAATATATACCACCATAATTATATAATGCATAGAAACGGATATAATCTGCGGCAAAAGCATATTTTTTCTTTTCAAATGCCTGCTTTACCCAAATTGAGGATTCTAAATCAAATCGCTTTGTATCCCATAGCATCACCTCATAATCTGGAAGATACTTCTTCCATGTAGAAAGACATCTAGAAATCTTAGCAGGATACGGATCCCCACTTAACCAACATAAATGAATAACCTTAGGAATCATATAACTATTTTATTTGATAATTGATTAAACAAACTTACCCATTGAGGCATTACATTATCAGCCCTATATCGTTGAGAGGACAAAACGCCTGCTTTTCCAAACCGACGTCTTAAATCCTCGTGTTCTATCAATATACAAACTTTATCAGCATACTCTTCAATATTTCTATTTTTAATCAAGAATCCATCAACTCCATCTGTGACAATGTCTGCTGGACCATAAGGGCAATCGAATGCCACCACAGGCAATCCGCAGCTCATTGCTTCGGGAAGGACTAATCCAAATGGTTCATAACGAGAAGTCATCAACAATATTGAACTTTTCAATAATTCGTCATATATCAAAGGTGTTGGTTGATGTATAACAATATTCCTCTCTGAACGGTATATTATAGATTGAAGAATTTCCTGCTGATCACCATAACCACCATAAATATTTAATTGCCAATCTGGATGACGTTGATTAACAATCTTCCATATCTGCAAAAGTGATTCTATATCCTTTTGAAAAGAATAACGACCTACAAAAATCACAGATTTATAATTACAAGTACTGCAACGGTCTGTATTATTCAAATGCACGACATTAGGAATAACCTGCACATGAGGATTTATTTTCTTCCATTCCAATGCATCACCTTTCGATAACGTTATGATCATCTGAGCCTTTTTCAGCACACGATGCCAATGTTTTATCTGAAGTATTTGTAGCCAACTATATTTCTCAAATTTGTATGCTAAGAAAGAGTGGTGGGATTCGAAGACGACAGGAATCCTCCCCCTCTCTTTTATCACATCGTACACACAATCCAGCCTAGCACATACTATAACATCAGGAGTGAATATCCTAATCATTTCATTTATACGTTGCCTAAAAAGACGGTGAAGCCTCATCAATAAACGATAACGTTTCCAACCAGAATAGTTATACACTTGATGAAACATGATACCCAAATCATGAAATTCCACTTTATCACTTAAAGGGAAAACAATAGGATGATTTCCTTGATTGGCAGTCAACAAACATATTTCACAGTCACCATATTCAGTAAGCCAATTCAGTTTATCGGTTAAAACCCTCTCTATACCTCCATATATGGCTAAGGCATTATCAACGTATAATAACTTCATCGACCTAAATCTTATTTAACCAGATTATCTTCACTATCTTCATAGTGATCTTTTTTGAAGAAAATACGAGAAATACCTCTTCCCTGTATTTTTACATGCTGTACAAAACTTTGCCAGAGGGACTGAGAGCCTATCGTACCATAGCCTGTTACTGGGCGAGCATCACGATGGTAGAGGAAAGCAATTTTACCATATGGTTTTAACGACAAAGCCAAAGATCCGTCTTCTCCTCTACGAATATCCGTGCGTATTTTAACCTGACGGGCATATTCAACATTAAAAGCAAATACCATACCACGGACACATAGTTCTGGTCGCTTAAAATGCTGAATAAACAAAAAGGCGTCTCTAATCAACTCGAAAAGGAATAATCCATATCGGGAATGGTTCTCGTCTGGGAAAAAACTCCAAAATGAACTAACACAAGACACACCAGGCTTATTCAACTTCGTCATCATTAAATCCACATAACGAGGTGGGTAGAACGTATCGGCATCTATACAAAAATGAAACTTTCCTTTGGTATGTTCCAAGCCGCACTGGCGAGCAAAGCCCGGACTTTGTTTCTGTTCGTTGAAATATGGAAGTCCAAGACGCTGATACACTTCTTCTGTTCTGTCTTTTGAATTATTATTTACGCCCAGAATTTCTATCGGATACTGGGTTTTCAATTCACTCAAGGACCAAAGGCATGCTGTCAAACGCTTCTCTTCATTATATGCAATCACAACAACAGACACCAAGGGTTTATCACTCTGTTTCTGAGCAAGTTTGCCCTTTATTTCATCAAACGTCTCATCAGGAATATCATCCAATGATTTCCCGTATATAGACAGATATTTATCGTACCAATTGGCCATGAAAAGGATACACACCTATTAATTTGGTGCAAATATAACAAATTTATTAGATTTAAGCAAACATTAAAGTATTTTTTTTGCTTTACCAACAAGCCAAATCATCAAGACACAAAGAAAGGATGGGAGTTTACTCAATAGAAACAAGATAATATTTCTAATTCTTGCCTGACGAAAAGAGCGGACTTTCTGCCAGGTGGCAGGATAAGCCATGAGGTCCTTAATTTCCTTATTAGAGAATGAAGGGTGTATATCCTTCCTACGTTTAAGAATATTGCAAGCAATGTAGAAATCGGTCATGGCAATCAAATAACAACGATTAGGATAATAGACTTTATTACATAATATGGAAGATGTCTCCTTGAGATGATTGATGGCATAAATATTCTGCAAGACTTCTTCTTTGGATATACTATTACGCTGCTGATAATGAGAGAGTGAGTTTTCCCTGCAAATATAGGAATAAGTAATGTCGGGAAGCAGAACAGCACGATTAATGTATGTCACCAAGTCAAAGGTAAAGACCAGATCTTCCCAGAAATATGTGTGAATAAAACGTAGATTATGCTCTCTTAAAACTGATGTTTTTACAAGGTAATTACAGGCAGAAGCCTGAATACCTGCATATTTGCGATAGGCGAAACTTGCCAATTCGTCTTTCTGCAGTAATTGTAATGAGGGATATTGATTGATTGTTTTCTCTCCTGAAGTTTCTATCTTTTCATACGAGCCAAAAACGATCTCTACATTGTATTGTCGGACATTCTGCATCATCAGTTCGATTGTATTTTCAACGATCATATCGTCGGAATCCATAAAATACAGATATTGTCCTTGAGCCTCGTCAATCATGTGGTTGCGAGATGCAGAAACACCCATATTTTGGGAATGAGTAATAATATGTATGTCATTCCCCCTCGGGTGTTCTCTCTTAATATCTTTAATAACCTCTATCGAACCATCACATCCTGCATCATCAACAACCAGGAATTCAATAGAAGAATATGTTTGAGAAAGTGCAGACTCCAAAGCTCTGCGGATATAATCAACAGACTTGTAAACAGGAATGCCTATGGTTACATCATACACCATTATTTTGCATTAATTCGTCAAATAGTTGTTTCCATTGCTGGCCAACGATATCAATATCGTATCGCTGAGAATTCTGTTTCCCCTTTTCGCCCATACTCTTTCGCAAATCGTCATCACTCATCAACCTCATGAGAGAATTGGCAAACATTTCGACATCAAATGGAGGTATCAAGAAACCATCTTCGCCATTAGTTATGACAGAACGAGGGCCATTCTCACAATCAAAAGACACAACAGGCAAACCACATGACATTGCTTCGACAATCACTAATCCAAAGCCTTCTGTTCGAGATGGTTGAACTAGAATAGAGCTTTTCATGTATACATCCTCAACATCAACCACACTACTATTCAGATGACAGCGCTTTTTATCAATAGACAAATCATCCATCATCTTAACATAAGGAGTAGGATCGCCCATAGCAAAAATATCCAATTGCCAATCTGAGAATTTCTTTTCAACTATCGACCATACTTTCAACAAAAGATCATATCCTTTTTCATATGAATATCGTCCTATTGTTATTACACGTTTGGATGATGTGGTACAACAACTTTCGACCTTTATTGGCAATGGATCAGGAATCATTATGATATTCTTCACCTCAGTCCATTCTGAAGCTGCATCAGGTGTCAACACAACCAGTTTATCCAGTTTTGTGAGGCTATAAACAATTCTGTTTTTCCACCACCTATAAAAAAACTTCTCACAGATATTTGTGAACCGAGGGTCAGTTCTTCTATAATTCGACCTGCTTAAATGCTGCTCTCCGATCTTTCTACTTCCATCATTAATCTCATTAATAAAATTAATTTCCCTTCGCAATGTAGTTATTGTAATATCTGGACGGATTCTCATCAACTCTCTTTTGAGCAATTTCTTATATTTTCTCTGTTTCTTAAGATAAAGAAAAACTTTCTCTATAAAAGATACATTCCATATTTCTTCGAAATTTAGGCCGAGATTAATCACCTCTACCTTATCAGAAAGATGAAAGAAAGAATTACTATTTTTGCCCTCAGTAACGATAATAGTTACATCATAGCCTAAGACATCAGCAAAATAGTTTGCTTTGAGAGAAACTACACGCTCTGTTCCTCCTGCGGAATATAAAGCTGGCGTACAATAAACTATTTTGTATTTTATATCTATCATCAAAAGAAATACATGCTATTCGGTTGCAAAAATACAAATTTAATCTGAAAATTACAAAAAAGTGCATATAAATTTGGCTAATATCTAAATTATAACTACCTTAGCCGAAGATTTTGAAGAAAGAAGAATGTTAAAGGCTTTGTTTCTAATATTCCATGGGTTTGACCCCAATAATGGTATTAGCAAAAAGATAAGCTATCAGGTCAATGCCTTAAAAGAATGTGGCATGGAAGTTCATCTATGCTACATGGACGAAACAGGTTCTAAAAAAAGACTTATTGATGGGAATATCATTGCAGATTACGGGAATGGTTTCTCCAGTAAAATAAGAAAAAGAACGGAGTTCACTTCGATTTCAAATTATGTAAAAGATCATCATATCGACTTTGTTTATATCAGATCCAATCATAACGCCAATCCATTTACTATCTATATGGTCAGACGGATGAAGAGATATGGTGCAAAGGTTGTGATAGAAATACCGACCTATCCCTATGATTCTGAATATGAAGCACAAGGAATGAGTAGACAGATCTTCCAAGATAAAATTTTCAGGCATTGTCTTGCTAAGCAATTAGATGCCATTGTCACCTTCTCTGATTATGATCAAATCTTTGGTCAACGAACGATTAAAATATCTAATGGTATTGATTTCAGTAGTGTTAAGATAAAAACTGTCATTAATGACACATCAAAAGAACTTAATCTGATAGGCGTTGCAGAGATTCACGAATGGCATGGATTTGACAGACTTGTAAAAGGACTTGCCAATTATTATTCAAAGCCACAAAATTATATTGTAAAATTCCACGTTGTAGGTTTTTTCTTTTCAGGGTGGTTAAAGGGGGAATTTAGCAAAATTGTCACAGATAATCACATGGAGGATTACGTCATTCTTTATGGGAAAAAACATGGTGAAGATTTGGATCATCTTTTTAATTGTTGTGATTTCGGAATAGGAAGTTTGGGCCGTCATCGTGTAGGCATAGATAAAATCAAAACACTCAAGAACAGGGAGTATGCAGCAAGAGGTATTCCTTTCGTCTATTCTGAAACAGATACAGACTTTGATCAGAAAGCCTATGTATTAAAGGTTCCTGCTGATGAAACACCTATTGATATCAATCATATCATTCAATTCTATAAAGGATTATCTATGACTCCTATAGAAATCAGAGAGTCGATTAGGGATCTTTCATGGAAGAATCAGATGGGTTTTGTATTAAAGGACGTATTCGAAACATGAAAAAGATCTGCTTCATAGTTGACAGTATCTTCACCATCGGTGGTGTGCAGCGGGTGACAGCGGTGATTGCCAAGGAATTGGCAAAAGAATACGATGTGACCATACTGTCATTTGATCATGCAGACAAGAAAGATACGACCTTATATGGTCTGAATGAAGCCAATATCGCCTATAGATTCATCTCATATCCTAAAGTTTGCTATCTAAAGAAAAAACTTTGTAAAGCCTTTAGTGGCATCTATCTGAAAACTCAGCCACAGTCAAGATGGTGCTCTGATCTCTATGCCAAGAGTTCCTATCCATCAGAACTAAGAAAAACATTATTAGAAGAATTAAAACAAGGAAATTACGATGTCATCATTGGCGTCCATGCACCATTAGCTGCCAGATTAGCTACACTACGCGAACAAATTCCAAATGCGAAACTGATTGGATGGTTGCATAATTCGTATGAGGCTTTGTTTGGAGAGGACTCACATTATTATATCGGACCTAAAAGGCGAAGACATTACATCTATCAATTCAGGAAGTTAGACAAGGTTGTTGTACTTTGTCAAGATGATGCCAATCGTTTCCACCAATATGACAAAGCATTTTTGCCAACTGTCATCTATAACCCATTGACACTTATACCAGGGAATCCCTCGATTGGCCATAGCAAGAAATTCCTCACCATAGGACGATTCACGCCACTGCACAAAGGTATAGACTTGTTAATTGAAGCCTTTCATCTATTCTCACAAAAGAATAGCAATTGGAGCTTAGATATTGTTGGTGAAGGACCAGAAGAAAAGAAATACAGAAGTCTTATCAGCAATTACCATCTGGAGGATAGGATCACTATTCATCCATTTACCAATCATATTCAGGAATATTATTCTAATGCACAAGTCTATGTGTTAAGTTCCAGATGGGAAGGGATGCCATTGGTTTTGGTAGAAGCCATGTCTCATGGATTACCTGTAGTCACATCTGACTTACCTATTTGCAAAGAAATACTTGATGATTTCGGTATCTATTTCAAGAATAGTGATGTTGAAGAACTTGCTAAGCGTTTGGAGGATGCCACCCTTATAGACTGGAAAGCAAAATCGGAGGAAGCTTTTAAAATAGCAAAACAATACGATGTAAGCCATATAATTTTAAAATGGAAACAAATACTGGAAGAAGATGAACAATGAAAAGATAAGAGCGAAAATGAAGGCGAATCCCAAATGGAAGAAGTTCATTGATTGGCTGATTATGAACCAGGTGGAGACTAGACCTCGCTGGTATATCAGGTTGTTGGCGCCTCTGTATCAGCATCGGGGGAAGCATAGCGTGATCCATCGCTCTGTGAGGATGGACACACCACCCTATCGTCAGTTCAGACTTGGAGACTATTCTGTGGTGGAGTCTTTCGCCTGTATCAATAATGCCGTAGGTGATGTCATCATTGGCGATCATACCAGAATCGGTTTGCATAATACGATTATCGGTCCTGTCACCATTGGCAGTCATGTAAACCTGGCACAAGGCATTACTGTGACTGCACTAAATCATAACTTCGAGGACACAGAGAAGCGTATTGATGAACAAGGTGTTAGCACGACCCCAGTCGTCATCGATGATGACGTATGGATTGGGGCTAATGCCGTGATTCTACCAGGTGTCCATATTGGAAACCACTGTGTGGTAGCTGCTGGAGCCGTCGTCACAAAGGATGTGCCCCCCCACTCGCTCG
>JAEEGF012436982.1_pt1 | contig 29254 bp, 17 predicted proteins | sample 9134171 | NCBI WGS metagenome assembly JAEEGF01 (sample SAMN16246542, study PRJNA631951) | gut metagenome | biome: gut microbiome; feature: rumen; material: AP-attached | host: Bos | place: Iran: Karaj | collected 2018-10 | reverse complement strand
CTTTCACGAGGGGAGCCTTTACCTCGCAAACAACCTTTGCACCTTCGACGGTAGGTGCGCCAACCTTAACGGCACCGTCGGCATCTACGAGCAGGACGCGGTCAAACTCTACAGCGTCACCTTCTTTGCGCTCGTCACCGAGATAGTGGACATACAACTTCTTGCCGCTCTCGACACGGAACTGTTGTCCCTGAATTTCTACAATTGCGTACATTTGTTTAACTTGTAGTTTAAATAACTGTCCCTGAGGCGGCTAAACACATCTGTCAAGCACTTGCTCAAGCCTCGCGGGCACTAATGCGGGTGCAAAGGTAATACTTTTCCCCGAACTGGCAAGCCTCATCGAAGAAAATTTTCTCAAGAACTTGAAAAACGGGTAATTGCGGTTAATAATCGCCCGACAGCAACATGTCAATCAATGAGGTCACATCACCGATAGCGATTTGGCCATCTTGGGTCACATCAGCATTATCGATATTGAACGGTGACACGGTAGAGCCCAGCAGATAGTCAATGAGGGTTGTGACATCGGCAATGGTGATAAAGCCATCCTGGTTCACGTCTCCAATGAGTGCGCCGCTTGCAAGGGTCACAACGCATTCTTCGTCATCAAAAGCAACTTCAATGCTTGATGTGGCAGTGAAAAGAGTGTTGTGCAAAGTGATGCTCACGGGACCGGTAAAGTCGTTGCTGGCCGTAACATCAAAGGTTACGAGGGCACCCTCATTGCCTGTAAAGGGCTTAATCCTGAGTGAATAGCAGAGCAGTCGTATATCACCATTTTCCTGGGTGGTAGTCGAAAAGGTGTGGGACGAATGCTTGCGGTCGGTCATGGCAAAATTGGATGGTGTGAGGCTCTCAGGAAAATGCAGGTCGCATTGGAAGGCGGTGTATTCTCCCTCGTTGTCGAGCATGATGCTCACCGTGCGCGTCTCACCAGCGCCAATCGTGAAGTCCTCAATGTAAAAGCGTTCGGTCGCAGCAGCACACATTGCCACTGCTGCAACCATGATAAATAATGATAATCTTTTCATAATATCTAATTTTTTAATTTGTTGCTAATATGTTAATTATTTCTTGATGTCAGGCGCATGTCGCTGTGCATCATTTATCGTTGGGGTTTGAGATGAGATGGACAATCATCATGATGTCGGTTACGGTGATCAAGCCGTCTCCGTTCATGTCGGCCGACTCAAAGTCGAACGGCTCGGGATTCATGTCAACGATATATTGTGCCGCTGTAACGATGTCGGTCACAGTGACGGTGTGGCTGTCGTTGGCATCACCTGGCATGTGGGTGTTCACCTTGATGTTGGCCTCGGTACTAATGATTCTTAATTCAGAGAGATCTGCCATTGTTACGCGGGAGTTATCCAGCTTGATTGTGTAGTCTCCAGAGGCATCCTGTGGCGCCCTGACGTGGATGTAGAACAGTTCACCTTCACTACCCTCGATAGGTACAGAGTTCGGCGTGTAACACATGATACGCATTGCACCGTTGCTCAATGGCTGGGTCATGATCATGTGGTCGCTGCTCAGTCGGTCAGAGGGGGTGACTTGATACTCATCATCCTCGTCGGTCGCAATGGTAAAACCTTCGGGCAGGAATACATCGGTCTGGAACGCTACGATATCGTCTTCGTTGGTCAGGCTCACAGGAATGGCAACCACATCGCCATGCATCACCTCGGTGTTTTGCATCTCAAATACGTTACCCATTTCAACGATATCGGAGAAGAAGGCGTTCCATTTGGAATCGGATTGATAGGTTTCTAACGAACCCTTGGGAACGTGAAGTGTGCGACCACTGTAATCTCCATGAGCATTAAAAACAAGTGACCCCATAGTGGACAAAAGGGATGGATCAGGAATATAGGTGTACACGTCTTTCAGTGACCGGCAGTAAGAAAACGCTTGGCTGCCAAGGAGGGTCACAGATTCGGGAATAAATACAGTGGTAAGGTTATTACATTCCCAGAAGGCGCCACCCCAAATTTCTTTCACGGTCGTGGGGATGTTGACAGTTGTGAGTTTATGACAATAGGAATATGCTTGATTGCCTATCGCCGTAACAGAGGGTGGAAGAATAACTTCGGTGAGATTATCGCAATAATAAAATGCTAATCCGCCAATTTTTGTGACAGTGTTAGGAACGACGGTATTTTTGCAACCAACAATCAGGGTGTTAGTGGCTGTCTCGATGATGGCGTTGCAGTTATCACGGGAATCATACCTTGGATTATCGCTTGCTACGGATAGCTTGGTAAGCGACCTGCAAGAGGTGAACGGGAGGTCATCTATCTCAACAACTGAACTGGGGATAAAAACATTATTCAATGAGTGGCAACCATCAAAGGCTCGATAACCAATGTGTGTCACGCTATTAGGAATTTCAATGCTGGGAATTGAAAAGCAAGCCGCGAACGTATGGTCAGGAATCTTGGTAAGTTGGTTGGGTATATTGACATCAACTAGTTCCGTGCAGTTGATGAACATGCCTTCTCCCATTTCGGTGATAGAATTAGGAAAGACGATGCTTGTGAGTTTTGAGCACCCAGCAAATGCATAATTTCCTATTTTGGTGACCGAGTTGGGGACGACGACATTGGTGATGCTAGTGCATCCATAGAAAGCATAGTCACCAAGTTTTGTCACAGTGTTGGGAATAACAAGATTTGTGAGTTCCTGCCCGTTTAGGCAAAAATAGAGTATGTTGTGGCATGGTGTTGAACAGTCCCCCTCAAATGTGATGTTACACCATGCCTCTACGTCTGTGATGTTGACATAGTAAATACTATAGCAGCCTTGAAACGCATATTTCCCGATAGTCTTTATCGTTTTGGGAATGCTTATATAGTTGAGTGATGAACAACCCTTGAACGCAGTGGAATCTATCGCGGACACAGTGTAGGTCGCGTCATCAAATGTAACGGTCTCGGGAATATGCACCTCGCGACCATATTCACCTGAGGTTACGGCGACTTCATCATCGTTGAGGATACTATAATAGATGCCGTCCACTACAAAGTCATGGGCTGTGGCAATTGCTGGTAGCAATAAGGCCAGTAGCAATAGTAAGGGTAGGAAAATTCTTTTCATTTTTATTTTGGTTTAATTGGATGATTAATTAAGCGTTTTTCTCTAGCTGACCGCAAATGTACGAATAATTCCATCGAAATGCAACCCTTTGTGATTAAAAACTTGGGTAATTGATAGGATACAGTGGTAGCGATAGATGGGCTGCCAATAAGGGTGCAGTTCAAAAAATAGGTATGGCTAGAAAGGGTAGGGGTAGGTGATGTCCCACAAGAAAAGGGCATGGCCTGGCATGGAGGTGCCGGCGGCACAGCGGTCCTTACAATCGATGATGTTGCAGAATTGCTCTGCCGTCATCTTGTGGCGGCCCACCTCGACAAGAGTGCCGACGATGGCGCGCACCATGTTGCGCAGGAAGCGGTCGGCGGTAATGGTGAACACCCATTTGTCATCGTCATGAGTCCACTGTGCATGGGAGACACGGCAGTTGTTGGTTTTGACGTCGGTGTGCAGTTTGGAGAAAGAGGTGAAATCGGTGTAATCTAAGAGATGGGCAGCGGCCTGGTTCATCAGGTCGAAGTCGAGGTCTGGCGGGCATTTCCAACTCAGCGGGTAGCGGAAAGGATCCTTGTGGGTGACGGCAAAGTACTTGTAGGTACGGCTAGTGGCGTCAAAACGGGCATGGGCATCATCATGGACGGGTGCGATGTTGTAGATGGCGATATCGGCTGGCAGCAGGGCATTGAGGCTGTGAACGAGGCGTTGGACATCGGCAATGGGCTGCTCTGTATCAAAATGGGCCACCATGAGGCGGGCATTCACCCCGGCGTCGGTGCGACCCGCGCCAGTCACAGGTGTGGGGACGCGCAGCAGCGTGGCCATCGCCTCCTCGATAACCTGTTGCACCGAGGTGTCATGGGGCTGAACCTGCCACCCGTGGTAGGCAGCCCCCCGATAACCCAATCTCATGAAGTACCGCATAATTCTTCTAGACTATCTAGATCATCTAGAACATCTAGTGAAGATTATTTCTCCAAGTAGGTGTAGCCGTAGAGACCGCTGCGGAAGTTGCGGACGAACTCGTTGCCCTCTTCACTACTGATCTTGCCGGAGCGGATGGACTCGCTCACCCAGGTCTCGACGTTGCGCACCAGTTGCTTGGGGTTAAACTCGACGTAGTCGAGCACCTCGGCCACGGTCTCGCCGTCAATGACCTGATCAATCTCGTAGTGGTCCTTGAAGACGTTGATGTGTACCGCATTGGTGTCACCAAACAGGTTGTGCATATCACCCAAAATCTCTTGATAGGCTCCCACAAGGAAGATGCCCAGATAGTAGTGTTGGCCTTCCTTGAGTTTGTGGACGGGCAGCGAGTGGTCGATGCCTTGCGCCGAGATAAAGTTGTTAAGTTTGCCGTCGCTGTCGCAGGTCATGTCCTGCAGGGTGGCGAAGCGGGTGGGACGATCGGTAAGGTGGTCGATGGGCATCACGGGGAATACCTGGTCGATGGCCCATGCGTCGGGCAGTGACTGGAAAAGTGAGAAGTTGCAGAAGTACTTGTCTGGCAACATGCGGCTCACCGAACGCAACTCGTCGGGGGCGTGTTTCATGTTGCGGACAAAGCCGTCAACGTCGCGGGCGATGGACCAGAAGAGTTTCTCGACCATGGCACGTGTGCGCAAGTCGATAAGGCCCAGCGAGAAACGGTCGAGCGCCTCATCACGTATCTGCAGGGCGTCGTGCCAGTCTTCGAGCAGGCGCGCCTGGTTGATCTTGTCCCAGATCTCGTACATGTCACGCACCAGTTCGTCATCGTTCTCACTGACGGTATCCACCTTGTCGTTCCACTCGGGGAATGAGGTCGTTTCCAGCACGTCAACCACGAGCACCGAGTGGTGGGCGGTCAATGAGCGACCACTCTCGGTGATGATGTTGGGGTGCTTGAGGCCGTTCTTGTTGCTGGTATCGACCAGGGTGTAAACAGCATCGTTGACATACTCCTGGATGCTGTAGTTCATCGAGTGGCTGCTGGCGCTTGAACGGGTGCCGTCGTAATCTACACCCAGGCCGCCTCCGATATCGACATATTCCACGTCAAAGCCGAGTTTGGCCAGTTGCACATAGAACTGAGCGGCCTCGCGCAAGGCGTTCTTGATACGGCGTATCTTGGTAATCTGGCTGCCAATGTGGAAATGGATAAGTTTGAGGCAGTCTTCCAGTTTGTGCTCATGCAGGTAGTCGATGGCGCTGAACAACTCACTGGTGTTCAAACCAAACTTGCTGCTGTCACCACCACTCTCTTCCCACTTGCCGCTACCGCTGCTCGAGAGCTTGATGCGGAAGCCGATATTGGGACGGATGTGGAGTCGCTGGGCCACGCGATCGATGAGCGCCAGCTCGCTGAGTTTCTCCACAACGATAAAGATGCGGCGACCCATCTTCTGGGCCAGCAAGGCGAGCTCCACGTAGCCCTCGTCTTTATAGCCGTTACAGATGATGACGGGATTGGCGTTCAAGTCGGTCATATTGCTGGCGAGCACTGCATGGAGTTCGGGTTTACTGCCTGCTTCCAGACCGATGTTGAACTTCTTGCCGTGTCCGATGATTTCCTCGACGACCTGCCTCATCTGGTTCACCTTGATGGGATAGACGATGAAGTTGGCACCCTGGTACTCATATTCCTTGGCTGCCTTCTTGAAGCAGCTGGAAATCTTGTCAATGCGGTTGTCCAGGATGTCGGGGAATCGCAGCAATACTGGAGCGGTCACCTTGCGTGAGTGGAGCTCGTCCATCACGTCAACCAGATCGACTGGCACGCAACTGTGCTTGGGGGTAACAGTTACGTGACCGTTCTCGTTAATGGAGAAGTACTTGAGGCCCCAGCCTCCGATATTGTAAAGTTCGGCGCTATCCTCTATGCGCCACTTGTTGATTGCTGACACGGCTATTGGTTTGTTTTAGTCGGGTGATACAATGCGGATAAATGTGAGCGCAAAGATAACCATATTTATTGGTTATGACAATAAAGTGGCCTTGAAAATCCCCCTAAAGCGCAAAAACTGGCGAGGAAGCCATCGGACGCTCCCCCGCCATGATGTGGATAAATCTAACAATGGTGGTAACCAAAATTACTCGTCGGGCCATTGGCCTCTCAACAGGTAGTCGATGAGTGAGGTCACGTCAGAGATAGAAACGTCGCCGTTCAGGTCGCAGTCAGCCTCTCTTGGAGCCTCTTGGCCACTCAACAGGAGGTCGATGAGCGTGGTCACGTCGGCAATGGTCACCTCGTTGTCCAGATTCGCATCACCACGCAACCCCATTTCTGTGTCCTTTGACAGACGCCATACGCGCAGGCAATAGCCGGGTTGATATTGATAAATAGTCACGCCTGTAGCATCCACTTCGGCATTCAGCCAGTTGGCTTGGAAAGCGTTAGGATTGGTTGTAGCAGTAGATGTTACTGCGAGCAGGGGCTCGGAAGCGCCAGCCTCGGCAATGGCCCAACCGTCACGATAGTCGGGCATCAGCGGATAGATGAACATCTCTTTTCCGTCCCAGATGAGCGGGAAGATGCCATTGGCGTGGCCCTTCTTGTTGACTTCATCTAAGTTGGGCAAAACGATGGATGTGAATGAGAAATTGTCACCATCAGCCACCAGTTTAGCAGGATTACCGCTACGGTAGGCATATATTAGAGCTTCCTCACCCTGCAAGTCAATGTAATAATTGATGACGGTTGATGATTGGGGATTCACTAGCCTGTCACATGTGGCCACATAAGTGTTATCGGTGTCCAATTCACCCTCGGTAATCTTTATACGGAGAACCTTATCGGTGTAGATAGTGCCATCTGTATTCGCAGCAGTGATGTATAATTCGCCGTCTTCCAAGAGGTTGCCTTTGGCAAAGCCAAAGAAGTCACAGCGCCCTTGGAATCCCGTATCGTTGGGAATCATGTAGGTTGCCGACTCGCCGGTCTCGGGGTTGAGGACTGTGAACGATTGATCAACCCACATGGTGCTGCCAAATCCGGCATTGCTGGTAATAATGTTTCCGACTTCGTCGCGAGTGATGGCGCAGTTGCGGCCACCAGGCAGGGTCTCTCCGGTTAATCCATTCTCGTCGATAATGTAAACCACTTCATCTGCCTTGTTGTTGATGTAGAATTTGCCATCCATGCCAAATCCTTGACGGGTATCTCCAACGGGCAAGAACGATACGTCAGTAATTTCCCACACCTTTTCTAATTTGTAGTCCTGGGCGCTTGAGCCAAGGGCTAGTGCTGCCATTGCAGCGATTAGTAACAATTTTTTCATAATACAAATTGGAATTTAGTTGGTTAATATAAAGCAGTTGAAAAACTAGATGATAATCTACGCTTTGGGAAAAACTTTGAATTAATGATGCAAAAATAACAAAAAAACACAAGAATATCAATTATTGATGCTTTTTCTCATAGTAATAACGTTTTTCTATGGGTTTTTGTAAGGGGGTAAATCGTCAGTTGCGGTTTGCTGGAATGAGGTGTTAAAAAAATAATCCCTCAGTGCTTTGCCCGACGACAAAAAACACTTATCTTTGCGGCATAGAAAAATTAAATGTTTTTTCCAAATATTATTCAAAAACAATTATGGTTAATTACAAGGATTTAGGTCTCGTAAACACTCGCGAGATGTTTGCTAAGGCAGTCGATGGCGGCTATGCCATCCCCGCATTCAACTTCAACAACATGGAGCAGTTACAGGCTATCATCAAGGCTTGCGCCGAGACGAAGTCGCCTGTTATCCTGCAAGTATCGAGTGGCGCCCGCAAGTATGCCAACCAGACGCTGTTGCGTTACATGGCCGAGGGCGCTGTAGAGTATGCCAAGGAGTTGGGCTGGGAGCATCCCCAGATTTGCCTCCATCTGGACCATGGTGACACCTTTGAACTGTGCAAGTCATGTGTGGACTTCGGTTTCTCATCTGTCATGATCGACGGCTCATCGCTCCCCTACGAGGAGAACATCGCCTTGACCAGAAAGGTTGTGGAATATGCCCACCAGTTTGACGTAACCGTTGAGGCCGAGCTGGGCGTGCTCGCTGGCGTTGAGGACGACGTTGTAGCCGAGGAATCTCACTACACCAAGCCCGAAGAAGTGATTGACTTCGCCACCCGCACCGGTTGCGACTCGCTGGCTATCAGCATTGGTACCAGCCATGGCGCTTACAAGTTCAAACCCGAACAGTGCACCCGCGACCCGCAGACTGGCAAGCTCGTGCCTCCTCCCCTGGCATTTGACGTGCTTGAGGAAATCGAGAAGAAGCTCCCCGGCTTCCCCATCGTGCTGCACGGCTCGTCGAGCGTGCCCCAGGAGTATGTTGATATCATCAACAGCCACGGTGGCAATCTGCCCGATGCCGTAGGTATCCCCGAGGACCAGCTGCGCAAGGCTGCCAAGAGCGCCGTTTGCAAGATCAACATCGACAGCGACAGCCGTCTGGCCTTTACCGCTGCTGTTCGCAAGGTCTTTGTTGAGAAGCCCGGTGAGTTTGACCCCCGCAAGTATTGCGGTCCCGCCCGTGACGAGATGGTTCGCCTGTACAAGCACAAAATCATCGAGGTGCTGGGTAGCGACGGCAAAGCCGAGTAATCGAATTATCAATTTTTTGAATTGAGATCATGTAGAGACGCAAAATTTTGCGTCTCTACTATTTTATTGAATATCAGCTATTTAACTTTTTGCAATTTTTTTATTGTGAAAAAAGTCACAAAAAAATTTGGTCAGTTGCTGAAACGGTATTACCTTTGCACCGCTTTACGAAACAAATGCGTTTCGGTAAGTGCGATCGGGGTGTAGCTCAGTCCGGTTAGAGTACGCGTCTGGGGGGCGTGGGGTCGCTAGTTCGAATCTAGTCACCCCGACATCGCAAAAAGTGCTGATGATCATTGATTGTCGGCACTTTTTTAATTTTTGCTGAGGCAGATATAGTAACGGGGCACCTGATGTCCCATAATCCAAGTAGATGTGATGAAAGCATTCGTGACAACTTTGTTATTCTTGCTGGCGGTAGCGCTTCCCTCGCTGGCGCAGTCGTGGCTGGGTGGAGATATCTCGATGATGACGGCCAACGCCCGCCAGGGTGTGATTTACAAGGACTCATGTGGCGTGACGGTGGATCCTTATGACCTGTTCAAGCAACAGGGATGGAACATGATGCGCGTGCGCCTGTTTGTGGATCCGCAGAACGCTCCAGGCAGTCATCATGACCAGGGTGTGTGCCAGGATTTGGATTATGTCATCGATCTGTGCAAAACGATCAAGGCTCGTGGCTTTGAGGTGATGCTGGATTTCCATTACAGCGACACGTGGGCCGATCCTGCCAAACAGTTCACCCCTAAACGTTGGGAAAACCTCAATGCTCAGACTCTTGCCGATAGCATCTATCACTATACCCGTCATTGCTTGCAGGCCTTGAAGGCGGCAGGAGTGGAACCTGCGACAATTCAGGTGGGTAATGAGATTACCTTCGGTATGGATTGGCCGGTGGGACGTGTGGATCCGATGAGTGCCGACAACTGGGATGTGTTCACCAGTTTGCTCAAGGCTGGTTGCAAGGCTTGTCGTGAGGTGTGTCCCAGGGCGGGTATCATCATCCACACCGAGAAAGCCGGCGTGTGGGAAATGACACGCAACTATTATGACCGCTTGCGACAGGCGGGCTTGGACTATGACATCATCGGCTTGAGTTACTATCCCATGTGGCATGGCACGATTCCTAACTTGGGCGCCACGCTCGACTCGCTGGCTATGCTTTTCCCTGATAAACCCGTGATGATTGTCGAAGCGGCTTATTACTACCTGCATGACGGTGTAAAACGTGGAGAAGAAGATTTCTCTCAATGCCTGCCAGGTACCATTGAGGGACAACGTGAGTTTACAGCCCAATTGGTTGAGGAGTTGAACCGTCACGATAATGTGACGGGCCTCTTCTGGTGGTACCCCGAAGAGAATCTCTACGGCACCCGTTTTGAGGGACGTGGATGGGGATTGAACCGCGGCTTGTTCAATAGCGCCAACGGTCAAGCCTTGCCGGCCCTCTACGAAATGAGCCGTTTCAAGCGATAGTTTTATCGTCATTGCAAACACACAACACACGATATGACTAAAAAATCAACCTACATCGGCATCCTGTGTGCCATCTTGTCGGCTGTGTGCTATGGTACGAACCCCTTTGGTGCTTTGCCGCTTTATGAGGAAGGAGTGAACACGGCTACGGTGCTGGCCCATCGTTTTGGCTTAGCGGTCATCCTGCTGGCCGTTGTGATGCTCATCAAGCGTGAGAACTTCAAGGTGACGCGTAATGAGTTCAAGGTGCTGTTCTCGCTGGGCATCCTGTTTGCCGCATCGAGCATCACTTATTACCAGAGTTTCCACTTCATGGACGCAGGTATTGCCTCGACCATCCTGTTTGTCTATCCTGTGATGGTTGCGGTAATCATGGCGGTATTTTTCAAGGAGCGTGTTACTGCCATGACGGTCATCGCCATCGTGTTATCGCTCATTGGCATAGGTCTGCTCTACAAGGGAGAGGCAGGAGTGTCGCTCAGCGTGGTAGGTATCATCTTGTGCGTGTTGTCATCGCTGGCCTATGCCGTATATATCGTCGTTGTCAACCAGTCCAGCATTAAGATGTCTTCGTTTAAAGTTACGTTCTATGCCATGCTGGTGTGTGAGATCACGTTGATACTCTATTCTTTCACTTCTCCCGAATTATATCTCCACACCTTACCCTCGATGCGTGCATGGTCGTTTGCCGTCTGGTTAAGCGTGGTCCCGACCATCCTCTCGCTGGTGTTTATGACCGTGGCTGTTCATCATGTGGGAGCCACACCCACAGCAATCTTGGGCGCTCTTGAGCCACTCACGGCGGTAACTATCGGTGTACTGGTATTTGGCGAGATGTTGACACCCCGTCTTATTGTCGGTATTCTGTTTATCCTTTTTGCTGTGATGCTCGTAGTGCTAGGCAAAGACCTGCACCTGCGCACCATCACTCATGCGGTTTCACGCCTGTGGCACTGGAAATAACTGTTTAGTCCAGCAGTTGGGCGATGGTATCGGTGACGCGGCGGGCAGTCGTGTAGTCAAGGGCGGCCTCGTTGGCTCCAGGACGTCCCATGTACAGGTTAGGATTGACGTATTGCATTTTGCTCGCTTGGGATTCGCGACCTGAGAAATGGAATTCGTGCAGTCCTGTGATTTCTTGCAGTTGGCGGATGTTCTGCTCGGTCACGCCACTACCTGCCATAAGGATGATGCGGCCTGCTGCCTGACGGTTCAGGCGGGCGAGTAATTCAGCTCCCTGGATGGCCTTGGGTTGCTGCCCCGAAGTGAGAATACGATCAAACCCCAGGTCAATAATGGTTTCCAACGCCTGTTCGGGATTGACGGCACGGTCAAAGGCGCGGTGGCAAGTAACGCTCATCCCATGAGCACATTCCATCAGGTAGCGGTTCTTCTCTACGTCAAAGGTGCCATCGGCATTCAAGCAGCCAAATACCACTCCGTCAACACCCAAATTGCGGCATGCGGCGATATCTGCTGCCATGCGTTCCACTTCCAAATCTGAATAGAGAAAATCCCCACCACGTGGACGGATAATCACATGCAAACGTGTGGTAGTCAACACACGGCGCGCCACTTTGATCTCTCCATAACTGGGTGTTGTGCCCCCTTCAGGGATACCCGCACACAATTCCACACGGTCAGCTCCCCCTTCTTGTGCCGCAATGCAGGATTCCACACCATTGGCACACACTTCCACCATAAATTCCTCACGTCTCATATCTCTCAATCGTTGTTTATAGTTCGTTGGGACTATCACCTTATTGCAGGATGATGTCGATGACGGCGTTGATGTCGGCAATGTTTATCTCGCCGTCGTCGTTTACGTCGGCGGCAGTTGAGGTGTTGCCCGCCAGAATCTGGTCGATGACGGCATTGATGTCGGCAATGTTCACTTCACCATCACCGTTCACGTCTCCTGCTAGCATCTCCTGATGAGGCATGTTGGCATAGACCAGTTCCATGCCGGGAATCTTCAAGCTATACTGCTCGCCGGTGGTGACAGCATTGTAGGTAATGTAATAATACACCAGATGCAGCGGGAAATTGCCCAGGTCGGTGGCATCAAAAACATCGGTCACTGGTACGTCGAGCGTGACGCCGCCCTCCTGGGGTGTCTCAACAGCATATTCCACCGTGATGCGTTCTCCAAAGCCGTTCTCAAGCAGTATCTTGACGGATTTAAGTTGAATGGCTCCTGGTATCATGCGCAGGCGCAGGGTATCAGGGATTCCCCACATTTGCACCGCCTTAGTGATTTTGATATAAGGGTTGCGCGATGATGCTCCCGTGAAGTCTATCTGCATACCATTGTCGAGCGCTGTAATCACCTGGTTCTTGCCACCGCTCTGTGTCACTGCCCATGTCGTAGGGTCGATGGGGGCATTCTCCACGGTGGTCACACGTGCCTTGGGGTTCTCTACCCTGACGAGTAACGAGTCGGCAAGTAATGGGTGGCTTGAGCCTACAAACGTCTGTCCATTGGCCACGGCGGTGACGATACCCATGTCGTCCACGGTGCAGACGCTTTCATCGGATGAGGCCCAGGCCACTACCGAAGGGTCCACCTTATCCAATCCGTAGCCGCTCACTCCGTTGATGTTGATGCTATAGGGATGGAACTGGTCGATGACTACACTATCGCTCACCAGGGTCCATTGGGCCTCCATGATGGTGACAGGCTGGGTGGCGGTGATGCCGTTATAGGTGGCGTACAAGTTGCCCGATGCGGGGTGGGATACGGCATGGAAATAGCCATCCTCATCAAATGTACCTACCTCGGGGTCACAAGTAAACGTGCATCCCTGCAGGTTGCGCGTTTTCAACACTCCATACTGGTTGTAGCCCCACACGTCAAATGCTGTGGTCGCCGATATAGACAGGTTATAGCAACGCGGTTCAAAATTGATAATGCCGATTTCATCGTCCTGAGGTGCTACCGAGACAATCAGGCAACCATTACCCACGGCACGCACGGGACCATCGCTGGGATGGTTCAGCACCTCGTCGTTGGCCAGGATGCACGATGAGCCGCCACCGTCCAGATTGACGGCGTTGACGGCACCCAGAGCGTCAAAAATGCCCTTGAACTCCAGCAGCGTTACGCCCAACGAAGTCATGTGGCGGCCATCCACAACGACAAAGTAGAGTCGCGTGCTATCGGCATTGAAGCCAATGGCTGTGCGGGGGTGGCGTTCTGCCCAATCTTCCATGAATTGGCCGTTCTGCATGATGATATGGTTGCTGCCGCCGATGAGTTGGTGGATATTCACATCCTGGGGACCACTATTGAGCGTGAGTTTGAAGCTGATGTCGAGCACGTCGCCCACATTCATCCATTCGGTCTGGTTAGCGTATGTGCCTTTGAGCCACAGAATGGCCTTGCCGTCGGGGATGGTTCTTGAGCCTTGTGCATCAAACATGTCCTCGATAACGCAGTGCTCCACACCGTTGGCACGCCAGGCAAATTCGCCCTCGACAGGCCGCAGCAGCACCATTTTGCCCGAGTTGGACGCGTCATAAGTCGTAGGACCGTAGCTGCGGGTAAAAAGGAAAGATTGGTTGGTGGCAATATTCTCGTAGGCATAGCGCATACGGTTCACCAGATTGAGGGCAAACGAATGATCGCCGCCAGTCACTCGTCCCGTGAACGTCAGGCGGTCGATAAAGGGGCGGTTGTTCTCGTCGAGCACCAGGCACGCGCGGTTATGGCTGCTGAGCACCAGTTCGTCGTTGCGCACCTGCCCGCTCAGGGGTAGGCCCACCTCGTTGGTCGGCGAGGTCATGAAGAAATCGCCATTGACCGCTGCCACGACCTCGTGGCCAGGGCGGGTGTTACGTGTCGCCATGCTGACGGGAGTCTCAGTCGCCACTGACTTTTCGCCACCCAGGCAAGTCTCCATAATAATGTAGGGATTGGTCAGGTCCATCTCGACAACGCTCACCTTGAGCGGCATGGCCGGGATGTCATATTTGGCGGCGGTGACACCAGGTCCCACCAGGTGCGGGAAGATGAGGGTATCCACCTCATAGGCCTTATCGCCGATTGTCCAATGGTCGCGGGCGAGACCTGTGGCTAACGTCAGCGATAACGTTATGGCGCAAAGTAAACCTTTTTTCATTTTTGTTTAGGTTTTAGGCATTTAAACTACGAATTACGCTAATTATACAAACCATCAACATAATAGATTAGTTTAATTAGCGTAATTCGTAGTTTGATTAATTGGGCTAGCTGTTCAGGATAATATCGATGACCGCGTTGATGTCGGCGATGTTGACTTCATTGTCACCGTTCACATCGGCTGTGGGAGACGTTTTGCCTGCCAAAATCAGGTCAATCAAGGCGTTGATGTCGGCAATGTTCACCTCGTTGTCGCCGTTCACGTCGCCAGGATTGCTTGGTTGCGGTCCGGAGCCGGCATCCACGTTACGGCCAATCTTATATACCGCCATACCGTTGTAGGCCTTGAATGTGAACAGAGTCACCTCTTCAAATCCCTCTTCGTCAACGCCATATTCCACAGCGAAACAGTGTACGCGCAAACCGCTATCGTTGACCTTGCCAAGGCTGTCGGCGGGGATTTTCCAGTATTTGGTCATACCGCCCAGCGACATACCTTCACCCAGTTCGCAGATGTTGGCTTGGCAACCGTGTCCGTTACCGTTCATGTCGGCATTGACATAGACAAAGAAGTCGCGGCCTTCCAGTTTGAATTCAATGCAGCCGTTGGGCTGGGACTGAGGCCATAAGGCAGGATCTGTATCCTCAAACGAGTCGATGACCGAGCCCGAGAAGTCGTAAATCACGGGTGCCGTGTCAAAGCAGTCGATGTAGAACATCTGGCCACTGTAGCGGTAATCCTCGTCGGGATCCTCAATCATCTTGATGACAGGAGCCAGCGAGAAGCCAGTCTTGGTCTCAGGATAGAAGTTGATGACATCCATATAGGGGTCCCCGTCAAAACCGCCTTCCCATTCGCCGCCCTGGTCGGCGTGCATACGATAAAGGGTGGGGAAGCCAGGATCGGCAGTCGAGCCCGAAACGGTCATGATGTTGCACTCAGCCTCCTCAAGGGTGAGGTCACCAATCACGTCCAGATAGTCGGTGCGCTGCGGAGCATCGCCCTTGTCAAGTTCGACGATGAGGGTGAGTTCGCCCGTCTCGGTATTGACCATATAGACGGGTACATACTGCTGTGCCGTGCTGGTCATGGGAGCCACCCAGATGTGGTGGAAATTATCCTTGCCAATGCTGGCCACACCCAGGAAACGGCCGTAGGGGGCACCGTCGAGCGTTAAGGGCAGGTCTTCGAGCTGGTGTCCGTCAGCTGCCGAGAAGCGGTGGATGATTGACTGCGAAATTGTATCAGTGCCAATGATGACCGCGCGTTCCTCGCTACGTGCCACATAAATGATGCCTTGATCCATCGTCGCCGTGCGGGCGCGCTGGTTGCAGATGACATTGTCGGTATAATTCGTTCCGCAGTGCACACGGTCAAAGATCCACTTGTTAACGATTTTAATGCCATTCACCTCGGGGTAGGTTTGGCCATCGGTTATGGCCAGGGCGCTCAGTGCCGAGGCCAACAAGGTAATCACGAGAAGTAAAGATTTTTTCATTTTGTCAATGTTTTAGAGTTTAGAATTAAAACAGATTCACGCTAAGCCGTCAAATCACTAAGCTATTTTAATTGCTTGCAAGAGGCTCGCAATAAATAATAAAAAATGAAAACTTAGCGCCTTAGCGGCTTAGCGTGAGATTTTGTATAGGTAGACTTAGCTGTTTAGGATGATGTCGATGACAGCATTGATGTCGGCAATGTTCACCTCGTTGTCACCGTTCACGTCGGCTGTCGGGCTCGTTTTGCCTGCCAAAATCAAGTCAATCAATGCGTTGATGTCGGCGATATTCACCTCACCATCGCCATTCACGTCGCCAGCCAGGCCGGGACCAGGCTCGTCACCGCTCACGCCTACACCGATCTTGTAAACCGCCATGCCGTTATAGCACTTGAAGATGAACAGGGTGATTTCCTCGTTGCCCTCGGCATCGGTACCATATTCCACGTTCATGCTCTGTACGCGGGTTCCACCATCGCTCACGGCGCCCATCTCATCGGGCACCATCCAGTAGCGCTGCATGCCTTCGAGTGTCATGCCCTCGCCCAATTCACAGATATTTACCTGGCAGGCCTTGTTGATCATCGTGGCCTCGTCAACGCCAGTGTATTGGGCGGTGACAAAGACGATAAAGTTACGACCTTCGAGTGTGAACTCGCACACACCGTTGGCACCTACGTCCATCGGCCAGAAGGCAGGATCCACATTCTCGAAGTCCTCTACCTTGGTTCCTGTCACGTCATACAGGATGGGTGCTGTGGTAAAACCGTCGATATAGAACAATTCGCCTGAGAAGTCATCCTCACTAGCCAGAATCATCTTAGCCACGGGAGCATAACCCCACTGGGTCACGGTCTCGGGATAGAAATCGAGAATGGCCAAGTAGGGGTCGCCGTCAAAACCGCCTTCCCAGTCTCCACCCTGGTCTGCATGCCAACGGTAGATGTACTCCGAACTGGCGCCTACTGACATGATGTTACACTCGGCTTCCTCGCGGGTGATATCACCCATCACGTCGATATAGTCGCAGCGCTGCAGGGCATCGCCCTTGTCGAGTACGCCCATCAGGGTAAGTTCACCAGTCTCCTTGTCCACCATATAAACTGAGTGCTCGGTGGCCACTTCGCTGGAATAGGGAGACATGTAAAGATGACCAAAGTTGTCAACGCCCACGGTGTTGCTGCTAAGCACGGCGCCACCATAGATGGCACCATCAAGTGTCAGCTGCAATTCCTTCACCAGTTCACCGTTGCTGGCATTCACCTTATAAATCACGCTCTGTGACAGCGTGTCGGTGCCTTGTATCACCGTATTGGCATTGGAACGGGCGATGTAGATATAACCATCATACATCACGGCAGTGCGGGCACTGGTGTTACAGTAGGGCTTATCACCCCACACACTAGGAGTGTGGGCACGGTCCTGAATCCACAAGTTCTTGATGCCGATGCCATTGACGCGTTCATAGGTTACGCCATCGGTCACTGCCCATGAGCTGATGATGGTTGACACCATAAACAATGAAAAGAGTAAAAATTTCCTCATAATTAGTTGGTTATTAAATTGTTGTTATTGAATTATATTTTGTTTGCTTTTAGTTTAGCAAAGTAACACAAAAATCCGCGAATATCAAAATTAAGCCAGCGATTTATTTGAAACTACTATGAAATTTCAATGAGCACCACTATCAGCAGGTTGTTCATTGATCTCAAGGTTGAATCCCAATTGGCTGTCCATCCAGGCAATGCGGTCGCGCAACCATTGCTTCAGGAAGGCGATTTCGTCATCAAAGTCCTTGGAAATGTAGTAGTTAGGCCATACATATTTGCCCCAACGGGGCCATGCCTGGCTGTCGCGTTGCATGGCTCCCTGGGCAGTCAGCACGGTGGCCATGGAGTCGATAACCGCCATCAACGCTTCCTCACGCAGGTTGCTCTGGCGGTATTGTGCCCAGCGGTCACGGAGCATAGCCGTGTAGGCTTCGTCGCTGTTGAGCCGTGTCCACCAGAAGGGAATCAGGAAATCCTCACCCTCGGCATAGAATAGGTCGTTACTCTGATAAATCCACCCTTCGGTGCGCCAGCCTTCACGTATTTTGCAGTTACCATAGGCCAGGTTCATATCCCACACGACGGTCTTGAAGCGTCCATCCACATTGTCGCGCCGCTTGTAGAGTTTGCCACTCTTGCGATAGCCGTCGATGCTATGCCCCAGTTCCATGGCAATCTGGTAGTCGATGAACGACATCACGTCGATATAGCGGCGGTAACCCTGCTTTGGGTCACTGAACTGCGGTGACGCCAATGCCTGCTCCATCGCGTCGATGCGGCGGTTGATATAATGGAGTTGAGCGCTATTCAGGTCTTCGTATTTGGGTGATTTGTACTGGAAATGGATAAAACGGTCGGTCAGTGCCTTGCCATTGCTGTCCACGGGGTGGTACTTAGAGCGGTAATGCACGTCGTCGTCATAATCCACCTCAACCAGGTAATCGCCTGTCAGTTCAATGCCTTCCTTGCGGGGCTTGGCGAGATTAAGGCGGTGTTTCCCCTCGGAAACCACTTCACAGAGGATGTACACGCCATAATAAGTGCCGTCGAGGAATACCTCACAGTAGCGTCCCTGCGGCGTGTATTCCATCCACGGTCGTGAAATCTCAAAGGCCAGCAGGTCGCGCATCATGCTCTTGTCGCTATATGGTGCCAGCAAAGCCCAGTTGTCATCCTTGCCCATGCCCAAAATCTTGACCCTCTGCTTGGAGGCATATTTTATGGGGCCGTCCAGGGTGCGGAATGACAAGGGTTTCTTGGGGCTGTCGTTAAAGGTGGAATTGCCACGGTAACGCAGCGAGATATAACCCTCGTAGTCGATACGTTGCCCGGGATGGGCCTCCAGGTCGGCATAGTTGAGGTTGCCCTTGCCGTTGTCGATGATTTTCATGTGACCCTCGACGCGCTGGTAACGGTCGATTGTTCGGCCCTTCACCTCGATCCAAACAATGGGCAGGTTGGTCGAGACGAGTTCCACATCAGTATCACGAGGCGGGAAATTGTTGGTCGGCTCACGCTTACAGCCTGTGAGCACTATCAACAATACCGCTATGAAAATCAGTCGCTTCATCATTATTACTACTGGGTTTTAAGCATGGCGTTAGGCAATATATCAACTGTTAAGAATGATGTCTATGATTGCATTGACGTCGGCGATGTTGACTTCGTTGTCGCCATTCACGTCACCCTTACGGTCATTGTTGCCCGTGAGAATGAGGTCGATGATGGCGTTGATATCAGCAATGTTGACCTCGCCGTCACCATTCACGTCTCCCGTGATGACCTCACGATAGACAAAGGAGCGGATGTCGCAATAGTCGGTGTATTGCACCGTTGTACCCGTGGCCAGCGTGCGATAAGCATAGCGCGCACGCACGTAATAGGTTTTGCCGTCGGTCAACTTGCCCGTGCCCTTGATGGTTCCTAGCTCAGGTGTCTCAAAGGTGCCTTCGAGTGTGCCGTTATAGGACGTACGGGTAGGGAAGGACGTGGAATTGCTGATCTGCACCCTCAATGACCCGATTCCCTCGACTGGCTCAAAGCGTACCACATCGGTGGGATAGAGCACCATATCGTCGGCACTGGGGAACACATATACGGGCACAGGTGGAATCACCTCGACTGTTGTGAATGACGACACTGGTGTGGTGATTGTCGCATCGCCGTAGGTTGCTGTTACGCGGGCATAATAGGTCATGGCGCCAGCAAAACGGTATTTGGGCACTTGCCATTGTACCTCAGACAACATGATGCTGTCAGGGTTGTTCATCGATGCCGTCGTGGACAACTCTAACACGTAGGTCGTGCCTGGGGCACCAGCCGTCCATGTGATGGTGGGGGTTAAGGATACAGCATTAGAAGCATCGGCAGGTGAGGTGATGCGCATCTGCCCCAAGGTGAATTGCCGCAGTTCACTGGCATTATCCCACTGATTGAGACCACGAGCCACCACACGCCACCAGTAGGTGCCGTTGGTCAGGCAAGGAATCTTGGTCAAGGGACAACTCAACGAGTCCACCTCGACTTGTGCCACAAGAGAATCCATCTGCTGGTCGGCATAGACCTGCACCATGTAAGTCGCCGCATTGCAGTCCCATTGCATGAATGAGAGTTCGGGCACCTCGGCACCGTCCTCGGGATAGAGCAACACTGGCTGTGCAGCCTGAGTAGGCACGCTGCCCGGCATGACGGGGGCATACTCGTTTTCCCAGCGGTCGAGGATCGATACCGCATAGCGGTAGCCCTCGCGTTTGGCTGCGGGCAGGGTGTAAGACGTCCAATAGCTGACACCGTCGATATACTTTGCCTGGCAATGGAAATCACGGTCTTCCACCCCATCGGGAATGGCATAGATGACGTAGCGCACGTTAGGGATGCTGTCCCACGAGAGGGTGCCGTCGCTGTAGGTCAGGTTGGTAACCGTGGTATAGGTCTGGTCAGGCGTGAGCCACGCTGGGGCAGGATTGAGGGCGATCGTCGAGTAGAGGGTATCTTTGAGCCAAGTGCGCAACTGGCGAACCTTGCCATCAATAACTTCCTTCTTGTTGCGCCACGTGCCGTAGCGGAAGTAAACCATGCCTGGATTGCCGCCAGCTGCCATCGCCTCGCGCATGACACGTCCCTGCTTGACAAATTCAGCCAGTGTCCAACCCTCTTCATCGGGAATCCATTGGCTGATGAAGATGTGGCGGTTAAAACGGGCGGCTATCTTGCCCCACCATGTGGTAACGCCGGTAAAGGTGCCCGTTGTCTTCCAATAGACCTGCGGTGCCAGGAAATCGATAGTGCCACGGGTAACCCATGCCATCGGGTCGCTGTAGATCTGGTTATATTGCCAGTCGCTACCTGGGCTGGGCTCCACACCATATTGGTCGGCTACAGCCTGTGAAGAGCATGCAACACCGGCAGGCCCGATGCCGAAGCGTACCCACGGCTTGGTGGATTTGACCATATCGTTCACGTCCTTGACCATCTGGTTGACGTTCTCGCGGCGCCAGTCGCCCTGCGACATCGTGCCACCGTTGGCCTTGTAAGCATTATACAGGTTGGCATCGAGTGAGAACGACGGGTTGTCCTGGTTGTAGAAATAATCGTCAAACACCAGGCCGTCAACGTCATACTTCACGATGATATCCTTGCACACGTCCACCACGCGCTGGCGCACCTCGGGGATACCAGGATTGAGCACCGTCTCGTAGCTGGTGGTCAAGAGCCACTCGGGATGGGTGTAGATGTAGTCGCGCTCGCTTTGGCCCCACTTGTTGTCACCATGGCCGTAGCGGTAGGGGTTTACCCAGGCATAGACCTCGATACCTCGCTTGTGGGCCTGCTCGACGAGATAGCCCAGAGGGTCAAACGCGGGTGCCACGCCGCGGGTGCCTGAAACATAGCTGGACCACGGCTCGTAGGCCGAATTGTACATCGCGTCGCACATCGCCCTGACGTGGTAATAGACCACGTTGATGTGGTTGACGAGCATGGTGTCGAGCATCTTGCGGCAGGCATTCTGCACGATGGGCGTGTTGCTCGTTGTGATGGCTCCACTGGGCCAGTCATTGAGGTAGGCTGTCATCCAGATGCCGCGCTGCTCCCTTTTGGGTGGCACATCGCTAACCGAAATGGCAAAGCTGGCGACAAATGTCACCAGCATTGCCATTATGATTACACTTCTCTTCATAGTCTCACATTTTGGACGTTGTGTCATAATTCATGTCTCAATATTTGGTCGGCCTTACGGCCGAGAAATTAAGCAAAAATTTTTATAAAAATTAAACACGATAATATTTTTATTTAATTTTATTAATAATTTTGTTTAATTTCTCGCGCGAAGCGCGACATAAAATGCAACGAATGAATGATGGCGCATCGTCTTGCTATGGCCTTAGAACAGGTTGGTCAGGCGCGGGTTGATGCACACGCCCAGGATCCTGTCCTTGTTGCCGTTGAAGTTATAGACCTTGCCGTCGGCTGGATTGAAGTAGTACAGGCCTGTGGTGTATGTCTTCTCGGTCGTGGCGGCACGGAAGCCGAAATAGACGTAGTGCGTCTGGGCATCAACAGCCAGCTGGGTAGTGTAAACACCCTCGGCATCGGTCGTGTTGATGGGATCGGCCTCCATGGTGATGAAGTTGATGTACTTGTCGTAGGTCACCGTAGCATTCTCAGCCGGGATGGCATACTGGGTGAAGCCCACGCCTGGCGTAGTGCCCTTGGTCATCCACACATACAGGTAGCCCAGGTCCTCATCAAGGGTGAAACCACGAGGCTGTGTCGTTTCAAGCACGATGGGATGCGGAATGGGAACACCGGTTCCGGTCTTGCCGATGTCACTGGGGCGGAAGCGGTAGATACCGTTACCCGAATAGTTCTTGCCCCACCAGAACATGCCGGTGCGGTCGAGATACAGGCCCGTGTGGATAGCGCCATAGGCAATACCTTGGCCGTAATAGCTCAACTGGTTGTTGACCACATAGTAGCCTGCTGTGCTGTTGAAGTTGGTCTGCTCGGTCTCGCCACGGGCACTCAGCGGCATGGTGCGGATACCCGTATTGCGGTCGGTGTAGAAAAGGGTGGTTCCGTCGGTACAGCCTTGGAACGGATCGTTGAAAGCGGGACCGCCCACATTGGTAACCATCACATTAGTAACCGAGCCGTCGGCACTCATGACTGTGATTTTGCCATCGCCCAGGTTGCCGGCCTCATCATTGATGTAGTAGTACTGCTTGCCGCAGTCCAGAATATAGACGTTGTCCTGCTCGATGGTGGCACTGTCGGTGACCATCTTCTCGGTAGCAAACACCAGTGTGGTGGGCATGTTGCCCGAGCTCACACCCATGTCGAAAGGCAGATTCTTGGTGCCGGCGGGCAACTTGGAGAGATCCACCAGTTTTACGGCCATGATGTTACCGCCCTGGGTCGCATAATAGAGCGTTGGAGCGGGCAGTGACGAGCCCACCTGCACGTTGACATAACTGTCTTCCAGACGACGGTTCTCACCATTGATGTCAAACCAGGTCTGCAGGGTAATCTTTTGCGAACCGATGTTGCTGAAGGTTAGCTTGCCAGGATTGTCGGTCGTTCCGTCCTCGTGACTGTAGCCTTCAAAGGTCGTGATCAGGTTGCCCTGAGCATCGCGGGTACCCTCGGGGAAAGTCCACACATACTTGCATACCAGATTCTCGGGGTTGGGCAGTTCGATATCGAGTTTCACGTCCACGTCGTTGATGACAACAGGCGTGGAACTCTGCTCAACCACACTCAACATGGGAGCGATGTCATAGATGAGCAGCGGATAGGTGCAGCTACCCACACCGTCAACCGTCAAGGTGACTTGATAGATACCAGCCTTGTCAAACTTGTGCGAGGGGTTCATCTCGGTCGATGTCGTACCGTCGCCAAAGTTCCACGTCACCTGGCCCGACTTGGACGAGGTGTTGGTAAACTCAACCGTCGATACTACATAGAAATCCAGACCATAACGGTCGTCATCCACCCTGTAGGTGAAGTCAACATCTTTGGTGGCGAAATTGTTGTAGTCGGGTGTCTTGTCAATACATGACACTGCCATTATCGCCATCATGAAAATGAATGCTATTTGATTGAGAGTCTTCATCTTTCGTTAGGTTTTAATTGAGTGTCACTTCTTTGTTATCGGTAGTCACGCCCACCTTGCCGTCGGTGTCATACACGCGGAATTGGGGCTCCAGAAAATAGGTACGGCTAAAGTTCACCGTATAGACCTTGTCTGACGTGTTGTAAATCCACGACGTGAAGGGTATAGTCTCGAGCATGCTCTTGAAATAGGGCATGTACTGGCGTCGCACCGTGGTGATCTTGCCACCAGTGTCGTCGCTGTAGCGCGAGAAGAGCCAGAAAGCCGACTTATAGACCGGCTGCACGTTAACGCCAGCGGGAGCCTCGCTCTCCTGGGCAATCTCATGATACACGGCACTACCGTCATCGCCCACAGTGATGTAGTAGTAGTGATCCACTTCATCGGTGGTGAACCAGGCATCAGACTTGTCGGCCGAAGCTGTCACCGTGGGGAAATCAATGTTATACTGACCATTGAGCTGTTCAAACAACTCGGCAGCGAAGTCATAGTTGATGTAGACGTTGCGCAGGTCGTTGTAGTAGGTGCTATCCTTGGTCAAGGCATTGACCATGTAGGCCATAAACTCCTGCTGGAATGTAGAGGGATAATAACTGTCAAACTTCTCCTGATCCCATTCCTCAGGATTGACCCAGGTCACTGGAGCCAGGGTGCGTGAGGTGGGGAAACTGTCGGTCAACACATACTCGTAGCCGTCCCATTCGGCCTTGCTGTGGGGATAGGTGGCTACCATCTGGCTGGAGCGCACCGTATCGGTCAACGAGTAATTCTTGGTATAAGCGAGCGAGGTCGTCAGCTTGCTGGTTGCCGTGGCGGTCTGTTCACGCTTGATCAGGCACCACACCTCGCTATGGTCAATCGCCTTCTCGCTGGTGGTATAGTACTTGCCCTTGAAGGTGGCATATCGGCCTGCCTTGACCACCGTGGAACCCTGTTCCCAGTCCACCGTGGGCAGTACCTGACCCAGTTCGCCATTGTCGGCAAACGGGTCATGTATCGCACACGAGGTCGTGAGCAATGCCATCAGCGCAATCAGTCCAAATATTTTATATCGTTTCATAATTGATCTCGATTGTTAATTTATCTCTAATCTCTAATCACTCATCTCTAATCAAAACTACTCTTCGGTCAACGAGGAGACTTCGCCATAGTTATGGGCCCAAATCATGGGTTCCTGCAACCACTTGTAGTTCTTGTAGGCTCCCAGGCGTTCAAGCTCCTGGCGGTTGTACTTCTCCTCGGTCTCGGGGTCATAGTTGATGCGCTGGATCCAGGTGTTCTCCTTCTGCTCCTCGGTCAAGCCGTCAATCCAGTAAGCCGAATAGAGGTTGTAAGGACGACGCAGGGTGGGATAGATAATTTCCTGGTTGTCACCGATGCCGTAGTGGTTGCGGTTGTTACTGTAGTGGTAACGGCGCATGTCGGTCCACTGCTCGGGTTGCAGGTACATGGCGATGTACTTTTGCTGCATCAGGTCGCTCAACGTGAACTCACTGGGATTGAAGTACCAGTGCTTGTTGCCGCGGTCGGTCACCTTGTGGACGGCAGGTGTGCTGCTCGTGCCACGGAAGTAGTCCTCATTGTCGAGGAATGCGGCCACCTGACCATTCCAGTACTCGGCAGCCTGATAGCCGGGCTTGCCGCCACTGACGGAGTTGCCAGGATATTTGTTGTCGGTATTGGCGTTGTAGTTCTCGTTGGGATAGAGTCTCAGGAAGGCAGCCAGGTGACGCTGGATATTCCACTGGGTTGCTTCCTTGGCCAGAGCGCAAGCCTCTGTCTTGTTACCCATCCAGTACATGGCCTCGGCCTTGATGAAATAGAGTTCCTCCATCGTGAAGATGGGGTTGTAAGAATCGGCCGCGCCAGCGTATGCGCCCATGTACAGGTTGGGATAGTTGGCAATCTTGTAAGATGTACCCATACCGATGTTATTCTCCAGATAACGCATCTTGATACGCTCACTGGTCACCGAGGGGCTTGCAGGTCCCGTACGGGCAATCATCAGCAGTCCGCAACGCGGGTCGTTGGCAAAGCCGTCGTGGGCACCCTCGGCATTGAACATGCCGCAGGTCATCTCGTTATCGGGCTTGCTGATACCCATCAAGTCCACCATAAAGAACTTGCTGGGAATGGCACTACCCAGCAGGTTGCCACGCGACTCCCACGAGTTGATCACGGGCTGGGCAACACTCCAAACGGCGTTCTGTGTGCCCGTTCCGCCGTCCCAATAATAGCGCGGTTCGTTGCCGAACCATGGGTCACGGCCACCCTGGTAGTCAAACACGTCGCCCTTGCGCCACTGGTTGATGGCGGCATCGGCAGCGGCGATAATCTTCTGGCACATAGCCGGGCTGCGGTCCACATTAGGGATATTGCGAAGCAGCAGGCGGGCCTTTACGGCCAGCACCAGACCTTTCCACTTCTCGAGGTCACCGCCATAGACGCGGTCTTCCTTGGCCGTGAGCGGTTGGTTGTCGGGACTATTGACAATTGCGGGATCCTCATACATCTTGATAAGGTCTTCACACTCCTGCATCATCCAGGCATATACCGAGGCTTGGGTGTCATAGGTGGGAGCGATACTCTGATAGGCCTCGCTGCGCGGGATGTCACCAAAGGCATCGGTCGTCAACTGGGTGGACATCAGCATAATCGTGCGGCCTATCAACTCGTAGTTGGGAGAATTGATGGCCTTGGAGTTGTTCACCAGATTGACGGTGTTCTTGCCGATATCATAGAAATGACGGCGCCACATCGGGTGGCGGTTCATCGTCAGCATCTCCCACTCGCACTTGTAGCTGTAGGCACCCACCGAGCTCTTGCCGCCGGTGGTAAGCATTTGGGAGAAGTAGGCGTAATATTCACTGTGGTCATAAACAATCTGCTGGGCGTAATAGATGATGACGGGCAGGCCGTCCTTGGCATCAATCACATGGGCCCTGTCGGGGTTGACGTTATCGTCGAGGACATCGTTACAGCTCACCGACACCAGGCCAACCAGCATCAATAGTGCTAAAAATTTGATCTTTTTCATAGTCGTTGGCCTTTTAGAATGTTGCTTTAAGCGTGAAATTGAAACTGCGCGTGCTGGGCACGTTGTAATTGTCGATACCAGCGCTACCGGTACCACCTGAAGTGGCTGCCAGCACAGCGGGGTCATTGCCGCGGTACTTGGTCAACAGGAAGAGGTTGCGTGCTGTAGCGGTGAGCGACAAGCCCTTGACGGGCCAGGTGCGCTTGAAGTGCTTGCCAAAGTCGTAACTCAGCGTCACATAACTCAAGCGGATATAGGAACCGTCCTCGATGAAGTTGGACGAAACAGTCGAGTAATAGGTATTGATGAAATAGGAGTCAAGCACGATAGGTGTGGTGTTCTTGACATAGGTCGTCGTTCCATCAGGACCAGACACGGCCTGCACGCCGTCGATGATGTATTCGCGGTTGCGGTACTTGTCATAGAGGCTGCTCATGCCGTTGGTGATCTGGCTGCGGCCAGTGACGTTGACCACGTCACCGCCCTTGCGGCCGTCGAACAGGAATGACAGCGTGGCGTTCTTGTAACGCAAGGTGCTGCCGAGACCCAACAGCCAGTCGGGCTCGCGGTTACCGATGTAGAGACCCTTGGCGGCATCGATGATGGGATAACCATTCTCGTCACACACGACACGGCCTTCGGGGTCACGCACGTAGTCCTTACCTGAGATACCTGTCGAGGATTCACCCAGGCGGGCCACAGGGAAGATGTCACCATACTGGGTACCCTGGATCTCGGTCAACTCGTTGGGCAGGTATAATACCTTACTGCGGTTGAACGAGAAGTTGGCCAGAGCGGTCCATGAGAAGTCGCTGGCCTTAATGATGTCCTGATTCAACGAGATCTCCATACCATGATTCTTCAGGCTACCCTCGTTGCGGGTCTGGAGAATCACACCCGAAGCGGGCGACACACGCACTGTAACAATCTGGTTATCGACCGTCGTCGAGTAATAGGCGATGTCGAGGCGAGTCCAGTTGCGGAAGAATCGCAGGTCGGCGCCAATCTCCCATGACTTGGTCATCTCGGGAACAAGGTCAACGGCACGCGATGTGGTAGGATCAACGCCATAGCCACCATCGGGGAAGAGGGTCCACTGCTTATAGGTGTCGGTGAACAGGAAGGCCTGGCAGTCTTTACCCACCTTAGCCCAGTTGCCACGCAACTTGCCATAGCTGAACCAATCGTTGCTCAGGTTAAACAATTCGCTGAAGATGATACCAGCGGTGACCGACGGATAGAAGAACGTCGTCTGCGTTGACTGCCTCAAGGTCGATGAGCCGTCCATTCGGGCGGTAGCCGAAATCTGTGCCATGCCCTTGTAGTCAAAGCGCAACTCGCCAAAGTGGCCGTAGATATTTCTCTTGCTGTGATACAGCGTGGGATGGTTGCTGATGAGCAGGTCGCCGTTGGTGAAATCGGTGTTGTTGAAGCTGTAGAACTCACCACCCAGCTGGAAATGCTCATTGTAGATTGAGGCTTCCACGCCACGTGTTTCCTTATACTCCAGTCCATAGAGGGCACTCACAGTATAGTCATTGGCAAAGGTGTGCTGATAGGTCGTGAGGAACTGCATGTTCAACAGCGAACCACGTGAGGGCTGGAAACTGTAGGAGCCAAAACGGTCCTGCATATCGCTGAGCTTGGTCTGAACATCATCGGCAGTGGGATCGACCAGGTCGCCGTCATAGATGCGAGGCACCGTGTAGGAGTCATACATCGAGTAGCTCTTGTCATAGCCCATCTTGCCAGTAAATACCAGATTCTTGATAGGTTCATAACTGATTTGACCATTGATAACGAAACGGTTGCCCTCGGTCTGGCTCCAGTCCATGTAACGGCCAAAATAGGGTGACACGGCACCATTGATGCGCTCGGTGTCGAGCAGGTTCTCCCAGTGGTCATAGTAGGCCCACCAGTTCACATGGCCCTCAAGGGTGCGGTAGTCGCTCATGTTCTTGTTGATACCCCAGTTGTAGATGGTGGACATCGAGTTGCCGAAGCCGCGTGACTTGCGGTTCATGAAGTTGGCGCTCAACTGCACCGTCACTTTATCGCTGGGTTTGTATACACCCTTGATGAGGGCATTCACCTGTTTGCGGTAGTCCTTGGGGACAATACCCTGATTGTCATAGTAAGACACCGAAGCATAAGACGAGAACTTCTCGGAACCACCGCTCACGCTCACGTCATATTTCTGGAGAATACCGGTCTTGAGGAAATCCTTCAAGTTGTTGTAATAGGTGTCATTCTCGTTCATGTAGGGGCCCCAGCCGCCGCTGCCCATGTTTTCCTTGTACATACCCTTAGCACCGGGTATAAAGGTGCTCTGAATCTTGGGCAATCGGTAGGGAGTATTCAACTCGAGCGAGGCCGAAGCCGAGACAGTGACCTCGCCATTGGTACCGCCGCTTTTGGTGGTGACCATGATGACGCCGTTTGCCGCCTCCTGGCCATAGAGGGCCGATGCGGCAGCACCCTTCAGCACCGTGATGTTGTCGATGTCGTTGGGATTCATGTCGGCGAGCGTTGAAGCACCACCGCGAATGGCCATACCATCAATGATAATCAGCGGCTCGTTGTTCATCGAGTTGTTCATCGACGAGATAGCGCGGATGATGACCTGGGTTGAGGAGTTGGGCGAACTGCCGCCGGTGCTTACCTGCAGACCGGCGATCTTGCCCTGCAGCGAGTTGGCGAAGTTGGTGGAACCGCCAGCGGTCACCTGTTCCTCGTCGAGGGACTGAACGGCAAAGTTCAGTTTCTTCTTCTCCTGGGTCTGGCCCATGGCG
>JAEEGF010516910.1_pt1 | contig 29266 bp, 26 predicted proteins | sample 9134171 | NCBI WGS metagenome assembly JAEEGF01 (sample SAMN16246542, study PRJNA631951) | gut metagenome | biome: gut microbiome; feature: rumen; material: AP-attached | host: Bos | place: Iran: Karaj | collected 2018-10 | reverse complement strand
ATCTTATGCCGTCCTTATAGTAGAAATTGCGATAGTTGCCACTAGTGGCAATGCCTAAGTCGGTGACTGCCAAAATTGTTTGTAGGTCTTGCTTTCGACTCTCAGGATCATCATCTGGCTTACTGATACCAATGCGCCATAGTGCGCCTGAAGGGTTAACACCTGCCACATCGACCTCACCACCTATATCCACCATATAGTTTCTTATCCCTTTGCGTTTTAAAAGTTGGGCAATGACATCTACAGCATAACCTTTAGCAATGGCACTGCAGTCAAGCATGATGCGTGGGTCTTGCTTTATAATCTTGTTCTCATTAGAGAGTTGTATCTTCTGCCAACCAACAATCAGTAGGAGGCTGTCAATCTTTTCCTGGCTGGGGTTGATGCTTTCTGTAAAACCAAACCCCCACGCATTGACCAAAGGAGCTACAGTGATATCGAAGCTGCCATCGGTAGTTTCTGATATTTTCATGGCTTGACGGAACACATTGGTAAACAAGCTATCAACAGTGAAATCCTCATTGCGATTCACACGACTAATGACAGAGGAATCGTTGAACATCGACAAAGAAGCATCGAAACGGTTCAACTCTTTATCAATTTCAAGCTTCAACGATTTATCATATTCGTATGTAATGTTGTACATGGTGCCGAATATCAAGCCTTTCTCATTGCGGTAAGCTTTTTCCTCACCCCATGAAATAAAGCCGTTGTGTCTGAGCAGTACCAAGGCAGTACCAATAATCAACAATGCCAGCCATATGTAATTACTCTTTTTCATAACAATTCTAAATGTTCAATTAATATTTTTATCCCAATGAGTATGAGGATGATGCCTCCTGCCAGCTCGGGTTTTAACATCTTTTCTATGCGCTTGCCAAAGGTGACTCCTAAGAACAGTCCCATGAGGGAGAACAGCAATGAGACAAATCCTATCACTAGTACAGGGTAGGCGATTGTACTGAAAGTGTTGTAGCTGAGGCAGGCAAATGAAATGCCGATGGCGAGTGCGTCGATGCTGGTGGCAACGGCCAAGGTGAGTATCATCCAGATGGAGGAAGGGTTGAAATGGTGCTCTTCATCGCCATCCGATAGTCCGTCTTTGATCATCTTGCCACCTATCAATACCAGCAGACCGAAGGCTATCCAATGGTCAACGCTCTCTACCCATCCACTGAAATAGGTGAATGCTAACCATCCCAGTGTGCACATCATGCCTTGGAACCAGCCAAAGCTCAGCACCATAGGTAGCATGTTGCTCCACACATACCGCTTTTGCAGGATACCGCTGGCAATGGATACTGCCAGACAATCCATAGCTAAGCTCACAGCTATCAACCAGATATCTAACGTGCTCATTTCAACTGATAGATTATGGAGTAGGTGATGCCTGTATTGTTGGAGTCATAACGACCGAAGCCAGGTATGTAATAGGGGTCACCATATTTATCTACAGATGCCTTTAACTTGTACTTGATGCGGAGCATCAGTCCCATCTTAATGCGTTTCGCCACATTAGCTCGCAGGCCTAAAGTGAACTCCACCCAGTGCATGGTGTGGCTCATGCCCTCATGCACATAGTTGGAGGTGGCACCCCAAATATGGTCGGTGAGGTTGGTCTGTGTTGCTCCGTCTGTGTATTCAGGGTTCGTCATGTCTGGTACCACCACGTCGTACTTGCCAGTGCTGAATCCATACCTGAGGCCCACCAACAGGAGGTTGCCGTGGGCTTTTTTCCAGAACGTGTTGTAATCGATACCCAAGCGGAAATAGGGAGCTGATGACTTGATACTCACATCGTAGTCATTGATGGCTTTGCCACCACCAAAACCCACCTCCACTGTGGGGAAGTAGCGGTTATAGAGGTTTACATCCACCATCGCCTCAGCTGACATAAAGTCTGAACCAAAGACCTTGAGTACGGGTCCAAGCACATCCACACCCACATCGATGCCGTTCATCAGGGGGTAGGTCACCTCTGGGAGGGTCTTCTCACGCTTCTTCTTCTGTTGCTGAGAAGCTTGCCTATTATTACGCTGTTGGGCCTGTATAGGTTGGGGTGCTATGAATGCCAACAGCAGCAAGAGGCTAATAATATATTTTGAGATTTTCTTTGCCATCATAGATTTGAGCTGTTGGGTTTACAATAACTATTGAATCTAGCACATGGGTAGTGTAGCGCAGGTCTGTCACCTCTTGCTTCACAACGAAGTTGCAGTCTAACGTCAAAAAATAGGGGGTATTGCGATGACGGAACACCAGTGTGTCTTTGTCGTTGTGCTGGGGCAGGGTATCGCCTGCATGAAACGTGTAGCTGAACACCAAGGTGGTTTCCTCAACGTTAGTACGCAGAGGCAGAGTGATGGTGCCCACTTGGGTATCGTCATTGATGATGATTGAGTCAGTTCCGAAGGCATAGACCGTAAGTGTGTCAAGTTTAAAGTCAGTCTCCCACCTTGCTGAGTCTGTCTCTATCACTGCAAAGACCTTGGCTGTCAGCATGTGGCGTTCATTGCCCGAACAATCATCGTCTTCTGTGCAAGCCACAATGCAGGCAATTACACATCCTATCATTATTAATATCGGAGTTAATTTCCTCATAATCGTCAATTGTCAATCGTCAAGGTTTAATGTCCTTTGAATTTGGTACTTATTTCGTTCTTCGCTATTTCTGGAAATGAGCTCACCTAAAAATCCAGCGACAAAGAGTTGTGTACCGATAATCATCGACGTCAGCGCAAGATAGAAATAAGGTGAGTCGGTCACTAACCTGTGAGGCAGGTTGTTGAGGATATAGTAAAGTTTATGTCCACCCACTATCATCACTGATATCAGACCAATCAGGAACATCAATGAGCCCAGTGTACCAAACAAGTGCATGGGTTGTACGCCAAAGGTGGAGAGGAACCACAGCGTTAGCAAGTCGAGGTATCCGTTTATGAATCGGTTCAAGCCAAACTTCGTCTTGCCATATTTGCGTGCTTGGTGTTGCACCACCTTTTCACCAATCTTGGTAAAGCCTGCGTTCTTGGCCAGCCAAGGGATATAGCGATGCATCTCTCCATACACCTCGATGTTCTTCACCACATCCTTGCGATAAGCCTTCAGTCCACAGTTGAAGTCGTGCAGGTTATGGATGCCGCTGGCAGCACGTGCTGTGGCATTGAACAACTTGGTTGGAAGGGTTTTAGATAGGGGGTCATAACGTTTCTTCTTCCATCCGCTCACCAAGTCGTAACCCTCTTCTCGAATCATCTTGTAAAGGGCAGGAATCTCGTCAGGCGAGTCCTGAAGGTCGGCATCCATGGTGATTACCACCTCGCCTTGAGCGGCCTTGAAGCCACAGAACAGGGCTGGGGATTTGCCATAGTTTCTGCGGAACTTGATGCCCTTTACTTCGGTGTTGGCCTGTTGTAGGTCTTCTATTACCTGCCAAGATCCGTCGTTTGATCCGTCGTCCACGAAGATGACCTCGTAGGTGAAGTGGTTGGTGTTCATTACTTGCTTAATCCACGCATGGAGTTCGGGCAGTGACTCCGCTTCATTATATAATGGTATTACAACACTTACATCCATACTGTTTTTTTCTTCTTTTATAACCTCTGTTGTCCCTACTGGGCTATTATTCAATCTTTATTGTTCATTATTTGTTTTCCTCTTGCGTTTGGCTATCAGGGCTGTTGGCAATGCCATCAACAATCCGTAAAACATGTTCTGGCTCACCAGTTGCAGAGTAATATCTACAGGATTCAAAAGTGCATAAGTGTCGATAGCCAGTTGATATTGTTCTACATAACTATCCATGCCAGGCAATGGACTCTCCTTCACTGTTTCCAGCATATCCGTCAGCTTCTCCAGTACATATCCGTGATCAATAAACTGGAAATAGATTAAGTGACCCACAGAGGTAAGCAAGGACGCATACATATACATAAATAGACAGAAGGTGAAGGCGTGAATGAAGCCGATGTTTCCATCGTTGTTGGAATATTTGTCGCGATACAGACTCAACAGATGGTAACCTATGAAGGGCACAAAAATAGTCAGTACGCCAAACACCAACATGAACAGGGGCATAGACATTCCTAGAGGGAATAATATGAATTTCAGAATCCAGTACACTCCCATGATGGTGCCTGCAGCCATTGAAACCTTCTGCAAATTTCTTCTGTCTTCAATCATACGAAACTCTATTTTGCTTGCAAAGGTATAAAAAAGTTGGGAAATATTATTGTGGAATTGAAAAATAGTTGTACCTTTGCACTCGCTTTTGAGAAAAAAGCACATGGGCAAGTCCTATACGGCCAGCTCCTTGTGAATCCCCCAGGGCTTGACCGCAGCAAGGGCAGCAGGTTGTAGCGGCGCGATATAGCAAGCTTGCCCACCCGCCTCTTTAGCTCAGTTGGCCAGAGCACGTGATTTGTAATCTCGGGGTCGTTGGTTCGAATCCGACAAGAGGCTCAAACGATAATCTCCAAATGGTCTTGAAAGCTTGCTTTCAGAAGCCATTTGGAGATTATCGTTTGATAGCCTGCCAACGGCAGGCTAATCGAATATCCAATTCGCAAGAGGCTATTTCCCTTACTTTGCATAACTTACCGCCCTCGTCTCACGAATCACGGTAATCTTCACCTGACCAGGATAAGTCATCTCATCCTGGATCTTCTTAGCAATTTCAGTTGACAGGCTCTCCGTTTGTTTATCGTCAATCTTATCAGCGCCCACGATGACACGTAACTCACGACCAGCCTGGATGGCGTAGGTTTTCGTAACACCAGGATAAGAAGCTGCCAGAGCCTCGAGATCGTTCAAACGCTTGATGTATGCCTCCACAATTTCCCGACGAGCACCAGGACGAGCACCAGAGATGGCATCGCATACCTGTACGATAGGAGCCAGCAGGGTGGTCATCTCCACCTCATCGTGGTGAGCTCCAATGGCATTACAGATATCAGGTTTTTCCTTGAACTTCTCAGCCAGTTTCATTCCCAGGATTGCGTGTGGCAATTCGGGTTCATCATCAGGTACCTTACCTATATCATGCAGTAAACCAGCACGGCGAGCTTTCTTTGGGTTCAAACCCAGCTCTGTTGCCATTACAGCACAGAGGTTAGCCGTTTCGCGTGCATGCTGTAGCAGGTTTTGTCCGTATGAAGAACGATATTTCATCTTACCAATGATGCGAATCATCTCAGGATGTAAGCCATGGATACCTAAATCAATTGTGGTGCGCTTTCCTGTTTCAACAATCTCGTCTTCCACTTGCTTGCGCACCTTTGCCACAACTTCTTCGATCCGGGCTGGGTGTATGCGTCCATCAGTAACCAACTGATGCAGTGCCAGACGAGCAATCTCACGACGAACAGGGTCGAAGGCTGAGAGCACAATAGATTCAGGCGTATCATCAACGATAATCTCAACGCCTGTGGCAGCTTCTAAGGCACGGATATTACGTCCCTCGCGACCAATGATGCGTCCCTTAATTTCGTCAGAATCAATGTGGAACACTGTTACAGAGTTTTCTACTGCAGTTTCGGTAGCTACCCTCTGAATGGTTTGTACCACAATGCGTTTCGCTTCCTTGTTAGCATTCATCTTGGCATCGTCCATGATCTCGTTGATGTAAGACTGAGCCTGCATCTTTGCCTCCTCCTTCAGCGACTCGATCATGCGTTCCTTCGCTTCCTCGGCAGATAAGCCTGAGATGGCCTCCAGTTTCACAATCTCCTGTTGCTGGAGCTTGTCCAGTTCATCTTTCTTTTTCTCAATAATGCCCAACTGGTTGGTGAGGTTGTCGCGGATGGCATCGTTCTCAGCTTTCTTGTGCTGCAGGTCTTCCTGACGCTGGTTCAGCACCATTTCGCGTTGTTTGAGCTTGTTCTCAACCTGTTGGATTTTTTGGTTACGCTGAGCAACCTCTTTTTCCAGTTCAGCCTTCTTGTTCAGGAACTTCTCCTTTACCTCCAACAGCTTGTTTTTCTTGATAACCTCTGCTTCGGCATTTGCCTCCTTCAGGATGGTCTCAGCCTTCGATTTCAGAATACTCTTCTGAATGAAGAACATGATGGCCAGGCCAATAAGCAGGCCAATCACGCAGCATACTATATTTACTACCATAGTCGTTTAAAATAAAATATATAAATTAAACGCACTGACAACAAGCTTGTTACCATAGGGTATCAAGCAAGTCAACAGTGCGTGGATTTTTAATCAGCAGAACTGGACTTAACGGTTGATGCAATCATCTACCAGCTGAGCCAGTTCTTGAATCTTATCAGTATAAGGGGTTGTTTCATTACGTCCTTTCTCCTTCAGTCCCTCCAATGAAAGTTGGTAAGCCACCATTTGCAGGATGCGCACCTCAGGCAGTTCAGGATAATGCTCCTTATACGCATTTGTTAAATTGTCAACCTGTTTAGCAGCTTTGCGAACCGTTTCCTCTTCCTTCCTGCGGATGGTTAGTGGGAATGGGTTGTTGCCAATGGTCAACTGTATTTTTATCATATCATCGTCCATACATCTCCCGTTTTATGATTGGTTCAACATAGCGATGCATTTATCGACTTCACGCACTATTTTTGACAACCTCTGCTTGGTTTGGCGCACATCGCCACCATCCAAACTCATTGTCATGGCAGACTTCAAGTCAGCATACGACTGGTTCAACGCGTCGTAGTCAGTACTTAACTTCCCCAAAGCTTCTTCTTTCTCTTGCAGAAGTTGCTGTAGGCTGGCATGGTCACGCCTTAATTTATCATATAGGTAAATCAGATGGCGCAGACTTGTCTCAAAGTCGCTGAGCTGTTTTTTCTCTTCGTCTGTCATTTACTACACCTAATTTGGCACAAAATTACAACAATCTTTATTTTTTCCAAATTAAAGTGGATAAAAAGTTTGCGAAATGACTGTATTTTTTTCGTTGTTAGGATTTTTTGAGTACAAATAGTTGGTGCAAACAGATTATTTTCGTACATTTGCGATAATTAGAACAAGCAATAAAAAAAGTACTAACTTAAATCTAATGCGTATGAAAATAGGATTGTTTATCCCCTGTTACATCAACGCAGTCTATCCCGAAGTAGGTGTGGCTTCCTATAAGCTGCTCAAAAGTCTGGGATTGGATGTGGATTATCCTCAGGACCAGACCTGTTGCGGTCAGCCAATGGCGAATGCGGGTTATGAGCAAGACTCGCGCAAGTTGGCAATCACCTTTGAGGAGAAGTTTAAGGACTATGATGTGATAGTGGGCCCTTCTGCCAGTTGCGTGGCATTCGTGAAGTGTAATTATCCCAATATTTTGAACCCTACAGGACATCAGTGCGAGAGTGTTGGCAAGATTTATGACATTTGTGAATACATCCACGACGTGGTAAAGCCTGAGAAATTGCAGGCTACTTTCCCACATCGCGTCAGCATCCACAATAGTTGTCATGGCGTGCGAGAGTTAGGTATTTCAAGGCCTAGCGAGATAGGCTTGCCTTACTATAACAAGTTGCGTGACTTGCTGAACCTAGTGAATGGCATCGAGGTATTTGAACCAGAACATCCGGATGAATGTTGTGGCTTTGGCGGTATGTTTGCCGTTGAGGAGCCTGAAGTGTCAATCTGCATGGGACAAGACAAGGTGAATTATCACATGGCCACCACAGCAGAGTATATTACTGGAGCCGACAGTTCATGCCTGATGCACATGCAGGGCATTATCGACCGTGAGCACTTGCCTATTAAAACTATTCACATTGTTCAAATCTTAGCTGCTGGATTATGAGTACGAAACATTCAATAGCTGCGGCCAAGTTCTTGAAGGACCGCAATAAGGTGAACCACCACAACCAGACATTCTGGTCGGTACGCGTGAAACGAGACAAGATGAGAGATGATGTTCCTGAATGGGAGGAGTTGCGTGATATGGCGAGTGAGCTGAAACTTTATTCCAACAGTCACTTGGATGAGCTGTTGGTGGAGTTTGAGAAGAATGCCACTGCCAATGGTGCCATTGTGCATTGGGCAAAGGATGCCGAGGAATATCGCGACATCATCTTTAGCATCTTGAAGAGCCATGATGTTAAGAGCTTTGTGAAGAGTAAGTCGATGTTGTCGGAAGAGTGTGAGCTGGATCCTTACCTCATCTCCAAGGGCATTGATACCATAGAAACCGACTTGGGTGAGCGTATCTTGCAGTTGATGAAGTTGCCACCCAGCCACATTGTAATGCCTGCCATTCATATTACCAAGGAACAGGTGGGTGATACCTTTAGGGAGAAGATGGATGCTGAGCCTGGCAATAATGATCCAACGTATCTGACGCATGTGGCTCGACGTAACCTTCGCAACCTCTTCCTTCATGCTGATGCTGCTATGACGGGTGCTAACTTCGCTATCGCTTCAACGGGTGATTGTGTGGTTTGTACCAACGAGGGAAATGCCGATATGGGTATGTCTAGTCCGAAACTGAATATCACAGCTTTTGGTATTGATAAGATTGTGCCAAATCAGGAGGCAATGGGCGTCTTTACTCGCTTGTTGGCTCGTTGTGGCACAGGTCAACCAACTACTACTTATACCTCTCACTTCCGTGGTCCACGTGAGGGTGGGGAATACCATATCATTATTGTGGATAATGGCAGAAGTAAGATCTTGGGGCAGCCTGATCATTATAAGTTGCTGAATTGCCTGCGTTGTGGTGCATGCATGAACACTTGTCCTGTTTATCGTCGCACAGGTGGTTATTCTTACACCTACTTCATTCCAGGCCCTATTGGCATCAACTTGGGCATGGCGCATGAGCCTCATAAGTATTATGACAACCTCTCGGCTTGCTCGTTGTGCTTGAGTTGCTCGAATGTATGTCCGATGAAAATCGATTTGGGGGAGCAGATTTACAAGTGGAGGCAAGAGCTTGATTCACTGGGTCATGCAAATAAAGAGAAGAAGCTTATGGCAAAGGGTATCAAGTACTTGTTTGAGCATCAGGGTTTGTATGAAACTGCCCTTACGATGGCACCACTTGCCAATGGTATGCCTCGTTTCATGCTTTATAACGGTTTGAATGCCTGGGGTATGGGACATGAGATGATGAAGTTCCCAAAGGAATCGTTTAACAAGATGTGGAAGAATCAAAAGGTTCAAGGAAAGGAGGAGAAATAGTATGAGTAGCAGAGACGCAATATTGGCTGCAATAAAAAAGAATACATTGCAGAAGTTTGACTACCCCAAGTGGAAAGTCAATGCCATTCAGTATCCCGACCTTGTGAAGCAGTTTATCAGCATCACTGCCGCCGTGGGTGGCGAGGCTGTAGAGCTGCCTGAGGGTATGGATGTGAATGAGTACATCCTGAAGCGCTATCCTAATATGAATGCCATTGCCAGTAATATGCCTGAGATTACTTGTGCAACCTTAAATCCAGATGATGTGGAGGTGGCTCAGGACTTGAATGGCACAGATCTTGCCGTGGTGAAGGGGGAGATTGGCGTGGCTGAGAATGGTTGTGTGTGGATTCCTCAGACAGTGAAGCACAAAATCATCTATTTCATTGCCGAGCGACTAGTTATCTTGTTGGATAAGAAGAACTTGGTGAACAATATGGCTGAGGCTTACGCCAAAATTGAACAGATGCCGAAGTATAATTTCGCCACCTTTATTTCTGGCCCTTCTAAAACTGCCGATATTGAGCAGACCCTGGTTAAGGGTGCTCATGGTGCCATGGAGACTTTGGTTATCTTGATTTAAGCTGGAGACCTATATTAATAATTGTCCCCCTGTCTAACCTATTAAAGGGTTAAGGCAGGGGGATTATATATAACATCTATTTGGCAGTGGTACACTCATTCACCAAATATACAATGCTCATGTATGGTATGCCCGTATTGGTTTCCAAACCTATTTCGCAAGTACGACTATTGGAGTAACCCACTTCGATATGGTGCCCCTCAATTTGTGGACGAAGCTTGCGCAAAGCATAGCGATTAACCTCTGGATGAGTGAAACCCTTGTCACCTGCAAAGCCACAACAACCTACACCCTCAGGTAGATATACATGCTCACAGCATAGACGAGCCAAGTCGATGAGGTGTTGTGATACACCCATCTCACGGGTAGAACAGGTGAGGTGTAGCGCCACGTTCCTGCTGATGGGGTGGAACTCCAATCGGTCACGCAGGTATGTTATAATGAACTCGGCTGGTTCGTAGAGTTTCATCTTGTTGATACATTTCTTCATCCGATGCAGACATGGACTCTGGTCGCAGAGCACGGGATAGCGTCCCTCTTCTGAAGCTTCCCATAAAGCCTCCTCCAGTTCAGCCGTCTTGCGGTCAGCAATGTCGAGCATGCCCTTGCTCTCCCAAATTTGTCCGCAGCACATTTTCTCCATGCCCTGGGGGAAGATTACCTCATACCCGGCCTTTGCCAACAATTGGCAAGTCTCGTCCACCAACGAGTTCTTTACAGGGGCTCCCTTCGCCAAGCCCATAGTTTGGTTGATACAGCTGGGGAAGTAAACAACTTTTTGTTGACCTTTGATCGTTGATTGTTGACCGTCAATTTTGGGTTGTCTGATTTTTCTTGGCATAGCAGTAGTCCAAAGAGGTAAACCTACCTTGTTCAGGCCATTACAAATGCCAGTCATCAAAGATGAGCCTAAAACAGTGTGTCCCAGATTTGCCACATCAAGTACCAGACGGAGACCTGATTTAATGCCAGCCATGTGGTTGGCGGCAAACTCTCCCACTTGATAACCCATCTTGTGGTTATTCATATCCAATTGGCGAATCAAGTGCGTCAACTCGCCTGTGTTGATTTTCATCGGACAACTGGTGGCACACAAGCCATCGGCGGCACAGGTTTGGTCACCATAATAGGCATATTGCTTACGCAAGGTGGCTACACGTTCTGGATTACTTCCAGTAGATTCCAACTCACGGATCTCACGTTGTACGGCAATGCGCATGCGGGATGAGAGTGTCAAGCCATATGACATACAATTAACCTCACAGAAACCACACTCGATACACTTGTTGGCTCGCTTTACTTGTTTCACAGTCTCTTCGGAGGTGTGACACTTAGGCATCTGGCTGAAGTCATAATCCAGTACTGGCAATGGTTTCAGGCACTTGATGAAGCACTCGGGGTCATCATTAAAGATTACGCCTTGGTTCAGCAGTCCTTCAGGGTCGAAGATAGCTTTCAACTCTTTCATCGCTTCGTAAGCCTTCTCTCCCCATTCATATTTCACAAATGGTGCCATATTGCGACCTGTTCCATGCTCAGCCTTCAAAGAACCATCATATTCTTCCACTACCAGACGAGCTACATCGCGCATCATCTCCGCATAGCGGTCCACCTCGTTTTGAGTCTTGAAACTTTGGTTTAAGATGAAGTGATAATTGCCTTCAAAGGCATGTCCGTAGATACAAGCATCGCTATAGCCGTGATCGGCAATGAGTTTTTGTAATTTCACGGTTGCTTCTGGCAAGCTCTCGATGGGGAATGCCACATCCTCAATGAGGCAGGAAGTGCCTACAGGGCGTGTGCCACCTACACTGGGGAAGATGCCAGAACGTATTGCCCAATACTTGCCATATACCTTGGGATCTTCTGTGAATTCTACTGGGATATAAAGGCGGAACTGATTCAGACACTGAGTGATGGAAGCTATCTTATCCAATAGCTGTTCATGGGTAGTGCCCTTGGTCTCAGTCAGGATGGCTGTTAAGTTGTGATAGTCGCCTGGCTCTACACCTGCTATTCTTCCTGCATCAACATCTCGCTTATATTGCAGGAAAACAGGGTCGTCAACGGAGTTGAGCGACATATAGTCCAACATCTCCGCACTCTTCACCATCAGGTTTTCTGCACTCATCTGCATGTCCTCGTCCCCTGATTTCAACTTTTTCATAGCCACCACTGCCTCGCAACTCTCTTTCATCGTATGGAAATACACCATTGCTGAAGCCTTGAAAGGATAGTCGTGCAGCGTTTTCATAGTCACTTCCGAGAGGAAGGCTAATGTGCCCTCTGAGCCTACCAGTGAGTGAGCCATGATGTCGAACGGATCATCATAGGCAACAAGAGGTCGTAAATTCAGACCTGTCACGTTCTTTATACCATATTTATTATGTATGCGCGTAGAGAGCTCCTCATCTGCTCTCACTTTGTCACGCAGATTTTCTATTTTTTTTATAAATTCGGGGTGACTTTGGGCAAATGCTTCCCTGCTTTCCTTAGATCCTGTATCGAGGATAGTTCCGTCAGCCAGTACCATGCGGGCAGATACCATCATGCGGTCGCTGTTGGCATGCACACCACAATTCATACCAGATGCATTATTGATGACAATGCCACCCACCATAGCAGAGCCTATACTGGCAGGATCGGGCGGGAACACCCTTCCGTATGGCTTTAATATCTCATTCACTCTGGCACCCACAATGCCTGGTTGCAGGCGTATGGTCTCTTGGTTAAGACCAATCTCATATTCTTCCCAATGCTTACCTGCAACAATCAGTACGGAGTCAGTGCAGCTTTGACCTGAAAGTGAGGTACCTGCGGCACGGAAGGTGAAAGGCAGTTTATACTTGCTACACGCCTTTACAATCTTAGAAATTTCCGCTTCGCCGTCACTGCGGATCACTATTTGAGGAATCTGCCTGTAAAAACTGGCATCGGTACCCCAACCAAGGGTTCTCAATTCATCTGTATAAATGCGCTCTATAGGGATGAATGACTTTACTTCCTGCAAAAAGTAGGTATAGTTACCAGCTAACTTAGTTGCCATAATATTAGTACGATTTAAGGTTTTGTTTTTTGCAAAGATAATAAGTTTTTTGTCAATCTTTATTCTTTTTCCTAAAAAAGAATGGCATTATCAATAATTTTGCTTAAATTTGAAACCTGTGAGTAATAACCTTAAATTTTAACACTGTGGTAGCTTTAGTTTCTGTAATCCCCATTGTCCTGCTTTTCGTGCTGATGATGGGCTTCAAGGTACCAGGATGGAAGAGTGCCTTGATTACGTTGATAGTAACCATCCTTTTGGCATTGTTTGCGGCTCCAGCTATGGGGATTGTGCCTGAGAAGTATCAAGATGTGTCAATCTATGGTGTCACTTTCTGGTCGGTTATCGAAGGAATCCTCAAGGCTTGTTTCCCCATCATCCTGATTATCATCTGTGCAATATTCAGTTACAACATTTTGGTGGAGACCAAGGAGATTGAAACCATTAAGACACAGTTCATTCAGCTCACAGGCGATAGGGGTCTGCTGGTGTTGTTGTTGACTTGGGGCTTTGGTGGTGTATTGGAAGGTATGGCTGGCTTCGGCACAGCAGTGGCTATTCCTGCAGCTATTCTGATAGGCTTGGGCTTCAAACCAATGTTCTCGGCTGTTATCTGTTTGGTGGCCAATACAGTGGCAGTAGGCTTTGGCGCTGTGGGCCTTCCTGCTACAACTTTGGCAAATCAAGTGGCAGATGGAGTGGCTTCGCCTGAAATGCTTTGCGAGGTAGCAACTTTCATCATCCTGCAATTGTCGTTGATGTTCTTCATCACGCCATTCCTTATTCTGATGATGACTGATCGTACCAAGGTGCTGAAGAATCTCAGCATTGCCCTCTTTGTGGGATGCTTCTCCATCATAGTGCAGTTCTGTTGCGCTTATTTCTTAGGACCTGAGACTCCAGCTATTTTGGGCTCTGTAGCTGCCATCATTGCGATGTTGATTTACAATAAGCTGTTCATTCGCGACGAGGATCCTTCTGACGAGGTAAAGGTGGAGAAGAAGACATTTGGTACCATTAAGACATTGAAGGCGTGGAGTGTGTATGGACTCATCATCTTTTTCATCCTCATTAGCAGTAAGATTGTTCCTCCAATAAGTGACCTGCTGAAATCCACTCTCGTTACCTCATTCCAGATGCCAGTCATTGGGAACACGTTCTCATTCGGATGGCTCTCCAATGCCGGATTGATGATTTTTCTGGGTGCTGTAATTGGTGGTATGATTCAGGGTTTGAGGTTTAGCAAGCTGATGAAGATGCTGGCAAAGACTACCTATAACTTGCAAAAAACAGCCTTGACCATTTGTTGCTTGGTGGCTTTGGCTATGCTGATGAACAATACGGGTATGACACTTGCCATCGCTACCGGCTTAGTGGCACTCACTGGCTCTGCTTTCCCATTCTTCGCACCATTGATTGGATCGATCGGTACTTTCGTAACGGGTAGCGCAACATCGGCTAACATCCTGTTTGGTAAGCTGCAAGCTGCTGCTGCAGGCCAGCTGAACTTAGTGCACGATGCTACGTTCTTTGGTGTCAGTGGTAATGAAACCAACTGGCTGGCTGCTGCTAACTGTGCAGGGTCTGAGGGTGGTAAGCTGTTGTCTCCACAAAGTATTGCCATCGCTACAGCTGCTTGCGACATGGAAGGCCAGGATGGTGATATCATGCGTAAGACCATGCCGTTCGCTATCTTCTGGATCTTAATGAACGGACTGATGGTGTTCTTGGGATTGCATGTGTTCTAAGTATATAACAAGTAAGGCGGGGATACCCCGCCTTACTTATTTACTTTCTTCTTCATTTTTACTGCGCTTCTCTTTCTTTGCCAGCATCACTACCTTATAGACAAACTCGCTCATCCATTCTTCTGAATAGCCCAGTCTTTCTTTGTAGGTGCGAATCTGCAGAGCTGTCTTCTGTTCATCGTCTTTCTTAAACACAGGTTTGGTGCAGATATCATGCACGGTATCCTGTACTGCACTTTTGATTACGCTGGCAAACATAGATGGCACGCGTAATTTCCATTGCATCAAGTTGCTGATCATCATCATTAGGTCTCCTGTAAAGCCTTGATACATGTACATATAAGATTGCACCTGGTTTTGGTTGCGCACATGCTTTTTGATGGAGTTATCTATCTCCTTGAAGAAATTCTCACTCATGCCATAGTCCTGCATCAGCATCTTCTTCGATGCCGTCTTCTCACCCTGGCCTAATTTGCCGCCAGTGGTGGGAATCTTGAACAAACGCTTGAAGTTGGCCACATCAGGGATGGCACGGATATTGGTAATGCCTAAGTTCACAGCCAGTATTGACTGGAAATAGACACGAACCAGCGACATGAAATCTTCCGCACTCTGGGCGGAAACCTCGTCTTTCTTACCGAAAAGCTTAGAAAATATACTCATTGTTTAAATAAGTTACAGTTTTGTGGTGCAAAGATACGTTTTTTATTTGTCATTCTAACATCTTTGCCGTATTTTTGTGGGTACTAAACGATAAAAACCTTGATACCATGAAAAAGATTTTATTCCTTTCTTGTTTGTCTGTCCTTGCTTGGATGGGCATTTCTTGCAATAGTCCACAACAACAAAAGTTGCAACCTATGGTAAAACATGTAGTGATGGTTGGCATAGATGGATGGGCGGCTCATGACCTGGCTCAGGCTCATGACATCCCCAATATCCGCAATCTGATGGCAAATGGCAGTTATACCCTCCACAAGCGTTCTGTGTTGCCTTCTGCATCTGCCATAAACTGGGCATCTACCTTTATGGGGGCACCTACAGAACTGCACGGATATACCAAGTGGAATTCCAAAGTGCCTGAGATTCCTGCATTGGTACAGAACAATCACAACATTTTCCCCACTATCTATTCAGTGATCCGTGAGCAAAAGCCAGAAGCTGAAACGGGTTGTACTTTCGATTGGGATGGCGTCAAGTTTGTTATTGATACGCTGGCCATTAGCCATTGGGAATACATCCCTGACAGCTATGTGGATATCAACAAGAACTGCACTATTGCAGAGAATTACATCAAGGAGAAGAAGCCATTCTTTTATACGGCTTACTTTGGTACATTAGATGAAACTGGTCATGAACATGGGTGGTACACGCCAGAGTATTATAACACCTTGGCTGAGATTGATCAGGTAATAGGTCGCCTTATCCAAGCATTGAAGGATGCGGGCATCTATGATGATACTATTTTTATAATAACCTCAGACCATGGAGGAATTGACAAGGGTCATGGTGGCATGACCATTGAAGAGCTTGAGACTCCATTTATTGTTTGTGGCAAGGGCATCAAGAAGGGCTTTGAAACACCAGATGTGGTAATGCAGTATGATGTTCCTGCTACAATCGCCTATATCTTAGGCATCCAGCAGCCTCAGGCTTGGGTAGGTAGGCCAGTTATGAGTTTCTTTGAGTGAAATAAAACTTCTGGTCTTGGTAAACGGCTTCTACAATCCCATATCTGATAAATCTGGCCAATAAACGGATGATTGTGTGGCGAGGAAGTCCTGACAATTTACAGCATTTGTTGAGAGACAGCAAGCGATAATCGTTTAGCAAACTCAGCAAATGCTGCTCTTTTTCTGTAAATGCTGTCAGCTCACCACGTTCACATTCGTCTTGTTGCCAATATCTTAGATGAACGGGAGTGGCTAAAATATTCTCATCAGCCACGCGAATATATGCCCACAGTTTCCCATTTTCATCTTTGGCACAAACGGGCCTTTGCTCACTGGGTTTGATATCAGCCAGTAACACTTGCTTCCCTTCCACCAGAAAGGTAGTCATCTCATAGTCAACAGCTGGCACGCAATACATTTCAGCTGCTGCTTGAATCATATATTGCTCTTCTTCAGAATGTACACCCGCAATCTTTCCATTATCTTTTACGCCAATCAGCAACCTACCACCATCGGTGTTGGCAAATGCCGACAACGATTTGGCAATCTTGCAGACATCGGAGATTTCAAACTTGAAATCCTGCTGCTGATGTTCGCCCTCCTTAATCAGTTCCAATATGTAGGCTTCGCCTGTCAGCTCTTTCATGCGTGCAAAAGTACAAAAAATAAGCGTTCAAGCTATGACAATATGGAAAATTAATGTAATTTTGCATCAAGTTATCAATAAAAAACAAGAAGATGAGTACAAAAGTAGTTGTAAGTAGTTTAGAGGAGTTTCAGGCTTTAGAGGGTCATCGTATCGGTGAGTCTGACTTCCTGGAGATGACACAAGAACGTATCAATATGTTCGCTGATGCAACACTCGATCATCAGTGGATTCACGTAGATCCAGAGCGTGCTAAAGTGGAGAGTCCGTATAAGACTACCATCGTGCATGGTTATTTCACCCTCTCTGTGTTGCCTTACCTATGGGGACAAATCATTGAGGTTCATAACCTGAAGATGATGGTGAACTATGGTATGGACAAAATGAAGTTTGGTCAGCCCGTACTTTCTGGACAGCGCATCCGCTTGGTAGCAGATATGAAGTCTGTGTTGAACCTGCGAGGCATTGCCAAAGCTGAAATCAACTTTTTTATTGAGATTGAAGGACAGAAGAAACATGCACTTGACGGCATCGCCACTTTCCTTTATTACTTTAATAATTGAAACAAGGCTTAGCTTAGTCTTTCAATTGTCAATTGTCAATCGTCAATTGTCAATGGTCAATTGTCAATTCAGCATAAAGCTGAGAATTGCTCTACACTTCTGCTCACAAGCTGGATAGAAATGACCGTGGATTCGTTCCTCGCCTTTGGGTGAATTCCCCCACCAGAACTCAGCCATCGCTATAGGTTGCAGTTTGTTGAGGAAAGCATATTGTAACAATTTAGGAGCGGCACATTCCCCTGCACCACCTGGAGGCATGTGCTGCTCTTGTTCTTGAAATATCTCTATCAAGTTTTTTCGTTCACCCCGACAGTTCAGCATGATGAATTGCTCAAAAAGCCAAGTTTGCAAAGCAATCGATCGCCTCTTTCGTTCATGCTTTAATGCAGCCACAATCTCGCTTTTATCATCTCCAGTCAACCCATCAATTATCTTGTTAATTTCACTAATCTCCCTTTCCTCTGTTTTGAAATGTCCATTGGGATTCAGCATATCATACACCGCTGGCACAAAGTAAGAAATGTCATTCTGCCTATTCAGCAGTCCTGAGAAAGCTGCCAGGAATCCCAACTTTCCTACCACATTCTTTACCACTAACACTCCGAACATTTTACCCAGCTTTAGTTCTTCGTGCCATTCGGGATGACTGTCGATAAAAAGCATCACCTCATCCGTAGCCAATTGGCAGAGCGGATGAGGTGTGTAATTGAATGGGTCCGTAAAAACAGTCGGTAAATCAATCCCTTCAATAGAGGCACTAAATCGATGCAGTCGGCTTACGTGCTTTTTCCCCAATCTGTTAGACTGTTGCAAAGCATTGCGTTTTGCCTCATACTCCTCATAGTGCTTTTCAAGGAAATTATCAGCCATGAACGCGTGTTGTTATTTCTTCACCGACGTAGCCTTTGCGGGTGCCTTAGTAGTAGCCTTCTTCTTGGTAGTAGTGGCAGTAGTAGTGCCATACTTCTTCTTGATATCAGGCAAGTTCTTCTGGATGTCGCTGATACGGGTCTTGTCGCTGGGGTGCGTACTCATAAATTCAGGTACGGATGAACTGCCTCCAGCTGACATCTTCTCCCAGAAGCCAACAGCCACATCAGGGTTATAGCCTGCTATAGTCATCAGAATCAAGCCCATATAGTCGGCTTCCGACTCATGCTTACGAGAGAATGGAAGCATCATACCATATTGAGCACCAATGCCATATACCTGACTTGCTATACTCTGCACAGCAGCACTCTTATTTGATAATACACCACCCAATACTTGAGCGCCATACTGTGCCACCAATTGTTGGCTCATACGTTCATTGCTGTGTTTAGCTACAGCATGAGCCACTTCATGACCCAGTACCACAGCCAATTCGTCGTCAGAAGAGATAATCTTCATCAAACCCTCATACACCACAATCTTGCCACCTGGCATACAGAAAGCGTTCAGTTGGTCGTCCTGTACCAGGTTAAACTCCCAAGCAAAGTTTTTCACCTCCTCAGCCAATCCGTTGGCATTGAGGTAAGACTCAGTAGCGGCGGCAATCTTCTTACCCACACGTGTCACCATTGCACTTTGCGTAGTATTACCACTCTTTTTGGCTCCCTGCATGTAAGAATTATACTGGGACAAACTGGATGAAAGTATCTCAGAGTCCGACACTAAGTTCAGCTGTTTACGACCCGTAATGGGCACAGATCCGCAGCTTGTCAGCAGCAAAGCTGCCGTCATGAAAGAGATAATCAGCTTTTTCATATTCTTCAGTCCTTTGAAATTGATGTCACAAAAATAAGCTAAAATATAGAATTCGCCAAATAATCTACCAAAAAAGGAGCTATCTTGCAAAAAAGATAGCTCCTTTAAACCTTCTAGTAAAAAACTTCTTACTTCTTTACATGACCGTAGCGGCTCATGAAACGGTCCACGCGACCAGCTGTATCGACCAGCTTGCTCTTACCGGTATAGAATGGGTGAGAGGTGCTTGAAATCTCAAGCTTTACTACTGGATAAGTCTCGCCTTCGAACTCTACAGTTTCAGTGGTCTTGCAAGTAGAACGACTCAGGAACATGTCACCGTTTGACATATCCTTGAACACTACCGGACGGTAATTTGTAGGATGAATACCTTCTTTCATTGTTGTTATCTTTTTAAATTTTTACTCTATTAATATATTGGTATAAGTGTAATGGTCTTTCTTACGGTTGCAAAGCCACGGTTACGCGAAAGCAAAGAAAAACATGTTTTCGTTTGCTGGGCGAAAGTAGCTTCGCGGAAATCGACCGCAAAGATAATGCTTTTATCTGAAACACGAAAAGATTTTTGCAAAAATAGTGCAACTTTTTTTATTTTTTGAAATAGAATGCTTATTTTTGCGGTTGAAAGAATCGATTATCAACTTAAATATTGTATCAAAATGGTTAATTACAAAGAATTAGGCTTGGTAAACACCCGTGAGATGTTTAAGAAAGCCATCGAAGGCGGTTACGCCATTCCTGCATTCAACTTCAACAACATGGAGCAGCTGCAGGCTATTATCAAAGCTTCTTCAGAGCTGAAGTCACCGGTCATCCTGCAGGTTTCCAAGGGTGCCCGTAACTATGCTAACCCTACACTGCTGCGCTACATGGCTCAGGGTGCTGTAGAGTATGCTAAGGAACTGGGATGCGCTCATCCTGAGATCGTTCTGCACCTGGATCATGGCGATAGCTATGAGCTCTGCAAGAACTGCATCGACCTGGGCTTCTCATCTGTGATGATCGACGGTTCTTCTCTGCCTTATGATGAGAACGTAGCTTTGACCCGCAAGGTGGTTGAGTACGCTCATCAGTATGATGTTACTGTTGAGGGTGAGCTCGGCGTGCTGGCTGGTGTTGAGGACGAGGTTCAGGCTGAGGAGTCTCACTACACCAAACCTGAAGAGGTGATCGACTTCACGTCTAAGACTGGCGTTGATAGCTTGGCTATCTCTATCGGTACTTCTCATGGCGCTTACAAGTTCAAGCCAGAGCAGTGCACTCGCGACCCGAAGACTGGAAAGCTGGTGCCTCCTCCATTGGCATTCGACGTGCTTGACGCTATTATGAAGCAGCTGCCTGGCTTCCCAATCGTGCTGCATGGCTCATCTTCTGTTCCTCAGGAGTATGTTGACATCATCAACGCTAACGGTGGTAAGTTGCCTGATGCAGTAGGTATTCCAGAAGAGCAGCTCCGCTTAGCTTCTAAGAGCGCTGTTTGCAAGATCAACATCGACTCTGACTCTCGTCTGGCATTCACCGCTGCTGTTCGCAAGGTATTCGCTGAGAAACCAGGTGAGTTCGACCCACGTAAGTACTGCGGTCCAGCTCGCGACCTGATGGAAGTGCTCTACAAGCACAAGATTACTGACGTGCTTGGTTCTGATGGCAAGTTAGCTCAGTGCTAAAGATTAATCTAAGAGTGGCTGTGTCAATCACAGCCACTCTTTTTAATACTCTTTCCCATGAAGAAAATTCTCATTATTCTCTTTGCAGTCATCGCAGTCATTGCCTGCAAGCCCACAAAGAAAGGCTATACCCTCCCTGATCCTCACGATGTTATCATGTACGAGGTCAACCCATTGGTGTTTGCCCAAGAAGGCGCTTTTAACGTTATTGCCAATCGACTGGACTCCATCAGAGCCCTGGGTGTCAATGTGATGTGGTTTATGCCCACCTATGAGCAAGGTGTGGAGAAAGCCAAGAGCTCTCCCTATTGCATTAAAAACTACAAAGCTGTCAACCAAACATACGGAACATTAGACGATTTCAAACGTCTGGTAAGCCTATGCCACGAAAAAGGTATGAGCGTCATCATGGATTGGGTGGCAAATCATACCTCTTGGGATCATGTTTGGATAAAAGAGCATCCAGAATGGTACACCCATGATGAGGAGGGCAATATCATCTGGCCTGCTACCACCAATTGGGAAGATGTGGCTGATTTGAATTTCGACAACCAGGATATGCGTCTGGCTATGATCGACGCTATGAAATATTGGGTAACAGAAGTGGGCATTGATGGCTATCGTTGCGATGCTGCCGACTTTGTGCCTTTCGATTTCTGGAAGCAGGCTGTAGATTCTATGCGAGCTATGCCCAAACCTCTGCTGATGCTGGCTGAGGGTAAGCGTGCCGATCATTTCGATGCCGGCTTCGATATGAACTACTCTTGGGACTATATGAATGCCAATCGTGATGTGTTCCAGCGAGATAGCAGTGCCGTAAAACTCTTCATGACTGACTATATGGAGTATGACACCATTCCTCAAGGCAAGGTGAAGCTACGTTTCATCACTAATCATGATGAGGCTGCAGGCCATTCTCCTGTGCAGGAATATGGTGGCGTTCGAGGCTCTATAGCTGCTTTCGTTGAGACCATCTTTATACGGGGTGGGGCATTGCTTTATGGCAGTCAGGAGGTAGCTTATCCTGAGCGCTTGAACTTCTTCCATTGGAAACCCATCAACTGGATGTCGAATCCGGAAGTTTATAACGAGTACAAGACCATCCTCCAGCTATATAATAAATATGGTGCATTGAAATGGGGTCAGCTCATAGGCTATCCACAGGAGGATGTAATGGTGTTCGAGAAGCGCTTTGAGGAAAAGAAGCAGGATTTCCTGATTTTGGTGAATGTCCGCAACCATGAGTCTAAAGCTGTAATTCCTCAAGAGTGGCAAAATAAGAAAGCTACTGATATGATCAATGGCGGAAAGGTGGAACTCCCTGTTCAGTTTACCCTCAAGCCCTATGAATATTATATTTTAAAATAAGTAAACTCCTCACTCCTCACAGTGTTGGTGTTTCTCGTTGATATGTAAAAGCTTATAAGTGTGAGGAGTCGTGCTGACTCCTCACAACTTCTCGCATCGGTATAATACATACATTCAGTTGGTTAAGGCATCTCCGTGAGGAGTGAGGAGTTTTTGCGAATATACTTCGTCTCACAATTCCATCCGCTCCAGGCCGAAGGACCATCAGCTCCGAGCTAATGAGTCATCAGCTTGAAGCAATTGAGCCGTTTACTTGAAGTAATCGAGCCGTTTACTTAAGTAAACGACGTGGGGGGTATATAACTGGTTGCATTGTAAAATAATTATGTTTTTTGTATATAATTTCTTGCACAGTTTGTAGAAATGTTATATCTTTGCAGCCAAATAATGATAACAAACGCTAAAATACTGATCGCATAGTTATGGAAACAGACAACAAAGGCAAGCGCAACCTCACGAAGGACAAGCATGCAGTCTTTTCTGACAAATCCCCTATATATATAAATAAGGTATAGGCAAGCAGCTGGATAATTCAGGTGCGGTGTTTCTCTTATATATATAAATAAGGTGTAAAAGTGAAAAAGTTTGAAACGTTGGCGTTTTGATGATTTTGAGGCGAAGATTAAAAATTTTTAAGTTTTTTCAAAAAAAATTGAATGAATATTTGTGCATTAAAAAAAAAAGGTGTAATATTGCATTGTCAAATCTGTCTTTTTGGTAGAGACAGACTGAAATGAGTGCGGAAACGCAGGTAATTTCGTGGGCGTAAAGCCCTGACAAACAGAGAATTTTAAGTAATTATTAACTATTTATTATTAACTTTTTAAACATTTCTAATCATGAAGAAGAAAATGTTATTTATGGCAGCTATCGCCGGTTTGATATCACTGGGTAGCTGCGTGAAGGACGACGTTTCAGGTTCAGTTGAAGCTGTTCGTCAGGCTAAAGCCAACGAATTGAATGGCAAGGCTAACAATGAGAATGCTCAGGCTAATCTGAACAACGCTAATGCTGAGCTGGTTAAGGCTACTCAGGCTGCTAAGGTTGCTCAGGAGCAGGCTACCGCTCTGTCTCTGCAGGCACAGGCTCAGATCGATCAGATTGATGCTGAGTTGAAGGGCGAAACTAAGGCAGAGGAATTGGACAAGATCCTGGCTGATTATCTGGCTCAGACAGCTGCTTTCAAAGCTGCTCAGCAGAATGACATCAACAATCTGGCTGCTGCTCTGCGTGCTGCTGCTACAGCTAACTATGATGACATCGCAGCTCTTATTGCTAACTACCAGCTTGCTTACAATAACTATACAGCTGCTGAGGCTGCATTGGTTACTGCAAAAGCTAACTTGGAGAAGGCTAAGATTGACTCTGAGTATGCTGAAGAAGTGAATGCTGCTACTATTAAGGGCTTAGAGGACACCATCGCTGAGCAGGAAGCTCTGCTCGCTGCTCTGAAGGAAGTGAAGGCTACCAACCCAACTCAGGCTGAGATCAACGCTAAGGCTCAAGCTATCACTGCACAGGCTGATGAGGATGCTGCTGCATTCGAGAACAATCCTGCAATCGGCGAGTTCTTAAAGGCTGCTGCTGCATGGGGTAAGGCATACGCTGCATATAATGCATACGTTAACACAACCGACGGTGTTATTACTGAACTGAACAAGAAGGTTAGCGGTATTGATCCAGGTAAGGAATACCTGACTAAGGAAACTAACCCAAGTGCTACTATCGCTCCTCTTCCTGGCAAGCAATTTGCTGACTATAAGGGTTATGATGTTAAGGCTGGCGCTAACACTCCTGACAAGTGGGGTCCTATGGGTACTATCAAGACTAATGGCTACCGCGTATCTGAGGAAGGTGAGATGATTATTAATGACTATTTGAAGAACTACACTAAGACCCAGCAGACAGCTGTTAAGAACGCTAAGGCTGCTAAGGCTGATCTGGAAGGCCAGCTCGGTAAGTCAACTGACAAGAAGGACACTAAGTTCAAGGATTCAAAGGGTAACGAGGCTGTGACTCTGTACGGTGCTTTGGCAGGTGCTCAGGAAGGCTATGACAAGGCTAAGAAGGCTCTGGACGAGGCTAATGCTAACCTGACTGGCAAGCCAGCTGCTGTAGCTGCTGCTTATGACAAGCTGTTGGCTGTTGCTAAGGCTAAGACTTTCAAGGGTACTGACTGGATTGAGGCAGTTGTTGGTTTGGCAGACGCTATGATCGACGCTTACGGTGAGCCAGCTTACGATCCTAATAAGAAGAAGTTCGATTACAGCAAGCCAGCTGATATCAAGGACGCTATCGACTATCTGTTCGGTTCTACTACTCACGCAGGTATCGCAACTGAGACTGACCTCGACGAGGAGAAGGAAGTAGCTGCTCTGTTCGACAGCACTGACGCTAACTGCTTGGTTAAGACTTGGGGTAAGGATGCAAAGAAGAAGGATGCTTCTGAAATCAAGTTGGTTGAGGATGTTATCAACCGTGCTGCTGGTGCAAAGAACGTAATCGATGCACAGAAGACTGCTAAGACTGCTGCCGACAACGCTAAGAAGGCTGTTGACAATGCTCAGAAGGCTATCAACGACCAGCCACAGAAGATTGCTGCTGCTCAGGACGCTATCAATGCTGCTCAGGAGAAGTTAGACAACGCAGAGTCTGACAAGAAGGAGATTACTGAACTGGTTGCTGCTGCTGACAGCTATAGCAATGTTGTTCAGGCTTTGCAGGATGCATCAACTGCTTACAACAAGGCTTATGAGGCTGTTGACGCTGCTGCTTGGGAAGTAAACTCTCAGTACCTGCAGGCTGCTCAGATCGCTGCTACTACTCCACAGGATATCGAAAACAAGATTGCTGCTGCTACTTCTGCTTTGGCAAATGCTAAGGCTAGTTTGGCAAAGGCTGAGGCTGATAACCACAGCACCGACGGTCCTTTGGCAACTGCAGAGCAGGCTGTTAAGGACGCTGAGGCTGACCTCGCACTTGCTACTGCTGAGCTCGCTGCTGCAATGAAGGATATCGAGGAATCTGGTATCGAGTTTGACCTCGACGAAGAAGAAGAAGGCGGCGAAGGCGACGGTGAGCCAGAACCAGAGACTCCAGGTGAGGAGACTCCTGAAGTTGTAGCTCCAGCAGAAGGTGAGTAATTGATAGTACTAACGGCGATAACAAATAAAGGAATTAACAATGAATATAAAGAAACTTTTATTATTAGCCGTTATGCCCATGATAGGTCTGACGGTGAACGCTCAGGAGGGGTCAAAAGTTGACTTCACTCCAAAGAAGGGCGATGTAACCCTGGCGTTCACCCTCGGATACAATAGCTACGCAAGTGTTGAGGCTGCGCCTCTGTTCCAGAGTTTCTACTTCACTGAAGCCCAGTCAACGAACTGGAGCGACAAGAAGCTGATGGTAGGATTCGAGGCAGGCTGGTTTGTAGCTGACTTGTGGAAACTGAGTCTGGGTGGCGGTTTGAACTTCACGAATAACCCTGGTCATCCTGGAGTTCCCGGCACGGTCGATGCAGTAAACGGAGATTTCGATGTATATGGTATGATGGGCGAGCTGCCTAACTTGGTGGCTGTAGCTGATGCCCAGTCATTCTCATACAACGTCGCTCTGGGACTCGATCGTTACTTTAAACTGAATAACGTTACTAACCTGATGCCTTACCTCGGCGTACGCGGTGGTTATGCATACGGTCAGAACCAGAAGGCATACGACGAGCCTTACGCAATGGGCAAAACCGTAGCTGAAACGTTCAACATCCGTGGTGCTGTGGCATTCGGTCTTGACTACTACATTCTGCCTGGTTTCTACCTTGGCGCTCAGATTGAACCGTTCGCTTATACCTACAACCGTACCTCTCAGAGAGTACAGGACGGTATGGAGACGATGAGAGCTAACAGCCACAACTTCAGTTTCATGGCTGCTCCTACCATCAAGATCGGTCTCAAGCTCGGCAAGAGCAATTCAGGTAAGAACGCTTACGGTGACAACTCTGATGAGCTGAACCGCATCACGAACGAGCTCCGCGCTATCCGTGAGAACCAGCCTAAGGAGGTTATCCATGTGGATACCGTACGTGTTACTGAGGATTGTCCTCCTGCAGCTAAGGAAGCTCTCCGTAGCCACGTTACATTCACCATTGGCTCAAGCCGTGTGACTGAGCTGGAGGAGATGAACGTAATGGCAATCGCTGAGTACCTGCAGAAGAATCCTAACGCAAAGGCTGTGATTTACGGCTATGCTGATAACGGCACAGGTAACGATGAGATCAACCATCGTCTGGCTAAGCAGCGTGCTGATGCAGTTTCACAGTTGCTGACCGGCAAGTACGGTGTAAGCTCTAACCGCGTTCAGGTGAACAGCATGCAGAACCGTGAGCAGGCGTTCACAATCAACAACTGGAACCGCGTAGTAGTGGTAACTGCTAATGAATAAAATCAAATCAGATTTTATAAACTAAATCTTTGAATGGGGCGACCAAATGGCCGTCCCATTCTTTTTTTGCCTTTTTCTGCCAAAATGTTTGCATATATCAAAAATAATGCTGAAATTTGATACCACTTAGATTGTTTCATTATTAAAATTATAATGTTATGAAAAAGTATTTTGCTGAATTAGTTGGTACATTTGTACTTACATTCTTGGGCTGCGGCGCTGCTGTGGCTTTGGGTTGCGGTCAAGACACCGCTTCTATCGTGGGCACAGCCATAGCATTCGGTCTGGCTGTAGTAGCAATGGCATATACCATTGGTGGTATCTCTGGTTGCCATATCAATCCTGCCATCACCTTGGGTGTATATCTAAATGGTGGCATCAGTGCTAAGGATTGCGGTATGTATATGGTATTCCAGGTTATCGGTGCTATCATTGCTGCCGCTGTATTGGCTGGTATTGTGGCTACTGATCCAGCTGCTGTAATTACCACATCTACGGGTGCTAATGCTTGCACATATGGTGCAACCAATGGTTTGATTGTGGAGATTGTGCTGACTGCTCTGTTTGTTTTGGTGGTGTTGGGTGCAACTTCAAAGACCAATGGTGCTACTAACAACTTTGCAGGCTTGGCAATTGGTTTGTCACTGATCCTGATTCACTTGGTAGGTATTCACTTTACTGGAACTTCTGTGAACCCAGCTCGTTCTATCGGTCCTGCTCTCTTCCAGGGTGGTAAGGCATTGGCTGATCTGTGGGTATTCATTGTTGGTCCGCTGATTGGTGGTGCTATTGCAGCTGTCATCTGGAAGTTCATCAAACCTGAAGAGAAGTAATCACATTATTATAGAATATGAATTTATGCGTCTGCGTTTGAAAATAACGCAGACGCGTTTTTATTACAAAATAATTTATTACTTTTGCAAAAAAGTTTTCTATTTACACGCAGTAGTGTTCTAAATTATGGATTTAAGAGGTGTAAGGCGATTGGAAAAGCAGACACTCACCGAGCAAGAGCTGGTGGAGGGATGCAAGCGAGGCGATGATAAAGCCCGCAGGCAACTCTATGAACGCTATGCTGGCAAGATGATGGCTATCTGTTTGCGATACTTAGGTAATCGCGAGGAAGCAGAGGACTTGCTACACGACGGATACATCAAGCTCTATGGATCGTTCGACAAGTTCGAATGGCAGGGTGAGGGTACGCTGCCCGCTTGGATGGGCAGAGTGTTTGCTAACTTGGCCTTGCAATACCTGAGGAAGAACGATGTGATGAACCAGACAGTGGAGCTGGAGAACACTTCTGAGCTGCGTGAGGATGTGGATCGCCCCGATACGGGACCAGACATCGAAACCATTCCAAAGAAAGTGCTGATGCAATTCATTGAGGAGCTGCCCCCAGGCTATCGAACGGTGTTTAATATGTATGTGTTCGAAGGCAAGAACCATATAGAGATCGGTAAGGAACTGGGCATTAACAATAAGTCGTCGGCTTCACAATTGGTGAGAGCACGGGCAATTCTCAAAGAGAAGGTGTTGGAGTGGAGGAGGAAAAATGAGCAATGAATAATGGTTGATAATTTTGAATCATCAATGCAATAATAAAAATGGAACAGAATGATGATATATGGCTGAAGCAATGGAGGGACAATCTCGACGATTTCGAGGAAGAGGTTCCCGTTGACGGATGGGAAAGACTGCAGGCTGATTTGCAAGCGAATGACCCACTTCGCCAAAATTCATCATCTACCCACGAGCCATTGGTCATAGAAATGGAGTCAAAAAGCCACGATGAGGATGAAAACGGTTTATCGTCTGAGCCCAATGGTCAACGTTCTACGGTAATCCCCTTTCGCCGCTGGCAGGTAGCTGCCGCTGCTGCTGTAGTGGTGTTGATAGCTGGTGCCGGCATTTGGTTCTTGACATCCGACAAAGCTCCTCAAGTGCCAACTATCGAGGATCCTATCGCTCAGATAGTATCAACAGATAATCCGGAGCCCGTGGCAATACCAACTGCTCCAGAGGAGAAGGCAGAGGTGGAATCTTCAATCCAAGAAGCAGAAGTTAAATCAGAATCACAACCATCAGTTAAGCCTGAAGCCAAACCTGCTGTGAAATCTGAAACAAAGCCTTCAACAAAGTCTGAAACGAAACAGGTAGAGCATCCGGTGGTAGTGAAAGAGAATGCCTCTCAGCCACTTATTGCCCAAGCTACTGTCACTGAAACACCAGCTGATGAAACTAAGCGAGAAGGCACACCTATCCAGGTGAGAACTATTCCTCGCAATCAGATGCAGCGTTCGGCTGTGCCTATGGCTATTGGTAATAGATCATCGCAAGAGGTTAACACAATCAATAGACGCCAAATTCGTTTCTCACAAGATGAGCGTATGAAAAATGTGCCTTTGCTCAGAGGAGAACAGGCTGGGGCGGTGACCCGTTCTGTGACTGCCGATGAGATTACAGACGTGGATCGTGTGTTCAACTCATTCACTGCCCATATTGATGAGTTGTACAATGAGCAGGAGCACCTATTTGATAATGGAACAGGTGATTACAGCACTTTGGACAATGCGTTGTTCTTGACAGGCTTGGTGAAGAAGATGCAAGGTCAACATTCTGCAGAAGACGTAAGACTGTAT
>JAEEGF012049214.1_pt1 | contig 29270 bp, 30 predicted proteins | sample 9134171 | NCBI WGS metagenome assembly JAEEGF01 (sample SAMN16246542, study PRJNA631951) | gut metagenome | biome: gut microbiome; feature: rumen; material: AP-attached | host: Bos | place: Iran: Karaj | collected 2018-10 | reverse complement strand
CGTGTCCAGCAGGAGGAAGATGGCGGAGACGACAGCGTGGTTTATTGATTATGGAAAAGACGACTGATATACAGGTGCGTGAGGCCAATGGCCGCCGCGAGGTGTTTGATGTCGTCCGCCGCCGGTGGGTGGCGCTTACGCCTGAAGAGTGGGTGCGGCAACAGACGGTTGCTCTGCTGCACAACGGCTATGGCTACCCATTGGAACTGATGCAGATAGAGGCGGCCATTACTCTGAATGGCCTTACAAAGCGCTGCGATATTGTTGTCTACGACAGGAGTGTCAAGCCGTTTATGATTGTGGAGTGCAAGAAGGAGAGTGTCGCTTTGTCGCAGAAGGTGGTGGATCAGGCGTGTAGATACAATCTGGTTCTGAAGGTGCCTTACCTTATGCTGACCAATGGCCGGCAAACCCTATGCCTGCAAGTGGACGAAGAGAAAGGATGTCTGCGGCAGGTGACTATCCCTCAGGTGTCTTGAATACCGCCTTTTCGAGCTCCTCGGCAGTGGTTTGTAGTGCCGGCACTGACAGGTGCGCTTGATTGTAGTAGACAAGTCTGGCTTTGAGCTGCTCGGCAATGAATTGCTTTAGTTCGTCGGGCTCTTTGTCTTTAAGCATCGGTCGTGTCTTGTGCGATTTGGCAAGTCGCATCAGTATCTCGTCAACACTCATTTGCAGGTGAACGACGGTTCCGTGCTGAAGCAGGAATTGTATGTTGTCGTCGCTGCAGGCTGTCCCGCCGCCAGTTGAAATTACCGTGTTGTCAAGGTCGGCTGTAGATTGAAGTATCTGTCTTTCAATGATGCGGAACGCCTTCTCGCCGTATCGGTTGAAGAAGACGGGTATGGTGGTATGGTACTTTATCTCAAGGGCTTTGTCGGTGTCAAAGAATTTGTAGTTCAGCCGCTTGGCCAATTGCCGTCCAAGGGTCGTCTTGCCACTATAGCTGTAACCGATAAGGTAGATGCGCATAGTATTCGGGGTTAGTTCTTTATGATTGTCCAGGTCTGCTCGGTGACGTTGCCTGCTGCGTCTTCGAGGCGGAAAGTTACGCGGTTGTTGCCTCGTCGCATTGGCTCTGTGGAGACGCTAAGAGTGGCTGTCTTGCCGTCGTGCTCCGCCAATTGCCATTCGCCATTGATGTAACAGCTGTAACTGACTACCCCTGTCAGATTGTCGGCAATCTTAACGGTTATATACTTGCCTTTGATGGCCTTGCGGTTGGCGAAGTTGACTGCTTTGATTGTTGGCGATATGGTATCGAGGCGCAAGGCGAAGCCGCCAAAGGAGCGAGTGGGAGCGGTCAGTTTCCCATTTTTAAGTGTAGAGGGCAAAGCACTTACGCTCTTGCCGTTGATACATACTATTGTTAGCTTGTCAACAAGACTTTCATCCATCCCGGCAGGGATGTCAACGGTAACGTTGAAGGCTTGATGTGGCGGCAACTGATGCCTTTTCAAGCCTATGCGATGCGTCGGTGTAATTTTGCTTTCGCTCTTTATACGGCTGTATGTCAAGATGTCGCTCTCGTATATTGTATAGGGTTCTATTTCGACATAGAAGCCTTCTTTCTGCATAGCAAAGCGCTTGTAGTATGTGATTGGCTCGCCGCCGGGCGTCAAACTCCCGTTAGTTGCCCTTGCTCCGGCAATAAGTGCTGCCGTGTCACTCCGTACGTATAACGTGTGGGTCGTTACATTGTTCTTGTGGTCGCTTACGCGGTACTCAAGTTTATGCACCTTGTTGTCGTCGAACTCTATATAGCCGTTGTCAGCTGTCTGTGTGTGATATGTTGTATTGAAGTTGTTGCGGTCGCCCCGTAGATGTCGGCTCAGGATGTAGTATTCGCGGTTGCGCTGGTATTGCTGATAGTCAATCAAGGCATTTACGATTCGTGTCTCCTCAAACATAAAGGAAGGCACCGTGTATCGGTGCACGAGTTCTCCGTCCACTCTCAGCTCAATACAATCCACACCGTTCTTGTTTCGTGCACCGACCTCCATCTGGTCGTAGGTGTAAATGCCACAGTAAAAGCGTCCTGCAACGACGACGGTGTCGTTCAGGTTGCTGCTGTTCTTGCCTTTGTTGAAGGGGAACACTTTCAATTCCTTGTTCTTGCCGTTGATTGAGGCAGTCGGGTCGGCAGGATATATCTTTATGCCTGCAATGGTAGGTGCGACAGGATCGCTATAGGGAATGCCGAAATACAATGGGTTGATTGTCTGGTCATTCTTGGCGTAGCGTACCTCATAGTGCAGATGCGGTCCCGACGAACCGCCGGTATTGCCGCTAAGCGCCACGAGTTGCCCCTTGCTTACGCGAATCGAGTCTTTCGGCAACTCAATGTCAAATGCAAATATATGGTTGCTGTATTGGTAGTTATGCACAAACTCCCCGATCTTGCCGCAGAATGCACTCAAGTGCATATATACCGTTCTGTAACCGTCAGGATGAGTGATATACAGTACTTTGCCGCCGCCCCAGGCGGAGATGTTGATGCGTGAGACATAGCCGTCGGCGGGAGCATAGATCCGTTCGCCCTCCTTGCCGTCGGTGCGCAGGTCGAGACCTGAATGAAAATGGTTGGGCCTTATCTCGGCAAAGCCGCCGGCAAGCGAAACGGGCAGGCGTATGGGCGAAACATTGTACGGCGTGTTCGCGAAACTCTGATGCTTTGACTTGTCGGCAGTTATGCCGATTTGTGCCTGCGTTGTCAGCGCGAACAGAAGCAGTATGAGAAACGTAGTCTTGCCGTATAGATTCATTCTTTGCCCAAGTTGAAGTTCGAATGTAATTACATCTGCATCAGTTCCGTTGCGGTTTGCAGCGCTGCTGCCGACGGAGGCTCGGCCGAGAGCATTACCGCCAGTTCATAGCGTCGGCCGTCGTTGTCAAGCATCTTAATCTTCGATGCGGTCTTCTCGCCTTCGTCCGACTTGTATACTTTGTAGTGTTGCGTGGCGCGGGCTGCTATCTGCGGCAGGTGGGTGATTGCAATCACCTGCATATCAGCTGCCATACGCTGCATAATATGTCCCACCTTCACCGAAATGTCGCCCGATATTCCGGCGTCAATCTCGTCGAATATCACCGTTGGCAGCAATCCTGCTTTGGCGGTAAGCGACTTGATGGCAAGCATAAGCCGCGACATCTCTCCGCCTGATGCAACCTTTGAAATCTCGCGCAGTTCGCCGCCCTTGTTGGCGTTGAAAAGCAAGCTGACGCTGTTGTTGCCAAGCGGCCCGAAGTCGGCGCTGCTCTCAACGTTGGCTTTAAGTATGGCGTTGGGCATTGCAAGGTCGCTGAACAGCCCTGCAATCTGACTCTCCAGCAATTGCGCTGCCTTCTTGCGGCATTTAGTCAAGCTGTCGGCTTTCTTCTGCAATTCGTTGAAAGCCTTGTCCACAGCCTCCATCACCTCGTGTATACGCTGGTCGCTGAGGTCGGTGTTCGATATCTTTTCGTCGAGGGTGTTCTGTATTTCAATAAGTTCTGCAATGCTGTTCACGCCGTGCTTCTTCTGCAGACGGTAGATGGTGTCGAGGCGTTCCTCTATCTGCTGCTGGCGCTCTGGCGAGTAGGTGATATCTTCATTTATGCTGTCAAGCGACGACACGATGTCGCGCAGCTCGATAAGCGACGACTCAAACCGCTCGCTCATTGCCGCAATCTCCTTGTGACAGTCGGTTATTTTCGACAGAATCGACTTGGCCGCGTTCAGGCGCGCCAGAGCCGAGTCTTCGTCGTTGTCGCACAGAGCAACCACTTGCGACAGCGATTGCTTTATGTTTTCGGCGTTGGCCAGTAGCGACGCTTCCTGTTCCAACTCTTCCTGCTCGCCATCGACGAGCGAGGCTTTCGCCAGTTCTTCGAAAAGGAACTTATTGTAATCGTAGTCTTTGCGGTTCTGTTCCTCTTCTGCCGTCATACGCTCCAGTTGGCGTTTCAAGGAGGTGTATTCGCGGTACGTCGCCCGATAGTCGTCAAGCAGCTTGCCTCCGTCGCCGATGCTGTCAAGGACCGACGTCTGGAAGCCGCTGTCGCCAAGCAGAAGTGTGGCGTGTTGCGAGTGGATGTCGATAATCGACGAGCCGAGCTCTTTCAAGAATGTCACAGCCACAGGGGTGTCGTTGGCAAAGCCTCTCGATTTGCCATTGGGTAGTATCTCGCGGCGGATTATCAGGGTCCCGTCGTCGGCATAGTCGACATCGTTCTCGTCGAAAAGCGCTTTGAGGTTGAGCTTCTTAATGTCGAAAACGGCCTCGACCACACATTTGCGCCCAGGGTCGTACAGGGCTTTCGTGTCTGCCCGCTGCCCCAGCAGCAACGACAGCGCGCCAAGCATAATCGACTTTCCTGCTCCTGTCTCGCCGGTTATCGCCACAAAACCGCTGTTGAAGTCGATGTCGCTCTTGTCAATCAGAGCATAATTCTCTATATGTAATGATTTCAGCATCTCTTTCTTACGTGTAGTTGTGTCAAGCCAGCATCGGTGCAATCCGTTCTATGGCCGAGATGAGAACATCCACTTCCTCTCGCGTGTTGTATACTGCAAACGAAGCTCTTACGGTTCCGGGTATACCGTAGCGATCCATAATCGGCTGCGTGCAATGGTGTCCCGTGCGCACGGCTATGCCCAGCTTGTCGAGCAGCGTGCCCATATCGTATGGATGCGCGTTGCCCACAAGGAACGATATGACCGATGTCTTCTCTTTCGCCCTGCCGTAGATGCGCAGGTCCTCGATTTGCAGCAGGCGCTCGGTGGCGTATTCGGTCAGCTCTTTCTCGTGCCGTGCAATGTTCTCTATACCTGTTTGTTGCATAAACCTTATGGCGCTGTGCAGCCCCAGCACGTCGCCTACGGCAGGTGTGCCGGCTTCGAATTTGAACGGCAGCTCGTTGTAGGTGGTGCGCTCAAAGGTGACGTCCTTTATCATCTCGCCGCCGCCCTGATAGGGAGGCATCTGCTCCAGCAGTTCCTCGCGGCCATACATAACTCCCACGCCCATAGGTCCATACATCTTGTGACCCGAAAAGCAGTAGAAGTCGCAACCCAGCTCCTGCACATCGACGGCAAAGTGCGATATTGCCTGCGCTCCGTCGACCAGTACCGGTATGCCGTGGCTATGGGCAATGTCGACTATCTGCCTGATTGGGTTGACTGTACCCAGTGTGTTGCTCACGTGGTTCACAGCCACTATGCGTGTCTTCTCGTTCAGCATTCCGCGCAATGCCTCGAGGTCAAGCACTCCGTCGTCGTCGAACGGGATTACTCTCAGTTTCGCCCCTTGCCGTTCGCAAGCCAGTTGCCAGGGCACTATGTTGCTGTGATGCTCCATAGCCGAAACCACAACCTCATCGCCCTCCTTCAGAAAGCGTTGCCCGAACGACGCTGCCACAAGGTTGATGCTCTCGGTCGTGCCGCGTGTAAACACAATCTCGTGGCTGTGACGGGCGTTGATGAACTGCTGCACCGCACGCCGCGTCTGCTCATATTCCTCGGTGGCCTCGGCCGCCAGATAGTGCGCCCCGCGGTGTATGTTGCTGTTCAGCGTCTGGTAATAGTGGCACAAGGTGTCTATCACCGACTGCGGCTTCTGCGTCGTCGCCGCGTTGTCGAAGTACACCAGAGGCTTGCCATACACCTTTTGGTCAAGTATCGGGAACTGTGAACGTATGCTTTCTGTCTCCATTACAATTGCTTTTGATATTTTACAAACATCACTATAAGGTATATCACCATCAGTAGCAGCACTATATAGAATGCCCAGCTGCATCCGGCCTTGGGCAGGGGACGGTCTTTGCGCAGCAGCATCCGCTTCCAGTCGAAATTCTCTTTCTCGCTCATAGTGATGTGATGTCGTTTATTTGTTGTCGGTCTTCTGCCCGCGTCTCTTGCGTACAATGGCGCGAACCACAAGGAACACCACGCACACTGCAAAGACCACGATTATTATCTTCGACAGCAGGCCGCTGTACTTGTAGATGAAATCCATACCGCCGGCCTTGACTGCCAGATAGCCCAGCAATCCAAGAACGCAGTTCCAGATGCCGGCACCCAGCACGGTGTAGAAGGTGAAAACACCCACATTCATCTTGGAAAGACCTGCCGGAATCGATATCAGCTGGCGGATGACGGGAATAAGCCTTCCGACAAAGGTGCTGACCACGCCGTGGTCGTTGAAGTACTTCTCGGCACGCTCCATCTTCTCGCCCGACAGCCGCAGCGTGTGTCCAAGCTTGCTGTCGACAAACTTGTAGATGATTGGCCGCCCAAGCCAGCGCGACAGGAAGTAGTTGATATAGGCTCCTATCAGCGCGCCTATCGTGCCGACCAGCACTATCAGCCATATCTTCATATCGTTGGGCGTGGCAGGGTCGGCGGCGACCATCACGGCCGGCGGTATCACTATCTCGGACGGGAAGGGGATGAACGAACTCTCGACCGCCATCAGTCCTCCGACAGCGACGTAGCTGACATTGTGGCCGTACCATTGCACTACCTTGGCCACCCAGCCGTGGTAGTGGGTGTCGGCCTCCGAAATGCCGTCGTCGTCCGCGGCCACGCTGTTGTGGCCAGCCTTATTCAGCGGATTGGCCTCAAGCTCGGCAGCCTCGACCTCGGCGGCCTCCATATCCTGAGCTATGAAGTCGGCCTCTTCGCGTTCAAAATCAGTTATATCGCTGCTCTGAGCCACGGCTTGCGGCATCATCGGCGCCAGCATCGCGCAAAGGGCTATGCAGCGCAGCGTCATCGTTATTCGTCTCACTTTTTCTATGTTTTTGGTTATTCTTTTCATTGTTTGTCCTGTCGGTTTTCCTGCCTGTACGAGGTGATGATGTCCATCACTTCAAGGTCTTCGCCCAGAGCCGGGCAGTATTCGAGCAGATCCCTGAGGCCCTCTTCGCCTTCGCAAAGGCACGCACGCACGGCGTTGAACAGCAGATTGCGTTTGCCTGCGCAGAAGTAGCACAGCGCCAGACGCTTGTTGAACTCCACCACAAGCTCGCAGTCGGGCAAGCCGCGCGTCAGGCAGTCGATGGCCTCGTCATAGTTCTGGAACATAATGTTATAGTCGGCCAGCGCAAGCCAACCCTGCTCAAAGTCGGTATAGTAGGGTATGGCGCGTTCAAACATCCGGTTGGCGTTCCTGTAGTCGCCGCTGTCGGCATATATCATCGCCAGGGTCGTCAGGTACATAGGCGACTCGGGGTCAATCTTCAGCGCCTTCTTCGCCGCCTCTATCGCCGTGGCATACTCGCGCAGGTAGCTGTAGCATATCGACATCGACGACCACGCCTCGGCATAGTAGGGGTCCTCCTTCAGCGCCTTGTGGTAGTAGGCGTTGGCGGTCACGGCGTTGTTCTGGAAGCGGAATGTCTCGCCAATCCTGAAGTAGACAAAGGCCTTGTCCTGAGTGTGCTCCACGGCGTCGTGCAGCGCGGCCACGGCGTTGGTGCTGTCGTCAAGTGCCTGATAGCAAGCCGAAAGCTGCATATAGGCAAAGTAGAAATCGGGATTGATGGCTATGGCGTACTGGTAGGCGTCGACAGCCTTCTCGAACAGATGCTCGGCCATATATCCCTCGCCAAGGCAAAACCAGCCAACGCTCGAATAAGGGTGCTCCTGCACAAAGCGGTTGAAGTAGTTTATCCACTTGTCCGTCAGGCCGTCGTCCTCATAGCAGTTGGCCAGCTCATAGAGCGAGCGCTCGTCGTCGGGGTTGACTCTCAGCGCCTTGCGGTAGTAGCTTCTCGCCTCGGCACGCTGCTCCATCTTCACATACTCGTCGGCAATGTTGCCATAGATAGTGCCCAGGTCGTAGCCGTCGGCTGCCGCCTTGTGGTAGTACTGGATGGCCTTGCGGGGCTGCTCCAAGGCGCTGTAAACCACGCCCAAAGCATAGAGCACATCCGTATCGTCAGGTTCGATTTTCTCCAACTGCCTCAGCAGGTTGTAGGCCTCCTTGTAGCGCTCCTTGAAGCAAAGCAGATGCACGCGCCGCAAACGAATCTCGTTCGACGTCGGGAACAGCTCCTCGCCATAGCTCACCGATTTCTCAAGCATATCGCCGTCGGCAGTCTCAAGATAGAAGTCTATTATCGTCTCCAGCTGGTCGACATCGAAATAGCGGCTCGCGCCACGGCGCTCCATAGCCTCAAAGTCCAGCACCAGCTGTTTCACATCTTCCTGATAGTTTTTGAAACGGTCAGTATTCATTTATAGTATTATAATAGTATATATATCACCAATTTAGGCTGTGCCTATAGTGGTGACTTACAGATACAAAAATACACATTTTTCCCTTTCTCGGGCCATCTTGCAGCACATTTTGTTAAAGGGTTTATTAACAACCCGTTTCTTCGCGCCCGCGAAAGCCGCCGTCGTTTTCGGTGTAAGAAGCCGTTGCTTTTGGCGTGAAAAGTCGTCGCTTCCTGCCAAAACCGCTCATTTTTCGCTTGCCCTAATCAACTGATTCCCTGTACTATCTTCCTACCAAGTTCTACCATAGTTTTTATCAACATTCTATCAAAATTTTCTTCAGTGAATAATAATTAGTATTTGGTTACGTTATTGTAGGTAGAATACTTGGAGGGAGGTAGGAGAGAGGTGAGGTGTTCTGTGTATAATGAATTGATTGTTAGTGATGTCAAACCTTTAAATATTTATCGCTATGGGAAAAATGGATTCTGGTTTCGGTGGCGGCTTCAGCGGCAAGCTGGGCAAAGTGGTCGGCTATGAGTGGCGCGGCAAGGCGTGCGTCAGGTCGTTGCCTCACGATTTCCACGACGCTAAGACGCCGATGCAGCTCGAGCAGCGCAGCCTTTTCAAGCAGACGGTGGCTTTTGCCAGCCGCGCCAAGGATGTGTTGCACCTCGGCTTCGGTGTACCGAGCCGTGATGTTCAAATGACTGAATGCAACTACTTTATGCGTCTCAACAAACGCTGTTTCTCGCTTGTTGACGGCGTGTTGGATGTTGATTTCGCCGAGCTTGTGGTGAGCGACGGCCCTGTGGCGCCTGTGGCCTTCGGCGAGGTGAGGGTGGTCGACGACCAGACGCTGGTGGTTGATTTTGAGAAGAATCCGCTGCACCGCGTGGCCAGCTCGGAGGACAAGGTGTATCTGGCTGCCTTCTGTCCCGACTTGAACAGTTTTGCGTTGTCGCAGCCAGCGCGCCGTGGCACTAAGAGTGTGGAAATGAGCTTTCTGTCGGCCTATTCGGGCAAGGGTGTCCATCTGTGGGGCTTTGTGGTTGACAGAGCCGGACGCGCCTCGCTGAGCGAGTATATCGGCTACGGATACCTTGATCCGACAGTGGCTGAAAATGAGGAAGATGCAGGGGCTTTTGCCTGTGAGGATGCTGGGGATGGCGTTCTGGCGGATGCTGGGACGGTTCAGGACGGGGGCAAACCGAGTGCCTCTGCAGGCAGGATGCCTGCGCACCAGTCGGATAATCCGCCTGATATTTAATCTGTTGTCACTTCTTATTTGCTGATGTCAGCATCGCGTCGTCAACCTTGAAGGTGAGCGAGGCCCAGCACGCCCCCCCGCCCATAGAATTGGGCAGTTCGTCGTAGGTGTAGCGAGATGATTTGAAGTTGTAGGGCGAGTCGGCGCCGAGGGTGTCGCTGGCGTAGAAGGTCAGCGTGTCGATGCCGTCGATGATGAATTGCACGCTGTCGCCCAAAAGGTTGTCGCGTGTGATGATTATTATTCCGTTGAGCCCTGTGGAGCCCAAGCCTCCAAAGATTGGCAGCGTTGATTTTTGTCCAGCCGCCACGGGATAGGTGCCGTCGAAGTTACGCCCGTTCTCGTAGGGATAGAAGCGCCAGGGGCCGCTCCACACGAAGAGAATGTCGTGCGAGCTTTGGTTGTCGATGGTGTACTCATCGCTGAAGCTTGGGTCGCAGGCGGTCATAAGCATTGCCGCAAGGAGGGGCAGAAGTATTCTTTTTGCTTTCATATCATATTTGTTTTAATGTTATCGTATCATCCAATTGAATCCAATAAGTCCGTAGATGCTGAAGATGCTGGAGGAGGAAAAGACAGTACTTATGCCACCTTTGATGTACATTTGGGCCTTCAGCTGCAGGCAATCGCTGGCCTGCCACAAGGCTTCCACAAGGCCTTGGCTGTTTTCGAGACTATTGTCGAGGCCGGCGCCGAACATCCATCGCTCGTTGGGTAGCCAGTGGGCGAACAGCGTCAGGCGGAAGGGCTGGTCGGTCATTCGAACGTAGGGTGCGTGGCGGTTCCAGGCGTAGGCCGCCGATGCGTCGAAGTACCAATGGCTGGAGATGCGGCAGCGGTACTGTAAACCGATGATAGGCTCGGCCAACATACCCTCATCCTCCACATAGGGATGTCCGCGACGGAGGGGAAGCGTGACTTCGGTGAAGAAGGTGAGTTTGTTCTTGCTTTCTTCGCTGCCGAGCAGCATAATGCGGGCTCCCAGCGAGGGCACAAGGTTGAGGTGGTTTGGGGCGAATGAGAGGGTGTCGAAGACACGGCCGTGGGCGTGCTCGGCGCTGACGCCCAGCGTCAGTTCGGCATTGCTTCCGATGCCCCATCGAAGGCTTGCCCCGCCACCGATAATGCTAAGTTTAATATATTCGTAGTGTAATCGGGAGGCGTTGATGTCGCCGCTGAGCAACAAGTGGCCGGAGCCGAGCACATTGGCGCCGGTGGTGGTGATGAGGGGCGAGGAGATTAACGGGTTGTCCTCCTGGGCGTGGGCGGTAAGTGTGGCGAAGAAGCCGAGAGCGACGAAGCAGGCTATGGCCAGGAGAGTCGATTTGTTAGTATTGTTCTTCATAAGTCTTTTTTTTAATGGTTAGAGGAATAAAGTTATGCCTGAAGTGTATATTTTTCCGTCTTTTGCGGGGTCGATGTAGGTGGGCAGCAGGTTGGTGAAAAAGCGGATGCCGTGGAGCAGGCCTATAGCGTCGGTGCTGACCTTGAGCCCTATTTCCAGTTTCCAGGGCTGGAACATCGGGTCGTCGGATTCCACCACCTCCTTATATGTACCACTTCGCATTCCGTGGCTGTAGGTGTTGCGTGCGTCGAGGGTGCGGATGGTGAGGTACTCGCTGACGGCGTAGGCGGCGTAGATGTCGGCGCTCAAGCGCAATCCGTTGCGGCTTCTGGGTGTCAGCAGCCACTCCAGTTCGAGCGGTATGCCGAGATAGCTGTGGAACGCTGTGGCCGTCTGGCGACCTGTGGTAGGTGTCGTCAAGATGTCGATGCCTCCACCCTCGGTAGGCGTAACGTTGTGGCGCAGTATGTCCCATTGGAAGTCGTAGCGCAGGCCGACGTTGAGATTCCAGCGTTCTGCCAGTTTCAGGTGTGCCATCAGCGGCAGGCGGATCACATAGCTTGGCGAGGCGCTGTAGGGGCTACGAATATTTTTGAGGAAGCTGACGCCGGCCTCTATGCCGAGGTCCACTTTCTGCAGGATTTCGCCTTTAGGCACGCCGGTGGTGTCGGCGCTTGTCTGGGCGCAGAGGGCCTGTGACAAACCCAGTATGACTGTGAGAATGATGATGCGTTTCATATTGTGTATTATATTAATCTTAAGTGTTTCAGAATTGTAGCAGTGCCAGTGTGGTGCCTTCCATACGGCTGGGCTCGGAGCGGCGCAGGAAGCCGCCAAAGAGTCTGCGTCGTTGGGGTTTGGTTGTCTGAGCGACGTTGGGAGTGTCGGGAGTTGTGGCTGCGGGTTCGTCGTTGGCGACAGGCTCGGGCTCGCTGTTGTGGGCAATCGGCTCTGTATTGGGAGCGAAGTCGTCTTCTATAATATAGTAGGGAGCTTCGGTGCTGTCTTTTTCAACCGGTTCGGTCGTGGTTGTTTCTTCGGCATAGAGTTCTTCGCTTGCGATGGTCGGTTCGGCTTTCACAACCTTTGGCGTAGGGCTTGTTATGCTGCGGTTGACGGTTGGGAGGACTGCGGTGTCGTTGACTGTGGCCGTGGGCTTTTCTGTGCCGTTTACTTCTGCTACTGTGGGTATGCCTTTGGTTGTTGGACCTGTAGGGATGAACCAGATGCGTACGGCTGTGGTGACGAAGAAGGTGACGCAGGCGGCCACAGCGACTCGCGATGACCACCACCAGAAGCTGCGGTGTTTGGTGGTTTCGGCAGCGGCAAGGCTGTCGATCATTGCGCTCAGTTCCTGCTGGCGGCGGCTGTCGCGACCTGCGTGCTCGAGGGTGGCAAGCAGCTGGTCGAGGTCCATTTTGTTGCTATCGTTCTTCATATTCCAATATCATTTGTTTCAGTGAATTGTAGGTTCGCGAGAGGAGTGTGTAGACGTTGCCGGGAGTGATTCCGAGTTTTGAGGCAATGTGCTCGGTGTCGGCGGCGTCAAAATGCTTTAGTTGAATGAGTTGCTTCTGCCGCTCGGGTAGTTTTTCAACGAGCTTCATTGCCAGTTGCAGGCGCTCTTCGGCATCGTTGGCCTCTTCTTCGGCAAGTGCCATAGTGCGTTCGTCTATCTCTACGGTGGGGTGCTTGCGTCGCAGAAGGTCGACGCAATGGCGTTTGACCAGCGTGATGCACCAGGCTTCGAGGTTGACGACACGCCTCAGTTTCTCTCGCTCATTCCACAGGGTGACGAGGCAGTCCTGCACCACATCGGCTGCATCATCCTCGTTGTGCAGCAGGCTTTCGGCCATACGCTGCATTGCGGGTTGCAGAGGCAATATGTTGCGTTTGAACTGTTCGGTATCCTGTTTCATACCGAGTAGTCGTAAAAGGGTGGAAAATCTTACAAGAGATTTGGATTATTTTTTGCTGTCGGTCAGCAATGCGTTGACTGCCAGCTCGTAGCCATTGAGCCCAAGGCCGCAGATAATACCGCGGCAGGCGGAGGTCAACAGCGAATGGTGGCGGTATTCCTCGCGTGCGAAGATGTTGCTCAGGTGCACTTCGATGGCTGGCGCAGGCACGGCGGCGAGGGCGTCGTGAAGGGCGACGCTGGTGTGGCTGTAGCCGCCGGCGTTGATGATGATGCCATCGGCGCTGAAACCGACCTCGTGTATGCGGTTGATGATTTCGCCTTCGACGTTGCTTTGGTGGTAACCTATCTGCACTTCGGGGAAACTTTGTCTCAGTTCGTCGAGGTATTGCTCCATAGTGACGGAGCCGTAGATTTCGGGCTCGCGGCGTCCGGTAAGGTTCAGATTGGGACCGTTGATGATTTCGATGTGTTTCATAACAAGATAACGTCGAAGCTTTTGATATATTGTATATAAAGAAAAGGCCGTCCGTGAGTGGACGGCCTTTCGTATTGAGAATAAATTGACGGGCAACGATTAGATGATACCCTGGGCAACCATAGCCTTAGCAACGCGCATAAAGCCAGCGATGTTAGCGCCCTTAACATAGTTGATGTGACCATCAGCCTCACGACCGTGCTCAACGCACATATCGTAGATGTTGTTCATAATCGTGTGGAGATTCTTGTCGACCTCTTCAGCAGTCCAGTTACGGTGCTCAGCGTTCTGGCAGATCTCGAGACCCGAGGTAGCAACACCACCGGCGTTGACAGCCTTTCCAGGACCGAAGGGAACCTTGGCAGCCTGGATGGCAGCGATAGCGGCGGGCTGGCAACCCATATTCGAAACCTCAGCAACATACTTCACGCCATTGGCGAGGAGCATCTTTGCATCTTCCTCAGCAAGCTCGTTCTGGAAAGCGCAAGGCATAGCGATGTCGCATTTCACAACCCAGCTCTTCTTGCCGGCGGTGAACTTGCACTGGCCAGGGAATTTGTCGGCCATATCCTGAACCTTGTTGCGGTTCGAGGCACGCATATCGAGCATATAGTCGATCATCTCTTTGGTGATGCCGTTCTCGATCTCGCAGACACCATCGGGGCCGCTGATAGCGACGACCTTGGCACCGAGCTCAACAGCCTTGGTAGCAGCACCCCAAGCAACGTTACCGAAGCCAGAGAGGGCGATGCGCTTGCCAGCCATTGTGTCGTTCTGCTGTTTCACCATACGCTCTACATAGTAGATTGCGCCGAAACCGGTAGCCTCGGGACGGATCAGAGAACCACCCCAGCCGTAGCTCTTGCCAGTGAGGGCACCAGTCGAGTGCTCGCGAGCGAGTTTCTTGTAAGCACCATAGAGGTAGCCAATTTCACGACCACCAACGCCTACGTCACCAGCGGGGCTGTCCTGGTCGGGACCGATGTTGCGCCACAGCTCATACATAAAGGCCTGGCAGAAACGCATAATTTCAGCGTCGCTCTTTCCAACGGGGTCGAAGTCAGAACCACCCTTACCACCACCGAGAGGCAGCATAGTAAGGCTGTTCTTGAAGATCTGCTCGAAACCTAAGAATTTCAGCATAGAGACGTTGACAGCTTTGTGGAAGCGGAGACCGCCTTTGTATGCGCCGAGGGCAGCGTTGAACTGAACGCGGTAGCCGAGGTTGGTGCAAACCTCACCTTTATCGTTGACCCAGGTCACGCGGAAGGTGAAAATACGATCGGGCTCTACGATGCGCTCGACGATTTTGTTAGCCTCGAACTCGGGGTGTTTGTTGTATTCTTCTTCGATGGTCTCCAGAACCTCGCGAACGGCCTGCAAGTACTCATTTTCGCCCGGATGTTTGGCTTCCAGGTTAGCCATAATTTCATTTACTTTCATCTTATTCAATTATTTATGTTAATAATTTGTTTTGAATTGAGAAAACAAATGTACTAAGTTTTTCTGATATGGTGAAATATTTTTAGTTAATTTTTTTAAATCGTTATAGAACAACAAGTTCTGCTGGGTATTCCCTCCGCAGCACAAAACAGCCTGACACCACCTCTCAAGGCTTCCTCGGGCAGGCTTCCGGACCGTCCGTTCTTATATCATATTGTTCTTATTACATTATAGGAAAGCAGCGGATGAGCTTGTGACTGCCGCCGAGGTCTACAACCAACAGGGGGTGCTGATCGTGCAAAAGATCTACGGGACAAAGAGTGCGGTGTTTGACTTGAGGCGCTATCCGTGCGGTGTCTACCTATTGAGGGTGTATACTCCAAAGGGAGTTGCCGTCAGGAAAATTATAAGGATATGATTGAATCTTATTTATTACATCCGTAGCATTGATTTACAAAGTGGCATAGGCGTGTCTTGACGTAGTCGCGGTCTTCCATAAAAGACATATGTGCAACGTTGTCGAGGAGAAGCACTTCGGAGCGTTTGGGGACCATTGCCTGCGACAACCCCATCTCGATAGGGATGCGTGTGTCGTTCTTGCCATAGACGAAGAGCACGGGAATGTCGAGGTTGGCCAGCGTGCGAATGCGTGAGGTGCGCAGTTTCATTCCTCGTTGTGCGGCAAGGATGCCTTCTTCGCGGGTCTCGAGGCATTGGTCGCGCAGCTCTTTTATGTCTTGTGCAAGATATTCACGTTTGGAGTCGTCGAAAAGGTTGGTAATGAAGTCGACAATGAATCCGGCGCGGTTCAGGTGCACTTGCCGGCACACTTCGTCACGCTGGGTGCGCTTCGATGCATCGTCGGCCATAGCGTGCGAGTGCAGCAGGGCAAGTCCCTGCAGCATATAGCTGTAGTTGTCGGCAAAGGCAAGAGCCACGTATCCGCCCAGCGAGTGGCCGGCCATAACGCATCTTTCGACGCCGGCTTCGTCAAGGACGGCTTTGACCGCGTTGGCCATAAAGTCCATCGTGTGGACATCCGAGTAGGTGGCGCTGTAGCCGTGTCCGGGCAAATCGATGGTTATGACGCGCATATAGCGCATATATGTGAGTGTGAACGAACTCCACACATTCAGATTTTGCAGAAAACCGTGCAGAAGCACGAGCGTCTGAGGGTGCTCACGCCCCTCGTCGCGATAGTGCAACTCGCGGTTTTCAAACATAATAACCTTATGTTTCTCCATTACCGACAATAGTTTAAATCGGGTGCAAAATTACTCCTCTTTTCTGAACGAAAAGATGGTAGGAGAAAAAAGAAATCCGCAACGGATTGTTAATAAGTCTAAAAATGTTTACTGTAGGTATGCTTTCAAGGCGACCGACGTGGAGGCTTCACCTGTCTTTGTCTTGCTGTTGCCGTAGCCCGATACCGTTATGCGGTCGGCATCGATGCCGCTGTTAATCAGCATCTTCTTGATCTCTTGTCCGCGCGAGTTGGACAGGTTGAAGCAGAAGGCATCGTTGTCGCCAGCCACGTGGATAATGAGTTCAATATTAATATAAGGATAAGATGTCAGGAAGTCGGCCAGATGTTCGATTTCTTTGTTGGCGCTGCGTTTAAGCACGGCCTTTTTGTCTTCAAAGGCAATGCCGGGCAGGTCGATTTTCTGATCGCCATACGACATTGTGAACATCTCGTCGTGGCTGTCGTAGGCCTTGGGCACGATGGTCTTGTTCTGGGCAGGCGAAAACAGGATTGCCGGGATGAATAGCCCGTCGCAGCGCGCAAGGAGCAGGTATTGCTTGTCGGAGTAAAGGGATGTCTGCCATTGTTCGCCGCGTGCAATGCTCTGTTCGCTGCATACGCTGTTTTGTGTCTCAATATCAATGATATCAATCACAAAGCCGACCTCTTCGCTTTTCACGGTTACGGTCTTCATACGGTCGTCAATGGTGTGCATTGCCGGAACGGTGTAGCATCCGTAGCGGCCGTGATTGTTGGAGCATACCGTCAGCGACTTGCGGTCGCCGGTCGGAGTGATTGACAGCTCGTTGAATCCGCTGTTGACCTCTTTGCCGTAGTTTGTGGGTTTCGACCAGTGCTGCCAGTCGTCAGTATTGTCGCGTGTGGTGTAGTATATGTCGCCGAAGCCCAATCCGCCGCGTCCGTCGGTGATGAAATACAGCGTCTTAAGGTCGTCGCTGACGACAGGGCTGCATTCCATATACTGGCTGTTGACATTGATGCCCAGATTGATGGCCTCGCCCCATCCGTTGTCGGTGCGGGCGCAGAAGTAGATGTCCGAAGCCAATGCCGTGTCGCCGTGGAAATAGCTGCGCGACGGCTGCAGGTTGTGTCCGCCAGGACGGTCGGAGGCGAAAAGGATGCCACTGCCGTCGGCAAGCATATAGGCATCAAAGTCGTTATAGTCGCTGTTGACCGGGGCGGGCAGCGTCTCTGTCACCGTCCAGCCATTGATGCCGGCCTCGGCTATCATAATGTCGCCGCCTTTGCCCAGCAGCATCTTGCTGCCATTGTCAAACAGATTGTATATCTCGATGTCGCGGTTTTCTATGTTGGTAAACGGCACGTTGCCAGTGCCTTTCCATATTGTGCTTTTCTTCGTTGCGGTCTCGACTGCCGATTGGATGCAGACGCTTCCGTCCACTTCTCTGTTGTAGAACATCTGCTTGCCGTCAGGATGAATCACCGAGTGCATCATATCGTAGGCAGGACGCACTATCGGCGTGTATGTCAGTTTGTTGTTCACGGGCCTGTCGATGATGGAGCGGAGCTCGGCCACCTCGTCAACGCAGTTGTCTTCAAAGCTGAGGTCGAAGAAACTGATGCGCTCGTTGGCCTTTTGCCAATTCTTTGCCGCCACAAAGTGCTGGAGTGTGCGTTGCAGTGCGACGAACGACTCCTTCTTGCCGGTCAGGTGGTAGATAATAGAGGTCCATTGCTTGAACTCTTTTTCGACAAAAGGCATCATAATATTGATAGAGTCGTATTTCTCTGCTGCCACCAATGCGTCGTCCAAAGCGCTCTTGAAGGGGAAGTCAGGGTTCTGTGCCGCAAACTGCTCCAGAGGCGCCTTGTTGCCTTCCTCGGTGTGCCATTTGTAGTAGGTGAGGTAGATGTCGTTATAGTTCACGTCAAGCGGGAACTCGTCAAGATAGATGCGCAGAGCCTGCATATTGTGCTCATCGTTGATGAGGTGTTTCAGCTTGGTCAGTGCATCTTCCGCCAGCGGGTTGTCAGGGTTGTTGTGTATAAAGTCGGCATACTGACGAGGCGTTGACAAGCGGTTGAAGTCGTTCTGAAGCTGGGCGTCCATCTTGTCGAGCACCAGCGAGTATTCGTTGCTGCCAGGATATTTGGCTAAGAAAGCTCTGTATGCCTGAGGCGATGGGCTCTCGATGAGTGCGGCGTATGCCAGAGCACTTTTTTTGCGTTGTGCCGCTGCTTTCACGGCCTCGATGTCCAGATATCCGTCAAGCAGGCTGTCCACCTCTGTCTCGCGTTGGGCGCCGGCCACTACGGTCTCTGCCAGTTGAGCCATCTTGCGTTCGGCCTCTTCGCTCTCGGCGGTGGATGGATAGCTGGCAATGAAGCTCTTATATGCCTCCAGCGTGTTCGTCGCACAGACCTGCTGGTAGCGGTTGCCCATACGTCGGTATTCAACCATCCTCAGCGCGCCCTGGTCGTTCTTGAACGCATCTGCGTAGCTGTCAAGGGTTTCGTCCGAGATGGTCTCCTCCTTGTCCAGAAACTCTCTTGCCTTGATGCGGATGCTTAGTTTCGTTTCCCTGAGCAGCTGGATGTTGATGTTTTTCTTCAGCAACCGCTTGACTTCTTTGTACTTGTCGCGGTCTTCAAGTATTGTCACAAATTGTTCCTCGGCGGTGCAGATATACTTCATCGCCGTGGCATAGTTGCGCATCGGGTTGGCTGTGTCGGCGTAAAAGGCGGCAAGGGCATAGTTGTTGGCCACATTCTCGGGCTCTTTGACGTAGGCTTTGTATAGTTTCTCGTATTGGTGCGAGTATTGCGACACGTCGCCCTGTGCCTTTGCCGCGATGCTCAGGGTCAATGCCGCCAGAAGTATGATGCTTTTTCTCATCGGATGCTATTTGTTTACCTTGACCGACTTGATGATCTCCGCAAACTCGTTCTCGAAATCCTCGAAGTTGTCCACCGTGCATTCCAACCTTATTTCGAGTATGTTGTTGCGGTCTTTGATGTATAACATTCTGAACTCGTAGTCTTTGCCGTCCTCCTCGTCGGTGTAGGCCCCGAGGTATTCGAGCGACCCGTTCGGGTGCGGAGTCTCGTCGAGCGACTGGAACGGCTGCACCATAAAGCGGCTGTAGGCCAGGTCGTAGACGGTGCCGTCGTAGTTCTTGCGGACATAGATGCGCATAAACGGCAGCGTGGTGTCGCCTTGGCTGTCTATCACATAGTCGGCTGAATATGAATACAGATAAATGACGGTGTTGTCGCTGAGCTTGTTGGTTTGCAGGTATTTCCAACTGTTCGACGGGAACTCGAAACTTACGTTTGTCTCGGGAATCTTGATCTGTGCCGCAGCCATCGATACCACTGTCAGCAGCATTGCTAATATGAAAAATCTCTTTCTGTTCATTTCAGTTTGTTTTTCTGCTATAACGCGACGGCGCCCAGTTTATTGTAGAAACCCACAAGTCTTTGTGTCAGGGCCTCGTTGCTGTATTTGTCCAGAATCAGTCGGCGGGCGGCGGCACCTATGCTGCTGCACAAATCGGGGTCGTCGATGCAGCGGCGCACCTGCTCCACAAACTGTTGCGGTGTGTCGGCGATGAGCAGCTCCTTGCCGTCGGTGTAGTCGATGCCGGCGGCGCCTACGCTTGTCGTCACTACCGTCTTGCCGAGCGACATAGCCTCGATAATCTTTACCCTGATGCCGCTGCCGGCCATCAAGGGGACGATGTTAATCTGTTTTGAAGCAATGAAATAGGCAGCGTCGGGCACCTCGCCTACAACCACCACTCCCTCGCTCTGCATCTGCATCAGGTCGTCGGGCATCTTGCGGCCGGCAAGGAACAGCCTTACGGCTGGCATCTCCTTGTGTATCAGCGGCCACACCTCTTTCAGGAACCAACGTATGCCCTCCTCGTTGGGACGCCAATCCATCGAGCCGATATGAAACAGCGTCTGCGGCTCAGCATCGACGTTGTCGATGGGCTCTATGTCGACGCCAAAGGGGATGTCGGCCAGCGGCTTGCGGCAGCCTTCGCCGCGGAACGTCTCGGCGTCGTTGGCCGTGATGCAGGCAATGCCGTCAAAGTCGTTGATATGCTCCAACTCGTAGGCTCTCAAAGCCAATGCCAGCTTCTTCAGATACCAGCGCTTCAACGGGTTGCGTGTGGCGGTGGCTATCTGCCGCCAGATGCGGTGCTCGACATTGTGGGCACGCAACACCACCTTTGCGTCGCTATGCTTGCGGACGGTGGCAACGTATGGAGCGAGGAATATGCTCTCAATGTGCACAACGTCAAAGCTTTCGCTCTGAAGTATGGCCGTCAGGCGCTCGTCGAACTCCTTGCTGACGAATCGCTTGACGTTGTACGATTCGCCGCACAGCAGCGACACGGCGGCGTCGAGCGGATGTATCGACAGGTCGATATAGACGGCCTCAAAGCCGGTGGCATCCTTGTATTGCGCCTCCAATGCATCGCTCCTGACCGGGTGCTTGTCGCTGCAGACACTTAGCACCTTCACCTTGTGGCCCGAGGCCATAAGTCCCTGTGTCACGCTGTTCATCGCCAGCGTTCCGCCGTCAACGGGCGGGTAGGGGGGCTTGTAGCAGAGCTGGAGGACACGCATAGATGGTAATTTTGAATTATGAATTATGAATTTTGAACCTTGAATATTCGATATTATTAATTCAAAATAAAACTTTCTAAATTCTAAATTCTAAATTCAAAATTGATTATCATTCTTCAGGCAAAGCCTTGAAACCGAGGCCCATAATCTCGGCGCTCTCAATGACGTTGACAAAGGCGTTCGGGTCGAGATGGCGCAGATTGGCTTTCAGCTTGACGAGGTCGGTGCGGTCGAGGGTGACGTAGATCATTCTACGCTCCTGACCCTGATAGAGGCCGATGCCCGGGAAACAGGTGCCGCCGCGCTCCAAGTCGTTGAGAATATAGCCTTTAACCTCGTCGACCTTGTCGGTGATGATAAACACCGTCTTGTAGGTTGTCACACCCTCGACGATGATGTCGATAATCTTGCTCTCGATGAAAATCAGGATGATAGAGTATATAGGCAGACGGATGTCGCCGATAATCAGAGTGGTCAGCGAGATGCAGCTGTCGACGATAAGCACCAGCACGCCAAGCGAAATCTTGGTGTACTTGTGGATAATCATCGAGATGATGTCGCTGCCGCCCGAGGTGGCGCCGGCGCGGAAGATGACACCGATGGCGGCACCGTAGATCAAGCCGGCCACAACGGTGTTGAGGAAGAAGTCGGGAATGAAGAACTTGTCGATGGCTGCGTCGCCCTGTCCGACGGTGTAGGTCAGATAGCTCAGCAGGCCTTCGTTGCTGTCGTACAATCCGTCGTGAATCAGCGGAGCGTAGCCCCACGTGATTTCAAGAATGTAGGTGAAGATCGGGATAAGTATCACAGACACAATGGTCTTGATGCCGAAACGCGGACCAAGGATGATGGTGCCGATAATCAGCAACGGGATGTCCATACAGATACCGGCAACCGAAATCTTCCAGCCCCACAAAGCGTGGAAAACGTTGGCCAAACCGTAGACACCGCCAGGGGCCAGGTTGTAGGGATTGACAAACATAACATCGCCCACGGCGAACAACAAACTGCCCAATGCCACAAGCAAATAGGCTACAATTTCCTCTTTCAGACTCTTTTTCTTCATTATTTGATGTGTTATTTTATTATATTGTATTATTTATGTCGTTAATATGCAGCTTGTTGCTGGATTGGCTGCGATGCTGCACATTTTGCAAAAATACTAAACTTTGGATGATTGGTGAAAATATTTTCATCTTTTGCTGTCGCTGTGCCCGATTGTCTGCCTCTGCGCCCCTTCGCCGGCACCCTGCCGGCGGGAGGGCCTCGTCCCTTTGCCTCTGCCCCAAGGTCGCCTCCGCCACCCCTGAATTTTAACATTTCGGCAGTAAAAAAAGACCGAAAAACGTCAAAATTTGCTCTCACCCAACACCCTGATTTCCATATACCATCTTCCTATCAAGTTCTACCCAAATTCTTACCAAGTTCTTATCAAATTTCAGATTGGTAGAACTTGATAGGAAGATAGTAAAATTAACATAAAAATTGTTAATAGCGGAGGCCTTGAGAGGGTGTAGGGTCGGTATTTGGTCGGGGTGGGGTGCGAAAATGGATGCAAAAACGGAGGCGTTTTGATACAATAATTTGAGCCGCGCCGCGTTTTAGGTCTGCAATTCATCAAATGCCTGTTTATGAAGAAGACCATACTATTCACCTCGCTTTTAGCCCTGCTGCTGACTGGCTGCTCGGCCGACTGGTTCTATGCCGGAAGCTTTCTGAGCAAGTTCGAGCAACAGAAGGACAATGCTACCGAACAGATTTATGTTTCTCTGCCTAAGTCGGTTATACACACCAACAGCTCGCTCAACGACATTGCCGGCTTTATGTTTATGACCGACCGCGAGCAGGACTCGGTCATTGCCTCAAAGACGGCGATACTGAACCGCCTGGACGACAGCATATTCCTTGCCCAGTTCAACGGGGCGTTCCTTTTTGTGCTGAGCCGCACCAAGATACCGATTGTTTTGGTGGACGATGCGAGCCGCTTGCCGCAAGCCGACGACAATCACTTCACCATCGACATCGCGCAGGTGGAGGCTGAGGAGTATCTGCAGCCGGGCCGCAGCGGTTTCACCACGCAGCGCGGCGTCAAATACGGCTACGACTACGAGTTGCGCCACTTCGCGATGAATGTATGGTTCCGCTTCGACGCACGCGACACCGCCGACATTGTTTATTTCAAGAACAGGGAGATTGCCGAGGACTTTCACGGCACCGTCACGTCGCTGCGTACCGACAAGGCGACGATGAAGACGCACTTCGACCGCATAACGGTGAACGACGCCTACCAGCTGGCGTGGAACTTCGGCGCCCAGTGCGCCACGCTCTATATTGAGAAGATGCTATCGGAATATGTGTGCCGCACCAAAGGCACCAACAGCACCTATTTCTACTACAGCCCCGCCTGCAACTGCATCGAGGAGCTGACCCCCTACGACGAAGGCATCAAGGATTCGTTTGAAAAGATGTGAAATATTAATTGTTTGGATATGTCGCAAATAGAAACAGAACAGGATTATAAAGCAGCAATGGCAAGGATAGATGAATTGCTCTTTATTACTAGTGATGAATTGCCTATCGACGATCCAAATATAAAAGAACTGGTGTTGCTGTCCGACCTTGTTGAAGAGTATGAAAAAGAACATTGCCCGATTGAGCCGCCGTCATTGGTGAACGCTCTTCGTTAGAAAATGTTTGAAGAAAAAGCTTTTTCAAATTGCAACGGCTGAAATTGATCTTTTGCTTCTGACAGTTTTTTAACAATGGTTTCGCGGCTAACCAGGGGGGATTATAACATATCAAGAACGGGATTTCTATAGTTGTCGTTTCAGCCAGATTCCCATCGCTGGGGCTGTTTGTATTATTAGGTAATAGGTTTATGACTAATTAACCTGTGACTAATTGACTTGTGACTAATAGACTTATTACTTATTTTTTATCAAAAACAATAATGCTTTCCTTTTAAATATATTGGAAATCTGTTGGTTCAGCGGGGGACACGCTTATATCACAAATTGGATTTCTTTCATTCCGCAGGTGAGGGGAGTGCCGGCGGCGGTTGCGAGCTGGAGGTGACCGTAGCGGTCGATGCCGGTTATGGTGGCACAAAGTGGTTGGCCTTCGTGGATGTAGTCGGCTTCGATTCCGAGGCGGTAGAGGCGGCTCAGATAGCGGCTTTTTAGGCTACTATCGTTGTCTTTCAGATGGTCGTACTCTGTCTCAATGTTGCTGAGCAAGGTGTCCAGCAGGTTGTCGAGATTGTGTTCGGTGCCTGTCAACAGGCTAAGCGATGTGGGGTTTGGCACCCAGTCGGGGAAGGCGGTCTGGTTGACGTTGAGGCCGATGCCGCAGATGGATTGGCTGAGATGGCTTCCGCTTATCTGGCTGGTTATTAGTGTGCCGCAGATTTTCTGGTCGCCGACATAGATGTCGTTTGGCCACTTGATTTGAGCGGAGAACGGAGAGCGGAAATCGGAGAACGGGTGCTCCACTGTCTCGGAGACGGCGAGAGCTATGGCCATCGTGAGGCGGTACTGCTCGTCGGCAGCAAGGAAGGTGGGCTTCAGGATTAGGCTGAAGGTTAGGTTTTTGTATGGTTCGCTGGCCCATACGTTGCCTTGCTGCCCGATGCCGGCGGTCTGCCGACGGGTGCAAATAACGGTAAACTCCCCGACGGTTTGGGGGTCGAGGAGTTTACAATAGTTGTTGGTGGACTCGAGGGTCTCAAACCAGCGGATGTCCATCACACGGTCATTATCTCTTTTTCTTTGGCTGCGTAGATCTTGTCGCACTCGCCAATGAACTTGTCGGTGATGTCCTGGATTTCTTTCTCAACTTGCTTCACTTCGTCTTCGGGCACGGATTTGTCTTTCAGCTTCTTGACTTTGTCCATCACGTTGCGGCGGGCGTTGCGGATGTTGACCTTGCTGTTCTCAACCTCGGTCTTTGCGGCCTTGGAGAGCTCTTTGCGGCGCTCTTCGGTCAGCGGAGGGACAACGATGCGCAGTATTTCGCCTTCGTGACGCGGCGTGAAGCCCAGATTGGCGTCGAGGATGGCTTTGTTGATGGCTCCGATGATGGATTTGTCCCACGGCTGGATGATGATGCTGCGCGGGTCGGGCGTGCTGATATTGGCGGCTTGGCTCAACTCGGTGGGAGTGCCGTAGTAGTCAATCTTTACGCCGTCGAGCATTCCGGGGTTGGCTTTGCCGGCGCGTATTTTGGCCAGTTCTTTCTCAAGAAAGTTGATGGCGCTGTGCATTGTTTGGTTGGCTTCGTCGATACAGGCTTTTGATAAATCGTTCATTATGTTTTGTTTTAAGGGTTTTAAGGGTTGGAAAGGTTTTAAGGGTTAAAAGGGTTGAAAGGGTTGAAAGGTTGGAAAGGTTTTAAGGGTTTTAAGGGTTGAAAGGGTTTGAAAGGATGAAAAGGGTTAATGGTTCCTTTTCATCTTAGCATATTTCTGTTCCGATGGGTTCGCCGTTGACCACGCGCAGCAGGTTGCCTGGACGGTTCATATCGAAGACGTAGATGGGCAGGTTGTTCTCTTCGCAGAGGGCAAAGGCGGTGAGGTCCATTATCTTGAGCTTCTTGCTCAAGGCCTCTTGGAATTTGAGGGTGCTGAACTTGGTGGCTGTGGGGTCTTTCTCTGGGTCGGCTGTATAGACACCGTCGACACGTGTGCCTTTCAATATGGCGTCGGCCTTGATTTCCACTGCGCGCAGGGCTGAGGCGGTGTCGGTGGTGAAGAACGGGTTGCCGCTGCCGCCGCCGATGATGACCACTTTGCCTTCTTTCATTGCCTCGATAGCGCGGCGTCGGCTCATTTCCTTGCAGATGGGCTCTATGGCCAGACCGCTGAGCAACTCGGTGCGCAGTCCTTGCTTCTCAAGCTCGGCCTGCAGCGCCATACTGTTGATGAGCGTGGCAAGCATTCCCATATAGTCGCCCTGCACGCGGTCCATTCCTTTGGCCGCACCGCTGAGGCCGCGGAAGATGTTGCCGCCGCCAATGACGATGGCCACCTCTACCTTGTTTTCTACAGCTTGTTTAATGTCTTTGGCATACTGCTCCAACATTGCAGGGTCTATGCCATAGCTTTGAGTGCCCATTAGCGACTCGCCGCTCAGTTTCAGTAGTACTCGATTGTATTTCATATTATTTATATTTTCTTGTTCGGCTGTAACAGATTGATAAGCATATCTTTTGCTTAAAAAGGCATTGCCATTTTAAGCAACGAAATTAAGAAATAATATGAAAATAGCGAAGAAAAAGTTATCTTTTTTTAGCAGAAAACCTGTTGTATGGGTGTCAATCAGTTGATAACAAGTTTTTTGTGCGACGTGCCGTGTGGAGTGACGATGCGGACTATGTAGGTGCCTTTTGGCAGGTTGTCGAGCGGGAAGGCGGTGGTTATTGCGTTGGCTTTGCCCTGATGGGCCACTGATTGCCCGTTGAGGGTGAAAATGTCTATTGAAAGAATTGTGAACGAGGATAATACGGTTACAATGTCGCTTGCAGGATTGGGCATAAGGATTGTGAATCGGTCAAGGGTGCTTTGGATATCTTCTGTGCCTTGCGATGCTTTGCCGGGTATGTAGAAGCGGACGCTGTCGCTCCAGGGGCTTGTCTTGTCGTTTTCGCAGACAGTGCGAACCCACACGGTATACCATTGTGCCGTGTCGAGGTTCTCAATGTTCAGAAACGTTGTGGCCGACTGCAGGATGGTGCCGTTGTCGGGCAGGCAGCTGTCTTTGCATTGAGGCTGTTTTGATTCAAATTCCATCCGACTTTTTGCTAAATTCTTATCAAATTCTACTATCTTGAACTTTGATTAAACTTTGATAAGAATTTAGGTAGAATTTGATAAGAAGATAGTGTATGGAAATCAGGATGTTGCAATAGGGTAAAATCGGGGCTTTCCAAAGGAAATTGAACTCTTTTGGAATGGCGTGTTATTTGTTGAACTTCAATTGATTATACCTTATTTGGGGCGCTTTGGAAGGAATTTTGCAATTTCACCGATTTCGGTTAGTTGTCGCCGCTCACGGCGAGGGCGGCAATGCTGATGCGGAGGCCTTCGATGCTGCGCATTGCTATCCAGCAGGCTTCGGTGGTGGCACCTGTGGTTATGACGTCGTCGACAAGCAGGATGTGCTTGTTTTTCAGTGCTTCGCTGTCCTTGACGGCGAAAACACCCTGCATATTGTCGAGTCGCTGCAGGCGTGTCTTATGGGTCTGCGAGTCGGTGCGGCGAATGCGGACAAGGTTGTCGTTGACAATAGGGCGAGGGAAGGTTTGGGCTATACCCTGACAGATGCGCAGGCTCTGGTTGTAGCCCCGTCGCCGTTCTTTTCGGCGGTGCAGCGGCACGGGTACAATCAGGTCGACGCTGTCGTAGAGCCCGCTTTGGGCAAGATGTAGCCCGAGCTGGCGGCCCATAACGATGCCAAGTTTCTCGTTGCCGTAGTACTTTATCTGGTGCAATATCCTCTGTGCGTTGGTTTTACGCCTGTATACAAGCAGGGCGGAGCAGTGCTCGGCGGGCACACGTCCTATGAAGCGTTGCTCTACGAAGTTGTTGTCTTTCAGCGTTGTTGTCGCTTCGGGCAGCTTCAGCAGGCAGTTGGTGCAGAGTTCGTGTTCGTCGCCGACAAGGGGCGTGCCGCATACGCAGCAGGTGCTGGGAAAAAAGAGCTCGAAGAAGTTGCGTAAAAGCCTCGGCATTGGTTTGTCTTATTGCTTGAGGAACAGGCAACTGTCGCCGTAGCTGAGGAAGCGGAAGCCGTTGTCGAGGGCATAGCGGTAACACTCCTTCCACGCATCGCCGACAAGTGCCGACACGAGCAGCAGAAGTGTGCTCTTTGGCTGATGGAAGTTGGTTATGAGTCCGCTGATAACGTGGTACTTGTAGCCTGGAGCGATGAGCAGCTGTGTGTCGCCGTCGAGGTGCTCAATGCCCTTGCGGTCCATCCAGTCCAGTACGTTCTGGTAGGCTTGTTTTGTGCTGATGTTTTCGGCTTCAAGTCCGTAGGGGTCCCATTGCAGGATGTGCATCGCCTCAAGGTCGGGCTTGGATTGTAGCTTTACGCCAAACCAATATACTGATTCCAAGGTGCGTACGGTGGTTGTGCCTACCGGTATGATAGGCTTGCCGAGCTGGTGGAGGATGTTAATAATGTTCTGTCGGCTTATCTGCACTTTTTCGACGTGCATTTCGTGCTCGCCGATGGTGTCTGAGGATACAGGCTTGAAGGTGCCGGCACCGACGTGAAGGGTGATGTATTCGGTAAGGAAGCCTTTGTTGTTCAGTTCTTTGAGCAGACGGTCGGTGAAGTGAAGGCCCGCCGTTGGTGCCGCAACAGAGCCTTCATAATGGGCGTAGACCGTCTGGTAGCGCTCTTTGTCGCTCTCTTCGGCATCACGGTTCAAGTAGGGTGGAAGAGGAATGACGCCGGCATATTCAATCACTTCGGCAAAGCTTATGCAGCCGGTCCACTCAAAGTCGACAATCCAGGCGTTGCCTTTTGCTTCGCGGCGCGAAGCTGCGCTTTTGAATTTCGAATTTTGAATTTCGAATTCTGAAAACAGGGGACCTTCTTTCCATTTCTTGTTGTTGCCTATGAAGCAGAGCCAGGTGCAGCGTTGGCGCTCTTCGAAAGCCTCGGCTACAGGTTGCTGATACGGCTCAAGGCAGAAGATTTCGATGACCGACCCTGTGGGCTTGCGGAAGAAGAGTCGGGCGTGGATAACCTTGGTGTTGTTGAAGAGCAGCATAGCTCCCTCGGGCAGCAGCTCGGGCAGATGGAAGAACTGCGACTCGTTGATGGTACCGTCTCGGTAAACGAGGAGTTTCGACCGGTCGCGTTCGGCCAGCGGGAACTTGGCGATACGCTCGTCGGGCAGTGGGTAGTCGTAGTCGGCAATGGCTATATTGCGAGGGTTAGTTGGCATTGTTGTGCTTTCGAGTGATTAGTGAAAGGAGTATGTACCAGATAATTATGAACGACAGGCTGAGCCAGAAAGCGTTGGTGAGGAAGCATACCGCTATGATGGCTGCGCATCCTACCAAAAAGAAATATTGCACGGAGTTGGTCGCCCACGACATATCCTTGAAGTTGAACTTGAGCGAGAACATAGGCACTTCGCTTATCATCAGGATGTTGGTGGCCAGCGACACGGCGACAAGGATGATGGCTATGGCCGTGTAGTCGCCAGTCAAGATGCATTCGTTGCTGCAGGGCAAACGCCAGGCAAGTGCCAGACCGACCCAGATGAGCGCGTTGGCTGGCACGGGAAGGCCAAGGAAACTGTGGCTCTGGCGGGTGTCGAGGTTGAACTTGGCCAGCCGGTAGGCGGCGAAGAGCGGTATGAGGAGCGCAAGGTATTTCAGCCACGACAGGTCGGTCAACTGGGCGATGAGTACATACATTATCATTCCCGGAGCCACGCCGCTGGTGACGACGTCGGCCAGCGAGTCGAGCTCTTTGCCCAACGGCGACGCCACACCCAGCAGGCGTGCCGCCATCCCGTCGAAGAAGTCGAAGAAAATGCCCAGACAGATGAACATCGCTGCTATGTGCAGCGTCTCTTCATAGGCGAAAATACAAGAAAACACTCCGCAAAGCAGGTTGCAGAGTGTTATGAGATTCGGTATTTGCCGTTTCATTGTTGGCTTTGGTTACCAGAGTTTTACAATCAGCTTGAACTCCTCGTCGTCCCAGTAGGCTTTGAACTCGGTGTCGACG